>JGI2924J29684_1078359_pt1 | contig 43275 bp, 36 predicted proteins | sample BenlonsequencITS_FD_29684 | JGI IMG/M metagenome (IMG submission 29684) | reverse complement strand
CCCCTCGTCGCCGCCGAAGATTCTCGCATGCCTATTCAACCTTCCCGCAGTTCGCCGCCCAGTGCTTGCGTCGAGCTAGCTTTTCACCCGAGCGTACCAGCCATATATTGACTAGTAAATGAAACTATGGCACATAAATTTACTAGAGTCAATAGCCGCTCCTGGCATCAGGTTCGTGCGGTTCCACGCTGCGGAAAACCGTCAGATCAGCCATGGTCACACGCGGCGCTCCCGGATGTCCGTCCACATCGCTTCGATGCGTCACAGTCCCTCCAGCGGGCAGATCCGCTCGATCCCCGCCACCCAAGAGGATCGCCGCCAGTGCAGCAAGCCCGGCTGGTGCGCGTTGGAGCACACGAGCTCGGCGACATCGCCGACCTTGGGGTAGCGTCCGACGCCGACGATGGGCAGGTCTTCTGCGTCCGCGCCAGCTCCATCACCAACGACCGCATCTTCCTCGGCGTAGAAGACCTCCCGGTCGCACGCGGCGCCATACGACCCGCCGGGCACAACGGCGAAGCCGGCCTCGCCCACGAACCGGCCCTCGCGCTCGCCGACCTCGTGCGAGCCGCAAGAGGCGACGTGCACACCACTGCTACGACACCGCGCTGCGGGGCACGCACCCGGAAGCACACTCTACGAAGAGCTGTTCGGGCGGCGCGAACACGGTTCAGAGCGGGAACAGCCAGCCTAAGACCCGTCCGTTCGCTCTCTCCCCCTGGCCTCAAGCTCGCCCACGCCCGCAGGCCCTGCTCCTCAAGCCGATCCTGGCTCAAACACGCCCCTGGCTCTCAAGAGCCACGCCCTCACCGACATCTCGGCGATTTTCGCCTCCGCCACGCCCACCCGCTACAATCTAAACCTCCCAAAGCCCACCGGCGTGGAATAACCATCCGCCTTTCCACCCGGTCCCCGGCCCCGTGGGAATGGATGGAAATAGCTGAACGGCAGGTCAGTCGGTACGGCTCCTGAGCCTTCGGAACGTGATCATGCGTTTTTCGGAACGTCGAACCACGGTTGAGCTGGGGTGATAACCGAATAAACTTGTGATCAGCGCGTTTCGAGGAAAAAAGGGGGCGAATGAAGCCGAGCGGCGGATTGACGGTCTCGCCTGGGCATGTGGTGGGCTTCGGGACCGATGTCGGGGATTTCACGGACAAGTTCTGGGATCTCGCGAACAAAATAATGGGGTCGGTCAAGCTACCTTCTGGCGCGACTGGGCTCTTGGCGGATCTCGTCGCCCCGTTGAGGAGCTTCCGCGACCGAGTGTCCGACGCGCACCAGCGGGACCGGGACGCGCTCTACAAGCTTTCGGGCGGATTGTCGGAAGCCGGGCGTCTCTATCACGGGTGGGACCAGCACAACGCGCAAGCTCTGAATATCTTCGGACTGGGCGGCGCCGCTGCGGGCGAGCTCGACCACACGGCCTGGGGCGGCGCACAACACCCCGATGTGCTGAGCATAGGTCCAGCCGATGTTGGGGCGCGCCGAGTCGTCCAATGGGCCATCGAGACCCTTGCCCCGCTCGAAGCCAAACTGGAAGCGGCAGCTGGTATTAAACCTGTCGCTGACCATCTCGAACCGATTGACTGCGACTGGGGCTCGTTGCAGCCCCTCGCCGAGCACGTCGGGCTCCTCGGTTCGAACGACCAAGCGTGGCCTCCAACCTCGGGGACGGGACGAAATGGCTCGCCCAACACTGGTCGGGCGCTGGCGCGCAAGCGTTCACCAGCGCCTCGGACACGAGACGCGGCCTCGCGGACGAGCGCAGCAGCCATATGACGGGAGTTGCCGCCGTGCTTCGGCAAGGCGGACAGCAAGTCGAGCAGCAAGCCCGGAATCAAGCGCTCGCGCTCGTCAACGACCTGATGCGCCCCACCACCCGCCTTGGCTTCACCCTGCCGCTCGCGCTATGGGGCACGATTCTCGACAGTCCGATGCGCGAGATCCTGCGCGTCGAGATTCGTGGCGACATTCAAGCCGCGCACGCGGAAGCGCTGTCACGTCATGAGGGTATCGTCGTGACGGTGCAGGGCATGCAGGACGCGCTCGCCGCCGAGTCCGCGCAAGCGATCCCGAGCAGCGGCGAGTCAACAGCCATCTCCTCGGTCCAGGCCCGTGGCCGCACGAGCTACGGGTACGGGGGCAACACGTGGTGGGAGGACGACCTTGCGCCAGCCTCCTGAACAGGCCGTACCCGACGACTGCGCCAGATACGGGTGGCGAAACAATATCTGGGACAAGCCCACCGCTTTGGAGAAGAGCGCCGTCGGCGCAGCCGTCCAGGCTTGGTTCGACTCCGAGGGGTGGACGTTCGCGAGCGAGCTGCTCGGCTACTTCATGGGGAACAACAAAGAGGGCTTCGTCTATGACCTCAACCCGCGTTTCGAGTTCTTGGACGAACTCATGGCCACGGACGATGTGAAATTCGGTGTCCAAAAGGGCCTGGACTCCATCAAACGGCAAGCCGTGGAGAACGTCCGCCGCGACCCGTCGCTCTTCAACATCAAACAAGAGATCAACGGCAAGTTCGTCAACCCCCCGTCTATGGATGAAAACGAGTGGCGCGTCACCTACCCCACTGACAGTCCCGATGTGACCTATGCGCTGGGGCACTTCTCCACCGCCGTCGTCAGCGACACCGTGGTAAACCGACCCATCGGGAACGGTGAGGTCACCGCTGAAATTGTCTACGACGTGTACTTCTACGACTATTACTACTACCACCTGAGCGAAGGCCGCCTTGGCGGATTCGCCACTGACTTCAAACATTCCATGGCGCTCAACGCTGACGAGGACATGCGATGGTTGGAAGAGGCCGGGTGGGCTCGAAGCTTCCGCGTCAAAGGCAACACCTACGGCGGTGTCTGGAAAGGGGTCGTCGCATGACCGAACGGACAACATCTGGACGTCGAGAAAGAACCGATCAGCGGCGGCATACGGCGGGCAAAACAATCCCAGTCTTGGCACTGGCGACGACGCTCGCGATTACCGCGTGCTCCAGCAAAGAGGAGAGTATCCTCGAAGACGCCGGCAAATGCGGCAACATCCACTTCCGCTCGATGCCGCACGTGGTCTCCGCGCAACGGATCGACGGGGCCGGCGGCGATATGCTGATCCAGCTCGTCGCCGACATCCCAAACGGCGAAGTTCAGTCCTTCAAAGACCTCTCAGGACTGCACAACTTCGCCCCTGGCGTTCCCGAGGCGCTGGCTGAGAACTATTGGAAAGGCAGCGGTCTCGCCGAAACGGTGAAGACGAACGGTTCCGCCGGAGGGGAGCACGAGGAGAACGAGGGCGGTGGCTCTGCCGGGAAGTGGGTCGTCATCCGCGCGAAAGACGACGGAGAGTCCCGTGTCTACATCCGACTCGCCTGCTGATAGGTGGACTGGATGGAAATTGACAAGCCCCTGATCAAGACATACGAGCTGAAACGCCTTGGAACGTGATCATGGGATTTTTGGAACGTCGAACCACGGTTGAGCTAGGGCGATAACCGAATAACCCTACGAACAGTACGTTTGAGACAGAGAGGGACATCGATGCCGACGGACAATGCAGGGCACCTGGGCAGCGAAACCTCAGACGCTGATGATGCTTCTCCAATAAAGGCTGCTGTGACGAGCGCGGCCAACAGTGTTGAATGACGGGTCCACGTGGCGATGCTCGCACACGGGTTTTTCTCGCTTGTGCAGGATCAATCCATAGCGGAACTTGTGGGCGCTCCTTACGAGAAGGGCACGAGACGAGAAGGGCACGAGCAATTTCTGGTGTATCCACCACTTCATGAAGTATCTTGCGCATCATGGCGTGGCGAGCGGGTCCTTCCGAGAGGTCGCGGAAATTCTCGGAGCGATGGAGCGGGCAGGATTGCTCTTGGACCGAGGCTGGGACCACACGACCCCGATCATGAGGAAAAGTCACATGTCGAACATTGGCTCTATTTCGCAGATGCGTGGATCGCTGTGGCTGTCTGAGGTTTTCGGAGGGGCGCTCATCATTCCCTGCTGTAAGGCGGTCACCGTGCAAATCGCCGGACTATCCTCCGAGGACGGTGCTGAGTGTTCGCGTACGGGGCTGGTGTTGGATCGGTCGCACGTGCTCACCAATGCGCATGTTGTGCGGGGCATGACGGACTGAACCGCACCGGGTTTGACGCGGGGCATTTCCTCCCGGAAAGATGGAGATCATGCCCGAAGCGGTGCCGACCCTGCTCGCCCACGACCCGGCCCTCGGGGGATGCGGCCGCAATTGGTCCATGCGCTCGTGACAAGAATAGAGACAGGAGTGGTCCCTCTCGTGGAGCGCGCGTGCGCCGCGCTCGCCAAATCCCTGGCCAAACCGTAAGATCCAGACGCCACAGACAGATTTCAAACGGCAAGGAACACTATGGCCGCAGGCGACCCGGAGATCACGGACGCGTACTCGGCGAACGCCGCTTTCTGGACCCAGATCATCCGCGAGGGGCGCGACAAGTACCAGACCGGACTTGTTGATCGAGCGCTCTTCGAAGCGATCGGCCCATGCGAGGGAAAGGCCTTCCTCGACGCCGGCTGCGGCGAAGGCTACTTCTCCCGCGAGCTCGCCCGCCGCAGCGCCGGGCACGTCCACGCCGTCGACGCCTGCGCCGAGCTCGTCGCCGCCGCCCGCGACCTCCCCGACCCAGCGATCACCTACCACGTCGCCGACATCGCCGCATTGCCGCTGCCCGACAACTCCGTCGACGTGGTCGTCGCCAACCGGCTCCCCCACGGCCTCGCAGACCCCGGCAAACGCTTCTTCGAGTTCGCCCGAGCCTTGCGACCCGGCGGCCGTCTCGTGTCTCTCGCCCTGCACCCCTGCTACTACACCGCCCGCGACTCCCAGAACGAGAAGCCCCCGCTCGACGAATACTTCGAAGGACGCATGGTCGTCCAACACTTCGAAGTCGACGGACTCGTCTCCCCCGAACCCTCCGTCCAACGGTTCTTCTCCCTCGAAGAACACGTCAGCATGATCCTACGAGCGGGGTTCGTCATCACCGGCCTCACAGAACCCCGGCCCACGCCAGAGCAGTTCGACACCGACCCCTGGTGGCAAGAGCACTACACCCGCCCGCTCTTCCTCCTCCTCCAGTGCAGACTGGACGCGTAGCCCAGAATTCACGGTGTTCACGCATTCCAAATGCTCTGCCTACGGGACTGGGCTGAAAGAGCTGAACGGCAGTTCAGGTCGCCGTCTCCCGAGCCCCCGTGATGCGGGCCCTCCACGGCGCGACACTCTTTTTCGTCTTCTCTGCGTGGTCACGCCGAAAGCAGTGCAGCACGCTGCCCGCTTCGGCTCACCGCCCGGCTGCGATCCATTCGGCCAGATGCGGAGCCTCCGTGCCGATGGTGGTGCCGTCGCCGTGGCCGGTGTGCACCAGAGTCTGCTCGGGGAGCGAGAACAGCCGGTCGCGGATCGAGGCGATGATGGTCGGGAAGTCCGAGTACGACCGCCCTGTGGCTCCTGGCCCTCCGGAGAACAAGGTGTCGCCGGAGAAAAGCACGCCCGCTTCCGGCGCGTGCAGGCAGACCGAGCCCGGCGAGTGCCCCGGGGTGTGGATCACCTGGACATCGGCGCCCGCCACCGGAATCCGCAACCCGTCGGACAGCTCCCCGTAGCGCACCCCCGGGTGGGTCTGCCGCCACAGCACGTCGTCCCCGGGGTGCAGGAGCAGAGGGGCGTCCAGCTCCTCGGAGAGCTGCGGCGCGACCGTCACGTGGTCGTTGTGCCCGTGCGTGCAGACCACAGCGAGCACCTTGCGGCCGGCCACCGCGGCGATGATCGGCGCGGCCTCGTGCGCGGCGTCCACCACGAGCACCTCGGAGTCGTCGCCGACCAACCAGATGTTGTTGTCCACCGCCCAGCTTCCCCCGTCGAGGCGGAACGTTCCCGACGTGACCACTCGCTCGATCCGCAGCCCGCTCATAGCACCACCACCGAACGCAGCACCTGACCAGCTCCCATCGCCGCGAACGCCTTCTCCACGTCGTTGAGCCCCACGCGCTCGGTGACGAATTTCTCCAATGGGAGCCTGCCTTGCAGATGCAAGTCCACCAGCATCGGGAAATCGCGCTCGGGCAAGCAGTCCCCGTACCAGGAGGATTTCAGCGCGCCGCCGTGGCTGAAAAAATCCAGCAACGGCATCTCGATGCGCATCTGCGGAGTCGGCACCCCGACAAGGACCACCGTTCCCGCCAAATCCCGCGCGGAGAAGGCTTGCCGCCACGTCTCCGGCCTGCCCACCGCGTCGATCACCACATCAGCCCCGAACCCTCCCGTCAGCTCTTGGACCGCCACGACTGCGTCTGCCTCGGCGCTGTTGACCGTGTGCGTCGCGCCGAGCTCGACGGCCCACCGCAGTTTCTGGTCGTCCCGGTCCACGGCCACAATCGTCGTCGCGCCCGCGAGAGCGGCCCCGACGATCGCGGCGTCCCCGACGCCGCCGCAACCGATCACCGCGACCGAGTCCCCGCGCGAGACCTGTCCCGTGTTCATCGCGGCGCCGAGGCCGGCCATCACCCCGCAGCCGAGCAGGCCTGCGACAGCGGGGTCGACAGACGGGTCGACCTTGGTGCATTGGCCCTCGTGCACGAGGGTCTTCTCGACGAACGCGCCGATGCCGAGCGCCGAGGTGAGTTCGGTGCCGTCTTCGAGGGCCATCTTCTGGCTCGCGTTGTGCGTGTTGAAGCAGTACCAGGGCTTGCCTTTCTTGCAAGCCCGGCACTCGCCGCAGACCGCGCGCCAGTTCAGCACGACGAAATCGCCCGCCTCGACATGCGTCACCTGTTCTCCGACGGCCTCTACGACCCCGGCCGCCTCATGCCCGAGGAGGAAGGGGTATTCGTCGTTGATCCCGCCTTCGCGATACGCGAGGTCGGTGTGGCACACCCCGCAGGCGAGCACTCGGACAAGCACGTCGTGGCCGACTGGGTCGGGGACGACCACAGTGACCGTCTCGACAGAGCTCCCTTTGCTCCGCGCGATGACGCCCTGGACGTAGTTCGGCATGGTGTTCCTTTCCGAGCTCGTGCCCCATCGGGAATAATGTTGCTCTATGAGCAACAGCATCGTACAACGCGACAGTGGATCAGGTGCGGCAGTCCAATCGGTCGACCGGGCGCTCCTGGTCCTGGAGATCCTCGCGCAGAGCGGGCCGACCGGGATCACCCAGCTCGCCGAAGAGATCGGCGTGCACAAATCCACCGCGTCCCGGCTCGTCGCGGTGCTGGAGGGCAGGGGGTTCGTGGAGCGCGGCGCGAACGGCAAATACCAGCTCGGATTCGCCGTGGTGCGCCTGGCCGGCTCCGCCTCGGGCGTGCGCGACCTCGGGAAGGCTTCCCAACGCAAATGCGACGAGCTCGCCGCCCGGCTCGGGGAGACCGTCAATCTCGCGATCTTCGAAGACGGCCTCGCGATCAATATCGTGGAGGCTCCCGGCCCCGCCGAAGTCGTGTTGCGCTCATGGGTCGGCCAGGCCAGCCCCGCGCACGCGACGTCCAGCGGCAAGGCGCTGATCGCGGAATTGAATCCGCTCGAACTGCGCGAGCGCCTCAGCGGCCGCCTGGAGCGTTTCACCGCGAACACGATCACGGATTTCACGGTGCTCGAAGAGCATCTGGCCCTCGTGCGCGAACAAGGCTGGGCCTACGCGGCAGAGGAGCTGGAGCTGGGGCTCAACGCGGTCGCCGCCCCGGTCAGGGGCAACACCACGGCAATCGTCGCGGCGCTCTGCGTCTCTGGCCCCTCCTACCGTATGCCGCAGAGCGCCCTGCCCTCCATGGCGCAGGAGATCCTGGGCTCCGCGCGCGAAATCAGCCTGCGCCTGGGCTACCCCTCGCGCCGGTAAACATGCTTTCAATCTGTTTTTAACAAAGCATGCCTTGACAGCCATCTTTCCATCACCGTACCCTGAGTTGCGTATAGCGAGCTATGTTGCGCATAGTGCAACATAGCTTTCTTGGTCCAGCCTTGGTCCGCCGCAGGCGGACCACCACAGTTGATCCCTCGCAGCCCAGGAGCGGACATTGACATCTCCGAAAGTCGTCATCATCGGCGCCGGCGTCGTGGGCTGCTCGCTCGCCGACGAGCTGACCGGGCGTGGCTGGACCGACGTGACCGTCCTGGACCGGGGGCCGCTTTTCGCCACGGGGGGCTCGACCTCGCACGCGCCAGGCTTGGTGTTCCAGACCAACAGTTCGAAGACGATGAGCACCCTCGCCAGGCGCACGGTGGAAAAATTCCTCGAACTCGGGGCCTTCGACCAGGTCGGCGGACTGGAAGTCGCCACGACCGAGGCGCGGATGGCGGAGCTGCGCCGCAAGTCCGGCTGGGCGCGCTCCTGGGGGATCCAGGCCCGCCTGATCGGACCCGAGGAGTGCGCCGCGCTGCATCCGCTGCTCCTCCCTGAGGCCGTCCTCGGCGGTCTGCACACTCCGACCGACGGGCTCGCGCTCGCGCTGCGCGCCGCCGAAAGCCAAGCAGAACGGGCCAGCGCGCGGGGCGCGAGATTCTTTGCCCGCAGAGAGGCGCTCGAGATCCTCGAACACGGGGGCCGGGCGTGCGGGGTGCGGACCGCCGAAGGCGACATCGCAGCCGACTTCGTAGTCTGCTGCGCCGGGTTCTGGGGGGCCGAGTTCGCCAAAAAGCTCGGGCTCGCCGTGCCGCTGCTCCCGATGGCGCACCAATACGCCACAACCGGACAGCTGCCGGGCCTGCCGGTCGCCGGATTGCCGATCCTGCGCCATCAAGACCAAGACCTGTACTACCGGGCGCACGGCGACCGCCTCGGGATCGGCTCCTACAGCCATCGGCCCATCCCGGTGGACATGGGCTCGCTCGCCGTCGACACGGCGGACGAGCCGATGCCGTCGATGCTCCCTTTCACCGAGGAGGACTTCGCCCCCGCCTGGCGCGCATCGATGGCATTGCTGCCCGCGCTCGCCGAGACGAAAGTCGAGGAAGCCTTCAACGGGGTCTTCTCGTTCACCCCCGACGGCTTCCCGATTCTCGGCGAGCACCGCGAGCTGCCCGGGCTGTGGACCGCCGAAGCGGTCTGGGTGACCCATTCCGCGGGGGTCGCCGCCGCTATGGCCGAATGGATGGTCGATGGGACTTGCGGGCTCGACCTGCATGAATGCGACCTGAACCGGTTCGAGCAGCATGCGTTGAGCCCGACATTCGTCGCAGAGACGAGCGCGCGGAACTTCATCGAGGTCTACGACATCATCCACCCGCACGAGTACCGAACCGTCTTGCGCGGACTGCGCACCAGCCCGTTCCACTCGGCGCAGCAGGAGCTCGGAGCGTCTTTCTTCGAAGGCGGCGGCTGGGAGCGCCCGGCCTGGTTCGAAGCAAACGCGCCGCTCTTGGCCGAGCTGCGCGAAGGGGGGACGCGCATTCCGGAACGCGACGGGTGGTCGGACAAGTTCTACTCCCCGATCTCCATCGCCGAGGCCGCCTGGACGCGAGAGCGCGTCGCGCTCTACGACATGACCCCGCTCACCCGCTACGAGGTCGCAGGCCCCGGCGCGCTGAGCCTTTTGGACCGGCTCACCACGAACGTCGTCGACAAGCCGGTCGGTTCGGTGGTCTACACCCTCATGCTCGACGAGCGCGGCGGCGTGCGCAGCGACCTGACCGTCGCGCGGCTCGGGGCGCACACGTTCCAAGTCGCGGTCAACGGGCCGTTGGACTTCGACTGGATCTCCGGGCACCTGCCCGACGACGGCTCCGTCACGCTGCGCGACATCACCGGCGGCACCTGCTGCGTCGGCGTGTGGGGGCCGCTCGCCCGAGCGCTGGCCCAGCCATTGTGCCCGGACGACTTGTCGCATGAGAAATTCCGCTACTTCACCGCGTTGCGAACGTATTTGGGAGCCATCCCAGTCACGCTGCTCCGTGTCTCCTACGTGGGCGAGCTCGGCTGGGAGGTCTACGCGAGCGCCGAACACGGGCGGGCGCTGTGGGACGTCCTGCGGGAAGCCGGGCGAGAGCACGGGGTGATCGCGGCGGGCCGCGTCGCGTTCAACAGTCTGCGGGTGGAGAAGGGCTACCGTCTCTGGGGAACCGACGTCACCACCGAGCACACCCCGGCGCAGGCGGGCCTCGGATTCGCGGTGCGGATGGGCAAGGGCGATTTCATCGGCAGGGCCGCGCTCGCCGAAGCCCCGGCTCCCCCCACGATGTTGCGCAGCCTGGTGTTCAAGGACCCCGACGCGGTCGTCCTCGGCAAAGAGCCGGTGCTCGTCGCAGGCTCGCCGGTCGGCTACGTGACCAGCGCGGGCTGGTCCGCGACCATCGGGCGCTGCATCGCCTACGCGTGGCTGCCCGCCGAGACGCCGATCGGCGCCGAGGCAACGGTGGACTACTTCGGCGCGGAGCTGGCCGCCGTCGTGTCCGCCGAGCCGGTGGTGGACCCCGAGATGGCCAGGATCAAACGATGAGCACGCCGCACGCGACGCGCGAGCACAGCTACGACGTGATCGTCGTCGGGCTCGGCGGGATGGGGAGCGCCGCCGCGTGCCACGTGGCCAAGCGCGGGCGACGGGTGCTCGGCCTGGAAAAACACACCCCGGCGCACGACAAGGGCTCCAGCCACGGCGGTTCGCGGATCATCCGGCAGTCCTATTTCGAAGATCCCGCCTATGTCCCGTTGCTGCTGCGCTCCTATGCGTTGTGGGAGGAGCTGGCCCGAGACTCCGGGTCCGATGTGTACCGGCTCACCGGTGGCATATTCCTCGGCTCCCCGGACTGTCGCACCGTCGCCGGAAGCCTCAAAGCCAGCCAAGAGTGGTCCTTGCCGTACGAGCTGCTCGACGCCGCCGAGATCCGCCGCAGGTTCCCGCAATTCGCCCCGCAGCCCGACGATGTCGCGCTCTACGAAGAACGCGCCGGATTCGCCCGGCCGGAGGCGACCGTGCAAGCCCATATCGACCTGGCGCTCGGCGCCGGGGCCGAGCTGCGCTTCGGCGAGCCCGTGCTGGACTGGGAAGAAACCGCATCAGGGGTCGTGGTGCGCACAGAGCACGGCCCGTACCTCGCCGAACAGCTGGTGATCTGCCCGGGGGCGTGGGCTCCACAACTGCTCGAACGCCTTCGCATCCCCATCGAAGTGGAGCGCCAAGTGCTCTATTGGTTCGACCCAGTCGGCGGGACGGGCGCGTTCGAGAACGCTCCTGTCTTCATCAACGAATGGCCGGACGGCGCGCAAACCTACGGCTTCCCCGCGATCGACGGGCCGGGCGGCGGCGTGAAAGTGGCGTTCTTCCGCAACGGCTCCCCCTGCTCCCCCGACACCATCGACCGGGTGGTGCGCCCTGCGGAGGTCGACGAGATGCGCGAACGCATCCGCGGCTTCGTCCCCGCATTGGACAGCCCCTGCGTGCACACTGCCACCTGCATGTACTCGAACACCCCGGACGAGCATTTCGTGGTCGCCCGCCATCCTGACTGCGCGGCGGTGACCGTGGCGTGCGGATTCTCCGGGCACGGGTTCAAATTCGTGCCGGTCGTCGGCGAAATCCTCGCCGATCTCGCGACCACAGGCTCCACCGCTCATCCGATCGGCCTGTTCGACCCGCAAAGGCTGGTGCTCCGATGACCCTCTTGCCCACTCTCTCCGGAGAGTACTACCACAGCCCGGACGTGTTCGCCGCCGAGCAAGCGCGCATCTTCGAGTCGATGTGGTTCTGCGCGGCCCGCACGGACGAATTAGCCGCCCCCGGGGCGTTCAGCGCTGTGACCGTCGGGCACGAGAGCATTCTGCTGGTGCGTGGGCGGGACGAGCAGTTGCGAGCCTTCCTCAACGTCTGCCGGCATCGGGGGGCGATGCTCTGCGTCGAACCGCACGGCCAGGCCAAGCGCACACTGCGCTGCCCCTACCACGCCTGGACATACGGTTTGGACGGCAAACTGGTCGCCGCGCCGAACCTGTCTTCCCTGTGCGACGACACGGGCCGGAGCATCGACCGCACGGAATACGGCCTCGTCCCGGTGCCGCTTCGCGAGTGGCTCGGCTACGCCTGGGTGTGCCTGGCCAAGGACCCCCCGTCCTTCGAGACGGACGTGGTCGGGGCGGCGACCGAGCGGCTCGGCGATCCGGCGGCCATCGAGCGGTACCACCTGGATCGGCTCAAAGTCGGCAAACGGATCGAATACGACGTCGCGGCCAACTGGAAACTGATCATCGAGAACTTCATGGAGTGCTACCACTGCGCGTCCATCCACCCAGAGCTGGTCAAAGTGCTGCCTGAATTCGCAGGCGGGCTCGCCGCGCAATATTTCGTCGGCCACGGAGCGCAGTTCGGCGAACACGTCGAAGGTTTCACCGTGGACGGCTCCCCCGGCGTGGCGCAGCTGCCGGACCTCGGCCCCGACCAAGACCGTCGGTACTACGCGGTCACGATCAAACCCACCGTGTTCGTGAACCTCACCCCCGACCACGCCATCGTGCACCGCATGTTCCCGTTGGCCCCCGACCGGACGCGGGTGGTGTGCGACTGGCTTTATCTGCCGGAAGTGGTCGAAAGGGGGGACGACGTCTCCCGCTCCGTCGAACTCTTCCACCGGGTGAACACGCAGGATTTCCAAGCCTGCGAGCGCACCCAGCCCGCGATGCGCTCCCGCGCGTACCACGCGGGAGGAGTGCTCGTGCCCGCCGAGCACCACATCGGCCTGTTCCACGGCTGGGTGCGGAAGATGCTCGATGGATAACGCCCTGCCTTTCCAGCCGCCGCGGCCGAGCCTGTTCCTCGGCGGCAGATGGACCGGATCCTCCGACGACGGGACCCGTGAGTCGGTCAACCCCGCCGACGGGCAGGTGATCGCGCTGGTGGACGAGGCGACTGCGGCAGACGCGGCGCAAGCGGTCGCGGCGGCTCGCGCAGCGTTCGAGCACGGGCGATGGCCGCGCAGCGCCCCCGAGGAACGCGCCGCTCTGCTCTCAGCTATCGCGGAGCTGCTCGACCGCGACCGCGAGGCCATCGCCCGGTTGGAGACGTTGGACACCGGCAAGACCCTGAAAGAGAGCCGGATCGACATCGACGACGTGGCGGCGGTGTTCCGCTACTACGCGCAACTGGCCGAGGACCCCGCCAGCTACGGGCGCAGCGTCGACGTCGGCGAGCCCGATATCGACAGCCGCGTGACGTTCGAACCGGTCGGGGTGTGCGTGATGATCGCGCCGTGGAACTACCCGCTCTTGCAGATCTCGTGGAAGATCGCCCCCGCGCTCGCGGCAGGGTGCACGATGGTGCTCAAGCCAAGCGAGGTGACCCCGCTGAGCACCATCGCTCTGGTGCGCCTGATCGAAGAGGCCGGGGCTCCTGCTGGCGTGGTGAACCTGGTGCTCGGCTCCGGAGCTGTGGTCGGGGCGGCGCTCGTCGACACGCCCGGCGTCGATCTGGTCTCGTTCACCGGAGGCCTGCACACCGGCACGAGGATCGCGGCGACAGCCGCGAAGCACGTCACGAAGGTCGCCTTGGAGCTGGGCGGCAAGAACCCGCACATCGTCTTCGCCGACGCGGACTGGGACAGCGCCGTCGACGCCGTGCTCACCGGCGTCTTCCTGCATTCCGGGCAGGTCTGTTCGGCGGGGACCCGGTTGATCGTCGAAGAGCCGGTGGCGGACCGCTTGGTCGCAGAGCTGGCCGCACGGGCCGCGCGGATCACCGTCGGCGACGGGCTCGACCCAGCGAGCGAGACCGGCCCCCTGGTCTCCTTCGCGCACCGCGAGAAAGTCGAGCGCTATGCGGCCCTCGGCGTCGCCGAAGGCGCTCGGCTCGTTTGCGGCGGACAGCGCCCGAACGATCCGCGATTGGCCGAGGGCGCCTACTACCCGCCGACGATCTTCGACCATTGCGACCGGCGGATGCGCATCGTCCAAGAAGAGACGTTCGGCCCGATCCTGACCGTCGAGCGATTCACGACGGAGGACGAGGCCGTCCGCCTCGGCAACGACACCCGCTACGGCCTCGCGGCCGGGGTGCGCACCGCCGACCAGGAGCGTGGCGAGCGAGTGGCCCGCGCCCTGCGCCACGGCACGGTGTGGATCAACGACTTCGGCCGCTACGCCCCTGCCGCGGAATGGGGCGGCTTCGGCGACTCCGGCTTCGGCAGGGAGCTCGGTCCGAGCGGGCTGGCCGAATACCAGCAGAGCAAGCACTTCTGGCGCAACACCGAGCCGAAAGCCGGGAACTGGTTCGCGGACGGCGGAAAGGACTGAAACCATGGCGAAAGACGCGAAACTCGCGATGCTCGCAGGCTTGAAGATCGTGGAGGCCGACCACGGACTGGCGGAGTTCGGCTACGTGCAACGGCTCGACCGCAGCATCGGCAAGTTCGCGAGCTTCGCGGCAGGAGTCAGCTACATCTCCATCCTCACCGGCGTGTTCGAGCTGTTCTACTTCGGCTACGGCATTGGCGGACCCGCGTACGCGTGGTCGTGGCCGCTCGTGTTCGTCGGCCAGCTCATGGTCGCGCTGTGCTTCATGGAGCTCGCCGCCCACTACCCCGTCGCAGGTTCGGTGTACAACTGGGCGAAAGCCCTCGGCGAGCGTGTCGTCGGCTGGTCCGCCGGATGGTTGATGCTCACCTCCTCCATCGTCACGCTGGCGGCGGTGACGCTCGCCCTGCAGTTGAGCCTGCCGAAACTATGGGCGGGGTTCCAGCTGGTCGGGTCCGCCGAGAACCCGGTGGACCGCGCTGAGAACGCCGCATTGCTCGGCGTGGCCGCGATCGCGCTGACCACAGCCATCAACATGGCCGGAGTCCGGCTCATGTCGTTCATCAACAGCGTCGGCGTGGCCGTCGAGCTGTTCGCCGCGGTGGCGATCGTGGTCGTCCTTGCCGCGAACGCCGTCCGGGGGCCGAGCGTGTTCTTCTCCACCCACGGCGACGGCGCCACGGAGAGCGGCGGATACCTCGGCGGCTTCTTGATCGCCTCTCTTGCGTCCGGGTATGTCATGTACGGCTTCGACACGGCCAGCTCCCTCGGGGAGGAGACGGTCAATCCTCGGCGTACCGCGCCCGCGGCGATCTTTCGGGCGGTGCTGGCCTCCTTTGTGATCGGCGGCGGGATACTGGTGTTCGCGATCATGGCCGCGCCCCGGTTGGACGACCCGCTCCTCGGGAGCCCCGACGGGGGCCTGCACTACCTCGTCGGGCAGGTGTTGCAGGGCCCCTTGGGCAAAGCGTTCCTGTGCAGCGTCGTGCTCGCCGTGTTCGTCTGCGCATTGGCCGTGCACACGGCGGGCATCCGGACGGCCTTCGCGATGGCCCGGGACAACGCGCTCCCGTTCGGGGAAAAGCTCGCCGTGGTCCATCCACGCTGGGGCACCCCCGTGGTCCCCGCCCTCGTCATCGGCGTCGTCGCCGCCTTGATCCTGCTCGTCAATATCGGGCAGCCGCAGATCTTCACAGTGGTGACCTCGATCGCGGTGCTCATGATCTATCTCGCCTATCTGCTGGTCACCGCGCCGATGCTGGTCCAACGCCTGCGCGGGCAATGGCCCAAGCAGCAGAACCGGAAAAAATACTTCCATATGGGCCGATGGGGGCTCGTGGTGAACATCCTCGCAGTGCTCTGGGGCGTGGGCATGGCCGTGAACCTGGCCTGGCCCAGGGAAGAGGTCTACGGCGCCAGTTGGTACAACACGTGGGGCGCGTTCCTCTACATCGGCGTGATCCTCGGTTCCGGCCTCGTCTGGCTCTACGGATGGGGCCGTCGCCACATCGGCGTCATCGCCGCGCACTCGGAGCCGAAACGGGTGCCTGCATGAGCTTCGACTATGTGATCGTCGGCGGCGGCAGCGCGGGCTGCGTGCTGGCCGCGAGGCTCAGCGAAGACCCCGCCGTGACGGTGTGCCTGCTCGAAGCCGGGCCGTCCGACGTCGGCAACTGCGAGATCCTGGAGCTCTCGCAGTGGATGCGCCTGTTGGACTCCGGGTACGACTGGGACTATCCGGTGGAGCCGCAGGAGAAGGGCAACAGTTTCCTGCGGCACGCGAGAGCCAAAGTGCTCGGCGGCTGTTCCTCGCACAACTCCTGCATCGCGTTCTGGCCTCCTGGGGAGGGCTTGGACGAATGGGCGGCGATGGGGGCCGAGGGCTGGGGAGCGGACACGCTGCTTGCGTACGTGGCCCGTCTGGAGAACAACACGGCGCCCGGCGAGCACCACGGGCGCAGCGGACCGGTTCGGATCAGAGACATCCCCCCTGCCGACCCGTGCGGTGTCGACCTGCTCACAGCGGCTGCCGCAGTCGGCCTCCCCACAGTGGCCTTCAACAGAGGAACCACTGTGCGCAACGGCGCAGGCTGGTTCCAGATCAACGCCACCGAAGACGGCGCCCGGATGTCCTCCTCGCGCGCCTACCTCCACAACATTCTTGGGTCACGCCCGAACCTGCAGGTGCGCACGGGATGCCGGGTCAGCGAGCTGCTCATGGACGAGACGCTGAGCGCGACCGGCGCGCGGTGCCTGCGCCCAGATCTGAGCGGGTACGACGAGGTCCTCGCGAGCCGCGAGGTGATCCTCGCAGCAGGCGCGATCGACACCCCGAAGCTGCTCATGCTTTCCGGGGTCGGTCCGGCCGATCACCTGCGGGAGACGGGCATTCCCGTGCGCGTGGACGCCCCAGGCGTGGGCGCGAACCTCGACGACCACGTCGAGGGCCTCGTCTTCTGGGAGGCCGCGCGCCCCATGACCCGCACCTCCACCCAGTGGTGGGAGATCGGCCTGTTCGCCACCACCGACGACTCGCTCCCCCTGCCCGACCTCATGATGCATTACGGCAGCGTGCCGTTCGACATGAACACGGTGCGCTGGGGATATCCGACGACGGAGAACGGCTTCTGTCTCACCCCGAACGTCACCCAAGGCCGCTCCCGTGGCACTGTTCGGCTGCGCTCGAAAGATTTCCGGGACCGGCCGAAAGTCGACCCACGATACTTCACCGACCCCGAAGGGCACGATGAGCGGGTGATGCTCGCCGGGATCCGGCTGGCCCGCACAATCGCAGCCACCGAGCCGCTCCGGGGCTGGGTCGAACGCGAGCTCGCCCCTGGCCTCGACGCGTCCACCGACGACGAGCTCTTGGACTACATCCACAAGACGCACAACACCGTCTACCATCCGGCGGGAACCGCCCGCATGGGGGCAGCAGACGACCCCATGGCGGTGCTCGACCCGCAACTTCGCGTCAAAGGGACACAACGGTTGCGCGTGGTCGACGCCTCTGCAATGCCGAAACTGCCAGCGGTCAACCCGAATATCACCGTCATGATGATGGCCGAACGATGCGCAGACCTCATCAGAAAACACCAGTGAACTGGCCTGTTCCCGTCACCTTGGACGGGGTGGCATTCGGATCATGCCGCACTCGCCGCGATGGCGGGCAGGGTCTCATAGCCACGAGTCGGAGTGGGCTGCGATCCGCGAGGTCGCGGCGAAGCTGGGGGTGAACTCGGAGACGCTGCGCAAATGGGTCTGATCCGGGTCTCGGCCTGGGGCGGCCCGTGCGGCGCAGGAGGAGATCCGCCGGTTGCGCAAAGAGAACGCGGAGTTGCGGCGGGCGAACGAGATCCTGCAGTCCGCCTCGGCGTTTTTCGCCGCTCGGCTCGACCGGACCGCGACGAGATGATCCGCTCTCTCGACGAGCAGGACGAAGGGCGGGGACTGGTCAGAGCGCGACGCCCATCGGGTCACGCCAACGGGCCGATGACGCTCTCGGCGCGACGCACGAGCGCGCCAGAACGGGCGAGTTCGACCGCCGCCTCCAGCTCGGGCGAGAGGTATCGGTCTGAGCCGGGGCCGTCGACCCGCTCGCGGATGGCGGCGATGACCGCCATGGTGGCAGGCGACGGCTCGAGAGGCTTGCGCAGGTCGACGCCGCGCGCGGCGGTGAGCGCCTCGATCGCCAGCACGCGGGTCAGCCCGTCGATCGCGCGGCGGAGCTTGCGCGCCGCGGACCATCCCATGGACACGTGGTCCTCCTGCATCGCGGACGACGGGATCGAGTCCACGCTCGCCGGGTTGGCGAGCCGTTTGAGCTCGGAGACGATCGAGGCTTGCGTGTATTGCGCGATCATATGGCCGCTGTCGACGCCGGGATCGTCGGCGAGGAACGGGTTGAGCCCGTGGTTGCGGGCGATGTCGAGGAAGCGGTCTGTCCGGCGCTCGCTGATGCTGGCGAGGTCGGCCACGACGATGGCGAGGAAGTCGAGCGCATAGGCGACGGGCGCCCCGTGGAAGTTGCCGTTCGACTCGATCCGGCCGTCGAGCGTGACGACGGGATTGTCGACAGCGCTGTTCAGCTCGCGCTCGGCCACCGCCTGGGCATGGGCCATGGTGTCGCGGACAGCGCCTGCGACTTGGGGGGCGCACCGCAATGAGTAGGCGTCTTGCACACGGGCGCAGTCGCCGGTGCGATGGCTGGCCACGATCCCGGAGCCTGCAAGGAGACGGGTCATGTTGGCGGCTGCGGCGGCTTGGCCGGGGTGGGGGCGCAGCCGCTGCAAGTCGGCGGCGAAGACTCGGTCTGTGGCGAGCAGCCCCTCGACGCTCAGCGCTGCGGCGATGTCGGCGAGTCGGACGAGTCCGCCGAGATCGCGCAGCGCGAGCACGAGCTGTCCGAGCATGCCGTCTGTGCCGTTGATGAGCGCGAGCCCTTCTTTCTCGGCTAAGACGACCGGGCGGAGCCCGTGTTCTTGCATCGCCTCGGAGGCGGGTTTGAGCACGCCGTCCTTGTCGCGCACAGAGCCTTCCCCGATCAAGGCGAGCGCCACATGCGCTAGCGGGGAAAGATCGCCGGAACAGCCGAGGCTGCCGTATTCGTGGACCACCGGCGTCAGTCCGGCCGAGATGAGGCCTGCGTACGCCAAAGCGGTCTGGGGCCTGATCCCGGTGCGGCCGGTGGCGAGGGTGGACAGACGCAGCAGCATCATCGCGCGGACGACCTCCTGCTCGACCTCGGGTCCGGACCCTGCCGCGTGCGAACGGATCAAGCGGTGCTGGAGTTGGACGCGTTGCTCGACGGGAATATGTTTCGTGGCGAGCGCGCCGAAGCCGGTCGACACGCCGTAGACGGGGGCCGGCTGCTCGGCGAGCTCTTCGACGAGGGCGCGGCTCGCGGCCATGGCCGCGAGCGCGTCCGGGGAGACGTCCGCCCTGGCGCCGTCGCGTGCGACAGCCACCACGTCGTCGAAGCTGACGGGGCCTATTCCAACGGTGACTGTCGAGAGCGTCGCGGACGCGCCGTGTGTGGCATTCATGGGTTCAGTACACCCGACCCGGCGCGGAGCCGCGTGCCCGATCAAGGGATATTGTCTAGGATCCGAGATGTGGCCCGTTCACGAGCCGTGTGCCGAGGCCCGCCGTCCTTGCGGGCTGGCGAACCATCCCTCGGGCGCCCGCCCGGACACGGCCTTCGTGAGCTGTTGCGCGCCCCTGCGCGCCGCGCTGACAAGGGTCTCGAGGGGGACGTTCGAGCGGTCCTTGCGGCGGGTGATGCTGATCGCGGCGTACGGCCTGCCCGAGTGGTCGAACGCGCATGCGGCCACCGACTGCAGGCCTTCGGCGATCATGCCGTCCTCTTCTGCCCAACCCTGCCGCTTCTCGGCCGCGATCAGGGACTGCAATTGCGATAACGTCGCGGGCCCCCGGCCCGTGCGGTCGATGAACGAGCCCGTGGCGGGGAACAGCGCGCGGACCTGCGAGAAGGGGAGGTGCGCGAGCATCGAGCGCCCGTTGGCCGTGAGATGCGCGGGAAGCCGCACGCCGACGTCGGTCACCGAGGTCACCGGAACCCGCATGAGCGGCGGCTGCTCTTTGATGAGGTACAGCGATTCCGCGCCGTGCAGCACGCCCAGATGCGTCGTCTCGCGCACGTTGGCGGCCAGTCGTTTCACGATGGGCCGCGCCAACAGTTCGAGCGGCTCGTGCCGCAGGTACGCCGACCCCACCTCGAACGCGGCCACTCCGAGGCCGTACGCGCGTTGCTCGGGCAAATGGACCACGAAGCCCCGTTCGACCATGACTTCAAGCAAGTGGTACGCCGACGAGCGGGGGATTCCCAGGTCTCGGGCCAGCACGGCTCCGGCGACCGGGCCTGGCGCGCTGGCGAAATAGAGCAGAACGTCCAACGCTCGTCCGACCGCGGGCGATGTGCTCGACACTCCGACCACCTCCGATCAGTCGACTCCTGGCCTCATTGTCTCGGATGCCAGACTATAACATGAAAATAGTCACGCGGCGACCGTGGACGACTGCTCTACTTGAGGCATTCCGACACAATCCATCGCAACGAGCAAGGATCCGACCGACATGGTTTCCGACCCCAGCCCCCGTGCTGTCCGCGCCGCCCGAGGAACCGAGCTGTCGTGCAAAGGCTGGCAGCAAGAAGCCGCCTTGCGCATGCTGATGAACAACCTCGACCCCGAGGTCGCCGAGCATCCCGAAGACCTCGTGGTCTACGGCGGGACCGGGCGCGCGGCGCGCAACTGGCCCGCGTTCGACGCGATCGTGCGCACGTTGCGAGAGCTCGAGGACGACGAGACCCTGCTCGTGCAGTCGGGCAAGCCGGTCGGAGTCTTCCGCACCAACGTCTGGGCCCCCCGAGTGCTGATCGCGAACTCCAACCTGGTCGGCGACTGGGCGAGCTGGGAGAAGTTCCGAGAGCTCGAGGCGGCGGGTTTGATGATGTACGGCCAGATGACGGCGGGATCGTGGATCTACATCGGAACCCAGGGCATCCTGCAGGGCACGTTCGAGACCTTCGGAGCCATCGCCAAGAAGAAGTTCGGCGGCTCGCTCGCGGGCACGATCACCCTGACCGGCGGCGTCGGCGGCATGGGCGGCGCGCAGCCGTTGGCGGTGACGATGAACGAGGGCGTCGCTCTCTGCGTCGACTGCGACGAGAGCCGCATCGACCGGCGTATCGAGCACCGCTACCTCGATGTCAAGGCGAAGGACGTCGACGAGGCGCTGCGCCTGGCCGTCGAGGCGCGAGACAGCAAACGGCCGTTGTCCGTCGGCCTGGTCGGCAATGCGGCGGACGTCTTCCCCGAGCTGCTCGAGCGCGACGCTCCGATTGACATCGTGACGGACCAGACCTCCGCGCACGACCCGCTCTCCTACCTGCCCAGCGGCGTCGCGTTCGAAGACATGAAGAAGCTGGCCGAGAAGGACGCCGCCTCTTTCACGGAACAAGCGCAAGGGTCGATGGCCAAACAGGTCGAGGCCATGGTCGGTTTCATGGACAAGGGCGCCGAGGTCTTCGACTACGGCAATTCCATCCGCGACGAGGCGCGCAAAGCCGGGTACGGGCGGGCTTTCGACTTCCCCGGGTTCGTGCCCGCCTACATCCGGCCGCAGTTCGAGGAGGGCCTGGGCCCGTTCCGCTGGGCGGCGCTCTCGGGCGACCCGAAGGACATCGAGGCCACCGACCGCGCCATCCTCGAGCTTTTCCCGGAGAACGAGCACCTGCGCCGCTGGATCACCATGGCAGAGGAGAAGGTCGCCTACCAGGGCCTGCCCGCGCGGATCTGCTGGCTCGGCTACGGCGAGCGGCACAAGGCTGGGCTGAAGTTCAACGAGATGGTCGCCTCCGGCGAGCTCTCCGCGCCGATCGTCATCGGACGCGACCACCTCGACTCCGGGTCGGTGGCCTCCCCGTACCGGGAGACCGAGGCCATGGCGGACGGCTCGGACGCCATCGCCGACTGGCCGTTGCTCAACGCGCTCGTCAACACGTCCTCGGGGGCTTCCTGGGTCTCCATCCATCACGGCGGCGGCGTCGGGATCGGCCGCTCGATCCACGCGGGCCAGGTGTGCGTCGCCGACGGCACCGAGCTCGCCGCGCAGAAGCTCGAACGGGTGTTGACCAACGACCCCGGCATGGGCGTCATCCGCCACGTGGACGCCGGATACCCGTACGCGGCGCAGGTCGCCGCCGAGCGCGGCGTGCGGATTCCGATGCGCGAGGGCGCATGAGCACGTTCGACTCGCTGTGGGAATCGACCCTGGACGTGGGCAAGGACCCGGCGTGCGGCGGGTACAACCGCTTCGCGTGGACCACGGAGGACCTCGTCTTGCGCGAATGGTTCGCCGGCTGCGCCGCCGACCGGGGCATGGACGTCGAGGAGGACCGCAACGGCAACGTGTGGGCGTGGTGGCGCCCCCGGCTTTGGTCGGGAGATCCCAAAGGCGCGTTCGTCACCGGATCCCACCTCGACTCGGTGCCGGGCGGAGGAGCGTTCGACGGGCCGTTGGGGATCGTGTCGGCATTCGCCGCGATCGACATCCTCAAAGCGCGCGGGGTCGAGCCGAAGGTCGCCGTCGCCGTCGTCGCGTTCGCCGACGAGGAGGGCGCGAGGTTCGGGGTCGCCTGCGTCGGCTCGAAACTCTCGACCGGGGCGCTGCCCCCGGAAAAAGCGCTGAATCTGCGCGACGGCGACGGTGTCACCTTGGCCGAGGCGATCAAGAAGGCAGGCCGCGATCCGAACCACGTCGGCCGCGACGAGGATCTGGCCGACAAGGTCGGCGTGTACGTGGAGTTGCATGTCGAGCAGGGGCGCGCTTTGGACCTGCTGGGCAGGCCGATCGGCCTCGCGTCGGCCATCTGGCCCCACGGGCGCTGGCGGTTCGATTTCTGCGGAGAGGCGAACCACGCGGGCACGACGCGGCTGGCCGACCGCCGCGATCCGATGCTGGCGTTCGCCACCGCGGTGCACGCCGCTCGTGCGCGAGCGGCCGCCCACGACGCGGTGGCGACGTTCGGCAAGGTGTTGGTGACCCCGAATGGCGCGAATGCCATCCCGTCGCAGGTCCGGGCTTGGCTCGACGCACGCGCGGCTGACGAGGCGACGCTGTTGTCGCTGGTCGAATCGATCACCGCGCATGCCGACCGTGACTGCGGGGAGAGCGGGCTCAGCGTGTCGGTGCACGCCGAGTCGGTCACCCCTGTCGTCGACTTCTCCGCGGAAGTGCGCGCGAAGGTCCAGCAGTCGCTGGCGTATTTGGGCGATGTCCCGGTGTTGTCCACCGCCGCCGGGCACGACGCGGGCGTCTTGTCGGGCACGGTGCCGACCGCGATGCTTTTCGTCCGCAACCCGAGCGGAGTGTCGCATTCTCCGTTGGAGCACGCCGAACTCAGCGACTGCCGGGTCGGCGCGGAAGCTCTGGCGGCAGTGATGGCTGATTGGACGAGCTGGTGAGCGCGACGGGCGAAGCGGTCTGGTGGTGCGAGCACGCGTTGCTCGACAGCGGCGTTGCCGACGGGGTGCTCGTCTCCACAACGGACGGGCGCATCGCTTCGGTCGAGGCCGGCGTCGCTCCGACCAGCGCCAGCGGCGTGCTGCGAGGTTTGGTCGTGCCGGGTTTGGCGAACACCCACTCGCATGCGTTCCACCGGGCGCTTCGCTCGCGCACGCAACGAGACCGAGGATCGTTCTGGACCTGGCGCGAGCTCATGTACGAAGTTGCGGCCCGCCTGACTCCGGATCTGTACCGGGATCTGGCGCGCGCGGTGTACGCCGAGATGGCCTTGGCCGGGATCACGTCCGTGGGCGAGTTCCACTATCTGCACCACGACATGGGCGGCGCCCCGTACGCCGAACCGAACGAGATGGGCCTGGCGCTGATCGCCGCAGCGTCTGAGGCGGGCGTCCGGATCACGTTGCTCGACGCCTGCTATCTCAGCTCCGCCGTCGACGGCTCGCCGCTGGCCGAAGGCACGCAGCAGCGGTTCGGCGACGGGAGCGGGGACGCATGGGCAGAACGCGTCGAAGCGCTCCACAAACAGGTCGGCGACCAACCGGGGGCGCTGGTCGGGGCGGCGTTGCACTCGGTGCGCGGCGTGCCCGTGTCGCAGATGCCAGCAGTGGTGGAGTGGGCCGCCGCGCGCCGCGCGCCGCTCCACGTCCATTGTTGCGAGCAGGTCGGCGAGGTCGAGCAATGCCTCGCCGTCCACGGGCGCACGCCGATCGCGCTCTTGCGCGATGCGGGGGCGCTCGGGCCGAGGACCACTTTGGTCCACGCCACCCATCTCGCAGCCGACGATCTGGCGGCCATCGACCAGAGCGCCACCGGGGTGTGCTTCTGCCCCACGACCGAACGCGATCTCGGCGACGGCATCGGGCCCGCTTCTGCGTTGCTCGCGGGATCCGGATCGTTCAGCCTCGGCTCGGACAGTCACGCCGTCATCGATATGTTCGAGGAGGCCCGCGCTGTCGAGCTCGACGAACGGCTCGCCCGCCAGGAGCGGGGGTTGATCACGGCGAGCCGCCTGCTCAGAGCCGCGACGATCGAGGGGCAACAGTCCCTGGGGTGGAGCGACGCGGGGCAGATCCGAGCAGGCGCCCGGGCGGATCTGGTCGCGGTGGACATGGGCTCGGCACGCACGGCGGGCGGCGGAGCCACGGTGGAGAACGTCGTCTTCGCCGCGACTGCCGGGGACGTCACCGATGTCGTCGTCGACGGGCGGTTCGTCGTGCAGGACCGGCGGCACACCGCTGTGCCAGACGTGCCACGAGCGCTCGCCGACGCGATCGGGGCGGTCATCGGCGGGGGAGGCTCTCAGTGAGCGTCGTCTACGAGAACATCGGCGAACTCGTCACCAACGACCCGGAGCAGGGCGACGGGAGCGCGCTCGGCATTCTGCATGACGCTGCGCTCGTCACCTCTGGCGGACGCGTTCTCTGGGTCGGCCCGCAGGCGTGCGCCCCCGACGCGGACCGTCGGGTCGACGTCGAAGGGGCCTGCGTTATCCCCGGCTTCGTGGACAGCCACGCCCATTTGGTTTTCGCCGGGGACCGGTCCGCGGAGTTCGCCGCCCGGATGAGCGGCGAGGAGTACGACGGCGGCGGCATCGCGACCACTGTCGCGGCCACCCGCGCAGCGGATGACTCCGTGCTGGCGGACAACGTCGACAGGCTCGCGGCGGAGCTGCACCGTGGCGGAGTCACCACGTTCGAGACCAAAAGCGGCTACGGGCTCGCCATCGAGCACGAAGTCCGGTCGCTCCGGATTGCGCGGCAGTTCACCCCCGAAACCACCTTCCTCGGCGCGCACGTCGTCCCGGCGGAACACCGGGGCGACCGCGACGGCTATGTCCGGCTCGTCGCAGGCGACATGCTCGCCGCGTGCGCGCCCCACGCGCGCTGGATCGACGTCTTCTGCGACAGGGGCGCCTTTGACATCGATGAAACCCGGTTCATCCTCGAAGCGGGAGCCCAGGCCGGGCTGCTCCCCCGGCTGCACGCCGGACAGCTCGCGCACGGGGGCGGGGTCCGGCTCGCCGTGGAGCTGCGAGCGGCTTCGGTGGACCATTGCACCCACACCAGCGACCTCGACGTCCAGGCGCTCGCCGCAGCCTCAGACACCACGGTCGCCACGCTCCTGCCCGGAGCGGAATTCTCAACGCGGGCCCCGTGGCCGGACGGTCGGAGGCTCATCGACGCAGGTGTCGTCGTCGCGCTCGCAACCGACTGCAACCCGGGCAGCTCCTACACCTCCAGCATGGCCTTCTGCATCGCCCTCGCGGTGCGCGACATGCGCCTGACTCCGGCCGAGGCTGTGTGGGCGGCCACGGCCGGGGGAGCCAAAGCGCTGCGCCGCGACGACATCGGGGGGCTCTCGCCAGGCAAGCGCGCGGACTTCGTCCAGCTCGCCGCCCCCTCTCACATCCACCTCGCGTACCGGCCGGGCGTCCCGCTCGTCCGCGACGTCGTCAAAGACGGTCGAAGCTGTCGATGTGAACCGCACCGGGTTTAGTGGAGGGCATGTTCCCCCGGAAGGTTGGGAGTCATGTCAACACAACCGAAGCGGCCTGCGCCGAAGCGGTACCGGCCCGAGTTGCGTGAGCGTGCGGCGAGCATGGCGTGGGAGGCGCACGAGGAGGAGCCAGGGCTGTCGCAGACCCAGGCCCACGCGCGGATCGGCAAACGACTGGGCGCGCTCTCCCCCGGTCCACCAAACCGCCGCCGCACGTATGCCCCTCGAACTGGTCAAAGACTGCCCGTGCGGCGGAATACACCGCCTGGAGACCACGGACAGGCAGATCTGCGAGACCCAGGTCATGGACACCAGGGAGCAGCACATCGTCCCGCTACCTGTGAAGCGACTCGTCAAACGGCGCAACCAGAGCATCCCCAAGGCGTACCGGTGGTACCAGGAGGTCGAACTCTCCTGCGGCACGACGAGGCGCGTCCGCGTCGACGCCACCGACGAGGACCAGCGCACCGGGTTTAAACGAGCCGAACGCGTTCGTCAGCACGCCCCCCGCAGTGCCGTCTAACAGAGCAACTACGGCTTCCGAGCAGAGGCCGAATCGTGGAACAACACCCTCGACCGCACCCTCTACGGCGGCAGCATGATCGCCAAGACAGCGGACCGGCAGCTCCTCGTCATGATCGGCCACATGCTGGCAAGAAACGTCCTGGCGCTCCGCGCCGCCCGACGACAGCCACAGCAGCCCAGCGCTTAACCCGCGCCGAGCCCCGGCATCACAGAAGAAGCGAGCTGAGGCTCACGGCCTCCTGTAACCGAAAAGAGAGCCCAGCTCGTGGCCCCTTCCAAGATCGGAGGGGGCCACGAGCCTTTTTGCGTTTCCGCGAGTTGAGGGAACCCCGTATACTCAAACACCGCCCGACTGGCTCCCGATTTCAGTCCACGAAACGGTCCAGTCCCCGGCCCCGTAGCTCAGTGGATAGAGCAAGGGTTTCCTAAACCCTGTGTCGGAGGTTCGATTCCTCTCGGGGTCACACTATAATAACTGTTCAAGCGGCATGTTTTTTCGGTAGGCGCGGTTTGTGGGCCTTCTGTTGACGCCCGTGGACACATTTTGGACACAGCTTGGCGGGATCCTCCGGCTCGGGGACTCCGGGGAACGCGACCACGTCGAGCCGGTCGGCCACTTGGTCGAGGTCGTCGTCGAAGAGGTCGGCGTAGCGGTCGAGGGTCTGCGATGCCTTCGCGTGGCCGAGCATCCGCTGCAGCGCCTTCACGTTCGCCCCGGCGGAGACCGCGAGGGAGGCTGCGGTGTGCCGCAGCTCGTGCGGGGCGATCTTCGGCACGGGAGCCTGACCCGGTTTTCCGGACAGTTGTCATGGCGGGCATCGCCGCAGCACTCGCCTGCGTCCCGTGGGCACCGCGAAGCCCTTGGTTCCTCGCCGGGGCTGTCGTCTTCGCCGCATCGCTCCTGGCCTCGGGAAAGCGCGCCCGAAATCAGCTGCCCGCTGGACGGTTAACTCGCCGGAACCGCCCCGGCGTCCGCCGCCGCCTCGGAGAATGCCTGCGGGGGAATCCGAGCGTGCAGATGTTGGTGCAGCTCGTCAAGGCCGAGCTGCAGAACATGGCTGAAGGGGATCGCAGCCGCGAGGCCGAGCAGCGCTCTCGGCTGCGGGTCGTCTTCCAAGTACAAACGGACAAGGCGCGAGTTGTCCGGGTCGACGGCTTCTGCCCGAATGCCGACCTGCCATCCGACTTCGTAGAACACAGCGGACAGCGGCCTGAGGCCGTACTCCCGGCGCACCATGTCGCCGATCCGCCAGATGAAGAATTTCTCCACATCGTAGAAGTCGCTGATTTCCGCCCATGGGCTGCGGTCGCCTCGGTCCTGGACGTCGATCCGATAGCCGTTCGGAGTCTGCGCGAGGATGTACACGATCTGCGGGGTGAAGAGGCCGAACTCCCCCGTGGGAGACATGCGGGGCCCGGTGGGCATCGTGGCGGCCGGCACTGCCCTGCCGGTCTGAGCGATGGCCTCGACCCGCGCGCTGCGGGCCGCTGCGGCGACCTGCTCCCAGTAATCCCAGTACGCGACGATCTGACGCAATGGCTCAGGAAAGAAATTCGGATTCGTCATTTCCAGCTCCCCGGCTCGAGAACTCCCATGAGCACAAGGCTCTCCACGCAGGGCAACTCGCCCGGCGGCGCGACGATTTGGTATTGGACCCCGCCGCCGGGCTGGCCGAACCACGGGACGGCACGGGACTCCTCAAGCCACCATCCGGGCAACAAGTCCTCGCCGGTCGCGGTGTACGTCTGATACGGTTCGAGCAGGCTCTCCGGGGGAAGGGAGCGCGCCGCGAACGACACTCCTTTGGGGTACAGCCACCTGCCGGTCTCCGGGCCAAAGTGGTCGAACTCCTCCCCTGCGGGAATGCTGGTCAACTGCGACACCAGCTCTGTCATGCTCGCCGCCCTCCTTTGAAAAAACTTTCGCCCGCCCAGCATAGCTCCCTGGCGCGCGCAGCGCGAAGGGGGCGGACCGACCGGAAGAACAGCCTCTTACCGGGCCTTCACCAGGTGCAAAACGAGCCACAGCAAAAGGAAGAGCAACGTCGAGACGACACACGCGCCGATGGAGAACCAGCCCCAGAACTTCGCCTTGCCCGAAGCCTCCTGCGCGCCCTGCTGATCGCCCTGCGCCCAGAGCGGGAAGACGTTGAGCGCGTGCGTGAAAGCGACGAAAGCGAACGGGAAGAAGCACACCACCGAAGCGACCGCCCAGCCGACGTTCGAAGGAGGCGGACCAGCCTGGCGAGGCGGTTGAGGCTGACCCGGCTGGGCGTATGCGATGTGCTGTTCGGGGGCTTGGGTCATAGGTGTTTCCGTTCCAGTTCGGCGGTCTGGGCTCGCCCAGGCCGCAGGGGCGCGAATTTCGCGCAACTCTACCCCGCGCGCGTGGGCAACCGGGTTAAATCGGCGGCAGATACGCGATCTGAATGAGCTGGTTGCCGCCCGCGCGGGTGATGTACGTGCCTCGTCCAGGCGGCATGGCGGACATCTTGATGCCAGCGAGCACCGCGCCTTCGTCTTTGTTGCCGCTCATGAGCAAAGCGTCGGTGGTGAGATCCTTGAGCCGGCCGAGGACCGGGTCGTAGATGGCCCGGCCGACGCCGCCGGAGCGGCGAGTGACGATCAGGTGCAGGCCGACGTCTTTGCCTTGGCCGAGGTAGTCGACCAAGGGAAGCAACGGGTTCGGGTTCGTGGCCACCAAGTCGTAATCGTCCACGATGATGTAGTACTCCGCGCCGCTCCACCATGAGCGGTCGCGCAGCTGTTGCTGGGTGACGCCGACGCCAGGCAGGCGCTCCTTCAACTTGTTCGCCATCGCGCCAACGACTGCTTTGGTCTGGTCGATGCTCGAACAGTATGTGATGAGGTACTCGTCGGAGACGACTCCCAGCATGGTGCGGCGATAGTCCAGAAGAAGGATCTTCGCCTGGTCCGGAGTGTTGTTCTCCATGATGCTGGCGACGATGTTGCGCAGCAGTGTCGTTTTGCCGCACTCGGGGTCGGCGAATGCCATGAAATGCTGCTGGCTGTTGAAATCGATGAAGACGGGGGCCAACTCGTTCTCGTTGATGCCGATGAGCGCTTTCGTCGGCGTGCGGTCTGCGGCCGGGATCTGCCCGAGCAGGCTGTCGCGATGGACCTGTTCTGGAAGCATGCGCACTTCCGGCGCAAAGGCGCCCGGCTTGCTCACAGCTTTGATCTCCTCCACGGAGGAGCGCACCGCCTCAGAGATGTTCTCGTCGGTCGTCTGCGAGTCCATCCGGGGCAGCCCGATGAGCATGTGCAGTTGTTCGACGTTCACCCCTCGTCCCGGTTTGTTCTTCGGGACCACCTTCGCGACCTGTTTGCCCATCTCGGACTCCATCGGGTCGCCGAGGCGGAGCTCGACGCGGGTGCCGATGGCGTCTTTGATCGCGGCGCGGATGTCCGCCCACCGGTTGGTGGCGAGGATGAGGTGCACACCGTAGGACAGGCCCTGCGTCGCCAAGGACTGGACTTTCGGCTGGAGGCTTTCGTCCTCGTCTTTCGCGGCGGCCCAACCATCAATGATGAGGAAGACATCGCCGAACTTGTCATCGGCAAGCGGGTCGGGCGTGCCCGGGGGCGCAGCCAACGCCGCAGTTTTGCGGCGGCGGAATTCGCGCATGGAGTCGATGCCGAGCGCGCGGAAACGTTCCTCGCGCTGTCGGATCAGCGTGAGCATTTCCGCGATGGTGCGCCGGACCCTGTCCGGCTCGAGGCGGGTCGCGACCGAGCCGACATGCGGCAAATTCGCAAGACCTGAGAGCTTGCCGCCGCCGAAGTCGAGGCAGTAGAACTGCACTTGCTCCGGGGTGTGCAGGACCGAAGCCGACATAATCAGGGTTTGCAGGGCGTTCGACTTGCCGCTCTGGGGGCCGCCGACGATCGCGACGTTTCCGGCCGCGCCGGACACATCGATGTACAGGTTGTCGCGGCGCTGGTCGTAGGGACGGTCGACTGTCCCGATGGGGATGACCAGATTCCCGAAGCGTTTGCTGTCGTCCCGCCAATCGAAGTCCTGCGGGAGCAACATGTCCACGGTGGGCGACTCGTTGAGCGGGGGCAGCCACACCTCGTGGGCCAGGCTGCCGTGGCCCACCAAACGGCTGACGCACATCTCCAACAGGGTGATCCGCTTGCCGTCCTTCATCAGGTGCGACTCGTCGACCGTTTCGTCCTCGGGCTCTTCCAGCTCGAGGACTTCCGGCTCGGGGGGCAGCTCGACAGGGACCTCTGCGGCGGTGAACATTTTCGGGCGCACGTCGCCGTAGACGCTCTTGGCGACTTCGACCGTTTTCGGGCCGCCGCGTTTGGGCACGTACGGGCCAGAGACGTAGGAGGCGTTGAACCTCCTCGGCTCATCCGAGTCGCATTTGAGGAAGCCGGAGCCAGGGATCGCCGGAAGGTGGTACGCGTCAGGCACGCCAAGAACGGTCCTGGACTCCGCGGCGGAGAAGGTCTTCAAACCGATCCGGTACGATAAGTGGCTGTCGAGGCCCTTGAGTTTGCCCTCTTCCAGCCTCTGGCTGGCCAAGAGCAAGTGGACTCGCAAGCTTCGGCCAAGACGGCCGACCATGACGAACAGGTCCGCGAAGTCCGGGCGCTGGCTCAGGAGCTCGGAGAACTCGTCCACCACGATGAACAGGGCGGGGAACGGGTCGAGCGGCAGCCCGGTCTGGGCGTTGGTGGCTCCGTTCATACGGGCGGCCTCGTAGAACGCGACGTTCACGAAGTTGCCCGCAGAACGCAACAGCTCCTGACGGCGGTTCATCTCGCCCTTGATGGCGTCGCCCATGCGGTCGACCAGGTCGCCCTCTTCTTCAAGGTTCGTGATGACCGCCGCGACCTGGGGCGCGGTGTCCAGGCCGAGGAAGGTCGCACCACCTTTGAAGTCCACGAGGACGAGGTTCAAGGAGTCTGCCGAGTGCGTGATAATCATGGACAGCACCAGGGTGCGGAGGAATTCCGACTTGCCGGAACCAGTCGCGCCGATGCACAGCCCATGCGGGCCCATGCCGAACTCTGCTGCCTCTTTGATGTCGATCTCCAGCGGCGAGCCGTCTGCGGCCAGTCCGATGGGGACCCGCAAACGTTCGCGCGAGGAACGCGGCCGCCATGTGACATTGGGGTCCAAGCTGCCAGCGTCGTGGATGCCGAGCAGCGGCATCAACCCGGGATCGGAGACTGTGGTGGTCTCTTGCTCCAAGCTCAGCATCTGCGCCGCCGTCGCGGTGCGGTAGCGCGACATGCGGCGGGCGAACACTTCGGCCTCGGCCACGGAGGCGTTGTCCGCCTTCGCGAATTCCTCAAGGCCGTTCGCGGCCTGCGCGCCCACGGCGCCGTTCTCGACCGCGAGCTGCAGGCCGCGGCGGGACAAGCTGTTGCTTCCTGGGCAGACGTCGATCACGGTCACGGAATCAAGACCAGCGTCGGAGACGCACTTCTCGTCGCCGGAGACATAGCCGTCGTCCAAGACCAGGAGGATCTGTTGCCGGCCAGCCATCACGGGGGCGCTCCGGGCGAAACGGCCCCGCTCGCTGAGGTCCGGCATCGAAGTCTCGAAGTCGTGCAGCGAGTCGTAGATCATCCGCACTGGACCGAGCCCGTCGCGCTCAGTCGGATGCTGGCAGTGGGGCAGCCACTTGGCCCAGGACCATGCCTCGCCCTCGACGTCTGAGGTGATGATCGCGACGAGCACATGGTCTGGACCGTGGAAAGTGCAGATCTGCATGATTAAAGAGCGGATCAGGGACCGCACTTCACTGCGGTCGCCGTCGAACCCGATGCAGGGGAAACCGCGCAGCGACACGGCCGTCGGCATATCGTGCACCACGGAGTGTGTGCGCACAAACCGGCGCAAAGCGACAGAGGTGACCGGCTCAAGGTCTTCGAGGGGGGCGGTCTGGGGAGCCATCAACCGGGAGGCGAGCCGCTGGCTGCCCAGGCCAAGGCGCACATGGCAGAAGTCGGCGTCGTTGGTCCGGCGCTCCCACATACGGCGCGTGCCGATCAGGGTGATAAGCCGTGACGGGTCGGGCTGCGACCAGGTCGTGGACTTGCGCTGGGCAATCGCGGTTTCGTGCACTTCGTCGCGGGTCTGGACGAGGTAGCGCAAGTAGTCTTTGCGCTCTTCGTTGAGCTCCGCCGATTTCGAAGCCCGCCCGCCGCCGTGGACCGACATGCCCGCCATGGACATGAGCATCATCAAAGGGAAGATGAACATTTGCGGCGAGAGCTGCCTGCGGCCGGTGGCGACCATCATGGACATCATGCCGATCATGGCGACGACCATGACCACAGGCATGAGCTTCTGCATCAGTCCGCCAGGAATGCTGCGAGAGACTTCCGGCGGCGGTTGGAGGTTGATCTCTCCGCCGGGCATGCGAGGCTGCGCGATCCGCGCTTTTCGGATAAACCCTTCCGTGGTCATTTCTTTTTCCTCGCTTCTCGCATTCGTCTGCAACCCTCACACATCGGCGTTGTCATCCGCCTTGTTTCGGGCTTTGCTGCGGCACGAACAGGGGGGCTGGGTAGTTTCCGGGCGCGGCGGAGTCGAGTTCGACGAGCGCGTCCCCCCGGGACAGGGTCGGCCCCTGGGGCAGCTTGCCAAGGATGCTCCAGGGGACGGGCAGGCCCACCGAGCCGTCTCCGGCGCTTGACGCGGGCAGGCCGAGCGCAGACGCGTCGGAGAGGTTCTGGATGCCGAACCGAACACCCGTGTCCGCGACGTAGAAGATGCTGCCGTGTTTCTCGTTGTTGGGCGCGACCCCGACTCCCTGCGCGAAAAAGCCCGTGCCGGGTTGCAGGTAGACCTTGTCGATGCCGTTGTTGTGGTGCACCCCTTGGGAGTCGACTGTCTCGCCGCCGTCCGCCGAGGCCAGCTCAACGGGATCGCCGTTCGCCGGAACCGGGACTTTGGTGCCGAGGAACAGGCGCGCCTTGCTCTGCGCGTCGCCCTTGGACTTCGACCAGTTGTAGCAGATCACCTGGGAAGATTTCGGGTCGAGGATCTTCGGAGGAACCGGCGGGTACCAGTCGATGTCGAGCTCGTGGGCGGTTTGCAGGCGGTTCAGCTCACTGGGCTGCAACACTTTGATGTCGGTGCCGATTTGATCGCTGGAGTTCCGAATGAGGTCGGCCATCGCCTTGGTGATCGACTGGTAGCCAGTGGACTCGATGACGTAGAACTGTTCCTCGCCGTTGGTGCCCCTGGACTTCACCACTGTGCCCACCAAAATATTACTGACTCCCAGCGCGGCAGGCGGGGGGTCGCCACGGTGTGGAATGGCCGGAGGGACGATCGGGGGCAGCTCTTCCAGGGAGTTGAACAGCCCGTCGCTGATCTGTCTCGGGAAACGCTTTTGCTTCGTGACGTCCTGTTTGCGGTATTCGGTCAGCTGATACGCGGACATGACCGCGTTGTTCGCCGCCACCTGCGGGTCCAGATCGATCTCAGCTCGCTTGCCATCCCCGTAGACCAGATAGTTCTTGTTGTTGTAGGCCACTAAGAAGGCCGAGTCTGCTGGCAAAACCGAACCCCGCGCCGCGCCCTCGACGATCGAGAGCTCGATGCTTCCTTCCGGGTACTCAGGGATTTTCGTGGACCTCGGGGGGTTTTCCTGCTGCGCCCTCGACCCGATGCCCACCATCGTGGTGTCGCAGACCGACCACTCGGACTTCGTCGGCGGACTGGGCATGACCGAGTCCGGGGCCCCCACGATGCCGACCAGAGGCCCTCGGGAGAACTTGCCGAGCTCAGTCTCTTTCACCGACACCGGCGGCGTCTTCTTCCCGATGATTAACCACGCGGACACTGCGTTGAGCACTGGGTGCAGCTTCCCGTTGACCATGACGTACCGGGCCCCGGAGTCGTGCCCGAAAATAAACGTGTCCTGTTCCTGCTTGATGAGTCGGTTCGGGCTGAAATACGCCCATATGCCGCAACCTGCGAGAACAAGGATGCCGAAGACGAGGCCGACGAGCAGAGACCGGTACTGGGACCGCATCGGATCGTGGAGCATGCGGATGTCGCGCCGGACGATGGCATGGTCCATACGGCTGAGCAGAAAGCGGTAACCATTGACCTGGCTTCGAGTCGTGAGATTTCGCGCGTAACTGCGAATCCCGCCCGAAGTGGATCCCTCTTCGTCCGCCACTCCCTCAGCCTTCTTTCTACCTTGATCTTCGCTGGCGCCCGAAGTTCGCCCCGCCGATCTTTTCTACTTGGTCTTTGCAGACTCCGGTCGCCCGACCCCACTGCCGTCACAGAGTGTCCTGCGCGTGTGCCCATCGTACCCAATCCCTTATCCCGGTCAAGAGGGGAGGCATCGTCACGAGCCCTGGAAACGAGTGTGCCCCGTCCCGCATTGCGGGACGGGGCACACTCGGCCTTGCGAGCAATTACATCGAGAACTTGCTGGTGATCGAAGACTCGGCGTGCTGCATGGACTCGCCAGCCTGGCCGACCTTCGAGCTGAGGTCGTGCAGGGTGGTCTTGAGGTCGTCAGCTTCCTGGTTCCACTTGGTCTGAAGCGCGTGCCAGGTCTCCTGGGCCTCGCCTTCCCAGCCAGCGGCCAGCTTGGCGACTTCGCTGCTCAGTTCGCCCAAGAGGCTCTCGATCTGCTGCGAAACGCTCTGGATCTGCGTGGAGAGCTCCTGAATGTGAGCGAAGTCGTAAGAAATGTCACCCATTTTTATTTTCCCAATCTACTTAAATGCCTGTGTTGAATAGTGAACTGTTTATTGAAAACTGTGTTTGCGAGTACCCGTTTTTACGAGGAACCGAGGTCACAGGTTCAGGTTGAGGGCGGCGGCTTGCTCTTCCTCAACACGGTTGTAGTCCACGCCAGAGCTGTGCAGGTTCTCCTGGATGTCGTTCAGGATCTGGGCGATGGCCTGGCTGGCCTCATGCCAACGGGTGGCGGACTGGGCGAACGAAGCCGCGGCCTGGCCGCGCCACTGGCCCTGCGCGTCGCTCACGAGGCCATCGAGCTGGCTGTTCAACGCGTTGTATTGCTGGTGATGCTCCTCGAAAGAAGAAGCCGCTGCGCTCAGGATCGACGCGTCCTGCAGATTCACTGCTGCCATTTTTGTTTCCTCCAAATAATTCGGAAATAAAAGGTCGGGATGCTCTCCGCCGGATTAGCTTCAAGCCTGACCGTCTTGTATTCTCTTTGTGTCCTGTAGTTATGAGCACTGAATCTCATTGGTACCCCCGATTTTAAGATCGGGACACATTGTCGCACCATTCTGTATACCCTTTTGCGCCGGTTTTAATTTTCGGCGTATCTGTTGAAAAACGGTTAGCAAATTGCATCGATTTCGTCAACAGAAATCTCTCTTTATTTCTCTGCTCCGACTAGGCTCTCGCCTTTTCAGAGGCGCCGATCACCGGAGGGGTGACGACACGTCCATCGGCAAACTGATCAGGAATTTGATATTGACGATCTTGTTCTTCGTCAAGTTCTTCCTGAGTTTGTTTCCGCGCGGCGGCTTGAGCGACGCCTTGCACGCCGCCGCCCATACCGCTGCCAGAACCGCCGCCGCTGAGGCTGCTGCCAGCAGCTGCCTGAGTGGAAAGAGCTCCACGCGTTGAACCAGCGTCCAATTTCATGCCAGTCATGGCAGGAGCGCCGAGGCCGAGGGAGGGGGCGGAACCGCCCCAACCCGAAGGAACTCGGATGCCCGACGCGGACCCAGAGCCCATCGGAGAGGTCATCGCCCCACCGAAACCGCTGGAGTAACCGCTCGCGTATTGACCGGTCAACGCAGGGTTCGCAAAACTCGAAGCAGCGTGGCCGCCGCCGTGCTGGCTGGCCATTTGCATGATTTGCTGACCGATCTGCTGGCCCTGCTGCACGCCCTGCTGCACGACCTGGCCGCCTTGCTGGACGGCCTGCTGGCCCATTTGCTGCATCTGCTGAACACCCTGCATCACGCCTTGGCCCACCTGTTGGCCGATCTGCATGACCTGCTGGCCCATGTTCATCCCGTCGTGGCCTTTGGCTTCGGCCTTCTTCTCCTGCGAATGCGCGAGATCCTGGTGAATCCGCTCACTGAGGCCCGCGTGCTCGTTGCCCTGCGCCATGTTGAGCAAACCCATTGCGTCAGCCGCGAAAGGGGTTATCATCCGCACCGGAGTCATGGCCAATTCCGCCGCTGCTTGAGCGGTCGCCTCCGCCAGAATCGCATCGACCACGGCCTGCGACGCGACACCAGCCGCAGCTCGCGCCATCGTTTCAGCCATCGAGGCGGCGAACATCGCTTCGCTCTGGAATCCGATGGAGGTGATGAGCGGCGACGGGGTGAAGTCGAACTGCACCGAAGTGCCCTGGGTGGCGGCGTCGTACGCGGAAAACCCCGACATGGTCTGGAATGTGCAGCGCTCCATCTCCTCCTCGCACGCGGCGACCAACCCGGAGAGCATGCCCCAAGCGGCCGCGTTCGCAGCGTAAGAGTTCAAAAGGGCCGTGCGGGTCGCGACGATTTCTTCGAGCTGCGGGATGTCGCCATCGCCAGTCTCGTAGTTCACCGCCTGCGTCCCGGCCATCAGGCCGTTCGCCGCGCACTCCATACCCGCTGTGGCCATCCACAACGCGTAGGGCATGGACTTGGTGACCGCCGCCATTGCCGCAGTTCCTTGCCAAGCCGATTCGAGGAAGGACAGCACGGAAATGAACTCTGCGCTCATTTCTTCGAGCTGCTCGCCCATTTGGACCCAAGCCATGCTTGCGGTCGTCATAGGGACACTTTTCGCATAGTTGCCGTCGAACAACGCGCGGAGCCATTCTGGCAGAAGGCCGGTTGCATCCATAAGAGCCATTTACGTCACCTCCTCACTTCTTGATATCCGTTTCTCCCATGCAGCTCAAACGCCGAAGACAGCAGCGTTGCCAGCGTCCTGCGCAGTGTATTCCATGGCGTGCTCGTTCAGGGCGATGATGAGCCGCTGAAGCTCGAGGATGGACTGCTCGGCCATCATCAGGAAGTTGTCCGAGTTGAACATGTGCTGCGCGGACGCGAAGACGGAGACGTCCTCGTAGCCAGCGGGAGGGATCATCTGGAGAGCAGGCGACGCTGCCGCGACCATTGCCTGGAGTTTCATGCTAAGGCCTTCAAGAGTGGCGGCAGCTGCGGAGATTGCCTCGGGTTCGACGTTCACGAACATAAGTTGGTGCCTTTCAATGGTTGCGGCAGTCTGAGCCTCCACGGGCGCAGAAAGCATATTTAGCTATCACTTTCGCGGTGACACCATTGTCGCTCGCGCTGTGTTCAACTGTCAGTGCGGATCCGGCTGCCGCGATCTGTCGCTTGAGCCGGATCGGGTCTCGTTGCTCACGAGCGTCCCTGTCGGTCGTCGCCCTTCGGCTGGCCCTCTGACCTTGCCCTCTTGGCGTTCTCCTTCAGTTAGACGCACGCCGGGCTTCGTTGGTTCCCTATCATCCAAAAAAAATTTAGAAATATTTTTGAACCCCGTGAACCGCTTGCCTCGCCCTAGTCTGAACTGGCAGAATGCTCACCAGCGAGCACCCCACGAACTGTGTAGTTATCCTTGGACGGGGGAAACCCCCGGCCTCAAGGTTCATAGTAACACTTTCTGCCCACCGCGCGCCGGGTTTAACCGTGGACAGCTTCCCCGTCGCCCTCATGCGGAGCTCCGAGGACCGACGGGGAGACTTGCGGTATGTCGCCGATCTGGTTCTGCCCCATGACAGAGCCCTTGAGGTAGTCCGGCACCTTGGAGCCGCCCTTGCTCTCGCCCCCGCCTTGATGGGCGGGCATCATGCCCATGCCGCCGCCGGAACCGCCCATGCCAGCGGGACGCGTGCTGAGCGAAGGCCCGCCGGAGCTGCTCGAACCGCCGCCGACACCGCCCAGAGCGCTGCCGGAACTGGTTGCTCCGCCGCTGTTGGCGCTGCCTGGGGCGGCCGAAAGCGTCCGCTCGTGACCTCCTGCGCCACCGCCGCCAAGTCCTGCCCCGCCACCGCCGAGCCCGCCGATGTTCGCGGTCGAGTCGATGGCGCCTTCCAGTTTGCCGCCGTCTTTGAGCGCGTCGCCGAGCTCTGCTCCTGCGGGACCGCCCGCGCCGCCCTTTCCGGCCATTTGCGCGAATCCCTGCATCATCTGCATGCCTTGCTGCATCATCTGCTGTGGCATTTGGCCAAGGCCCTGCAGCATTTGCGGCGCCTGCTGAAGCATTTGCATCGGCATTTGCATCATGCTTTGCAGCGGACCCAGGAGTTTGCTGATGTCCGGCGGCTCCTTTGGCATGGCTTTTTCGGAGGCTTTTGCAGCAAGCGAAGTCATATCGCTGGTATGCTTCGCCAAGTTGGCGGTACCTTCGCCCGTCGCATCGGTCACCTTCCCCACGCCATGCACCATTTGCGCCGGGTTCATGTTCTGCGCGCCTTCTTGCGCCTGCTTGTTGCCCTCCTGGCCCTTTTGCATCGCCTCTTGCTGCTTTTTGATCGCCTCTTCAGAACTCTGCGCCGCCTCGCCTGCGGTCTGGCTGAGTTCAGCGACGTCCTGACCGTTCGACTGAGCGGTTTCGGACAGCTTCCCCATGTGGCCCATCGCCGAGTCGGCGGCGGAACCCTGCCATCCCTGCCCGGTCTGGCCCATGAGCGACTGCATCTGCTGCGGGAGCTGCTGCATCATCTGCTGCATGGGCTGCATCATCTGCTGCATGGGCTGCATCATCTGCTGCGGGGCCTGGCCGAACATCTGCCCGATCTGCATCAATGGCTGGAGCAGTCCCATCGGGTCGAAATTCGACGCGGGAGGAGCGCCGACCGCGTTGTTGATGTCCGAGACCGGAGCGTCGGCTTCTTTCTTTTCGTCCTTCTCATCACCGGCGCCGGCGCCGTCTCTCGTCCGGTCGCCGTGCAGACCGCTCATGACGTCGCCGACCTTCTCGGCCGAGCTCGAGGCATTGGCCCCGATGTCCGCCGCGCTGGAAGCGGGGTCGCCAGCGACAGGAACGGCTTCATGGCTTTGCTGCGGCTCTGCGCCGATCACATCGGGCGGCGCGGACAAATGGGCCGGACCGGCAGCACTGCTGCCGGTGTCATTCCAAGGGCTGTACTCCTCGTCGCCAAGGAGGTCGTCAGGTCCAGACCCGATGACCCCGCCGTCGAAAAAGGAGTGATTCGAATTCACCATGGGTCAAGCGCCTCAGATCACGCTGTCGAAGGCGTCCGAACTATCGCCTTCGGTGTCGGAATAGGCTTGCGAGGACGCCTGCACCGCGGCGCCGTGGGCCTCGAGCGCGGCGACCTGCTCGGCAGCGTTGGCAACGTGATTCGTCAATGCAGCCATGAACGAGGCGGCGAACGGAGCCCCGACCGGGCCGAGGCCCGCCATCATCGGCGCCTGGAACATGGACGGGTCGAACGCGCTGACCCCGGCGAGCTGCGCGGCCATGGCCTGGGTCTGCACCGCGTGCTGGACCATGGTGTCCGCGCTGGAACTCATTTTTCCTGACATTAAGGAATGCCCCCTTCTACTGATAGGCTGTACCCCTGCGTTAACGCTTCGAGAAGATGGGCTGAACGCCTTGCTCTTCAGTCAACGCTGACTGTCTTAATTACCTGTCCTTAATTATGACTCGCGCTGGCCTCACGACCCGCTGAGCAACACTGTATACGGTTCGCTCCTCGCACGCAACCAAATACTCGCAAGCATTTTTGAGCGCCCCGGTTTGAGCCGGTGAAACAGGGGTGACATGCTACGATGCAGCGAGGACGAGCATTGGAATCCGAAAAACGCCGACCACGAACCGGCGCGACCGCGCCGAGGGGCCGACGAATCAGGGAGGAGCGGCATGAACGCATCTCGAGCAAACGCCGCGCGTGGCGGCGGGACGCCCCCTGGCGACGTGGTCCTCATCGATCTCACCGAGAGCGTCGTGCGGGCGGTGCAGGGCGGCTCAGTGGTCGAATGGCCGACAGCTGTCGGCTATTTGGACGCGAGCAGCTGCGACCCGAACCAGATCGTCGCGGGCGAGCCGATCGCCCGGTCATTGAGCGCGAATCCGCTCGCCGGGGTGCGGCTGCTCCCGACCTTGGTCGATGCGCCGCACATCCTGCTGAACAACCGTCCCCACGCGGTCGGCGACTTGCTGACAAGATTGCTGGCTCCGGCGTTGCCCGCCAAAGTCGTCCATGACGACCCCGAGGTCCTGGTCGGACATCCAAGCGCTTGGGGGAGCCCGCGCACCGAATTCCTGCGGTCATGCGCTGAACGGCTCGGCGCACGATGCTCCCTGCTCCCCCGCTCGGTCGCCCTCGCCAGATCATTGGCGGAGCCCTCTGGACGGGTTGTCGCCGTTATCGAGGCCCAGGCGAGCTCGGTGGACATCTCCTTGTTGCAGAACCAGGCCGGAATCTGGACACAGTTGGAGAGTCGCAGACTCTCCGCGCAGATGGGGGTCTCGCTGACCGAGATGGGGATCGAAGTCGCCGGGGAACTCTCCGACGTCCTTCAAGGAAACACCGGGAAAAGCGATTGCTCCAAAGCTTTGGAGAGCTTGATCACCGACGCCCCGCCCCGGCTCGCGGAAGCGATTGTCGCGCAGATCCACGAGAACGACCCGGCTTTCGACCGAATCGTCGTGGCGCCTCGCGACGCTGTGCTCCGCGGCCTGGCAACGGCAGTCTCCGCCCCTACGGCCGGAGAGTCGGCGCAGCAGCCAGCCACGCGCATCGCAGCCGCGCCCGCGATCGCGCCAGCCTCCTTGACGAGACCTCAGACCCCGCCGTCGGCGCCGGGGGCCAAGCCCGGCGGCCCGCCCCCCTCGCCTTCCGCGCAATCGGGACCTCTGCCGCACCAACCGCTCGCGGTCCCGCCGCGGATCACGCAGCCGCAGTACAGCAAGGCCCCGTACATCCCGCCACTGCCCCCTGCGGCAGAACAGCAAAACCCGGAGCCTGGTGGTTTGCCATTGACGAAACCGCTGCCGCCGAGGGAGCAGGGCTCCTCGACGCCTCACTTGCCAGTCGGCTCCGCGCCGCTTGACTCCGCGTTCTCCGAGCCAGCGCGCGCGCTGCGACCAGCCGTGTGGATCGGCGCCGCCGCAGGGCTCGTCCTCGTCCTCGTCATTGGCGCAGCCGCTTGGTTCTTCAGCGCCAGCGGATCCGTGCAGCAAGCGCAAAACGGCCAAGCGCAGAAGCCCGCAGAGGCGGGCAAGGCCATCACGCCGAGCGCCGCAAGCACACCCATGCCTGCGCGGGGCGGCGCTCAGGACGCAACCGAGCAGGTGGACGTTCCAGACCCCGGCTCGAACGGCGCGGTCCTGTTGAGCTTTCAGCTGCCCGCAGGTTGGGCGCAAACGAACGCCAGCGCCTGCTCTCCGCCCAGACAGGGCTCCGCAGAAGGCCGCGCGTTCCGTTCCGCCCCGCTTTTCTTCCACAGCGCAAACGATCCGTGCACGGAGATCGCCGTCAGCTACGAGGCCGTCGACCCCCAGGCCACGCTGCAATCCGTTGGCGAAAACTTGCAGCCGCAAATAGCCCAGAGCTCCGGCCAGTTCACGAACCTGCAGTTCGGGGTGGCGCACGGCAAGAATTTTTTCAACTCGTACGACCAACCTGAGCGCAACGCGAGCTGGTTTCTATACGTCGCAGCGCATCACGACAGCAAACTGCTGGTCTCAATCGGGTGTCGCAACAATGCGAGGGGCGCAGACTGCGAGACGGCGCTGCAGACGCTCACCGTGCGGCCATGACACGAACACCCTGAGCTCGCCGACGGGGCGAACCGTGGAAAGTCAGTATTGGCTTCTTTGCTGCCGGCTCATCGCCATCGGGAAATCATCAGCGATGAGCGCCGCGAGTTCGACGAAGGATCGGCGAGTGCTTCGGTGCAGCTGGTCGAGTTCGACTTCGGCCCCCTCGGACAAGTGGTCGTCGAACGGAATGATCTGCACTGCGCGGCAACGAACCAGGAAGTGCTGGCGAAGCTGATTGAGATCCAGCGTTGGAGAACCCGGTCGTGACGAGCTGACCACCACCACGGTGCGGGCCACGAGCTGGTCATAGCCGTGGTGGAGCAGCCAGTCCAACGTGGCCCCTGCGCTGCGGGCTCCGTCGAGCGCCGGCGAGGTCACCAGCACAAGCGAATGGGCGAGGTCGAGGACTCCCTTCATCGCCGAGTGCATGAGGCCGGTGCCGCAGTCGGTCAGAATGACGTTGTAGAAACGCTGGAGAATTTTAATCACGCCGCGGTAGTCCCGCTCGCTGAAGGCCTCAGAGATCGCAGGATCGCGCTCGCTGGCCAAAACCTCCAGCCGGCTCGACGATTGCGAAGTGTGCGCGCGAACGTCCGAATACCGATAGATCGAGGTGTCGACGAGCAAGTCTCGCACTGTCGAGTTGCTCTGGCGAGGAATTCGAGAGCCCAAAGTGCCAAGGTCGGGGTTCGCGTCCACGGCGATGACACGGTCGCCTCGGAGCGAAGCGAAGGTGGAGCCGAGGCCCACCGTGGTCGTCGTCTTGCCCACTCCGCCCTTCAGGGAAAGGATCGCAATCCGGTAGTCGCCTTGGATCGGCTGGTTGATGCGATTGACAAGTGTGCGGTATTGCAGGTCATCGCGCGGCCCTTGCCTGCCTAAAGCATCCCGAAGCCGCCGGCCGATGCCAGGGCCCCGGTTGCTCGGCGAACTCATCAAGTTCAGATTGTCGACAGAAGGCGACATGGGATCGAAGTCGTCGTGCTGCCAGACACCCGTGTTGAACTCCGGCCCGAACCCTCCGCCTTGTTCGAAGCCCTGGAATTCACCGCCTTGGGGAGCGGCCTGCTGTTCCCAACCGCCTTGCTGCGCGGGGTCGTATCCGTGCTGTTCCCAACCGCCCTGCTGGGCCGGGTCGTAGCCGTGCTGCTCCCAGCCGCCCTGCTGCGGGTACCCCTGGCCCAAGTCGTGGCCCTGCTGCGGGTAACCC
>JGI2924J29684_1078358_pt1 | contig 43275 bp, 36 predicted proteins | sample BenlonsequencITS_FD_29684 | JGI IMG/M metagenome (IMG submission 29684) | reverse complement strand
CTTTGTGTGTGCACAACCTAGTGGGATAGGGCGTGCACAAGGATATGACATTGGGTGTGCACAACGTGCTGACACTTTACAGACTGGTTTTCAACTAATGACACCGAAAGAAATACACCTCAACCTTTTTGCTTTCGGTGCCGGGCACCACGCGGCGGCGTGGCGAGCGGTGGAGGGAAGCGTCGAAAAGCTGGGTTTAATTTCCTGGTGGGAGGAACTCGCGCGCACCGCTGAGCGGGGCAAGCTGGATGCGGTCTTTTTGGCCGATGGGCAGGCGATTAATCCGGTCGGTCTGGAGAATGGGCCGGGCTGGTTTTTGGAGCCGGTGACCGCGTTGACTGCGATGGCGCGGGCGACGAACAATATTGGGTTGATCAGCACAATTTCCAGTACGTTTTGGCAGCCGTTTCATGCGGCGCGGATGATCGCCAGCTTGGATCATATTTCGGGTGGGCGTGCTGGAATCAATGTGGTGACATCGATGACCGATGCGGAGGCGCGTAACCACGGGATGGATGCGTTGCCGGGTCACGATGTTCGCTATGCGCGCGCTGCGGAATTTATTGAAACCATCACTGCGCTGTGGGATTCTTGGCCTGCGGAAAGTTTGGTGATGGATCGTGCTGGAAAATTTGCGGACTCCTCGCTCATTAAATCTATCGATCATGATGGTGAGTTCTTCCAAGTCGCTGGTCCGCTGAATATCCCCAGTCCTCCGCAGGGTCGACCCGTACTTTTTCAGGCTGGATCCTCACCGCAAGGACGGGAAATCGCTGCGAAATACGCCGAGGCAATTTACTCTGTGGCGTGGGATTTGGAGCAAGCGCAAGATTATCGCTCTGATATTCATGCTCGTGCCACTGCCCAGGGTCGCGAGCCCATGCCGGTGCTTCCTGGTTTGGTGACTTTTGTTGGCACGACCGTGGAAGAAGCGCGTGCAAAACAGCAGGCTCTTAATGCGTTGCTGCCGGTCAAAGACTCACTAAATCAGTTGAGTTTCTTTGTGGGTCAAGATTGCTCGACGTGGGATTTGGATGCACCTCCCCCACCACTGCCACCGCTAGAAGAGTTTTCCGGTCCTAAAGGCAGGTACGAAACGGTCCTGCGGATCATCGAATCTAAATCACCAACCGTCCGCGAACTTTTGGGCTACCTCGCAGCAGGCGGTGGGCACGCCACATTTATCGGCACTCCGGAAAGCATCGCTGATGAAATCGAGCGCTGGATCGACGAGGGCGGTGCCGATGGCTTCAACCTCATGCCACCGATGCTCCCCCACAGTTTGGACGACTTTGTTGACTTAGTAGTCCCTGAACTGCAGCGACGTGGCCGATTCCGCACAGAATACAGTCACACCACGCTGCGCGGTCACTTGTTTAACCAGGTTGCTTATTCAGCCCGGTCACTTGTTTAACTAGGTCACTTGTTTAACTCAGCAATTGGGCGCACTGTCAATGATTGATTAAGCGTGCCCACAGGACCTTCGGCATCGTGAATCACCGACGTGGTCAAACCGATGCCGTTGGGTCCAAACGCCGCGCGGGTATCAAAACCCACCTTGGTGCCCACCGGCTGGCGGAACAGATGGAAAGTAAGATCCACGTTCGGGAACATCCAAGTCTTTGGATCTTCCCGAACCGCCACGCCATTGGCCACATCCAAGAATTTGGAAAACTCTGCCAAAGGCTCAGAATCTTCGCCGTCAACCAACTGCACATCGCCGGTAATCCACGCGCGGTTTTTGCCCGGAATTTTCTCAGCGTCCTCAACAAACACAATGCTGTCCATAAATCCACCAGACCACTGGAACGCTGACTTAACATCTGCCAGTTCAGTCATTGACGGCAACGCTTCAAAAGTATCGCCAGAAATATGGGCAAGATCAGAGGTCTTCAGCAACCAGGCGCGTGCACGAATCGTCACTCTGCCGTTGATTTCAGCCACGGTTTCAATAAGTTCAATGGTGCGCCCGGGACGAACGATCTCTGTTCTCAAGGTGACATCATCCCGAGCGATCTGGCCCAAGACCTCCAAACTAAAACGGCTGAACACCAAAGCATCGCCAACCACTTCCCTGCGCCAACGTTCCATATGGTGAATCACCAAACCGGCAACCGGTGCAAGGTGGAGTTCATCATCGCGCCACGCACCGCTGGAATGCTCCGTTGGGCGGTACGTATCGTTTCCGTGCGCAATAAAATATGCAGTTGACATGCGAAAACCTCACTATCAGTAATTTTTTGAGGGATAGCTCATGGGGCTAGTTCTTAGGCTAGTTCTTTGGAGTTCGGATTTTTCGCCACAGCACTCGAAGTGTTGAATGCGGCAGTGCAAAACACTCTCTCATCGCCATCCCTAGGCGCTCAGCTGAAGGTGTACGAGCAGTGACCACCTTGATGGGAATCCCTAAATGCCAAGCCCATAAATAGGTGCGCCAGGCATGAAAGCCACTGGTCACAACAGTCCACTGTAGTGTGTCCGGAAATAATGCGTGGGCGTTTTCTAAATTCTCATTGGTGCTGGTGGCCCATGGTTCTTCCACAATGGTGGTCACTCCACGGGCGCGTAAATAATCTGCCATGGCGGCGGCTTCACCGAAACCGCTGACCACAACGGGTGCTTCTGGGGTCAAAGATGAGACCTCAATGGCCTTTTCCAGCCTTGAGGCCAAAAGGCCAGTGACTTGACCATCAACAACTTTGGATCCCAGCACCACGATCGGATTCATTAGCCGAGCAAGCGCTTCTTCAGTGCTTCGTCCTTGGCTTCAACTTCCTTCGCCATATTCTCTTGGTAATCGGCCATCTTCGTGACCAAAGAAGGATCACCAGCACCGAGAATACGAACGGCAAGTAGGCCTGCATTCTTCGCGCCACCGATGGAGACAGTGGCGACTGGAACGCCGCCTGGCATCTGGACGATGGACAGCAAGGAATCCAAACCGTCGAGATCCTTCAATGCGCGTGGAACACCGATGACTGGAAGTGGAGTTGCTGCAGCCACCATGCCTGGCAGGTGTGCAGCGCCGCCAGCACACGCGATGATCGTCTTGATGCCGCGCTCATGTGCAGTCTTTGCGTAGTTGAGCATCTTCTCTGGGGTGCGGTGTGCAGAGACAACTCCGACTTCAAAAGGAATGCCAAACTCAGCGAGTACCTCTGCAGCTGGCGCTACAGTGTCCCAATCCGAATCCGAACCCATGATCAAACCAACTAGAGGACCCACTGAAATTCTCCTTAAGCGCGAAAGTTACGTATCGGTTTATCAGTCTATAACAGGCCTTTTAAGCGTTAATCTGTCCATCAAAAGTGTTGGAGAAATGCTTGATCGCAGCCATTGCTGTCGCGGTGGGATACTGCGGGTGCATCTCACCGTTAACAGCTTTGACGGAACGCATGAGGGATTCTGCGATTGGAGGAGTAATGGTATCGAATTTCCACAAATCCACCACCACAAGGCTGATGTCCTGGTTGCTCATGACATCGGGGACATCGCCTAGAGCCCTGATAATGGATTTGGTGACCAGTGGCTTGTTCACGGGATGTGGTGCTTTTCCGGTGATGGAATCTTTCTCGCATTGGCACCAGCCAACCCCGAGTTCATCCATAACCCAGACCCATTCAACCAAAGGATTTTTCTTCATCGTTTTAGGCTAACTCAGTTGGCCAGCAACTGCCTGATTAAAGGTGCAGCTCTGTTCCAACCGTGATGGTTTTGCTTGGTTGCAATTTGAAAGACTCAGTTCGAGATGCCTGATTACGTTCCATCGAAAGATACAAACGATCACGCCAGCCAGCAATCTTTCCAGGCAACCTGCTCCGAAGAGTCAGGGCAGACAGGAAGTAGGTGGCGTTATCCCATGTTGGGTCAATGGCATGGAGATGCTCAGGCAGGTTCTGCTCATCAAAATAACCAAGGTGCAGATCAACTCGCACGACTCTGATCGGGGCGTGATGGAGCACTTCCATTTCCGCGCGTTCCTCTGGTGGCACGTGCGGAACGTGTTCTTGGACGATTCGAACGATCACGATCTCTCGGTATAAAAGCTTGAGGTCTTTCACGCAGCGAACCAATGACAACGGGACAGTATCGCTGGTGCCATGTGGAAATACTGCCACTTCGGCAACTTTACGCAGACCAATATTGTGTGGCTGATCGAGTTTCTCCAAGAACTTATCCATGGGAAGTTCCAGCTCTGCGCGTTCCTGATTGACGCGGTCACTTCCCCACTCCCAGGTCCGCATCACCACGATGAGCACGGCCGCAATAAGTAGTGGAAGCCAGCCACCGTCGTGAATTTTCGTGGTGTTCGAGGCGAATAGAAGTACTTCTGGAATACCGATGAGCACAATGAACAGCGCTGTTTTCCACCATGTGGTGTGAACATAGATCAGATACAGGACGCTGACCAGCACCAAGGTTCCGGTCACTGCAAGTCCGTACGCGCTGGCGAGGCTTTCAGAGGATCGGAATACCAGCACCACAACCATCACGGATACAAACAGCAATCCATTAACCAGTGGCATATAGATCTGGCCTTCCTCTTTGCGGGAGGTATGCCGGATCACCATGCGTGGCAGCAGTTTCAAATTCACGGCCTGCTTGGTCAATGAATACGCACCAGAAATCACGGCCTGCGATGCGATCACCGTAGCGATGGTCGCCAAAATAACCAACGGAATCCGCAGACCTTCCGGCGCGAGATAAAACATGGGGTTGCGCACCGCTTCAGGCTGGTTGATCACCAAGGCGCCCTGCCCCAAATACGTCAAGATTAAAGCAGGCATGACGACGCAAAACCACGCCACTCTGATTGGCCTCGCCCCAAAATGGCCCATATCAGCGTAGAGCGCTTCCGCACCCGTTACTGTCAGGACAACGGCACCAAGCAGCACAAATGCTTGGAAAGGCTCAGCCACAATCAAGCGCAGGGCCCAATGTGGAGACAAGCTCTGCAAGATTTCTGGGTGCCCGATGATTTGCGGAATTCCCAATCCTGCAAGGGTGACAAACCACAGCAACATGATGGGGCCGAAGGCTTTGCCGACTTTTTCTGTACCGAGCGGTTGGATTGCAAAAATAGCGATCAGAACTGCGAGAGATACGGGCAGAATGAAGCGCTCAAAGCTTGGGGAGATAACCGTCAAGCCTTCTGTTGCGCTGAGAACAGAGATCGCCGGGGTGATCACCACATCGCCATAAAACAATGCGGCGCCCAACATGCCGGCTACTGCCACGAATTTTCCCCAGTGCCCACGGTTTTTCAGCAAAGCAACGAGCGCCAGGATGCCACCTTGTCCTTGGTTGTCAGCTCGGGTGACCAGCATGACGTATTTGACGGTGACGATCAAAGTGATGGTCCACAACACCATGGAGATGATGCCGTACACATTTTCCTGAGTGACTTCGACTTTGTTGTGCTGCATGCTGAATGCAGTGTGAAGTGAGTACAGGGGGCTGGTGCCGATGTCGCCGAACACAACACCTAGGGCACCGAGAGTGAGTAAAGCTTGTCCGGATTTTGGAGCGACTGATTTTGGCCGCGCACTTTTCATGCGGTTAAGCATGCTCCTTTGAGTGGAGAAATGCTAGCGCTCAGAAAAGACCTAATCCCAGCGAGCGTTGACAAGGAAGTATGCGCAGGCCAGGGCTTCGGCTCGGGTCTTTTCAAGGTCGGATCCCACCATGTTGACGTGGCCAATCTTTCGTCCCGGGCGATGTCCCTTGCCGTAGAGGTGAATCTTGGCATCTGGGTACTTGCGCCCCACTTCCACCATGCGGGTTGCCATGGGCATCTCTGGGTCGGTGTCGGCACCGAGCACGTTGGCCATCACGGTGTAATCAGCCAAAGTGTCGGTAGCACCCAGTGGGTAGTCGAGGACTGCGCGGAGGTGCTGCTCGAATTGGCTGGTCACGCAGCCATCTTGAGTCCAGTGGCCGGTGTTGTGTGGACGCATGGCGAGCTCGTTGACAAAGATCTCTGGCTGGCCGTTTTGGTCGAGGGTTTCAAAAAGCTCCACTGCCAAGACACCAGTGACGCCGAGTTCCGTGGCGATCTTCTGGGCCAATCCTCTGGTGGATTCCTGCAGTTCTGCGGATAGTTCAGGTGCGGGAGCGATTGCTTCTGCACACACACCGTTCTTCTGCACTGATTCTACGACTGGCCACGCTTTGGTTTCTCCACTTGGGGTGCGGGCAACCATGGCGGACAGTTCCCTGTTGAGGGCAACTTTCTTTTCTGCCATGAGTGGGGTGCCGCCGTCGAGAAGCTCTGCCACAAGCGACTGAAGCTCTGCTACATCGGCTGGGAACCATACGCCCTTGCCGTCGTATCCGCCACGGCGTGCTTTGAGGCAAACTTGGCCATCAACTGCTTCGAAGAATCCCACTGCATCTTCGACTGATTCAATGGCAGCAAATGGTGGGACTGGTGCGCCGAGTTCACGTAGACGCTTGCGCATGACAAGTTTGTCTTGTGCGTTGACCAGCGCTTCTGGGCGTGGCTGAACGTTGACGCCTTCTGCGATGAGTTGGTGCAGGTGTTCGTTGGGGACGTGCTCGTGGTCGAAGGTCATCACATCGGCGCCTTCGATGGCGACGCGCAGATCATCAATGTTGGTGTAATCGCCGAGAACAACATCAGCAGCTACTTGAGCTGCGGAGGAATCCGGCGCTCCAGCTAGAACTCGCAGTGATTGTCCGAGTTCGATGGCGGAGGTCTGCATCATGCGGGCTAATTGGCCGTCACCAATTACTGCGACGATGGGCATTCCTGGAGCGTGGGCTTGGTTTCCTGTAGAAGTCACAAGTCCTAACTATAACGCCTTCACCAAAATGTAAGATCTTTGAGCAGCGCTTCCACTTTTCGAGCCTTGGGAACCTGGTTGATTACATAGGGTCGGTGGTGTCCACCAACACCTAAGACCAGGGTGTTTCGCCGACGTTGGACTCGCTGAATGTAGCTCAGTGGAATGGAATCGAACCCGGTGCGCAGACCCGCGCGTCGGACCAGCAGTTTGCGGTCGCTCAAGATCACGCGGAGTCGACGTTGCCTTATTAAAGGAAGACCGAAACGCCATGCAGCAAGTACTGCCCACACACCCACTAGAAGATTGCGGGTGCCTTCGGGGAAGCTATCGGCGGGGTTGGTGCCATCGATTCCTGGAAGCTGATCCAAAAAGCCGATGCCCATCCAACAGATTCCAGTAATCACAATGAGTTCAAAAATGGGGAACAACATTGCGGATAAAGGAGATGTCAGATCGACGTGGATCCGGTCTCCCTCTGCAATATGTTTCTCAAGTGAATTCCCCATACCGTCACCTTACTGCAGGCGAAGGTGCGTAATTTCACCGGCGTTGAGGGTGTGAACGGTGCCCGAAGCATCGCGAACACGAATTTCTCCGCCAGTCGCGACACCGATCGCTTCACCTAAGAGTTCTTTATCCCCAGGTAGAAGCACTCGAACATCTTGGCCAATACTGGAACATACCGCACGGTAATCATCGAGCCAATCCACACTTGGACCCTGCCACTGGTCCAGTCGAGTATGCAGATGTGTGAGCATATTAATAAGGAATGTGGTTCTGTCGACTTCAACACCTTCCAATGCGAGGGAAGTTGCATGAGGAACAGGAAGCTCCTCTTTAGTCAGGCTGATATTAGTGCCCCAACCGATGACAACTGTTGGGGTGGAATCAAAGCCGGTGGCTTCCACCAGGATGCCGCAGAGTTTCTTGCCGTGGATTTGAACATCGTTGGGCCATTTCAGTCCGGCACCTTCCACACCGAGGTCATTCAACGCATCCATGACAGCGAGTCCCGCCGCGAGTGGAATAGTGCCAATCCGGTCCACTTGATCAATAGATAGTTGAACGAGCACAGACACGATTGTTTGGGAACCCTCAGGGGCAGACCACGGGCGGCCGAGTCGCCCACGCGCATGATCTTGAAACTCGACAGTTTTCACCGTCCAGTTTGGAGCGCCAGAACCTGCAAGTGCCAGCAAGTCAGCATTAGTGGAGCCTGTCACTTTTTCGTAAATGACCTGGCCAAAGTCACCGTTTTGGAGCAATTTTTCCTTCAGGAGCTCAACGTTTAGCGGCTCTCTGGATCGTGAAATGTCAACGTTCATGGAAGCCAATGTAGTGGGGTCGCGTCGAAAAGCGCGCTTTAAGGGCGACACGCCCAAAAAGTTTTACCTTTAAAAACTACCCGCACGCAGCACGAACCTGTTCAGTGATGTAAATCACCGCGGAAATATTGTGGACGTTACCCCCGCCTACCGCTACGATTTCAAAACATGACCATTTCCTCACCTTTGATTGACGTCGCCAACCTTCCAGACATCAACACCACTGCCGGCAAGATCGCCGACCTTAAGGCTCGCCGCGCGGAAGCCCATTTCCCCATGGGTGAAAAGGCAGTAGAGAAGGTCCACGCTGCTGGACGCCTCACTGCCCGTGAGCGCTTGGATTACTTACTCGATGAGGGCTCCTTCATCGAGACCGATCAGCTGGCTCGCCACCGCACCACCGCTTTCGGCCTGGGCGCTAAGCGTCCTGCAACCGACGGCATCGTGACCGGCTGGGGCACCATTGATGGACGCGAAGTCTGCATCTTCTCGCAGGACGGCACCGTATTCGGTGGCGCGCTTGGTGAGGTGTACGGCGAAAAGATGATCAAGATCATGGAGCTGGCAATCGACACCGGCCGCCCATTGATCGGTCTTTACGAAGGCGCTGGCGCTCGTATTCAGGACGGCGCTGTCTCCCTGGACTTCATTTCCCAGACCTTCTACCAAAACATTCAGGCTTCTGGCGTTATCCCACAGATCTCCGTCATCATGGGCGCATGTGCAGGTGGCAACGCTTACGGCCCAGCTCTGACCGACTTCGTGGTCATGGTGGACAAGACCTCCAAGATGTTCGTTACCGGCCCAGACGTGATCAAGACCGTCACCGGCGAGGAAATCACCCAGGAAGAGCTTGGCGGAGCAACCACCCACATGGTGACCGCTGGTAACTCCCACTACACCGCTGCGACCGATGAGGAAGCACTGGATTGGGTACAGGACCTGGTGTCCTTCCTCCCATCCAACAATCGCTCCTACGCACCGATGGAAGACTTCGACGAGGAAGAAGGCGGCGTTGAAGAAAACATCACCGCTGACGATCTGAAGCTCGACGAGATCATCCCAGATTCCGCGACCGTTCCTTACGACGTCCGCGATGTCATCGAATGCCTCACCGACGATGGCGAATACCTGGAAATCCAGGCAGACCGCGCAGAAAACGTTGTTATTGCATTCGGCCGCATCGAAGGCCAGTCCGTTGGCTTTGTTGCCAACCAGCCAACCCAGTTCGCTGGCTGCCTGGACATCGACTCCTCTGAGAAGGCAGCTCGCTTCGTCCGCACCTGCGACGCGTTCAACATCCCAATCGTCATGCTTGTCGACGTCCCCGGCTTCCTCCCAGGCGCAGGCCAGGAGTACGGTGGCATTCTGCGTCGTGGCGCAAAGCTGCTCTACGCATACGGCGAAGCAACCGTTCCAAAGATCACCGTCACCATGCGTAAGGCTTACGGCGGAGCGTACTGCGTGATGGGTTCCAAGGGCTTGGGCTCTGACATCAACCTTGCATGGCCAACCGCACAGATCGCCGTCATGGGCGCTGCTGGCGCAGTTGGATTCATCTACCGCAAGGAGCTCATGGCAGCTGATGCCAAGGGCCTCGATACCGTAGCTCTGGCTAAGTCCTTCGAGCGCGAGTATGAAGACCACATGCTCAACCCGTACCACGCTGCAGAACGTGGCCTGATCGACGCCGTGATCCTGCCAAGCGAAACCCGCGGACAGATTTCCCGCAACCTTCGCCTGCTCAAGCACAAGAACGTCACTCGCCCTGCTCGCAAGCACGGCAACATGCCACTGTAAATCGGCGAATCCATAAAGGTTCAAAAGAATTCAATAAGAATTCAATAAGAATTCAATAAGGGTTCAATAAGGGCCGTCTTAAATGATTGGGTGTAAAGAAATACCAATGAAAATTGGCAACTCTTTACACCCAATCTTTAAGACATGGGGGGTGGCGCTGGGCTAATATAACCGGTTAGCGAAACGATTAGTCCCTTGTTAGGGGGATTAACCCTCGAAGTGGGTCGTATTTTGGCGTTTGTATGTTCACACAAGAACCCTGCACAACGCCTTCAAAGTACGTCGACCACGACCAAGCGCATTATTCACTCTCACCCTTCAGGATTTAGACTAAGAAACCATGACTGCAGCACAGACCAAACCTGACCTCACCACCACGGCTGGAAAGCTGTCCGATCTTCGCTCCCGTCTTGCAGAAGCTCAAGCTCCAATGGGCGAAGCAACTGTAGAAAAAGTGCACGCTGCTGGCAGGAAGACTGCCCGCGAACGTATCGAGTATTTGCTCGATGAGGGCTCTTTCGTAGAGATCGATGCTCTTGCTCGTCACCGTTCCAAGAACTTCGGCCTGGATGCCAAGCGTCCAGTTACTGACGGTGTTGTGACTGGTTACGGCACCATCGATGGCCGTAAGGTCTGTGTGTTCTCCCAGGACGGCGCTGTATTCGGTGGCGCTTTGGGTGAAGTTTATGGTGAAAAGATCGTTAAGGTTATGGATCTTGCGATCAAGACCGGTGTGCCTTTGATCGGAATCAATGAGGGTGCTGGTGCGCGTATCCAGGAAGGTGTTGTGTCTCTGGGTCTGTACTCACAGATCTTCTACCGCAACACCCAGGCGTCTGGCGTTATCCCACAGATCTCTTTGATCATGGGTGCCTGCGCTGGTGGTCACGTGTACTCCCCTGCTCTGACTGACTTCATCGTCATGGTGGATCAGACTTCCAAGATGTTTATCACCGGCCCTGATGTCATCAAGACTGTCACCGGTGAAGATGTCACCCAGGAGGAGCTCGGTGGCGCTCACACCCACATGGCTACCTCCGGTACCTCCCATTACTCTGCTTCTGATGATTCAGATGCTTTGGATTGGGTTCGCGAGCTGACCTCTTATCTTCCATCCAACAACCGTGCGGAAACTCCTCGCCAGGAGGCCGACATCATGATCGGTTCCATCCAGGAAAACATCAACGATGTGGATCTGGAATTGGACACCATCATCCCGGATTCCCCGAACCAGCCTTATGACATGAAGGAAGTTATTTCCCGCATCGTCGACGACGCCGAGTTCTTCGAGATCCAGGAAGACTACGCAGAGAACATCCTGTGTGGCTTCGCTCGCGTTGAGGGCCGTTCTGTTGGCATCGTGGCTAACCAGCCAACCCAGTTCGCTGGCTGCTTGGATATTAAGGCATCTGAGAAGGCTGCCCGTTTCATCCGCACCTGCGATGCCTTCAACATCCCAATCCTTGAGTTCGTGGACGTTCCAGGCTTCCTGCCTGGCACCAACCAGGAATTCGACGGCATCATCCGCCGCGGCGCAAAGCTGCTTTACGCTTACGCTGAAGCAACCGTCGGCAAGATCACCGTCATCACCCGCAAGTCCTACGGCGGAGCGTACTGCGTGATGGGTTCCAAGGATATGGGCGCTGACCTCGTATTCGCTTGGCCTACCGCACAGATCGCCGTCATGGGCGCTTCAGGTGCTGTTGGATTTATCTACCGTAAGGAACTCAAGCAGGCTGCCACCGAAGGCAAGGACGTTGCTGAGGTCATGAAGGGCTACGAGCAGGAGTACGAAGAAACTCTGGTCAACCCTTATGTCGCAGCTGAGCGTGGCCTGGTTGATGCCGTTATCCCACCTTCTGAGACCCGCGGCCAGATCATTGAGGGTCTGCGTCTGCTGGATCGCAAGGTGGTCAATGTTCCTGCTAAAAAGCACGGTAACATTCCACTATAGAAACTGTTTTTTAAAGGAGAACCATGTCTGAAGAAACCACTCAGGACACCAAGGCTGCAGAGAAGCCTTTTCTGCAGATCGTATCTGGCAACCCAACCGATCAAGAGGTTGCTGCCTTGACCGTGGTGTTCGCTGGTTTGGCTAAAGCTGCCGCTGCACAGCAGATGGTGTCGGCAAGCAAGGACCGCAACAACTGGGGCAACCTGGATGAGCGTCTGTCTCGCCCGAACACGTTTAACCCCAGCGCGTTTCAGAATGTGAATTTCTTCTAGTTACATGCAGATCGTTCTGGCTTCGCAGTCCCCGTCCCGCCGAAGAATCCTCAATTCGGCGGGCGTCGAGCCCCTCATCCACCCAGCTGATGTTGATGAGGACGCGCTCCTTCACTCCCTCAACGGCTCTGCGCCGGAGGAGATCGTCCGCCAGCTTGCGCTGGCTAAAGCACAGGTGGTTGCGCCGTCCTATCCGGGCGACGTCGTCATCGGTGGCGATTCCATGCTGCTTATCGACGCCACCCTCCAAGGCAAGCCGCACACCCGCGAAGCCACCATCGAAAGATGGAAACAACAACGCGGCAACAAGGCCACACTGATCACCGGCCACGCCATCATCTTTGGCGATGAAGTGATCGTGGAGTCCTCCTCCACCAACATTCATTTCGCCGAGGCCAGCGATGTAGATATTGAGCGATACGCCGACTCCGGCGAACCCTTAGAGTGCGCAGGCGCGTTCACCCTCGAAGCACTTGGTGGTTGGTTCATCGATTCCATCGAAGGCGACCCCTCATCCGTGATCGGATTGTCTCTCCCCGTCGTGCGCCGTGCTTTGTACCGCCTCGGTTTCAACGCCAGCGACTTCTGGAACATGTAAACACTTTCCGCACCAAACAGGCGTGCCAAGATTTTCGATTCGTCGAGAGTTTTGGCACGCCTGTCTGGTCTGTCTCGAGTCCCCCACCAAACCACAGTGCCCACCAACGATGAATTCCCCATCCGTGGGCATCTGTGACCGGTATTGAGGCTCGGAAACCAAACACACATGCCCACGAACTCCCCTTTAGGGATTCGTGGGCATTCTCGTTTGGTCCGACGCTATGTCCGGCACTTATCCCCAAAGAAGTAGACCTCTCAGAACCGCTTCTAACGGCCTAACACAGCCCCGCCTATATAAAGAGTCCTAAGCGACCAGAAGCCTGCGCATATTGCTCCACAGGAATGGAGCCAAAGATTGTGCGTATTCATCGGACATGTGGTTGCCGTCGCGGTATACATACACATTGCCGATCACTGGGATACACAGGTCGTCTGGGCAGAACCATCGTGAAGTATCCACTGCGAGCATATTGTTTCTGATGGCTAGTTCTTTTTCAGCGGGGTCTACTGGTGCGTAGAAGTTGTCTTTGGTGATCGAGCAGTCCACCAAGGATTGTTCTTCTTCGTAGCATTGGGACACCATCCATCCTTCGCCTCCTGGCTGGATGAACCACGGGTTGTCGCGGAGTCCCATGAATGGGATGTCTTCGGCTTCGAGGAAGTCCCACAGCGTGATGTATGATTCTGGCACTTCGTCGATGCCGCGGCCTTTTTCAAGGAGCGGTCTGGTGGAGTTGGAGACCACGAGGTCGGGTTTTACTTCTGCGAGGCGTTCGATCACTTTTTCGTTGAATTCGATGCAGTCGTCGCTGAAAATTCCGTCGAGTTCCACCACGAAGGTGGGGCAGGATTGGCGGACGAGGGGGATCACTTTGAAGTTGTGTTGCTTGCCTAGGGCGTCGAGTGGTGCCATCCATTGTTCGGCGTGGGATCCGCCGACGAGGTAGACCTCGACGGGTGAGTTGGGGTTGCCGAAAGCGCAGTAATCTTCGTCGTAGTTGTCTGGTGCTAGTTCAGATGGATCGTCGCCGAAGACGGACATGCAGCCTTTTGCCCAGGCGGGTGAGACGGTATCGGCCAGCACGTAGGGGTTTGGTTTGGGTTTTACTTCGGGGGCATCGAAGCCCGCCAGGGAGAGTGCACCGGGGTAGATCTCCGGATCGAGATCACTCATTTGGGTATCGAGGACTCGTTGGTAGAGCACCTGCGGAGTAGATGTCAGGGCGAAACCGACTGCGACTACTGCGATACCCGCATACGCACGCATTCGGGCAGGCCTGGAGGAACGCAGCTTTTGCAAAGCATCAGCACTGCGGGATTCCCTAAATAGTGGGCGCTTTCCCTGCTGTTGCATTGGTTTTTCTACGTATTTGTTAGTCAGCTGCGCCAAGCCAAGGGACAGCATAATCACGGCGATACCCAGCCAGATGGATGGCTCTTCTTGGTTGAACAAAGCGGTGAAAATGATCAGCAGAGGCCAGTGCCACAAGTAGAGCGGGTAGGCGATATCGCCGAGCCAAAGCATCCATTTTCGGGAGAGAAAGACCGAGATTTTACCGTCGCCAAGGATGACTAAGCAAGCACCCAAGATGGGATACAGCGCGGGGAATCCAGGGAAAGTCTCTGCGCCATCCATGAAGAATCCAGTGGATAGCACCATAAACAAACCGACGGCTGCGAGTATTGATTTAGTCTTCGCAGAAATCAAAATTCGAGGCGCATGCAGCACCAATAGTGCACCAAGGCCGAGCTCCCAGAACCTGGTGAAGGTGGAATAGTAGTTGACTGATTGATCAATGAAATGCCACAGGATTGCACTGAAAAATGATACGGATGTGAGCACTGCCAGCACAGGAGTCGCTAGTCGCACTGCGGAGTATTCGGGGCGGTATCGACGAATCAGGATGATCGCCATGCTCAACAAGATGGCAAAGAGGTAGAACTGCCCTTGCACAGCCATGGACCACAAGTGCTGGAAAGGACTGACTTCTGCAGAGGCTGCTCCGTAGGCAGCACCTTGGGATGCGAGCTCCCAGTTTTGGACATAGAAGAGGCTGGCTACTGCTTGGTTGGCTATTTCTATTCGTTGCAGTCTGGGCACCCACGCCAAGATGAGGACCATGGAAACGCCCAACACCAGCACTAACGCAGGAAGTAATCTGCGTAGCGTGCGCCAAATCGGCCACCAGGGGTTGATGGAAGAATCTGGACGATCTGCATAACGCAATTGCGACCCTAAGAAGAAATAGCCAGACAGCAGCAGGAAGACATCCACACCGCCGGAGACTTTTCCGACGAAAACATGGAACAAAACTACGAAGGCGATCGCGATGCCGCGGAGCCCATCGAGGTCATATCTGTAGCCGGAGCGTGGAACTTTCTGGGTGGCTGAAGTGGGTTTTCCACCTTGTCTGGCTTCTTTCAGAACTTGAGAAAGCCCTCTCGCCGTTCCCACCGACAACCTCTTTTCATATCCTGCACAACGCTATGATCTTCTCACACTTGCCTTTGAAGTTAGGATTGGGGACATGGTTCAAATTAATGACATGCTTGCCCCTCCTCCAGTAAAACTTCCGGAAGATCCTGCCCTCGGCGCCGATCCAACTTTGACCTCGACAGCGATTGCGCATCCTGACAGCCCATTGGTGTGGGCGTACCGAGCTGAAAATCTTATCAAATCTGCATCAAATGATGAAGAGAAGATTCAGGCCTACGCTTTTGCGCGCACGGGTTACCACCGCAGTCTCGATCGTCTGCGTGCCAATGGTTGGAAGGGTTGGGGTCCTGTCCCCTTCTCTCATGAGCCAAACCAGGGAGTGTTGCGGGCTATCGCTTCCCTAGCTCTTGCTGCGAAGCTGATTGGTGAGGACAACGAATACGATCGTTGCCGCCAGATGCTCTCTGATGCGGATCCAGAGTCCGTCGCAGTCCTACTCGACAAATAAACCACCAAAAATAAAACAATCTCCCTCCCGCGCCTTGCCTGGCAAGGTGCGGGAGGGAGACGTCGAGAAGCAAAGTTTTAAACAGTAAGCTGCGCGAATTCCTCGATGCGCTTGATGGCCTCTGATGCCACAAGCTGCTGGATGCCCATGTCCAGCTCGGAGGTGAAGCCGACGCAGGAGCAGTTGATTTCACCGAGCACGTAGGTGTCCTTGCCGTCAACGACATCGCCGAGCATGAAGTCTGCGGTCCAGATCAATGGGATGTTGTCGCCGCCGAGCTTTTCTGCGATGACTGGGCGAGCGTCTGCGAAGAGGTCAATCAGTTCCTGCCACTGCTCTGGCTTGTCGTAGGTGTACTTCGCGCCGGAGAACAGGGTTGCGGAGAAGTTGTCGCCGCCTTCTGCTGGCTTCTTGTGCACGACGAACACTGGGTGTGGTCCGACGAGAAGGATGCGGATTTCGCCTTCGACGATGCGTGGCATGAAACGCATATCAACGAGCATGCCGTTGTCGCCGATGATGTACTGGTCACAGAAATCCATGAACTCGCCGAGCTTGCGGACTTCAGTGTGGTTGTCGACTGCTTCGGTGCACTTGATTTCAGTGTCCAATGGCAGTGCGGTGCCTGGCTCGATGGATGCAGCCAGTTCCTTGTCTACCAACTGGACGCGCCAAATGCCGGAGCCGGTGGAGCCACGGTTTTGCTTGAGCACGCGCTCACCGAAGGACAGGGAGGTTGGGAAAACCTTGTGGAAGGTCTCCACGTCGTAGTACGCCTCGGTGTCGGATGGCACCAGGTCGGTTTGGGATAGCTTGACCAGCGCATCTTTCGCGCCGTATGCCATCATTTCCTCAGGGGTGGACATGCCCACGAGCCCTGCTTCGGACAGGCGGGTGAGCAGGTCAAAGTAGCCGCGCTCGCCGCCTGGGATGTTGCCTGGGTTGACACGTGAGATGTAGCCGTCGAAGTTTTCAGATACGTACTCAAAGAGACCTTCGGTCCACTCTGGGCGGTAGTACACAACCTCTGCCTGCCAGCCAGCATCATTTATGGAGTTGACGATAGGCATGGTGTCTTTACGGTGACCGTCGAAGTGCTTGTCGGAGCCGCCTTCGACTTCAAATACAACGATGCTCTTTTTCATGGGTGTTGGATTTCACTTTCTCATAACTTGAAGCACTTTTGGGTTGAGTTCTTCAAGAGGTGATCAGCAGCAATAAAAACTGAATTTTTAGACACGTTTTCTATGTTCAACGTGGGAAACCCTGAAACCTCGAAGCGCTTGAATGTGAGCTTGAGCGCCGGGCATTTTCACGTTGACAAAATAGACAATAAAGCACAGATGATGTTCTTTGCTTCCCAACTATGCCACTAGTAATTAAGGACACAAACACCTTTAACCAATATGCTGGGATACAGTATTTAATTTTCACCCATTTATGCACTCGTTTATGGAAGGCAGCGACCCCACATGGCAGCACCGTTCGACCCATTCCCAGCTTTTGAGGAATACGCACACCCTGAAAGGATCGTGTCTGCATCCTGGCTTTCCGCCCGCCTCGGCTCCCCTGGTCTGAAGGTTGTGGAGTCCAATGAAGATTCCCTTCTTTACGATATCGGACACCTCCCCGGCGCTGTGCGCATTGACTGGGCAAAGGACCTCAACGATCCCCTCACCCGCGATTTCATTGACGGTGAAGCTTTCGCTGAGCTGATGAACCGCAAGGGCATCGCTCGCGATGACACCGTTGTTGTCTACGGTGACAAGTCCAACTGGTGGGCTGCGTTCACCCTGTGGGTCTTCGAACTGTTCGGCCACTCCGATGTCCGCCTGCTCAACGGCGGCCGCGACGCGTGGATGGCTGAAGAGCGCGACACCTCCTACGTGGTTCCGGAGTACCCCTCCGCCAACTACCCCGTCGTGGAGCGTGTCGACGAAAACCAGCGCGCGTTCGTGGCTGAGGTGCTCGGTTCGCTCACGCAATCCGGTGGCATGACGCTTGTCGACGTCAGGACCCCTTCGGAGTTCTCCGGATTGGATGAGCACGGCAACCCAACCTCAAACACCGGCGTGCTTCGTGGTGGACACATCCCAGGCGCGATCAACCTGGATTGGTCGGACGCTGTTCTTCCCAACGGAAACTTCCGCACCCGTGCAGAGTTGGACAAGCTCTACGCCGATCTCAACCCAGCTGACGATACCGTTGTCTACTGCCAGGTTGGCGACCGCGCGGCCCACACCTGGTTCGTGCTGAAGTATCTGCTCGGTTTCAACAACGTCCGAAACTATGACGGATCGTGGGCAGAATGGGGCAATATGGTTCGCATGCCGATCGAAACTGGCGAAAACACCAAAAATAACGTTTCGGTGTCATAGAATAGGCGTATCCCCTTTTTGCCTGAACATAAGCCATATTTCCTGCCTAAAACAGAAGAATTCCCCCAGAATATGAGTAAGTCCTCATATCTGGTTGAGTTCTTCGGGGTTGAGTGTGCAAGAATATTCACTATTGGTCAGGCAACTATGTGTCTACCCACTGAGTCATCAATTTAAATCAGGAGTTATTAGTGTCAGTCGAGACTAGGAAGATCACCAAGGTTCTTGTCGCTAACCGTGGTGAGATTGCAATCCGCGTGTTCCGTGCAGCTCGAGATGAAGGCATCGGATCTGTCGCCGTCTACGCAGAGCCAGATGCAGATGCACCATTCGTGTCATATGCAGACGAGGCTTTTGCCCTCGGTGGCCAAACATCCGCTGAGTCCTACCTTGTCATTGACAAGATCATCGATGCGGCCCGCAAGTCCGGCGCCGACGCCATCCACCCCGGCTACGGCTTCCTCGCAGAAAACGCTGACTTCGCAGAAGCAGTCATCAACGAAGGCCTGATCTGGATTGGACCTTCACCTGAGTCCATCCGCTCCCTCGGCGACAAGGTCACCGCTCGCCACATCGCAGATACCGCCAAGGCTCCAATGGCTCCTGGCACCAAGGAACCAGTAAAAGACGCAGCAGAAGTTGTGGCTTTCGCTGAAGAATTCGGTCTCCCAATCGCCATCAAGGCAGCTTTCGGTGGCGGCGGACGTGGCATGAAGGTTGCCTACAAGATGGAAGAAGTCGCTGACCTCTTCGAGTCCGCAACCCGTGAAGCAACCGCAGCGTTCGGCCGCGGCGAGTGCTTCGTGGAGCGCTACCTGGACAAGGCACGCCACGTTGAGGCTCAGGTCATCGCCGATAAGCACGGCAACGTTGTTGTCGCCGGAACCCGTGACTGCTCCCTGCAGCGCCGTTTCCAGAAGCTCGTCGAAGAAGCACCAGCACCATTCCTCACCGATGACCAGCGCGAGCGTCTCCACTCCTCCGCGAAGGCTATCTGTAAGGAAGCTGGCTACTACGGTGCAGGCACCGTTGAGTACCTCGTTGGCTCCGACGGCCTGATCTCCTTCCTCGAGGTCAACACCCGCCTCCAGGTGGAACACCCAGTCACCGAAGAGACCACCGGCATCGACCTGGTCCGCGAAATGTTCCGCATCGCAGAAGGCCACGAGCTCTCCATCAAGGAAGATCCAGCTCCACGCGGCCACGCATTCGAGTTCCGCATCAACGGCGAAGACGCTGGCTCCAACTTCATGCCTGCACCAGGCAAGATCACCAGCTACCGCGAGCCACAGGGCCCAGGCGTCCGCATGGACTCCGGTGTCGTTGAAGGTTCCGAAATCTCCGGACAGTTCGACTCCATGCTGGCAAAGCTGATCGTTTGGGGCGACACCCGCGAGCAGGCTCTCCAGCGCTCCCGCCGTGCACTTGCAGAGTACGTTGTCGAGGGCATGCCAACCGTTATCCCATTCCACCAGCACATCGTGGAAAACCCAGCATTCGTGGGCAACGACGAAGGCTTCGAGATCTACACCAAGTGGATCGAAGAGGTTTGGGATAACCCAATCGCACCTTACGTTGACGCTTCCGAGCTCGACGAAGATGAGGACAAGACCCCAGCACAGAAGGTTGTTGTGGAGATCAACGGCCGTCGCGTTGAGGTTGCACTCCCAGGCGATCTGGCACTCGGTGGCACCGCTGGTCCTAAGAAGAAGGCCAAGAAGCGTCGCGCAGGTGGTGCAAAGGCTGGCGTATCCGGCGATGCAGTGGCAGCTCCAATGCAGGGCACTGTCATCAAGGTCAACGTCGAAGAAGGCGCTGAAGTCAACGAAGGCGACACCGTTGTTGTCCTCGAGGCTATGAAGATGGAAAACCCTGTGAAGGCTCATAAGTCCGGAACCGTAACCGGCCTTACTGTCGCTGCAGGCGAGGGTGTCAACAAGGGCGTTGTTCTCCTCGAGATCAAGTAAGTTCTTGGATTCCTGTTAGTCAAAAACCGGGTCGCATCTGATGTTCAGATGTGGCCCGGTTTTACTATTTGTGAATACACTCTGCCCCTGTTGTACATTCGACAACAAGATTTCGGTAAAAAGGTGGTCAAAATCAGGAAATCTTGTTGTCGAATGTACACCGCATTGTGGGCTTTCACGGTTCGCTGCGTTGATTGTTATTTAGCCAGCCTGCTCCCCACACTTAACCGGTGATCAACGAGCCCACATACCCGGCGCGGTGCTGGAACAGCCCGAGAAATTTAAGATCGTTTGGGGTTGGCTGCTCGCCCGCTGATACTTCTCGTTCAATGGAGTGGATGACTGCTTCGCGGATTGCGGTTCCATCGGCGTAGCCTTGCCAGTTGATCTCGGTGGTGTCTTTCATGGTGTGCTCCCCTTGTGGTTTTTTATTTTCTTTAACGCTAATCGGCTGACGGCTTTCAATGCACAAGGTAAAATTTGTGTAATTGTGTCGTGTGGATTTGAAGGTTTTTGTAAATCTAGTTAAATCATGAGGTCATAAGCTTTTCGGGAGGTTGTCAAAGGATGTCGAAGCTTTACGCGGGGGCAAGGATCAATGCACTGCGCCGAACCCATCAGCTCACCCAATCAGCATTGGCCGACAAGCTTGATCTCTCCACCAGCTATCTCAACCAGTTGGAAAATGACGGACGGCCACTCACTGCCACGGTGCTTCTGCAGCTGATGAAAGTGTTCGATGTTGAGGCCAGTTACTTCTCCCCTGACCGGGGTACGGCCACTGCTACCCGACTGGCTGAAACCTTGGCGATGAATCAGGGTCCGACGATGTCGATGGATGATCTTTTAGATTTCGCGGATCGTTTCCCTCAGTTAGCGCAGCATATTATCCAGCCTGCTGAGGTTGATCCCACGCATAGTTCTGCGCATGATTTTGTTCGGGATTATTTTGCCACCCACAAAAACTACATTGATTCGCTCGATCGCCTTGGAGAGGAGTTGGCAACTGCCATTGGTCAGCCGGGACTTCGGGTTACTAGGCTCGCGCAGTTGCTTGATGCGGAGTACAACATCACGGTGCGTTTCCGGGCGCCGGATATTACTGGCCGGAGGCACTTTGATCCCCAATCGCGTCAGATTCTGCTGCGGCAAGATCTCAGCGAGGCGCAGCAGTGTTTCCAGTTGGCGGAGGAATTGACGTTTCTTGCTCATGCAGAGCTCTTGGATACCCTGACCACAGATCAACCGGATCTCCCTTCTGAGGCAGCTATCCGCCTGGCTAAGGTGGGTCTCTCCCAATATTTCGCGGCTGCTGTTGTCATGCCGTACACCCGCTTTTTGGAATTCGCCCAGGATAAGCACTATGACATCGAGTTGATCTCTGAGGCGTTTGGAGTGTCTTTCGAGTCTGCATGCCACCGCCTGTCTACTCTGCAGCGTTCGGGGGCGTCAGGGGTGCCGTTTTTCTTTGTGCGCTCGGATCGTGCAGGAAATATCTCCAAGCGGCAATCTGCAGCTACGTTCCACTTCTCGCGAACAGACGGCACTTGTCCTTTGTGGGCGCTGCATCGTGCTTTTGAACGTCAGGGAAACATCACCCGCCAGGTTGCTCGCATGCCGGATGGCCGGACCTATTTGTGGCTCGCACGCGCGGTGAAAGGTCGAACTCATGGTTTCGGGTATCCTGCTGCGGAATTCGCCATCGGCCTGGGCTGCGATATCAGCGAGGCACCAGGCTTGGTGTATTCCCAAGGCCTTAATTTGGATCCCGAGTCCGCCGCAGAGATCGGCCCTGGTTGTCGGATCTGTCCTCGGGAGAACTGTGTGCAGCGTGCATTCCCACCATCGGGTCAAGAATCTATCCGCCCAGCCCCTGTCCAACTCCTCAACTAAAAAGGCAGCACTTAAAAAACACTATGGAACCCATGGAACTAAACGGCGGTCGTTTCTACGCCCGCAAGCTCACCTCAGATAATCGGATTGATGATGTCCCGGCGCTCTCACTGATCCTTGCCGATGCAGCACAGTTCATCGCGGACGCCACCACAGCCTGGCACGAGGACACCGAATACACCTGGGCTATCTGCGAGCAGACCAGTGTTGAACTACTGGCACTGGCACGCCTTGATCCCAAGCAGCGCACACTCGAGGTCGTGCCCGCAGGTGATCCCGCCACCCAATTGCCCAATGATCCAGTGCTCGCTCCGAAAACCATCGGCGATGCTGTGGCGGAGGGCCGCGACACCATCACCAGATGGGCACAAGGCTATTTAGAAATCAGCCTCACTGATTAGGTTCTCTCCGAAATGGGCACCACCTCCCTTTCTTCCACTCCGTTGTAGGCAGACAATGGTCGGATCAGCGCATTGTTTTCAAATTGCTCCACGATGTGTGCCGTCCACCCTGACACTCGGGCCAGCACAAACAGTGGTGTGAAGAAGTCGACGGGGAATCCCAGCATGTAATAGGCAGGGCCGGCCGGGAAGTCGAGGTTGGGTTTAATGCCAGTGCGAGCCTCCATGACTTCTTGCATCGACTCATACATGTGCACCCATTTTTGACCACGGTGACGAGCAGCAAGGGAGCGCATGGATTTCTCCATGGAGGGGACCCTGGAGTCGCCGTTTTTGTACACGCGGTGCCCGAATCCCATGATGCGTTCTTTACGATCCAACGCCTTGCCCATCCAGTCGGCAGCATTGTTGGGATCGTCGATATCCAGCATGGTGTGCATGACAAACTCATTGGCACCTCCGTGCAGTGGGCCTTTGAGAGCACCGATCGCACCTGTGATCGCCGAATACGTATCGGATCGCGTTGATGAGATCACGCGGGCTGAGAATGTGGAGGCGTTGAAGGAGTGCTCGGCGTAGAGGATGAGGGAGCGTTCAAAATCGCGGATGTCATCTGCGGAGTTGGCTACAGAACCATCATCATTGCCAAACACCATGGATAAGAAATTCGAAGCGATACCTTTGTTGTGGTCAGGTGCGATGATCTCTTCCCCACTTCGCCTGCGGATATCCATGGCAACCACCATGGGAAGCTGCGCAAGCAGGTTGTGTCCAATGCTTCGGATATGATCGGCATCGCGGGTAAACGGATCGGGATCAAAGGTACCCATGTAGGACACTGCGGTGCGCAGCACGTCCATGGGGTGGCAGGTGTTGGGTAAGGAGTGGATGAGGGAAATCAGTCCGGCGTCGAGTGAGCGGTAGCTTCGACCTGTCGTGTTGAAGGTCCGGAGTTGTTCAGTGGTGGGCAGCTCCCCAAACCACAGGAGGTAGATCACTTCTTCAAAGCTGCAGTTTTCCACCAAATCCTCCACGGCGTAGCCACGGTAAGTCAGCGAGTTGCTCTCTGGCATCACTTTGGAAATGCTTGTGTAGTCAGAGATGACGCCGTTGAGTCCTTTGCGGACTTGGCTGTCACTCATTGTTTTCTCCTTTTCTGTAGGTGAAAATGTGCTGGTCAAAGACGTTGTAGTCTTCGTATCGCAGGAGCTCATATAATCTGCTGCGGTGTTGCATGCGGTCCAGCCATCCTTCTTGGGTACCGTGTTCTTTGATTTCGGCTAGTGCTTGTTCTACTTGTCCCATGGCAATACGCAGCGTGGTCACGGGGTAGATCACGGCGTTGTAGCCAATCTCTTCCAACACGTCGGCTGACAGCAGCGTCGTTTTGCCAAATTCGGTCATATTCGCCAGCAACAAGGCATCAGGGATGGCGTGCCGGAAGTATCGGAAGTCGGCTTCGCTGTGGAGGGCTTCGGTGAAAATCATGTCGGCGCCCGCATCTAAGTAGGCTTTCGCGCGCTCAATGGCGGCGTCGATTCCTTCCACTCCAGCGGCGTCGGTGCGGGCGCAGATGACAAAGTTCGGGTCGCGCCGGGCCGAGACGGCGGCTGCGATGCGTCGAACCATCACGTCTGTGCGCACGACTTCTTTGCCGTCCAAGTGCCCGCAACGTTTGGGGTTGACTTGGTCTTCAAGGTGGCATCCGGCCACACCGGCGTCCTCCAATTCGGCGACGGTGCGTGCGGCCGACATGGGTTCGCCAAAGCCGGTGTCGGCGTCGACAAGCACTCCTAGGTCTGTGACGCGCGCAATTTGCCGCGCGCGGTGGGCGACTTCGGTCAGCGTCGTCAAGCCGATATCGGGTAGTGCCAGGTCAGCAGCTATGACGGCGCCGGAAACGTAGACGCCTTCGAAGCCGGCTTCTTCGATGGAGCGCGCAATCAGAGGGGAGAATGCGCCGGGCAGCCGGGCGATGTGGGGTGCGGCGAGTGCCGCTTTAAATGCTTGTCGACGCCTCCCCACATCAACACCATTCGAAAAGAGATTCATAACAGCCCCGCTTTCGTCGCGGCCTGGTTGCTTATGTCGACTTCGATGTTGAGCTGATCAAGATCATCCAGGTCAGGCAGGCTTTGCACGGCATGCAAGAAGCGTTCCTGTTCTGAATCAATGACAATCCCCTGCGCGAGTGTGCGGAATTTTTCAATGTAATTCTCCCGCGCAAACGGCCGAGCACCCAGCGGGTGGGCATCCGCGACAGCCAATTCATCCTCAATCACGGTGCCATCAGCCATTGTGATCACTGCTTTCGCACCAAAGGCCTTTTTTGCAGGATCATCAGAATGGTATCGGCGCGTCCATTCAGGATCCTCCACGGTGCGAATCTTGTGCCACAGCTCCACAGTTTCCGGGCGGGTGGAACGCTTGCGGGTGTAGGAAAACTCGTGGTGCCACACGCCATCTTGAAGCGCGACGGCGAAAATGTACATGATGGAATGATCCAGGGTTTCACGCGAGGCCTGCGGATCCATCTTCTGCGGATCGTTCGCCCCAGTGCCAATCACATAATGCGTGTGGTGACTGGTGCGCAGCACAATCTCTGCAATGTGTTCCGTTCCGCCAGCCGCGTCAACCAGTGGCTTCATCCTGCGCGCCAGATCAATCGGTGCCTGCGATTGATATTCCGCTGAATGTTCCTTTGTGTAAGTCTCTAGAATCCCCAGCTTGGGCTCGCCGTGTTCCGGCAATGGCACATGATAAACATGATCTTTGCCCGATAACAGCCACGCGATGACCCCGTCTTCGCCCTCCCAAATCGGTGCGGGCGAACCCTCCCCACGCATCGCACGATCCATCGCCTCAATGGCCATCTTTCCCGCAAACGCTGGCGCGAACGCCTTCCAGCTGGAAATCTCACCTTTTCGCGACTGCCTCGTAGCCGTCGTGGTGTGCAATGCCTGGCCGATCGCCTGGTAGATGGTTTCCTCATCTACATGCAACAACGTGCCCAAACCCGCTGCAGCGCTGGGACCAAGGTGGGCTACGTGATCAATTTTGTGCTCATGCAAGCAGATCCCCCTCACCAATTCCACCTGCACCTCATAGGCAGTGGCGATACCCCGAATGAGATCCCTGCCGCTGCTTCTCTGAGCCTGCGCTACTGCAAGAAGTGGTGGAATATTGTCGCCGGGATGGGAGTATTCAGCTGCTAAAAATGTATCGTGGAAGTCCAATTCACGTACGGCCACACCATTAGCAAAGGCAGCCCACTCTGGTGAGTAGCTGCCTGAAATTCCAAAAACTTTTCCGCCCTTTTCCCGCGGATGGGACTGCGCTTGTTGCCTGGCCACAGTCACAGGCCGGCGCAACACCGACGCGGCAGACACCGCCGCGTTGTCGATGATCCGGTTGATGATCATCTCCGAAACATCCGGTGTCACCTCCACGGGGTCGGTGGCAAGCTCGGAGAATTTCCACGCAAGGTGCTCTGCTTTGGGAAAGTTATCGGCCGAAAGGTGGGTATAAACATCGTGGATGCGCATGGGGCTCCTTGAGATTTATTTGTGCACTGTTTCCTTAAAGTCCCACCCTAGGCCGATTATGTGTGACAGGCCACAACCTCACGCAGTTTAGCTCTGCGCGCTTGCCACGGAAATATCTTCCAGGATCAGATCAAAGTTGATCTCTGCTCCAGCCATCACGCCTTGAGCAGCGGAACCATAGACCATCGCCATGGGAGCTTGCGCGTTTCCGGCAGCCCACACACCTTCAATAGGAGTGCGCCCGGTTTGGGTACCTGGAATGAACCTGCCCATCGGGTTTTCTTCCATCTGACCACCAAGTTGGGTGTACAGCGTGCCATCCACCAGTGGACGAGATGCCACCACGATGTTGTCGCAGCTTAAATGATCGCCTTCGGACAGTTCCACAGACAGGCCATCACCTTCGGCGGATACGCGCACCGCATTGGTGCCCAACACTTTTACTCCAGCACTATCTAGGCTCTCGCTGGTTTGTTCATCAATGTCGATCGTGCCCACCAAGCTGACAGTTTTGGACAACTGCGAGAACATCAACGCTTGGTGCGCAGCCATGGGCGAGGTACCCACCACGACGATTTCAGAATCGCGGGCCTCAAAGCCGTGGCAGTAAGCGCAGTGCAACACTTTGGTTCCCCAAAAATCTGACAGTCCTTCTACCTCTGGCAGATCGTCAACGGCGCCGTGGGCCAAAATGATGCGCCGAGAGTGAAGGAGGGAGGCGTCGTCAAGCGTTATGGCGAAGGTGGAACCGGTGCGCTCAACTTTTGCTACGCGCCCGGGCGCAATGGTGACGCCATAGGAACGCGCTTCGGCGCGGCCTTTTTCCAGCAGCTCGGCGGGCGCAATGCCTTCCTGGCCGAGGACATTGTGAGCAGCGTGCGCATAGCTGTTACGGGGTTGACCAGCGTCGATGACGATGACACTGCGCAGTGAGCGGCCGAGCGCGACAGCGGCGGCGAGACCTGCAGCGCCGGCGCCGACGACAACTACGTCAACGAGATCATGAGATGACATGGGGTGCTCCTAAAAAGCGAAGGTCAAAAAACTTGACTTTATTGAAAACAATTTCCATTAAGAAGTGTACACTTGCGTCGACTCTATTGAAAATGATTCCCAAAAGGAGGGCTTTCACATGGCCACAACGACCCCAGTCACCGTGCTATCAGGATTTCTCGGCTCCGGAAAAACCACATTGCTCAACCAGATCCTCCACCACCGAGGATCCCGGAAAATCGCAGTCATTGTCAACGATTTTTCAGAAATCAACATCGACGCAGCCCTCATCGCATCCGAAGGCCACCTCACCCGCGGCGAAGACCGCTTCGTGGAACTGACCAACGGATGCATCTGCTGCACCCTGCGCGAAGACCTCGTGGATTCCGTCGGCGAACTCGCCAGCAGCGACCGCTTCGACCACATCGTCATCGAATCCACGGGTATCTCCGAACCAATGCCGGTAGCCGCCACATTTGAATGGCAGTGGGATGACGGCACCCGCCTGGCTGACAAAGCACCGATCGACACCATGGTCACCCTGGTCGATGCCACCCAATTCATCGACCTCATCCGCAAAAACACCTCCCTCACCGAGGCTGACATGGGCGCAACCGAGGACGATGAACGCACCATCGCCGACCTACTCACCGATCAAATCGAGTTCGCCGACCGCATCTACATCACCAAATCCGACCTGGTGGACCGCACTGTCCTCGAGCAAACCCGCGCACTAATCGCCAGCATGAGTCCACGCGCCCGCATTGACTTACTCATCGATGGCCTCAATGACGGCTCCCCCATCACCGACGACATCCTCGGAGCTTTCCTCTACGACGAAGCCACCGCCCGCGCCTACGAGGGCTACACGGAAGAACTCGAAAACCCGCACACTCCCGAAACCGAGGAATACGGCATCAGTTCCGTGGTATTCCGCTCTGACCGGCCGTTCAACAAGGATCGCCTACTTCAGGTACTGCGTTCCACCACTGGACTCGTTCGCTCCAAAGGCTATTGCTGGATCGCTGATCACCTCAACATCGTCCAGGTCTGGCACCAAGCCGGCCCCAATTTGAGCATTCGCCCGGCCGCCTATTGGGCCAATTCAGAGATCACCCCCGGCACTGAATTGGTCCTGATCGGCATCCACATCGACGGCCCCACCTTGCTCGCACTGCTACAAGGCGCGACGCTTACCGATGCGGAAGTGGCGGCACTGGTTTTGTGAGTTCCTCAAGTCCGTGAATTCCACAGTGACTTCGCTCGTAAAGGCAGCGTAAAGGCAGTGACCCCGAAGGAATTTCCGGGGCTCTTCCTCAAGCTCAGACGCATTCGATTCCTTCCGTTGCCTTGCTTAGAAATTTGGGCAACGGGCCGAATCGACAGCCTATAAAATGTCCTTCAATCATCGACCATATCCGCAAAAAGCACTGGTCATACTACTTTTCGAAGCCCTTTTTGCACTAAAAATAAAACTGAGTTGTCGCCCACGTTTGGCCAGAACTATCATAGACAACTCCGACACCAATCTGGGAGTAGCGCGTGTCTAGCATATTCCGGTTATGCCCAGGTGAGTTCTTCCAGCTTTCAAAAATGAGCGAAGCTGGGCGGATATTGCTAGCCCAGTAAATATTCTCGCCATAGTTTCCGCCACTAGAATGAACAAAATTTCCGGTTCGCGACATTGTATAAGACCAGCTCTTAGAGCCGGAATTAAGAGACTCATTCATCGCCAACGGTGCTACACCATGGGCAATTCGATGCTGGTTAACGAGCGCAAATACTTCTAATTCAACCTGACTCACATCGCCGTTCGCATTTTCAGTATTGCGAGCTGGTGGGGCAAAAATGTTGCTCGACAGTGCGGTAAAAGCGTGTGCGCTCGGAGCTATCCCAAATGTCATGGCGGTGGAAACAGCGAGCCCGATCGCAGCTCTCATGGCCTTCTTCATTTGTCTCCTTGTGTCATTGCCTTGTCATATCTAAACTACAGCAAAACTTGAACTGTTTCTTAGAATATTTAAAGTGTTTTCTTAGCTCATTGCATTCCCCACCTGCGCCCTGATTTCCAATGCGACCAGGTCCAGCGGATCAAACAAGTTCAGCAACTCCACGATCCGCCGGGCAGCCTCCGGTTTTGGCAATAGTGCTGCAAGGTGCGCGAGCGCTGTGTCCGGCTGATTCATCAACACATACATATCCGCCGCCGCCAGCGCCTTGTTCACATCGTCTGGATCCCGGCGCGACTTCTCGATCGGATCCTCTCCCCGATCCGCCACAGACATCCGCGCCAATACCGACACCGCCGCGTGCGCCCGCTTCACCGTCGCATCCTGCGGCAACTGCTCATACAACGCCAACGCCGCGCGAAAATCACCGGCGTTCACCAATTCCGCTGCCCGCCACAGGCGCGGGTCTATTTGCTTATCGACGTCCCCCTCTTTTTCATTGGGGATCGTTTCCCGCGACACAAAATGATCAAGCCATTGTGCAACCGGCTCCTTGTTGAGCGAGTTGAACTCCGCAATGCTGGCGCCATCTTTCACCACGTATGCCACCGGAATCTGTTTTGGCCTAAATCTGGCAACCACATCTGCACTGCGATCAGGATCAACAATCGCTACAGAAAATCGCCCTTTATTACCTGCCTGAAAGTGCAGAATGTCTTTTTCCAAATCCTGAAATGTGGGCAGCAGGGAGTGACCAATGAGCACCACCACCTCCTTAGCTTTTGAGGCCTGCGTGATGGTGTGCTCCATATTTGAGGAGGTCACCTTCGTTATATTGGCAACCTTCCCTTCGTGCGGCGCTGCTAAATCGACAGCTTTCTCAGGTTGGAGCTGGCCAGTGACCTCCAAATCACGGCGCAGAGTTGGTGAGCAGGAATCGTGTGCATGGTCCATCATGACACCTAATAGTAATGATTTTCATTAGACGGGTGCAGTATTAAACCAAGACGGCATGGATTCCCTTTGAGCCTTGGTCTCCATCTTCAAATCTCTGCCCTTAAAAGTGTCGAATCAGACCAAATCCAACTCACCCATCTCCCATCTTGGCCCAAAAAGCCCCGCCTCCTCCATGAGGAAGACGCGGGGCTTTTTACAGAAAGGTTTAGGAAACGACGACGATCAAGTCGCCACCTTCCACCTTCGTTGCAGCAGGAACCACAACGCGATCGATTTTGCCGTCAACAGAAGCAGTGATTGTTGCTTCCATCTTCATAGCCTCGATGATTGCGACTGCATCTCCAGCCTTGACCTCATCACCTTCAGCAACAGTCACGGTGACAACACCAGCGAATGGTGCAGCAACATGGCCCTTGTTGGAGGAATCTGCCTTTTCTGCGGTTGCGGTGACAGACTCAACGGAGCGGTCACGCACACGCATTGGGCGGATCTGGCCGTTGACGTTGGCCACAACATTGCGCATACCCTTATCGTCTGGCTCAGAGATCGCATCCAGGCGAACAAGCAGTGGGGTGCGCACATCTGGCAGGCGGATCAAAGTCTCGCGGCCTTCGACCAGGCCGTAGAAGAATTCACGATCATCCAGCGCAGAGGTGTTGCCGAAGCGGCGACGGTGCTCGAGGAACTCTTCGGTTGGCTTCGGGAACAGCAGGCGGTTGAGGCTATTGCGACGTTCCTTGGAATCATCAGCGTCGAGGTGCGCCTGCTCTTCCTCAGGAACTTCCGTCAGAGGTGCCTTGCCTTCGGAGCGGCCTTCCAGTGCGCGGGTGCGCAGTGGCTCTGGCCAGCCACCTGGAGGGTTACCAAGCTCGCCGCGCAGGAACGCGATGACAGAGTCTGGGATGTCGTACTTTTGTGGATCGGCAGCAAAGTCTGCTGGATCCACACCCGCACCAACGAGGTGGAGTGCGAGGTCGCCAACAACCTTGGAGGATGGGGTGACCTTGGTTGGGCGTCCCAGCATCTCATTAACGGCTGCGTAGTTGTCTTCGATGAGTTCGAAACGATCCGCAAGGCCCAGTGCGGTGGCCTGTGCACGCAGGTTGGACAACTGTCCGCCTGGGATTTCGTGGCGGTAGACGCGACCGGTTGGGCCTGGGGTTCCAGACTCAAATGGCAGGTACAGTCCGCGCACTGCTTCCCAGTACGGCTCGAGGTCAGAAACAGCCTCGAGGCTCAAACCGGTATCGCGACGGGTGTGCGCGAATGCAGCAACAATGGCAGACAGGGATGGCTGGGAGGTGGTGCCAGACAGTGGTGCGGAAGCACCGTCAACAGCATCTGCACCAGCTTGAGCTGCAGCAAAGTAGGTTGCCAGCTGGCCACCCGCAGTGTCGTGGGTGTGCACGTGCACTGGCAGATCGAATTCACGGCGCAGTGCGGTGACCAGCTTGGTTACCGCAGCTGGGCGAAGCAGACCAGCCATATCCTTAATGGCCAAGATGTGAGCGCCAGACTTGACGATCTCCTCTGCCATCTTTAGGTAGTAATCCAGGGTGTAGAGCTTTTCATTTGGATCAGAGAGATCACCAGAATAAGCCATAGCCACCTCGGCTACCGCGGTGTTGGTCTCCAGGACTGCGTCGATTGCTGGACGCATCTGGGAGACGTCGTTAAGCGCGTCGAAGATGCGGAAGATGTCCACGCCGGAGCTGGCAGCTTCCTTAACAAACGCGCGGCAGACGGAGTCTGGGTACGGGGTGTATCCCACGGTGTTGCGGCCGCGAAGCAGCATCTGAATGTTTACATTCGGCATCGCCTCGCGCAGCTCGTCGAGCCTGTCCCACGGATCCTCAAAGAGGAAACGCATCGCCACATCGTAGGTCGCGCCGCCCCAGGCCTCCACGGACAAAAGCTCAGGAGTCAGCTTTGCGACGGCCTCTGCCGCAGGCTTCAGTGCGAATGAGCGGACTCGGGTCGCAAGCAAAGACTGGTGTGCATCGCGGAAGGTGGTATCAGTAACTGCCAGTGCGTCCTGCTCACGGAGATCACGAGCAAACGCGGCTGGGCCAAGCTGCTTCAGGCGGTCACGGGAACCGCGTGGCAGTGGCAGATCCTTGATGTTAGGCAGCTTATCGATAGGAGCTGCAACATCCTTTGGACGCACACCATGAGGCTTGTTCACGGTGACATCTGCCAAGTAATCCAGGATGCGTCCCTGCTCATCATCAGCAGGTGGAGCCTGAAGGAGGTGCGGGTGATCGGCAATGAATCCGGTGGCGATGCGCTTGGAAGTGAAGTCCTCTTCCCGCAGCAACGCACGCAAGAAACCAATGTTGGTTGCAACACCAGACACGGTGAACTCAGCCAACGCGCGCTGTGCACGAGCAACAGCAGTTTCAAAGTCGGAACCACGGCAGGTCATTTTCACCAGCATGGAGTCAAAGTGTGCGGTGATTTCGCCACCGAGCTGAGCTGCACCGTCAAGACGAACGCCAGCTCCGCCTGGTGAGCGGTACGCGGTGATAGTTCCGGTATCTGGGCGGAAGCCGTTGTTTGGATCTTCCGTGGTGATGCGGCACTGCAGTGCTGCACCGTGGGTCTTGATCTTATCTTGGGTCAGACCCAATTCCTTCAAGGTTGCACCAGCAGCCAAGCGCATCTGCGCCTTCACCAGGTCCACCTCGGTGACTTCTTCAGTCACGGTGTGCTCAACCTGGATACGTGGGTTCATTTCGATGAAGACGTGGTTGCCCTTTTCATCGACCAAGAATTCCACGGTTCCCGCGCCCTGGTAACCAATGGAGCGGCAGAACTTTACTGCATCCGCACAAATGCGATCACGCAGTTCTGGATCCAAATGCTGTGCTGGCGCAATTTCGACAACTTTTTGGTGACGACGCTGCAGTGAGCAGTCACGTTCATAAAGGTGTACAACTTCTCCAGTGTGATCGCCAAGGATCTGCACTTCAATATGCTGAGGGTTAATCACAGCACGTTCGACATATACCGCGCCATCGCCGAAAGCCGCTTCAGCTTCACGAGATGCTTCTGTTGCTAATTTGCGAAGCTCATCAGGTGAAGCAACAAAACGCATACCGCGTCCGCCACCACCGGCAACTGCCTTCACAAAGATGGGGTAAGTCTGGCCTTCAGCGCTTTTAACGATCTCATCGATGTTTTTGCTCGGGGTGGATTCCGCCAAAACTGGCAGACCAGCCTTCTTCGCGGCGGTTACCGCGCGAGACTTATCACCGGTGAGATCAAGAACCTCTGGGGTTGGGCCAATAAAAGTAATGCCGTTTTCCGCACACTCGCGGGCAAGCTGGGCATTTTCAGACAGGAAGCCGTATCCCGGGTAAATGGCATCTGCTTTAACTTTTTTAGCTGCACCGATAATTTCATCGATGTCCAGGTACGCCTTGACTGGTGAGCCTTCGGTACCAATGCGGACAGCTTCAGAAGCAAAAGAGCGGTGGAATGATCCCCGATCTTCACGGGGGTAAATAGCTACCGTGGCTGCACCGGTTTCGAGTGCTGCACGGAAAGCACGGACCGCGATTTCGCCGCGGTTTGCTACCAAGATCTTTTTGAATGCTGGAAGCGTTGAAGATGTGTGAGTCGACACTAGAGTAATTATTCCTTTCAACAAGAGACCGCCAAGGGTGATAGCAGTCACTGCGTCCTAGTATCGTAACCCCCGATTCCCCCAATCAAACATCGGTTTTTGTTTTCCTCTCAATGTTTTCGGGCAACACTCCCCTGACCTGCACGACTTCAAGCCAAAGTGAATGAAATAAACCCCCCAGGATCTAACCCCGCCCCAGTTTTTCACCTTGCAAAGGTTGCCACATTTGGCCAAGTTTAACGCATTTAAACGCTTCCACCTGCAGACATCTTACCTCTTAAAATATTTCTAAACTTTGCAAACTTTGCACTTTTCCCCAAAACTGCTTAACAAAGTGAAAACCCAGGAGTGCACAAAGCAATCCTGGGTTTTCTCAAAATCTAAGACTCAGAAAAATTAGCCTAGATCATCATGTTGAACCAGCTGACGTGCTGCTTCAGTAATCGAACCTGACAATGATGGGTACACCGCGAAGGTATCAGCCAGATCAGCAACTGTCAGACGGTTGGTCACTGCCACAGCGATCGGTAGGATCAGCTCAGACGCGGTCGGTGCCACCACGACACCACCGATGATCAGGCCAGAGTTACGGCGGCAGAACAGCTTCACAAAACCGTGGCGCAGGGAACGCATCTTGGCGCGTGGGTTAGTAGCCAAAGGAAGCACAATCACGCGAGCAGACACTTCGCCGGAATCAACTTGTGCATGGGTGATACCTACTGCTGCGATCTCTGGGCGGGTAAACACTGCGGTGGCAACAGTCTTCAAACGGATGGGGCTCACGCCTTCACCGAGTGCGTGATACATGGCGATACGGCCCTGCATCGCTGCAACGGACGCCAGTGGGAATAGGTCAGTACAGTCACCTGCTGCGTACACACCGGGGATGTTGGTGCGGGAGACGCGGTCAACCTTGATATGGCCGGATGGTGCCAGCTCAACACCGATGTTCTCCAGGCCAAGATCTGCCGTGTTTGGAATGGAACCAACAGTCATCAACGCGTGAGAACCGTAGATTTCTCGTCCGTCAGCAGTGCGAACACACACGCCACCGTCTTCGGTGCGGGTGACAGACTCCACGCGGGCATGCTTTTCCAGGGATACTCCGCGCTCAGCCAGAACGGTTTCCAGCACGTCTGCGGCATCTGCGTCATCGTGAGGCAAAATGCGGTCACGGGATGCCACCATGGTGACTTTGACGCCGAGTTCAGCAAACGCAGAGACAAATTCCGCACCGGTCACACCGGAACCAACCACGATAAGGTGGGTGGGGAGTTCTTCAATGTCGTAGACCTGACGCCAGGTCAAGATGCGCTCGCCGTCTGGCTCTGCACCTTTAAGAATGCGGGGGGTTGCACCAGTTGCAACCAGCACCAGATCGCACTCAACGGTTTCTTCGGAGCCATCGCTGTGGGTGACTTTAATGTAGTGGGTGGTTTGCTTGGTGTTGTAATCATCAAAGCGGCCCACACCGTTAATCATGCGGACATCTGAGCGCTGCAGCTGGCCCAAGATATCTTCGGACTGTGCTTTCGCAAGGTCCTTCACACGGATGTTCAGTGCATCGATTTCTAGGTGTGCTTTTCCAAGCCCACGGTTAAGTCCCATGTCATCAGCACGTCGGAGGTCGGTTTTGATACCGGTACCAGCGATGAAGGACTTTGAAGGTACACAGTCCATGGTGACTGCGGATCCGCCAACTCCGACATCTTCAATAACGGTAACTTCTGCACCGTATTTAGCGCCTGCGAGTGCGGCTTCATAGCCTGCAGGTCCACCGCCGATAATTACGATCCTCTTTGCCATTAAGGCACCTCCACACGTGTGAGCTGGGTGAATGCATTGTTGAAACCACTGGTAAGCGGTTCCAAGTCTAAATGATTACTGCTGAATTAGCCTGGGTGACGTGTCAGCAATTTAGAGCCAGCCCTACACACTACCCCCATTAGGAATTTAAGAAAGCTTCAGATCGGCTACTGTACTGCTGCACAAGGGAGCCAAAGAGCCTGACGCCAACTCCGATGGCTCGCTCATCCACAACCAGGTCACTTTGATGGAGGTCTTGCTTGGGTCCGTGCCCCGGCCAGCAACCCAACCGGGCCATTGATCCTGGGACGTGTTCAAGGTACCACGAGAAGTCTTCTCCACCGGATGACTGCGGCGCTTGGACAACAGATTGTGTGTCCATGTCGCGTGCTGCGCTTGCCAACAAAGCGGTGGCGACATCGTCGTTAAGCACTGGTGGAACACCCGGATTGTAGATCAGTTCATGGGTGACTCCGGTGGGTGCGAGCACCTGTTCCACCAGCTCAGAGATAAGCGGACGCATGTCACGCCAGGTAGAGATGTCGGCTGTACGCAAGGTGCCTGACACGATGCCGGAATCTGGGATCGCGTTGGGCGCATAGCCGGCGTTGATGGTGCCGAAAACAAGCACGGTGCCGGTGCGTGGATCGACGCGCCTGGACAGCAAACCGGGAAGATCAACGACCAATTTGCTCAAGGCGTAAACAACATCAGCGGAGAGGTGTGGACGTGCGCTATGTCCTCCTTCACCCTTGACTCTGATTTCGATCACATCTGAGGCAGAAGTAATCGCGCCAGCGCGTACACCGACGCGACCGACCTTCAATTTGGGTTCAACGTGGATGGCGTAAATCGCATCCACACCATCAAGGCCACCGTGGGCAATGACGTCCGTTGCGCCACCAGTCATGACTTCTTCTGCCGGCTGGAAAATCACCCGAATGCCGATGGGCAGTTCGATGGTGTTCAGTGCACAGGCAAGTGCCAAAGCGATCACCGTGTGCACGTCATGTCCGCAGGCATGCGCAACGCCAGTGGCTGTGGAAGAGAACTCTAAGCCGGTTGATTCAAGCAGCGGAAGGGCATCGATATCAGCGCGAAACGCCAGGCGGGAGTCCCCTTCTGGTCCGATATCCACCATCAAACCGGTTCCTGGGAACAGGTGTGGTTCCATGCCGTGATCTTTCAGAACCGAGGCCAAATACTCAGTCGTGCGGTATTCCATGTGGGAGAGCTCAGGATGGCTGTGCAAATGCCTGCGCCACTTTATGACCTCGTCATGGTGGCGGTCCATCCATGAGGCAACCTGCACACCAATTTCCATCACGTGAAATACCTTTCTGTTTTGTCCGCAGGCGTATCAGGAAAACCTGCAGCGCGGTAGAGTCGAGTCTAATAGTGATCCCACGAAAACAAAGGATCGGGGTGTTCATGGACGAGTCTCGTCAGCTTAGTTTCGGCACAGCAGGGTTGCGTGCACCAGTTGGCCCGGCGCGCCATCAGATGAATGTTTTGCAGGTAACCAGAACTACAGCAGGTGTTGCTAGTTGGTTGGCAGAACGTGCGGCACTAAATCCAGTGCCGCATTTGGTTCCTGAGGATGAAACAGGAATCGGCAGGGCGTTGTATCCCCAAGATGGTCCGTTGCGGGTCGTTGTGGGGTATGACGCTCGCTATGGTTCGCATACTTTTGCTGCAACCACTGCGGAGGTGTTCGCGGGTGCTGGTTTTGAGGTGACGTTGCTCCCCACGCCTAGCCCTACGCCGTTGATTCCGTGGTTGGTGAACAAGCATGGGTTGGATGCGGGCGTTCAGATCACGGCTTCGCATAATGGTGCGGCGGACAATGGCTACAAGGTGTTTTTGTCTAATGGTCGCCAGCTTTATTCTGAACTGGAGCCTGAGCTTGAGGCGCATATCAATGCTGTGGAAGATCCGATTCGGGTTCCTCGGGTGACGGTGCGCCCCACTGCTGATCAGCTGCGTCGATATGTTGATGAGATGGTGTCGTTGGTGACTCCTGATCAGGCTGATTTGTTGCGGGTGAATTCTGAGCGGGGCAATCTTCGCGTGGTGTATACCGCTCTGCATGGTGTGGGTGGCCGCGCGATGGCCAATGCTTTCCAATTTGCTGGTTTTCCCCATACTCATGGCGTGAAGGCTCAGCAGTATCCTGATCCCACCTTCCCCACTGTGGCGTTCCCCAATCCGGAAGAGCCTTCTGCGATTGAGTTGTTGTTGGAACGCGCAAAGGAAAAGAACGCTGACATTTTGTTTGCGCTTGATCCTGATGCCGATCGTTGTGCTGTGGGTATTCGTACCGCTGATGGCGGCCACCGAATGCTCTCTGGCGATGAGGTGGGCACACTTTTGGCTACTCGTTTGGTTCCGGAGTATTCCGGTGAAGGCCCACGTCCCGTGGTTGCCACCACGGTGGTGTCTTCGCAGCTTCTGGGTATCATCGCCGAGGATAAAGGGTGGGATTATTCCGAGACACTGACGGGATTCAAAAATCTGTCGAGGGCTGCCGATGGTCTCGACGGACCGCTTGCTTTCGCTTATGAGGAAGCTGTGGGCACCTGCCCGGTTCCAGATGTCGTGCCGGATAAGGACGGCATCTCTACAGCGTTGTTCATGGCGTCGTGGGCTGCCGAACTGAAGGCTCAGGGCGCAAGCCTGCAGCAAAAACTCAATGAGTTGTATCGCCGATATGGGTATTTTGCGTCCTCGCAAATTGCTGTGCGCACGAGCAGTCCACGCGAGTTAGTTGATCACTGGATTGCGCATCCTCAGCAAGAACTCATTGGAGTGTCTGTCACCCCACATATTCTTCCTGAAAAACAGGGCATTGCTTTGCATGGCCAGGTGGGGCATGTGCATATCCGTGCTATTGGTCGAGTCTCTGGAACTGAGGCGAAAGCCAAGCTCTATTTGGAAGTTGGTCAGGCCAGCTCCCATGATGAAGCAGCTCAGTTGTTGCATCAGCTGGAGGATGAAGTCCAAAGCTGGTTGAGCAAGCTTTAGTTTCCTGGCTGCTCGCGGTTGCGGGTGAGCCGGAGGTCTGCGTCGAAAAGCAGTGGATCTTTTTCTGAAGGCCACCGCACGTCAATGGCGGCGGTTTCGTCGACGCAGATTTTTGCCACGGGCACGGAGCCGGCGGGCATGAGCGCGATGGGCGGCACATCGAGGGCTTGGGCCAACCTGTAGATGTTGGACAGCTGCGGATCGACGGCGTTGCCCTTGTTGTTTTCGTTGCGCTCGTAATTAGAAATGGTGTTTCGGGACACTCCGGAGAGATCTGCGAGCTCTTCTTGGCTGAAGCCACGGAGGGTTCGAAGTTTTTTCAGTCGGCTCGCGAAAGCGTGGCCATAGCTTGACCACCGCTTTTCCGACATTTCCTTCGACACATAGACAACATTGCCGATGCATAAGAATACTCACCGCCCACTACAGTGGGCAAGAATTTTCCGTAATGCCCTTAGAAACTTTTAAAGGTCGATGTTTCGCGGACCGTAGAGACGATCACCGGCATCTCCAAGACCAGGCACGATGTAGGCGTTTTCGTCTAGACCTGGGTCGATGGTGGCGGTAACCAAACGAACTGGAAGACCAGATTCCGCCAATGCGTCCACACCTGGCTGCGCAGAAACCATGCAGATGGCGGTGATGTCGGTGGCGCCACGATCAGCAAGAAGGCGGATCGCGTGCAGGAGGGAACCGCCGGTGGCCAGCATGGGATCGACAAGGAATACAGGCTGGTTGCTTAGATCCTGTGGCAGCGCCTCAAGGTATGGGACTGGCTCATGGGTTTCCTCATCGCGGGCAAGGCCAATGAAGCCGACCTGTGCATCCGGAATCATCGACAGCGCTGGGTCGATCATGCCGAGACCTGCACGGATGATGGGAACGATGATGGGTGGCTGCTTCAGGCGAGTACCTTCAGCCATGGCAACGGGGGTTTTGGTGTCGAAGTGTTCGACTTCCAGATCTCGGGATGCTTCGTAGATCAGCATGGCGCCGAGGTCGTTGGCTGCTGCACGGAAAGCTGCGTTGTCGCTGCGCTCGTCGCGCAACAGGGTTAGGCGGCTAGCAACGAGTGGGTGGTTGACGATGGTGATGTCCATAGCTTCACATGTTAAATCATTGCCGCCCAGAAGAAGACCGCGCGGGCGAATTTGGGCTTGGAGGGAACCAAACGGCCACTTTTCCAGTCCAACAAAGTATGAGGATTAATTTGCCCCACGCCAAAGAGCTCGCCCACGAGCTGTGTTTGTTGCCCACCCCTGCTGTGCCCGCGCTTCCCACTGATTCTGGCGCGCAGTTTGATATCCACCAGGCACTATCCGCCTCCCTTGCCACCTATGCCCGCAACCTCACCTTGCTGTCCCACACCGCCGAGAATTTAGGAAACCGCGCGCTGACGGGCCTCGCTGAAATCGAAGACACCGACGACCAACTCGCACACGCATTGGAGCGCCTGACATGATCGGTCTGATCAGCGCCCTTAGCCGCCTAGCCACACACGAACCAGCACAACTTCCGCAACTGGCCATCCCGCAGGCGCCTGACATTTCAGCCGCCATCGCGCTCGGGCGCGAGCTCAGCGCCAACCCCACCACCCTTTTATCGCTTTTCGACGCCACGTCACAACAACACCACCTCCTTGTCACCTCCCTCATCCAGGCCGCTCCCCTCATTGACGCAGCCCGCCACGACATCGCCACCACCGCGCAGCACTACCTCAACCAGGCAGCGGGATTAGTCATGCGCAGTTTCTCCATGAATCCGGCGGAATCTTTCGCAGCGCGCACCGAATTAATTTCACTTCCTGGACTGATGATTGCCGAAGCCAGTCAACGGCTAGAAGAGATGTCCCGACAGGTGCAACCAATCGTCGAAAAGCTAGTGCAGATTCAGGACCTCACACCTGAGCCCACCGCCGAACCCGTCGCGGAAACTGCGCCGGTCTATATGGCGGCGCAGGCGCCAAGCAATGACAACGAGGTGGGCAAACAAGCAGTAGCCGCGGCGAAAGAAGCCCTCGGCACACCCTATTTATGGGGCGGGACCAGCACTTCCGGCTTCGACTGCAGCGGTTTAACACAGTGGGCTTGGCGTCGCGCCGGGGTGGAAATTCCGCGCATCGCGGACCAGCAAGCAGTCGGCCGGCAAGTCACCTACGACGAACTTCAAGAAGGCGATCTACTGATTTGGGACGGCCACGTAGCCATGTACGCCGGCGGTGGGCAAATCATCGAAGCCGGCGACCCCGTGCAGCTCAATCCCATCCGAACCTCCAACATCGGGATGGCTTTTCACGGCTACTTCCGACCCACAGGCTAAGAAAATCCTTAAAGGCCCTACCTCATACGTGACGAAGAAAACCACTACCGGCTAGGATTTATCAGCATGGCTGAAAAAGGAATCGTTCCCGTTAAACTCTCCCTCACAGAAGGTGACTTCTATACCCTGTGGGCACCAAACTGGCGCGAAGGCGGCAATGAATGGCAAGCGTTTCTCGGTGCGAACGATGACCTTTATGTATTCAACTCCCCGGAAGAGCTCCTCGTCTTCTTAGAATCCGACGACAAGCATGATCTGACCTCCCACCCAGAGTGGAAGAAATTCAACTCCGGCGACGCAGCCCGCGTTGTCCCAGACGCCAACGCAGAGCTCGACATCATCGGCGCACCAGCACTTCTTGCCGATCGCCCCTCCTACGCAAACGTCAAAACCCTCTCCCGCATCTTCGCTGTCATGCGCAGCCTCGGCCACGTCACCGCTGCCTCCCCAGTCACCGTGTTCTTCTCCTCCCACTCCGTGCTCAGCAACGTTGACCGCGGATCCGAGCACTACTCCGGACCCAACGGCCTGGGCGAATGGACCTCCGTTGGTCGCGCAGTAGCCACCAACTGGAACGGCGTTGTCGACGCCCTCGACGAAGCCATCACCGTCAAGGAAGTAAACAGCCTCTTTACCGAAGACGCCGCAACCCGCATTCAAGAAGCACAAGCAGCTGTTCAGGCAGCTCGCGAGGCTGAAGAGCAAATCGCCAAGGAAGAAGCCGAAAAGGTCGACCCTTACGACAACTCCCCATGGGCTGCAGCAGGCATCGACCCCATCAAGGTCTCCATCGACGGACGCACCATCTACACCCTGCGCACCTACCTCGGCGGACAGCCAGTATTCCTCGGAAAATTCGGCGAAATCTTCACCTTCAACAGCCAAAAATCCCTCCTGCGCTGGCTCGTCGAACACGATGACCACGACCTCGCCCGCGCCTCCACCTGGAGCGACCTCATGCTCGGCATCAACGCCGGTGAAACCGAACTCCTCGTCCACAGCGACAACGTCTACTCCTTCAACGGCCTGGTCAAAGACATCAACACCTCCGTCGACGCCGTAGACACCCAACAAATGGCCCGCGCCTACGAACTCATGGCAGACACCGCCGACTGGGCCGACGACGACTCCATGAATTCCTACTTCCTGGCCAACCCACGCATGCAGGACTACATCTCCTACATGCTCGGCGGCAGCGACACCTCCGGATATGTCCCTCACGCACCATTCAACGACCACTCTGAGAGCTGGCGCGAGCTGGAGGAGATGCTGATCAAGCGATTCAGCAAGTTCTAGGTCGCCTATTTGGGGTTCGTCCCCACCGCACCAAACAGGAGTGCCCACGGATCAGCTTTTCCCGGTCCGTGGGCACACCTGTGTGGTTTTGCGGCCTCAATACCGGTCACAGATGCCCAAAGTTTGGTTTCGAGGCTCTCGTGGGCACTCTTGTTTGGTCGCACTGGAAACCATCCTTTTTCTGTCCAGCATCGCCCAAAAACAGAGGCTCCAGATTCGTCTCTAAGGCCTTTTAACGCACTAAACCACACAAGCATTCATCTAGGAATCTCGACCTCTTAAATAGCCGCCCAGCCGGCCACGACATCACAGGCACACAGACACGCCTAAACACCACCGGTCCCTCGTCGAGCACGCAAGAAAAGGTAATATGTCCAACCCATGAGGAGATCACTTCGACACGGATTCACAGCACTTCTGACAACGTGGGCGCTACTTTTACCCACTGTTGCGGTAGCACAGGAACCGATCGACAACGTCCCCGAAGTGACAGCCGACAACGCAGAAACTCTCGAAGACATCATCGACGACGCGCTTACCCCCACCACCCGGTTGGAAGCTCCCAACACTGATCTGTGCCCCTACAAGGAATCTCCTTCCCCGGCGCGCAGCACATCAGAGGTAGTCGCGCCGGGTGCACAAACGCCCGCGCTGGTTCCGGTTCCATCTGTTCCCGCAGGTGGTGAGAAATTGGCGACATGCGGTGTGATCACTCCCAATGGCTTTGAGCTTCCTGAAGATTCTGATGAAACTATCACTGCGTCGGCGTGGATGGTGTTTGATATTGATTCCGGTGAGATCATCGCAGCAAAGGATCCCCACGGAAGGTATCGCCCCGCATCGATCATCAAGGTGTTACTCAGCTTGGTTGCCATCGATGAGCTGAACCCCACCACCGTGGTCACGGGCACGATGGAAGCCGCCAACATCGAGGGCTCCCGCGTGGGTGTCGGCGAGGGCGGCCAGTATACCGTTGATCAGCTGCTGCACGGTCTTCTTTTAGCCAGCGGTAACGATGCGGCGTATCTGTTGGCTCAGGAACTTGGTGGGGATCAAGCAACCCTGGAGAAAGTAAACGCGCTGGCCAAGGAGTTGGGCACTCAAGACACCTTCGTTGCCACTTATTCCGGTTTGGATGCGCCGGGAATGTCGACCTCCGCATACGACATGTCATTGATTTATCAGCATGCGTGGCAGAACCCGGTTTTCGAGTCGATTATCTCCACCGATCACATTGATTTCCCTGGTTGGGGCGACAATGAGGGTTTCCAAGTCTGGAACGATAACGCCTTGTTCATGAACGATCCTGATGGCATCGGCGGCAAGACCGGCTACACCGACGACGCGAACCACACCTTTGTCGGCGGTCTCGATCGGGGTGGTCGCCGCCTCGCCGCCGTACTCTTGGATTCCA
>JGI2924J29684_1078362_pt1 | contig 43405 bp, 39 predicted proteins | sample BenlonsequencITS_FD_29684 | JGI IMG/M metagenome (IMG submission 29684) | reverse complement strand
CCTGGGACTAGAATTCCAGGACGATGGCTGGGGTCCCACCCGCCAGTGCGGCAATAAGTGTATATTTTGTTTTGTTGATCAAATGCCCGGGCAAATGCGCTCATCGCTATATATTAAAGATGACGATTACCGGCTGTCCTTTGCCCAGGGCAATTTCATCACTTTGACCAATGTTGGTCCTTCAGAACTTAGGCGTATAGCCCAAATGCGGTTGAGCCCGCTATATATTTCCGTACATACCACTAACCCGGCCTTACGCCGGCAGATGATGGGTAATCCCCGGGCCGAACAAGTCATGGACCAGCTTCGTTACCTGGCTGAAGCCAATATCCAAATGCATACCCAAGTGGTGCTGTGTCCGGGTATTAATGACGGTCCCGAACTTAACCGCACCATTAGCGACCTGGGTGAACTATGGCCGGCGGTTTGCTCACTGGCTGTTGTTCCTGTAGGCTTAACCGGCTGCCGCGATGGGCTATTTAGACTGCGCTCCTTTAATGCCCAGGAGGCCGGTGAGGTGGTGCAAGAGGTGCAGCGCTGGCAAAAGGTTTTTATGGCCGAGTACCAATACCCGCTCGTTTTTGCCAGTGATGAATTCTACCTGCTTGCCGGCGTACCCATTCCCCTCGCGGAAAACTACGGCGGCTTTCCCCAAACCGAAAACGGTGTGGGACTAGTGCGCCTTTTTATGGATGAATGGCATCAGTTATCCAGAGGGTTACCCGGGCGTACTGAATACCCGATGCACTATTCTTTAGTTACCGGCACTCTGGCCAGGCCGGTGCTGGAACCGGTGGTGGCCGAGCTGAACCGGATTGCTGGGCTGCAGATGGACTTGCATGTTATGGAAAATAAATACTTTGGCAAAACTGTTACCGTAGCTGGTTTGCTGACGGGGCAAGATTTGTTGGAAGGACTGGCGGGGCGTAATTTGGGGGAAAGGCTGTTCATACCCGGGGTTATGCTGCGGGAAGGTGACCATGTATTTTTAGATGATATTACCCTGGATGAGCTTGCCGGCAGGCTGGAGATAAAGGTCAGCCCGGTGGATGACCTGGGGGAATTGGTACGCCTGATGGGGCTGTATCCTTGATTTAGGTGCCGGGTGTTGAAAGGTTGAAAATCTTAGATTTTCAACCTTTCAACACCCGGCACCAACAGCGGATACTGCTGACAGCGTGGGTGAAAAAACACTTTTGTTTTCATAATGAAAGGGCTACCCCTTTTGGAGAGAGGTGTACTTGTGGCGAAATCAATAGTGGCAATAGTTGGCCGTCCCAATGTAGGTAAATCAACACTATTCAATCGCATCGTAGGCGGGCGGGTGGCTATAGTGGAGGGAGTACCCGGCGTTACCCGGGACCGTCTCTACCAGGATGCCGAGTGGAATAACCGCTGGTTCACCCTGGTGGACACCGGCGGGTTGGATTACCAGGACGAGGGTGAAATAGTATCGCATATTCGCAAGCAGGCCGAGCTAGCCATAGAGGAAGCTGACCTGGTGCTTTTTGTAGTGGATGCCCGGGCCGGGTTAAACGGTACTGATGAAGATGTGGCCCGGGTTTTACGCCGTTCAGAAAAACCCGTCATCTTAGTGGCCAATAAAGTAGAACATTTTGATAAAGTCCATGAATTATATGATTTTTACCGCCTGGGGCTTGGTGAACCGTTGCCCGTTTCAGCTGCCGAGGGTTTAAATACCGGAGATTTGCTGGACAGGCTTGTGCAAGAACTGCCTCCGGCCGAAGAAGATGAAACTGAAGAAGATGTAATTAAGATTGCTGTTATCGGCCGCCCCAATGTGGGCAAATCATCGCTGGTAAATGCCCTGCTGGGCGAGGAAAGGGTTATTGTCAGCAATATACCGGGCACCACCAGGGATGCTATTGATTCATACATCACCAGGGGAGACAATAAGTATTCCATCATTGATACAGCGGGTATCAGGCGGCGCAGTAAAATTGGCCTGTCTACCGAAAAATACAGCGTAATTCGTTCGCTGCGTGCTGTTGACCGCAGTGATATAGTGTTAATGCTGATTGATGCGGTGGAGCAATTAACCGACCAGGATAAGAGGATTGCCGGTTATGCCCATGAAAAGGGAAGGGCTTCAATTTTAGTGGTTAATAAATGGGATTTAGTTGAAAAAGACGACCGTACAGCTAACCGCTATATTGAAAATCTGCGGGATGGGTTGGGTTTTATGCAATATGCACCTGTGCTGTTTGTCAGTGCACTGACCCACCAGCGAGTGCACCGGGTGCTGGAATTGGTGGATTATGTTAGTGAACAGCAAAACATGCGTATTGCCACTGCCGATTTAAACCAGTTACTGCGGGAAGCTATGCTGCATAACGCTCCGCCCCAGGACCGGGGCAGACACCTTAAAATCTTTTATGCCACCCAGGCGGGGGTAAAGCCGCCCACCTTTATCTTGTTTGTCAATGAGCCGGAATTAATGCATTTTTCTTATCTGCGTTATATAGAAAACCAGCTGCGTTCGGCTTATGGTTTTGAGGGCACTCCTATTAAGCTGGTTATGCGCAAAAGATAAGGAGTGGAACTATGTACATATTGCTGGCTGTTATGATTAGCTACCTGATTGGTTCAATACCGGTGGGCGTGCTGGTGGCCAGGACCAAAGGCATTAATATAATGGAGCACGGTAGCGGCAATATCGGCACCACCAATGTATGGCGCAACCTTGGCCCCGGGTATGGTCTATTTGTGCTGGCCCTGGACATGGCCAAGGGGGTGACCGCCGTGCTGGTGGGTCGTTATTTCGGCGGTGTTGAAACTGAGTTGCTGGCCGCTTTCGGGGCCCTGTGCGGGCACAGCTGGTCTGTATTTTTACGTTTTAAAGGCGGTAAAATTGTCGCCACCGGTGCTGGTGTAGTGCTGGCCATTTCTCCTTTGGTTACACTGGTGGCGCTGGTGGTACTTTTAACCACCCTGGGTATTAGCCGCTATGTATCCTTAAGTTCAATGATGGCGGCCATAACAGTACCCACTGCAATGGCTGTTTTGGGCATGGATAGGTTATATATCATCTTTGGTATCATATTAATGATATTTGTTATCTATAAGCACCGTTCCAATATACAAAGGATTTTGTCAGGTACGGAATACAAGGTGGGAAAGGGCAGGAGGATATAGTGTGGCTGTAAGTTATGAACAAATTACCGTGTTGGGTGCCGGCAGTTGGGGCACAGCTTTGGCTTATCATCTGGTGGGGGATGGCTGTAAGGTTAAACTGTGGGCCAGACGGATGGAACAAGTGGAGGAAATAAATACATACCGGGAAAATAAGCGTTATCTTCCCGGCGTTTTTTTGCCCGATAGTATTCAAGTAACAGCGGACCTAAAACAAGCGCTGGCGGGCGCCCAGTGTGTTGTATTCAGTGTTCCCTCGCATACTTTTAGAGCTGTGTTAAGAGACGCTTTGCCATTGATTAATACCGGAGCACTTATTGTGAACACTGCTAAAGGCATCGAGGAAAACAGCATGCTCAGGCTTTCCGAAGTGTTTGCTGATGAGGCCGGTCCATCCGGGGCAGAACATTATGCCGTGCTTTCAGGCCCCAGTCATGCCGAAGAGGTGGCCCAAAAAATGCCCACCGCCGTAGTGGTGGCCTCTGTTTCTTCGCGCACTGCTGTGCTGGCCCAGGATTTATTTATGCAAAAAAATTTACGGGTATATACCAATCCAGATATCATAGGTGTTGAGCTGGGCGGGGCATTAAAAAACGTCATTGCGCTGGGCACCGGTATTGTGGACGGCCTTACCGGCAGTGACAATTCCAAAGCGGCACTGATGACTCGGGGATTGGCGGAGATCACCAGACTGGGGCTGACTATGCAAGCCAATCCTTTAACTTTTGCGGGACTGGCAGGACTTGGTGATTTAATTGTTACCTGCACCAGCCGGCATAGCCGCAACCGGCGCGCCGGTATAGAAATCGGGCGGGGCAAAACATTACAGCAAGCGCTGGACGAGGTCAACATGGTGGTGGAAGGGGTGCGCACCACCCGGGCCGCGCATGGCCTGGCCGCTACCTGGGGCATCGAAATGCCCATCACCGAGCAAATGTACCAGGTACTTTTTTATGATCTTCCCCCCCAAGCTGCAGTTAACAATCTAATGACTCGTGTAAAAACAAGGGAAGTGGAAGAAGTCGCTCTTACCAAAATTAAGTGGTATGCCGAACGTGATGGTGCTGACTAAGTTGGTACCGGGTGTTGAAAGGTTGAAAGATTTAAATCTTTCAACCTTTCAACACCCGGTACCAAAGGTTTACCGAAAAGGCGGTGTAATTATGCAAACAGTAGAATTTAAGGGAAAACGGCCGCGGGTTGCTCCGGGAGCCTTTATTGCCCCCACTGCTACTCTGATTGGCGATGTGGTTGTGGAGGGAGGGGCCAGCATCTGGTTTAGTACGGTGCTGCGCGGCGACTTTGGTCAAATTAAGGTGGGACAGAACACCAGCGTGCAGGACAATGCGGTGGTGCATGTTCAACCCGGTGGTAAGGTTGAGATCGGCCCTAACGTCGTTATTGGCCATGGTGCGGTATTGCATAACTGTACTATTGAAGAAGGTGCTATAATCGGTATGAATGCGGTTATTTTAGACAACTCAGTGGTTGGCTCTCAATCTATGATTGCCGCAGGGTCCGTGGTCACCGAGGGAATGCAAATCCCCCCCAGGCACATGGCCGTGGGTGCGCCGGCTAAACCCAAAAAAGAATTAACAGGCAAAACGCTTTTGAGGGTGCAGCAAGGCGCACAGTCTTATATGCATCTGGTAAAAGCATATTTAGATGAAGGCACGGGAGTTGTTGACTTGAAAGAAAATTAGCTAGTTGTCAGTGGTTTGTATGTATGATATTTAACCTGGCTTTTAAAGCCGGGTTTTTCTATTTTATATATCCAAGATGGGATCATAATCATGATAATAAAATATGGCGTCTATGCTGTGCGGTCGATTTAATTTAACACTTTTACCAAAAATCAGTCCTTATCACTATATGCCGGCAGTTACATGAATTCTTTACACTTAACAATAAATAGATTATACTAGCAAGATTAGTAAAAAATGTATATAATGTAAAAAAATAATTAGAGTTGCCGTCCGGATAGGTTAATAAACATCAATAGGCTGTGTATATGTTTCTGGTGGTGGGTGTCCAAGCTGCAACAATTTTAATGGCGCATTTTAGACTAAACAGTAATAAACACAATGATTAATCATATATATATAATGTTAATGTATGCCATTGGAAAAAACTGCTCGTGGACTAGGCTGGCTGATGGCCTTTATATACCGTTTTTCCTACCGGTAGGGGGGATGCTAATCTGATAAGCTTTTGTTAATTATATAAATTTTTGATAAGGAGGGAGTGCGTTCATGGAAAAGTATGATATTTTCCGCGATATTGCGGAACGCACCGAGGGGGATATTTACCTGGGTGTTAGCGGCGGCGTGCGCACAGGCAAATCAACTTTTATTAAACGGTTCATGGATCTAATGGTCATACCCAATATTGAAAATGAATACGAACGAGAGAGGGCCAGGGATGAGCTTCCCCAAAGCGGGGCCGGCAAAACTATTATGACTACTGAGCCCAAGTTTGTGCCCAATGAGGCGGTGGAGCTGGAGATAAGCCCCAATGTTAAAGTAAAAGTTCGGTTGGTAGACTGTGTTGGGTACAGGGTGGAGGGGGCTCTTGGCTATGAGGATGAGGAAGGTAACCCGCGCATGGTTTCTACCCCCTGGTTCGAAGAACCCATTCCATTTGAGGAAGCCGCAGAAACAGGTACCAGAAAGGTAATCAGTGAGCACTCCACCATTGGCCTGGTGATTACCACTGACGGTACCACCACTGATATAGCAAGGGAAAATTTCATACCCGCCGAGGAAAGGGTAGTTCAAGAACTGAAAGATATCAACAGGCCTTTTATCATTATTTTAAACAGTACCAGTCCTAGTAGTGAAGATGCTATTCAACTGGCTGATGAACTTTCGGAGAAATACGATGTGCCGGTTATTCCGGTTAACTGCGCGGAAATGCTTCAGCCCGACATACTGTTAATTATGGAGAAAGCTTTGTTTGAATTCCCGGTAAATGAGGTTTCCATTGCTATGCCTATGTGGGTGGAGGAATTGGAACAAAAACACTGGCTGAGGGAAAAATTTGACACGGCGGTACAAGATACTGTACAGCAGGTGCGCCGTCTCCGGGATATTGACGGGGCAGTGGAAAAACTGGGCGAATATGACATGGTACAGGCAGTTAATTTAAATAACCTGGATTTGGGCACAGGTACTGCCGCTATCGAAATAAGTTCCAAGCCTGACTTATTTTTCCGGGTGTTGTCGGAAGAGACCGGTTTCCAATTGGAGGGTGACCACCAGCTGTTTCGCTTGGTCAAGGAATTGGCTGTTGCCAAGCGGGAATACGACAAGGTGGCCCCTGCCCTTATGGAACTAAGGGAAACCGGCTACGGTATGGTAACTCCGGGTATTGATGATATGCAGTTGGAAGAGCCGGAACTAATCAGGCAGGGCAGTAGATTCGGAGTCAAGCTGAAGGCCAGTGCACCTTCTATTCATATGATTAGGGCCAATATCAATACTGAAATAACACCTATTATTGGTACTGAAAAGCAATGTGAGGAATTGGTACGATACATGCTGAATGAGTTTGAGGAAAACCCACAAAAAATTTGGGAATCTGAAATATTTGGCAAATCGGTCAGTGACCTGGTGCGCGAAGGTATTCAAAACAAGTTGCAAAGAATGCCTGAAAACGCTCAGACTAAGTTGCAGGAAACTGTCAAGCGTATTGTCAACGAGGGCAGCGGCGGACTTATCTGTATCATCATCTAACCGGTCGAAAGACCGGTTTTTTTAGTTGGAGAAATAAGAATAAATATTTTGAATTATTGTATATGATGAACATAAACCTGGTTTAATGAAAAAGGTTGCTATTGAATATAAATAATGTTATAATGTCTACCGTGCATGGAAATATATCCGCGCAGCATGGACGACAATTATTAATCAGAGGCAATATATGAAATATAGTTGATAAATGTGATTTCATGAGAGGCAGGGCAAGAACCGTCTCCGCTTGCCTCACGGAGGTGTAAAAAGGTGGCGGGCAAGGAACCGCGGTTTTTTTTAGTTCAGGAGGATATTCTGCCAGAGGCCTTATATAAAACGGTCCAGGCCAAGGAACTGTTGATGAGCGGTGAGGCAGCCACTGTTAATGAAGCGGTGGAAAGGGTGCAGTTGAGCCGTAGCGCCTTTTATAAATATAAAGATAAAGTTTACTCTTTTTATCGCTGGAACCGCGATCAAACAGTTATTCTGGAAATGTTGCTGGAACATCGCTCAGGCGTTTTATCTGCGGTGCTTAATAGCATTGCTGCGGTAGGGGGTAATATTATAACCATTAATCAGAATATACCCCAGCAGGGTGTGGCCATGGCTACTGTAACCATTGAGACTGCTAATTTAAAATGTGATGTGGAAAATATGCTCAAACTGCTGCGTAATACCCTGGGCGTTAAAACAGCCAAGGTGCTGGGCGCATAGTATAGTATAATGCACAAATTAACGATATATTAATGGTGCGGGGTAAGAGTTGACAGTTTTGTGTTGGGAATTGCAAGATTATAATATTATCCATTAATTTTTCATGCGTCTCGCAACATGACAGGAAAGGGGCTTTAACTATGTCGGTTGAAAATATACAAATTGGCCTTCTTGGCCTTGGTACGGTAGGCCGGGGGGTATATCGCATCATCACTGGCAATGCAGAGAATATCAAACGCAAAGTCGGGGTGGGCTTGGAAATTAAAAAAATAATGGTACGGGACACCTCAAGGCAGCGTGGTATTGAAATCGACCCGGGCAAGCTGACCAACAAAGTAGAGGATATACTTAATGACCCCGAGATAAAAATAGTAGTGGAGGTTATGGGTGGTATAGAGCCCACGCTGGACTATGTCAGCCGGGCGCTGGAGAACGGTAAAAGCGTTGTCACCGCCAATAAAGATATGATCGCTGTTTACGGCAAGCAGCTTTTTGCTATGGCTGAGGCCAATAATGCCGACCTGTTATTTGAAGCCAGCGTAGCCGGCGGCATACCCATTATTAGGCCGCTGAAGCAATGCCTGTCAGCCAATCGCATTACGCAAATCATTGGTATTATTAACGGTACTACCAATTATATGTTGACTAAAATGACCGAAGAGGGTTCAGATTTTGCCGATGTACTGCGGGAAGCCCAGGCCAAGGGCTATGCTGAGGCCGATCCCACCTCGGATATTGAGGGCTATGATGCGGCTCGCAAGCTGGCCATATTGGCTTCCATTGCCTTTAACTCGCGAATTGTATTGGACGATGTATATGTTGAGGGCATTACAAAAATTACCGCCGAGGACATTGCTTACGCCGGTGAGCTTAACTACATTGTTAAATTGCTTGGCATTGCCAAGGAGACCGGGGATGGTGTAGAGGTGCGGGTGCATCCTACCTTGATACCCCGAGATCATCCCCTAGCGTCGGTTAATGATGTGTATAACGCTATTTTTGTCACCGGCGACGCTGTGGGGGATACCATGTTTTACGGCCGGGGAGCAGGGGAAATGCCCACGGCGAGTGCTGTGGTAGCTGATGTCATGGACGCTGCACGTGATTTATTGCGCAATGTGCCGGGGCTTATCTCCTGCACCTGTTATGAAGAAAAGCCCGTTAAAGATATGGGATCCACGGAGAGCAAATATTATGTGCGCCTGGATGTGACCGACAGGCCCGGTGTGCTGGCTTCTATTGCCTATGCCTTTGGGGATAAGGAAGTCAGCCTGGCTTCGGTGCTGCAAAAGCAAACCGATGGTAATAAGGCGGAAATTGTGCTGGTTACCCACAGAGTGCATGAAAAAAACATGCAGGAGGCGTTGGAAATCATTAAACATTTATCTTCGGTCAATGCGGTAGCCAATATAATCCGCGTGGAGGGTGATTAAATCTGTGATTAGAGTTCAGGTGCCGGCCACCACTGCTAATTTGGGCCCGGGCTTTGATTGCTTGGGCATGGCGCTGGAACTGTATAATATAGTGGAGTTTACTAAAATTACCCGGGGCCTGGTTATCGAAGTAGATGGCGAAGGTGCTGGGGAACTGCCGCGCAATGAGAGTAATCTGGTTTACCGGGCTGCCAAGCGGGTTTTTGATAAAGTAGGCTACTCACCAGCGGGGCTGCGCATTCGGCTGGTTAATAATATACCAGTGGGTCGGGGGCTGGGCAGCAGTGCTTCTGCCGTTATCGGTGGCATAATTGCCGCCAACAGGTTATGCGATGCCGGTCTAAATAAACGGGAAATGTTGGCCCTGGCCTGTTCTATGGAAGGGCACCCGGACAACATTGCTCCGGCGCTGTTGGGTGGCCTGGTAATATATGCTTCTGTGGAGGGGGAAATTACCTGGACCAAGATAGATCTGCCGGCGGGACTGAAGGCAGTTGTGGCTGTGCCCGATTTTACCATGAGTACCAGGGATACCAGGGAGGCGCTGCCGCATATGGTAACCATGCGAGATGCTGTGTTCAACATTAGCCGGGCGGCATTGTTGGTGGCTGCGCTGCAAAAGGGAGACCTATCTGTGCTGGGTACGGCTATGGATGATAAACTGCATCAACCTTTTCGCGCCGGGTTGATCCCTGGTTTTAAAAAGGTTATATCAGCTGCCAGGCTGGCCGGTGCCCGGGGTGTGGCCCTGAGCGGTGCCGGGTCCGCCATAGTCGCTTTGGCTGATAATAACCAGGGATTAATTGCGGAAGTAATGAAAGATACTTTCCGGGAAAGCGGCGTCAGCGCTCGTTCCTTGATTCTGGCGCCCAGCCCGGTTGGAGCAAGAGCACTGGAAGTAATATAAGGGGTGGATGAAATGTTAATTGTACAAAAATTCGGCGGTACATCAGTGGGGGACTCCTCGCGAATTAAAAATGTGGCCCGGCGGGTGGTGGAACAGTATCGCAAGGGTAATCAAATGGTGGTGGTGGTTTCGGCCATGGGTGACTCCACTGACGATTTGATAGACTTATCCCGGCAAATAACCGATAATCCGTCTCCCCGGGAGATGGATATGCTGCTGTCCACCGGAGAGCAGGTATCAATCGCACTGCTGGCAATGGCTATCAAAAACCTGGGTGTAGAGGCGATTTCCCTAACCGGACCGCAGGCCGGTATTAAAACGGACATATATTATTCCAAAGCTCGCGTAACCGCTGTGGATAATACCCGCATGCGGGCCGAAATTGCCAAGGGTAAAATACTGATTGTAGCCGGTTTCCAGGGGCTGAACGAATTTGGTGATATCACTACCCTTGGCCGGGGCGGCTCGGACACCACAGCAGTGGTACTGGCTGCGGCGCTGCAGGCAGATCTGTGCGAAATTTTCACCGATGTGGACGGTGTCTATACCACTGACCCAAGGGTAGTGCCCGAAGCGTGTAAACTGGACACCATTACCTACGATGAAATGCTGGAGCTGGCCCATCTGGGTGCGGCGGTGCTGCATCCCCGGGCGGTTGAATGCGCCAAGCTTTACAATATACCGCTGCATGTCCGGAGCAGTTTCAACAATCACCCGGGCACCATTGTAAAGGAGGAAATCGATATGGAAAAAAGTATGGTTATTACCGGTGTTACATATACCAAAAATGTCGCCAAGCTGGGTATTTTTGGCGTGCCCGACCAACCGGGCATTGCTTACATGGTGTTTAAAACTCTAGCCGATAACAACATCAGCGTAGACATGATTGTACAAAGTTCCATGCGCGATGGTGTCAATGATATATCCTTCACAGTAGCTCAGGATGATTTGCGTAAATCACTGGAAACTATCGAGGAAATTATCAAAGTGGTGGGGGCCCAGGGTTATACCCATGACGCCGATGTGGCCATGGTTTCTGTAGTGGGAGCCGGAATGAACAGCAATCCCGGTGTAGCTGCCATGATGTTTGGAGCGCTGGCGGACACAGATATTAACATCGACATGATTTCCACCTCGGACATCAAAATATCCTGCATTGTCAAAAACAGTGAAGCAGAGCAGGCGGTTAAAACATTGCATACAAAATTTGCGCTGGACAGCGTTGGACAAAACTAGGTGCCGGGTGTTGAAAGGTTGAAAGATTAAAAGAGTCCATTATTATTTATCAGGAATCAAATACTGATTTTAACGTATTTTGCCGGAGGTATGTAATGAAGTATATAGTAGTTTTGGGCGATGGGATGGCCGATTACCCGCGTCCCGAGCTGGATAATCAAACACCGCTGCAGTATGCCAGTACCCCCCATATGGACGACTTGGCATCACGCGGGGAAATTGGGCTGGTTAAGACCGTTCCGGACGGGTTTGCCCCGGGCAGTGATGTGGCTAATCTTTCGGTAATGGGTTATGCTCCCGAGAAGTATTACACCGGGCGTTCACCTCTGGAAGCGGTAAGTATGGGCGTAGATCTGGCCGACGAGGATGTGGCGTTTCGCTGTAATCTGGTGACACTGTCGGACGAGCCTGATTACACACTTAAACAGATGGTTGATTATAGCGCCGGAGAAATAACCAGTGAGGAAGCCCGGGAACTGATAGAAACCGTGCAATTAATGATGGGCGCCGGGGATAAAAGCTTTTACCCCGGGATTAGCTACCGCCACTTGATGGTTTGGCAGCAGGGCCCGGAAAAAACTGTTTTAACGCCCCCTCATGATATTTCGGGTCGTGTCGTAAAGGATTACCTGCCCGGCGGTGCAGGTACGGACACTCTGTTGGAGATCATGAAACAAAGTTATGATGTGCTGAAGGAACACCCGGTGAATCGGGCCCGGGTGAACAGGGGACTGCACCCGGCCAATTCGGTATGGTTGTGGGGACAGGGTAAGAGGCCGCAGCTGCCGCTGTTTAAGGATTTATATCACCTGGAGGGTGCCGTTATTTCCGCAGTGGACCTGATCATGGGTATTGGTATATGCGCTGGTATGCAGGTGGTCAAAGTACCCGGTGCTACCGGCAATATCCATACTAATTTTAGAGGCAAAGCCGAGGCCGCGCTGGCTGCATTGCGTGACGGGGCGGATTTTGTCTATCTCCACGTTGAAGCTCCGGATGAGGCCGGTCACCAGGGAGATACCGAAATCAAAGTACGGGCCATAGAACAAATAGACAGTCAGGTGCTGGGTCTGCTGCTGGATGGTTTGGCGGACCTTTCCGAATACCGGTTAATGTTGCTGCCGGACCACCCAACCCCGCTAAGCATCCGCACCCATACCGCCGAGCCGGTTCCCTATGTAATGGCGGGCAGCATTACTGCAAATACTGCTAATGCGGCCAGTAAAACCTATAGCGAATTGTCCGCTGTTGCCACCGGAATAATGGTGTCCGACGGCCCCACGTTAATGCGCAAGTTTCTTGACTAAGCTGTGGTGCCGGGTGTTGAAAGTTGAAAGATTGTAACACAATCTTTCAACTTTCAACACCCGGCACCTTTCTATTGCCAGTGCTTGATGAAAATGCTATAATGTATTTAGATATTTGTCTAAATACCTAACAATGGACAGGTGATGCTATGCTTGACGCTTTGTTTAAAGCGCTGTCTGACCCCACCAGGCGAAAGATACTCAAGATGCTGCGCCAAAAAGACCTGACTGCAGGTGAAATCGCTGAACACTTTAACATTACGAAACCCAGCATGTCTCATCACTTAAATGTATTAAAACAGGCGGATTTGGTACTGGATGAAAGAAAAGGCCAGTATATATACTATTCCCTTAACACAACGGTGTTTCAGGATGTGTGGGCCTGGTTTGCGGATATTATTGATAACAAGGATAGGGGTGATAATATTGTCAAATAAAAGAGATAACTTAAACCTAACGATAGGACGGCAGATGCGCGAGGATTGGCCTGCCATACTACTGGTTTTGGCATCTCTGGTGGCCGGTGTACTAGTTTATCCCTATTTGCCCGATCAGGTTCCTTCGCATTGGAACATAAAGGGGGAGGTGGATGGTTATTCATCGCGCCTATGGGGTGCTTATGGCATACCGCTGTTAAATGCTGGAATTTACCTGTTGATGCTGATTACACCGCGTATTGACCCCCGGCGCAATAATTACGCCAAGTTTGCCGGAACGTATCGTATTCTTAAAATAATGATGATTTGTTTTTTTACCGGTCTATATCTAATTACGGTTTTGTCAGCACTGGGGTATAATATTTCTATGGAACGCCTTGTGCCCCTGGGAGTGTCATTGCTGATCATAGTGATAGGTAATTTAATGGGCAAAATACATCATAACTATTTTGTCGGCATTAAATTACCCTGGACACTTGCTAATGAGGCTGTTTGGCGAAAGACTCACCGTATGGCGGCCCCTTTATGGGTGATTGCGGGCCTCATCGGGGTCGTGGGTGCGATCATCGGAGGGCAAACAGCGGCTGTCTTATTGTTCGGTGGACTAATCGTGGCCGTGGTGGTGCCGGTAATTTATTCTTATCTGCTGTATCGAGGCCTGGAAAAGTAGGCTGTTAATAATTTAACTTCTGGCAAAACTTAGCGTATACCCTCACCTCAAGCAAACTATAGGTGGGGGAGGCATACATATGTTATGCGCTCAGTCAAACAGATAGATCAGTACGGTAAAGAATGGTTAATATCACTCCAATGGACATAACAGGTAAAACAGGTGCATACTGCGTTAGAGCGCTTTTTCGTAGATCGAAACTTATTGGTAAAACATAATCTAATGAGGGAGGCATAAAATGGAAAGCTTTAGTAAAAAAAGACCAACTTTTGATCAATTCAAGGTTTGGTTTATGGATGAAGTTAATCGGTATAGCAAAAATAATATTGATAATTCCTACATGTCGTGGTCCGATGTGGGCAACGATGAAATCCGTGCGGAAATCATTGAGTCATTCATGAAAGTATTGGAAAAAAGTTTTGGTTTTCGTCCCTTGATAGAGGATCCTCTAAGTACAATGGACGGGTCCGTAGAAAGTGTAGTTATCAGGATTTATCACGTTTTTTCAACCATGTTTTTGGTAGAGCATATCAATGAAAAAATGTACGGAGAACGAGCTAAAAGACTAAACTAATATTGGTATGCCAAAATTTACCTCTTGGCCAAGTAACGCCTGGCTTATATAATTAAACCCGACAACTTGGACAAGGGGGTAAGGTTACAGGCATATGGATGAAAAGATAAAGACATGTAAAAGAAAGTTTCTTTGTTTTTTATTGTTACCGGTATTATTGTTGCTGTTTCCGGCGGTTAGTTTAGCACAGGTGCATACGGTTAATAAAGGCGATACTATATATAAGCTAAGCCAGTGGTATAATGTTAGCCAATTTGCTCTGTGTTATAACAATAACTTATGGTCGGATGTTATATATACCGGCCAGAAGTTGAATATACCGACCCGGTATACGGTTCAGAAAGGTGATACCCTATATCTGATCGGAAAAAAATATGGCGCCGATGTTAGTGGCATCCGGGCAATCAATCAATTAAAGAGCGACATAATAAATCCAGGTCAAATATTGTACATACCACAATATAAATCTCAGAATGCATCGTCATCGGGGTCAACTGCCCAAAGCAATAACTACACCGTAAGCAGGGGTGGTTCAAACCTGAGCAGGGATGATTTCGACCTGTTGGCCCGTATCATTACTGCCGAGGCGGATTCTGAATCCTACGCCACCCAGGTGGCCGTCGGCGCCACCGTGTTAAACCGTGTGGATAGCTCACTTTTCCCCAATTCTATCCGGGGCGTTGTTTATCAGGTTGATCAAGTTGGAAAGTACCAGTTTGAGCCGGTACTAAACGGATGGATCAATAACCCGGCCAGTGAGTCCGGTAAAAAGGCCGCCCAGGATGCGCTAAACGGTTGGGATCCCACCAACGGTGCGCTCTACTTTTTTGAATCTTGGGTGCCCAATAAGTTTTTGCAATCACGTTCGGTGAGCACTGTCATGGATGCATTTACATTTTCGTATTAAATTAATAGAGCTTACGTAACTTACTATGGAAGCTGAAGGTTAAATTGGGTTTACAATAAAGCATTAAAAACGTTGATGAAAACGCTATAAAAGTCTTCCATACAAAAAACCGCCCTATTTGTGGCGGTTTTTTGTATGGAAGTAAGCATGTTTTTTAGTTACAGGCAGTAAAGGATAATTTTTCACGCCTATGATGCTTCTATTATAAGTGCTATATTTTCAATTAAATTTACTAAATTTTAACTAACCGGTACTTTCTGCAACCCAAGCCCATTTTTTCTCCATAAGCCAACTGTACTGACCAGTCAACGCCTTTATGCAGCGCAGCAAACTTATCATTTGTATGTAAATTATCACCTAACCGGGAACCATTAAGCGCTACCTCGCTGTTAACCAGATCGATGCATGCTTGATCCAGGGCTATGGGATCCCGGGAAGCGGCAATGCCTATATCCCGCACTATAGGGGCGTCATTATATGAACAACAATCACATTCCGGGGTAACGTTCATAATAAAGGAAATGTGTACGGCTTGATTTAATTTATTTTTAAGGACACCCATAGTGTACTCAACAATCTTTTCTTGTAAGATATTGGGTTGAGTCTTCCAGCTAATTTTGATTGCTCCCTCAGGACAGGTGATAGTACACTCTCCGCAGCCCCAGCATACATTGTGGTCAATGGCGGCGTGTTCCTCAATATTTATGGCAGCGGCCGGACACCACTTGGCGCATAAACCGCAAGCCAGACATTTTTCAGCAGTAACCTCCGGCAGAACGTCAGAATGCATCATCTGTTTACCACTCCGGCAGCCAAGTCCCATGCCCAGGTTTTTTAATGCACCGCCAAAACCGGTTATTTCATGGCCCTTGAAATGGGTTATAGATATAATAGCTCCCGCATGGTATGCAGCGCTCCCTATTTTTACTTCCTTAAAATGATTTCCCTCAATGGGCACGTTAACATAATCCTTACCGTTGAGGCCATCGGCAATGATCAGCGGTGCATTGACTACCGCAAAATCAAACCCGTTCTGGATGGCGGTTTCCAGGTGATCCACTGCGTTAGCCCGGGAGCCTACATAAAGGGTATTGGCATCAGTAAGAAACGGCTTACCGCCATATTCCCTGACCTTATCAACAATTTGACGTATGAATTGAGGTCGAATGTACGCTAAATTGCCCTTTTCCCCAAAGTGAACTTTTAATGCTACCAGCTCACTGGGTTTAATAATTTCCTTTAACCCCACCCGGTTACACAACTTGGCCAATTTTTTGAGTAAATTTTCCTTGCTATTGGTTCTTAAATCAGTAAAATAAACTTCTGAAAATTCTGACATGAAAAATCACTCCTTCATGAGGTTAATATTTTACCGCAATTAAGTTTATATTACTATATACTGCAGATAATGCAACGGATTTTGCTGCGGTGAGTGCAGTGGGATATTATTACTAAGGTAATGAAAGTGAGGTAAAGGGATTGTAGTTCAGCGTTATTATGTCATAAGGATTAATAACTAATTATGGGCAAAAATTTAATGTGTCACATTTAATAATGCTGAAGCTTTTTTTACTTTTTATATTGCATATGCTCATGAAGTGTGGTATACTTTCTTTTGTCAGCAAATGGGGCTATAGCTCAGCGGGAGAGCGCTTGACTCACATTCAAGAGGCCACTGGTTCGAAACCAGTTAGCCCCACCAAGCAAAAACCAGCACGGGTAAAGCATCCGGCTGGTTTTTTTATTTTGATTTACACCCTCAATGTCAGCCTTTGCAAACCGCTTCTTCATTTAATATAAACCAGGGAAGCATTGTTACATTCATTAGTTTCGGAACTATGGGAGAAACTATATCATTTAACAATCAAGGGTGCTTGCGCTCATGTAAACTCTTTCCCGAGCGAAGAGGAAGTTGTTCACTTTTGATGGGATTGTTACACTTCGGCAACGATTCTGCCTGTTTCGGTTAAATCGTAATCCCCTAAGCCTTGGACCTCCTTTTTAAACGCTTCGGACTGGAGAATTTCGATTACGGCATGCGTATGAGGTTTTTCCATGTCTTCTTTTTTAATGACCAGTTCGTAGCGTTCCTTATGCAGGGGAAGAAACTCAAGTCCTCGTACCTGCAGGCCTGCTTTTTCGTTACCTAGGCCAACGTCAGCCTCTCCCCTGGCAACGGTGCTGGCCACGCCCAGATGCGATAACTCCTCTTTTTCGTATCCCGTAATGAGCCGTCTATCTAGTCCCAGGCGGCGGAGTTGTTCGTCCAGCAGAACCCGGGTGCCGCAGCCCTTTTCCCGGTTGATGAAACAAACGTCAGGTCGGGTCAGGTCTTTCCATTCTTTAATGTTCTTAGGATTATCCTTTGCCAGGTAAAATCCCTGCATCCGGTAGGCCAGGTGTACGATGATTGCTGGAATCCCGGGGAGAAGGCGGCGTACGAAAGGGATATTATATATACCAGTGTCCCCGTCCCATAGGTGGATGGCTGCCATATGGGCTTTGCCCTGGTATAGGGCCAAGAGGCCGGTGAAGCTTCCCACGTAATGACGAAAGGCATGAACGCCATTTGGGTGTCGCTCAAGGTGGCGGGTTAGAATATCCAGGATCACGTCCTGGCCGCAAATCACTAGTCCCTGTTGGTATGATACTGTTTCCTCTGGACGGTAGCCCCGCGGATTTAAAGGTAGGGTGCGGCAGGAAGCTATGCCTGGATCCGGGGTTATTTCGATATTTTTACCATGTCTCTTATAGGCTTCAACATCCTGCAAATCAACCCTGATTTTACGGCCCACCCGGTAAGCCGGAAGCTCTCCCCGCTTAATTAATTCATAGACCGTGTTTTTAGTGATTTTTAATATATCTGCTACTTCTTGAGGTGTTAAAGAAATTTCTTCCGCCTTCATAGTTTATTCCCTCCTAGTATGTTGACAATTATTATAACTTAATTTATGATTATTTCATAGTAATGTTTTGTTATGTTAAGTAATGTTTCGCATGGCTATCTCTTTATTCTTAAATGCTTTAAAGATAAAAATCAGAGCATTTTTGTTTATTTATTTATTAGTTGCTTATTTAATATTAAGTTGCGTTTATTTAAATTTACTCTGTTTCCCTTCGGAGGAATTAAATAAAAAAAACTGAAGGGGGAAAGTTTTCTACATAAACGTAGTTATTTGAGTTGAGAAATAATTTTAAAGCGGAGTGAGGTAAATGCAGAGTGTTGTAATTATACCATTATTTAACGTATTTTTAGTGATGGCTTTTCTGGTTATATTTTCAGTTATTATTGATTTCGTTCTGCAAAGGTTGTTTTCTCTTCTCAAACAAAGGTATTGCGGTTCACAAAGTATAGAGGTTGAATCAACATTTGAAAAAGCTCTTTTATAACTAAAACTTGTAGTGCTCAAAGGAGGAAATAAAACAATGAGAAGATTATTACTTTTATTGAGTTTTATTGTACTTATTGTATTTACTGGGGTCGGTTGCGGGGTTGATAAGGGACAACCTAATGCTGGAGCAGAGCCGGTGAACCTGACTATTTCCGCCGCCGCCAGCCTTCAGGATGCCGCTAGGGAACTCAAGGAGATATATACCAGGGAAAATCCAAATGTTACTATCACTTATAATTTTGCCTCTTCGGGCACCCTACAGAAGCAGATCGAGGAGGGGGCACCGGCGGATCTGTTTATTTCCGCCGGTAAATCTCAAATGGATGCCCTGGCTGAAAAGGGCCTTATTATTGAGGACTCTAGAAAAGACCTGCTGGGCAATGATTTAGTCTTGATCACCGGCAATGATAGCTCCCTGGCCGGCTTTGACGAACTTACCGGAGATAAAGTCGCTAAAATAAGCATAGGTGCACCGGAATCGGTTCCTGCAGGAAAATATTCACAGGAGGCTTTGGATAATATGGGCCTGTGGGATGCTATCCAATCCAAGTTGGTGTTGGCTAAAGATGTGCGCCAGGTTTTGACCTATGTGGAAACTGGAAACGTGGATGCAGGCTTGGTTTACCACTCGGATGCGCTGATGGGCAAGAATATCAAGGTGGTGACGGTGGCTCCGGAGGATTCACATAAACCCATTGTATATCCTATGGCTATAATTAAGGAAACTAAACATCAGGCGGAAACAGAGTCATTTGCCAATTTCCTTTCTGGCCAAGAGGCAAGTAAAGTTTTTATCAAATACGGCTTCAAAAGATTGGATGATTAACAGTTAAAATGTTTATTCAACTAACCGATTGGTATCCGGTTATACTTTCTGTCAAGGTGGCCTTGATCTCAGTCTTGGTGGTTCTAATAACTGGCCTGCCCTTATCCAGGTTGCTTTCACGGCTGGAATTTCCCGGCAAAGATGTGGTGGAGGCGGCTATCACCCTGCCAATGGTGCTGCCTCCTTCGGTCATTGGCTACGGCTTGTTGATGATCATCGGTAAAAACGGCCTGCTGGGCCATACCTTGGCCAATCTGGGGCTTTCCATTATTTTCACCTGGTGGGCGGCGGTGCTTGCCTCTACCGTCGTGTCCTTTCCTCTGATGTACCAAAGTACCAAGGCGGCTTTCCTGAGCGTTAATGTAAATTATGAAAAGGCCGCTCGTACTCTTGGTGCCAGCGAAGTTAAAATTTTTTTTACCGTCACTCTCCCTCTGGCCTGGCCCGGCATACTGGCCGGGTTGGTACTTTCCTTTGCCCGGGCGATGGGTGAGTTTGGGGCCACTCTGATGGTGGCGGGCAATATACCCGGCCAGACCCAGACCATTCCCCTGGCCATTTACTTTGCCGTGGAATCCGGCAATACCGACGCTGCCCGTATCTTGGTGGCCATAATTACCATTTTTAGCTTCCTGGTTATTTATTGGGTTAACCGTTGGGCCAAGAGAAAAAAATATTAATATGCGGTGGTATAATGCTTAAAGTCAAGATTACAAAAAAATTATGGCACTTTACCCTTGAACTTGAATTGAAGTTGGACAACCGTATCCTGGTGCTCTGGGGCCACTCCGGAGCCGGTAAGACAACATTTTTGCATTGCTTGGCCGGCTTGCGCAAACCATCATCCGGAGTCATTTTACTAAATGACAGGACCCTCTATTCTTCTGTGGATAAAGTTAACATACCTACCCGACTGAGGAACGTGGGCTATCTCTTTCAGGATTACGCATTGTTTCCTCACATGACCGTCAAACAAAACGTCATGTATGGTCTAAAAAACCATAAGAGTCGCCACCGGACCGAAACCCCGGTTAACCCCCTGGAGTTGCTTAACTCCTTCGGGGTAGGCCATCTGGTAGACCGCTACCCCAGCCAGCTTTCCGGCGGTGAGAAACAGCGAGTTGCTCTGGCGAGGGCCCTGACAGTACAACCAGAACTGCTGTTACTGGATGAACCTTTCAGCGCCCTGGATAAAAAATCTAAGCTTAAACTCAGACAGGAGCTTAAGGATATCCACACACTCTGGCAAATCCCTTTCATCCTTGTTTCTCATGATGAAGAGGACGCAGGCTTTCTGGGGGATCGGATACTAACTCTGAATAAGGGCGTACCTGTCGCAGGACCGGTGGCGCAGTTGTCTGCGGACATTTAAAGAATGGTTAAATTTGCTATTTGAAATTATCTAAAATTAACAATTTATAAAATAAATAATTGAGACTTAACCCATTTCGCTCTTAATATCTTTTATAAAGATAACGGTTTATGCTGGCGCTAGTATAAATGAAACCCAAAATTGAAACAATTAATTTATAAAACCACCGGCAAAGGACTTGGTGGTTTCTTTTTAAGTTCGTACACTAAATAAAAATGCACCGGTATAGCGTTCCGATTACCACTGGTGCATAACAGGTGATGCATATATGTACATACCAAAAACTAGTTCTAATTATCCCGGGCACTTCATTGGGCGGGACGTGGTTTTTGTATTTGGTGCCGGAGCCTCTTATGCTGATGGTGCCCCCCTGCAGGCGGATATATTGCCTTTAATTATGTCTGATGAACTTCCGGATATACGCAAGTCAAAAATCGGGCAAACAGTCACGGAATTTATAGCAGAAAACTTTGCCTGGGATGTAAATGCCCGAATTTACCCCACGCTGGAAACTGTATTTGGCTTTTTGGATTACTTTATTAGCCAGGACGAACACCTGAATGCTCAATATCCCAATGCACGCATTCGCGCCATAAAAGAAGGACTAATAAAACTTATCCATTACGTTATCAGCGTCAAATCAAACCAGCAGGGGAAAACATATCGTTCCTTCTGGGAAGCTGTATGTCGGTATAATCCTAATATAGCAATACTTACCCTGAACTATGACACTTTGCTGGAAGATGCATTTAGCAATATACATCCCGGCCCGGGTTATGTAGATTATTGCATTCACCTGATGAATTATGATCTTACCGAAAAAAAACAGATGCACCGTTACCCAAAACCAGAGGCTGTCAAAATAATGAAGGGGCATGGCAGTTTAAACTGGAAATATTGCCATTGCTGTAAACAGGTTTTACTTACCCCCCGGGACACCAAGATAGACTTATTTGAGGAGCATAATGGTGAAGACCCCGGTAGTTCTGCTAAATATTATTGTCCTATTGACGCCTCGGAATTTGAAACATTGATTATACCACCGTCACATATCAAGAAAATATCCCACCTTGTTATCTCGCAAATTCTTAGTGAAGCTATGCGGGAAATCAGGTCTTGCAAAAAAGTATTATTTGTTGGCTACTCTTTCCCCGATGCTGATGTGCATTTCAAGGCTTTGTTTAAAAAAAGTTTGTCCCGTGGGCAGCAAGTAATAGTTATTAACAATACTAAATCAAAAACCTTGAAATATAATTACCTCGCTTTAACTAGTAACGTGCAGTTTATAAAACTTTCCTTTGCTGACTTCCTGGGTAACCAATGTTTAGTAAAAGAAATATTAACGGGTACCGGCAGCACCAGAAGCAATGGATAATCTACCTTGCTATAGTAAGACGTAAGAATTATTCATGACTGTTGAAATAATTGTTGATATGATGCTGCAGGGGATGGTCGTTATTACTTTAAGTGGCGTTGTTAATGGCAATATACTTCCCCGTAAATACAGGAGCTATGTCAAAACGGTTTAATTGGGCACACCAGCGCAGGTCTTCTTCATGACTCAGGCGCAGCAATTTTTGACCGTGCTGCCCGGCACGCAGCCCGGAAAGCGGGTCGTTGTGGTAATAACGGGCCAACCCGTATGCCGCCGCTGCCAGGTCATCCATATCCACACTTGCTGCAGGCTGCCTACCGGTTGCCTGATTGAGCTGTTTTATTACCTCCATTAAAACAAAACCGGCTCCCAGCGTGTCCTCCAGTGAAAAGCACCCTGCTGTACCCGCACATACAAGACTTATATCACGCTTTTCCCGCAAGACTGTTCGAGCTGCAGCCCGGGCATTTAGCAGTGAGCCGGTGATCACCTTATTGGCAGACGCCGCCCAGCGTATGGCTCCAGTACCGTTTGAGGTTGTAAGTACCAACACATCGCTAATATTTAATGTGTTATTGCTGGATTTTGATCTTTCACCGTTTTCCGTCAGCCGGCTATCTGTTTCCGGCCCGTTGATAAACTCCAATGGTGAATTGCCGTAGGGGAAACCGGCTATTGTTTCGCCACCTCGTTCACCAGCCAGCGTGAAGCCGTGATTTCGGGCCAGAGCCAACGCTGCATCGGCTTCGGCTACCGGGTAAACCCGCTGGTAACCCGAGGCCAGCGCTGTTACAATTGTGCTGGTAGCCCGCAATACGTCAAATACAACCGCTATCGTATCAATCAATACATCTGGGTTGGAAATGCTGGCGACAGGTATCAATTTAACCCTCAAAACAATTCATCCTTTCTATTCCTATATTTTCATCTTAACAAAACCATTTAGCATAGGTTTTGGCCAATCTCTGTTCAATATCGTATTGTTGAAATGGCTAGAGACTTAGAAGTTTCACAGCCAGCCCTCAGGCGATGGGCAAGAGCAGGTTTTCAGATGCCGAATTGAATGAATTCTGATTGTTCACTAAGCTTTAAGCAGTTGTCCAGGTCGCACCACCTGGCGGTATTTTTTTCAAAGCCCAGTTCGAGCAAAGCCAGGAAAAGTTGGGCCGTTAATAATGCGTCTCCCAGCGCGGTGTGCCTGCCCTCGTTCCCGATATTGAAACGGGTCAGCAGGCCATCAAGTGAATAATCACTAAGGGTGGGGAGAAGTGCTTTGGCCAGGTTTGCCGTGTCAAGCGATTTGTTATAAATCTTAGTCCGGCATAACTTCAGTTTGCGGTTTAAGAAACTGAGATCAAAGTTAATCATATGACCTATGAGCACGTTCCCGTCAATAAAGCTTAAAAAATCGGGCATTACCTTGTAAATTGAACAGGCTTTGCTAACCTGGTTTGGACTAATCCCTGTCAGCCGTATTACTTCTTCGGGAATGTTCCGGTATGGGTTGACCAGCCGGTTAAAGGATAATCTCCGGTAAATCCTGCCACCTCGGATAAGCACGGCCCCGATGGAAATAATTTCATCCCCGCCTGACGGGTAAAAGCCGGTGGTTTCCAGATCAATCACAGCGAAGTCAATCTCTCTTAAATTGAGCCGTTTGGGAATCCTAATTTTACCCCGGCTGGCAAGTTTTTTTATGTAGAGTGACAGTTCCTTATCCAGTTCGGGTGTCTTCCCGCAGGTGTTTTTTTTCCCGGTTTCAACCAGTTGAAAGAACAAAGTATATACCTCCTTTTGATATATTAGCGCAGCAATGGCCATCCGAGATAGGTGGAGGTGATTTTTTGCAGACGGGTTATGGCCTGGAATGCATCTTTAAGCATTCCCTGCTCGCGCTTGCTCAGCCGGCGCGGATCAATAAAGTTGTCCGGCGCTTTGTTTTCCTTTACTTTTTTCAGGTTTTCCAGCAGTCGCAGGTGCATCAAGGTTTGATAAGCCGCTTCAAAATACTCCCCGTCCCCCTGAGGTATTATGTCCAGTTGCACCAAGGCGGCCAGCCTGGCCAGTGTAGGTGTTTCACGAATATCATATCTTAAGGAAAAAATGCGCAAGCAATTGACGAGATGGATACAGGCAGAGTTCTTTAAATTTATTCCGCCCCGGTTTGGTCCCGATTTTTCCGTCATAAACCCACCCCATAGGTTAAGTGGGACCCGGTAACCGGTCCCGTCTTCAATTAGCAGGTTTATAATATATTTGGACGGGCCCACGGTACGCATGGCGTGCTCCCGCAGTCTGGCGGCCAGGGAGAGCTTTCCGTAAATTCCTCGGAAGTCAAGAAAAATAGTCAGCTTCCGGATGTCTTCCGGTCTCCCCCGACGGGTCCAGGCTTCGACCAATTCTTCCCACTTGTCCAGCGCCATACACCAATCAGGGTTGTTGGCCATAACGTTTCCCTTACACCGTTTAAAGCCGCTCAAAGCCAGCCAATCCACAACTTTGTTACCTAGCCGTAAGAAGTAGGTCATAGCTAAATCGCTGTATTCCGGCGGCACGGTCTCATAAATAATGCCGTTATCCTGATCCGTGCGCAGCGCCTGTTCCTTGCGGCCCGAACTCCCCATTTCAAACCAGCAGTAGTCGACAGGCGGGGGACCATAGCCTTCCCGTATCATTTCCTCCTCGCAGAGCTTAAGGATACGACGGGTAAGCCGGTCATGTATATTGGCCATAATTTCAAAGATTTCGTTAATCGAAGCTTTTTCCGCCACCAGACCGTTTAAAAAGCTATCTATTTCCTGTCCGGCAGAGGGTAGGTCTTTTTTGGAGGAGAGTTCCCGCACTTTGTCTGACAGCCAGAGCGTACCGGTGCTGCGGGTTTTAATCATGTGTCTTAGGGAGATAATCCCCACCAGTTTATCCTCATCCATTACCACCAGATGGGTAGCCTGGTTTTTTACCAGGACCAGCAGGGCCTCGTAGAAGAAATCATTCACCGTCACCACGACCAACTTGGGGTTCATGGCTTTCCGGGCCGGTAAATCAGGACGGTAGTCCGCTCCTTGCACTAGCACCCGGCGAACCAGGTCCCGTTCTGTAAGCAAACCGATGGGCCGGTTATCCCCGTCAACAATAATGACCGAACTAATACCATGGTCTTTCATCGTTTGGGCTACAGAATGGACCGTTTCATCTGCTTTGCAGGTTATGACCGGAGAAACCATTATCTCGCCCAGGCGCCGTCTGAAAACCGGTGTTTCCGTAAAAAGTTCCGTATCGGCCGATTGCCCTTCCACCAGTTCTTCATAAAGGCTCCGCATCCGGTTGGTGGTAACCTTGATAAAGTGCTTCGCAAAGCCTGGTTGTTTATCTATAAGATGTTCAAAAACCGTATTGGGAACCAGCACGCAAGTCATTTCTTCCCTGGCTCGTACCGATCCCGGATAATTTTTTTCAGTCATGAAAACGGTTTCACCGAAAAAGTCCTGTTCATGCCGGTGGCTGACAACGGAAACAGTACCTTTCTCGTTTTCTACCAACACTTCCGCCGAACCGCGACTAATAAAATAAAGATAACCGCGTCCGGCCTCCCCTTGACGGAAGATATATGCGCCTTTAGGAAAGGTCTTCACCCGTACCTGCTTTACAACATCCCCCAGCAGGCTGCCGGGCAGTTCATTAAAAGGGTGGATTTTTTCAAGTAACTCGGTTGTGTTAAAAATGTTCACCTCCCGTGCCAAATACAAGTGGTAAAAATAATGTATCTTAATTAACTAAAAATAGCAAAAGAAATCTGCCCGTTTTGATAAAGCATTCTTTACGTTTAATGCTCACTCTGGGTTTTTGCTTCATTTATTTGAATATTTCATAAATTGTACGTATTAAAAAAAAGAAAAACCTCCGTTTTTTTGAGGAAACATGGGTTCCTAAAAGTCATGAGAAAGCAAAAACCGTCTCTGCGCTTCTCGAAAGCTCTTACTAAAGCTATTAACAGTGTATTTAGTCAACAACTAAATATATTCAATTATTATACTATGGCTTTGTCTTTCAACCTTTCAACACCCGGCACTTGCTTGTATGTGATTTGCAAATGCAGGCATTCTATAAACTAATAGGCTGTGGTAAGTAGGGGGTGGTTTTTTTGCGTTTGCAGCTTCAAAAACGTTATAAGCATTTTAAGCGCTACCGTGAAATAGCCAATGTGCTGGTTAAGCATGGCTTTGGATTTCTGCTAAATAGCCTTGGTTTGGCGGAATTTTCACCTCCCAGGCGGTTGGCCGCAGAGGAAAAAAACGCTCCCGTGGAGACCAAAGCGGTACGCCTGCGCATGGTGTTGGAGGAATTGGGTCCAACCTTTATTAAATTAGGCCAGCTTTTTTCCACCAGGTCAGACTTATTTGCACCTGTATTTATTAAAGAGTTGGAAAAATTACAGGATCAAGTACCCCCGGCATCTTTTGCGGACATTAAAGAATTGCTGGAGCTGGAGCTTGGTCAGACGCTGTCTCAAATATTTAATTATTTCAATCCCATGCCTCTGGCCGCTGCATCCATCGGTCAGGTGCACGAGGCTCAGCTGGTTAATGGCCGCCGGGTGGCGGTAAAGGTACAGCGACCAAATATCCGGGCTAAAATGGAAGTGGATATGGAAATAATGTATGACCTGGCCGGCCTGGCGGAGAGGCACACCACTTGGGGGGAGATTTATAAATTTACCGAGATGGTGGAAGAGTTTGAACATATCCTACACGAAGAGCTGGATTTTATACTGGAAGCCAGGCATGCCGAAACATTGGCCCATAATTTCGCCGGGGAACGGCATGTGGTCATCCCTGCGGTTTACTGGGACTATACAACCAAAAAAGTATTAACCCTGGAGTTTCTGGAGGGCATTAAACTGACAGAAAGTCACAAACTGGTGGCAGCGGGCCACGACCCGGCGGTAATGGCCCGGCAGCTGGTGGAAGCTGTGTTAAAACAAATACTAATGGATGGCTTTTTTCACGCAGACCCGCATCCAGGCAATTTACTGGCACTGCCGGCTGGGAGACTGGCTTTTCTGGATTTTGGCATGATGGGCTACCTGGAAAAGGAATTGCGCAATAAAGTCATTAAACTGGTATTTGGCTTAATCAACAAAGATTCCACGGAAATTTTACGGGCGATAATGAGTTTTGGCGTACTGCCCGCGCAAATAAACATGTATCAATTACGCAGGGACATTGAACAGCTGCGGGAAAAATACTACCAGGTTCCCCTGGGGCAGGTCAGTGCTGCAGAATCGCTGGGGGATATTATGAACCTGGCTTACCGCTACCGTATCAAGGTGCCTATTGAACTTAATATGGTTATCAAAGCACTGATCATCACCGAGGGTATCGCCACTCGGCTGGACCCCCAAATCAGCATCGTACAAGTTATTGAGCCCCTGGGGCAAAAGTTGCTGCGGCACCGGTTCAGTCCGGAAAGTATAAGAAAGTTCTTTTGGGATAATATTAACGATTACCACATTCTTTTTACCCGCCTGCCCGGACAATTAAGCCAGATTATTGAACTGTTCACCAGGGGAGAAATCAAGGTTAAAACTGAGAACCCCGATTTAGGGCGGGCTTTATTAAAATTAAACACTATGGTAAACCGCCTGGTATATAGCATTATTGTAGGAGCCATGGTGATAAGTTCTTCATGGTTGATTAGGGAGCGGATTACTTTCTGGGGCGTCCCCCTGGCGGAAATAGGTTTTGTATTTGCCGGGGTATTGGGGTTCTGGTTGCTGGTTATGATTATCAGGTCTAAATTTTATTGAAGGAAGGTACTGTTATGAGCAGGGTCAATTGTTTTATAGAGGACTGCCGGTTTAACAATAACATGAAATGTAACGCACCCAAGGTATCTTTCAAACTTCGAAGCAATCAATCTCATAATACAGCCGAACATGTATTGTGCTCGCAGTATCGGCCATTACCATGATAAGTATTTTGCGCTAAACTAAAACATTTAAATAAATCTGTAGCAGTTATTCAATCTGCACCAGCAAAAAATCTTATTATGATTTAGGCAACGAAAAAGTATTAAAGGGACGGGCTATTTAGACAGCCTGTCCCTTTTTTATCAATGAGCTTGGCTTGTATGCCGGGTATTTAAAACTTATTAATAACCAGCCCGGTAATTAACTTGGGGTAAAAGAAAGTGGATTTTTGCGGCATTTTTTCCCCGTTGGCTGCTACTTTGGTAACTTCCGCGATCAGTGTGGGATTCATTAAAAATGCCAACCGGCAATGGCCTTGATCCACTACCTGTACTGCCTCCCGGGCGTCACGGGTGTATTTAATAGCATCACCGCCGGCCAGGGCCTGCATATCTATGCCCAGCTGGTTTTCCAGGATTAGTTTTTGTAGGACAGATACATCTAGCTTGCGCCAGTCAGCTGAGCGCTCAGTAGGCATTTTACGACTTATAATATCTTCACTTCGCAATGTTAATGTATAATAAACGTTTTCTCCCACATACAGCCCGAAAACCTGCCGGTGTACGGTGCCGCCATCATCCTGGAATCCCGCTAAACCAGCCATTAATTCTATAACTTTGCCAACATCTGTGGCATTTGTTTTTTCCACCACAAAATCTTCTTGTAAGTTAGCCAACAGTGTTTGTTTATCCACCTTGTTTTCCACAACCAGCCGGTGGGTGGGTAGTATAACCAGGCCGGGATCGTATAGATTAACCAGGGTCATCATTACATAACCGGCAGCGGGTTTGTCGGGGTTTTGACGGGCATAATTCAGCGCGGTTTCGTAACGGTGGTGACCGTCGGCAATATAGATGCGCTGCTCTTCCATTAACTTCTGTACTTGTTCAACCAGTGCTGTGTCTGTAATTACCCAGAGACGGTGCCCGTGTCCCAGCTCATCGGTAAAGTCAATGCTGCCGGGTGAATCTTGCACCGCATTAAGGAGCAAATGGTCAATCCTACGCTCCTGGTCACTGTACAACCCGAATATGGGGCTGAAATTAGCCCCGCAGGCCTGCATCAAGGCCAGCCGGTCGGCTTTATGCTTGGGCATGGTTTCTTCGTGAGGTAAAACTACTCCATTTTCGTAAGGTTCCAGTTTTACACCGCAAATTATACCGGTGCGTACCATTGTTTTACCATCGACATCAAACTGCTGCTGGTATAGGTAAAGGGCCGGTTCATCCTCTTGCTTTAAGATACCCTCGCTCTGCCACCGGCGGAAAAAATCTGCTGCCCGGGTGTAGCGGTTATCTGTATCGTTATCGGAGGGTATTTTTTTGCCATATTCCAGGCGGATAACATTATGCGGGTTAAGTTGATAATATTTTTCCTGGGCAGTGGCGTCAATCACGTCGTAGGGTGGTGTTACCAGGTCTTTGATGTTTCCGGCTTTTTCTTCGTTGTACCGCAGGCCGTGCAGGGGAATGATGGTGGCCATTTTTTTTCCTCCTGTATGTTTTTTTCTGGTCCATCTGTGGGAGTCTCTTATTTGATATTTTTCCATCATTTTTATAAATGCTTCGTTAAGGTTAATGCCCAGTGAGTTGGCGTAACAGATAATAATAAATAAAATATCAGCCAATTCCATGTCCAGCTCACCTTCCGGTTCGTCTGGCTTTTTGGGTTTGGTGCCAAACCGGTGATTGACTTCCCGGGCCAGCTCTCCGACTTCCTCTGTCAGGCGGGCCAGCATGGCCAGAGGAGGCCAGTAACCTTCTTCAAATTGACCGATCCAGCGATCAACTTCTTTTTGCATTTCCTGTATGTCCAACTTGCCAAGCACTCCCTCTTTATTTTTAAAACATTCCTATTTTAACACAATTGATATTTAAAAAACAGGATAGCTCTACCAAAAGGAATATTTACAAGCCAAATATCGTATAAATTTAATGTAGCATAGTTTTATATAAGGAGTGAATTAATTTGGCTAAGCCACACTGGCTGGTGGTGGATAAAAAGATATTGTTGGCTCTACTGGCGGCAATGTTGCTGGTATTAGGTATTTATCGGATTGGCGGGGCATATTATGCCAAGATTAGTGTGCCGCCGGAAGAATTATTTGCCTTAGCTATGGAGAAAACCCTTAACGCCAGCTCATTTCGTTTTAGCATGCTGGTTACAATAGGGGATAATGTTGTCTCTGACGTTAAAGGCGAGCGGGTAGCCCCGGATAGTGTGCATATCACCGGCACCATGCAGGATATGCCGGTGGAATTTATCCATACTGGCGAGCAAACCTTTATCAAAGGTTACTGGTCCGATAACTGGATCAGCCTGGAAGGGAATAAAATGGTGGAGTCCGAGCTTTTTGTCACTGAATTTAACCCGCTGGGCAATTTCAATTTTAAAGATGTTCCCATAATTAAAGAGCTGCCAGCTGAGGAAATTGAAGGCGATAAATTTAGAGTTTTTGAATTGCAGCCCATCGTCCAGAATGCCTTGATGGAATTAAACTATGATGATTTTAAATACCGGATTTGGGTGCACCCCGGCGAGCAGTTTATTAAAAAAGCGCATATCGAGGCCACCGGCAAGCATAGTAAGAAAGATAAGCTGGAGATTAATATGCAAATGTGGGATTTCGGCAAACAGATAAAAGTAACACCGCCTTCTATGTAATAGGGACGTGGTATATTGACAATGTTTTCAAAGCTTTGTTATAATAATCCAGATTTTGATATCAGGAGGAATTTATTTTGCACCCGGATGTGGAAAAAGTTTTAATCTCCAGGATGGAAATTGATGAAAAGGTGCATGAACTAGGAAATATTCTTTCCAGGGACTACGCCGGTAAAGAGCTTTTGATGGTGGGTATACTTAAGGGTGCTGTGGTGTTCATGGCTGATTTAGCCAGGGCCATGAATATCGATGTGCGAATTGACTTTATGGCGGTGTCCAGTTACGGGGCCTCCAGTAAATCAACGGGTGTGGTGCGCATATTAAAGGACCTGGATAAGAGTATTGAAAATTGCCATGTGCTTATTGTTGAGGATATTGTTGATACCGGACTTACTTTGAACTATCTGCTGGATATTTTACAGGCCCGTAACCCGGCCAGTGTGCGTATTTGCACACTGCTGGACAAGCCCTCCAGGCGGGAAGTAAATGTGCCGGTGGATTACAATGGCTTTGCTATACCTGATAAATTTGTGGTGGGATATGGACTTGATTACAATGAAAAGTACCGTCATTTACCTGAGATTTACGTATTGAAAAAAGAGATCTACCAAAGCGTCAAGTAGAACTTGCGAAATATTACGTGACACCTGGTACCAATCTTTCAATTTTTTCATCTTTCAACACCGGACCACTGTAAATAGTATGTGTATTGGAGGAAAGTAAAGATGTCTGTACCCGAACGGGAGATGGTCGTAGTACTGGATTTTGGTGGACAGTACAGCCAACTGATTGCCCGCCGCATTCGCGAGGGCCATGTTTTTTGTGAGATGCTGCCATTTAACACCCCGCTGGCTGAATTAAAGGCTAAAAAACCGCGGGGCATTATATTTTCCGGAGGCCCTTCCAGTGTGTACCAACAAGGTGCTCCGGTGGTGGACAAGGCGATATATGAACTAAATATACCCATTTTGGGTATTTGTTATGGTATGCAGTTAATGGCTCTTCAACTGGGCGGCGAGGTAAACCGGGCCAACAGGCACGAATATGGCAAAACAGAGCTTGAGGTTATGCCCGGGGATGGCCTGCTTTGTTGCATGAGCGAGCGGGATCAGTGCTGGATGAGTCACGGTGATCTGGTGGAGTCACCGCCGCCTGGTTTTAGTATCCTGGCCCGCACCGGGCAGGCCCCGGTTGCCGCTATGGCAGATAAAGATCGCGGGCTGTACGCGGTGCAGTTTCACCCTGAAGTGGTGCACACCCCCAGGGGGCAGGATATACTGCATTATTTCTTGTATGATATTTGCGGCTGCACCGGAAGCTGGACAATGGGATCCTTTATTGAGCATACAGTGGCGGAAATTAAGGAAGAGGTTGGCAACCGGCGGGTGCTTTGTGCCCTTAGCGGTGGGGTGGACTCATCGGTTTCCGCTGTACTGGTGCACCGGGCCATAGGAGATCAGCTGACCTGTGTATTTGTTAACCACGGGCTTTTGCGCAAAGGGGAAGCTGAGGCGGTACAGCAATTTTTCCGTGACGGTTTTAATATCAACCTAATTTATGTGGATGCATCGCAGCGGTTTTTAAATAAACTGCAGGGGGTTGCCGATCCGGAACGCAAACGCAAAATAATCGGTGAGGAGTTTATACGGGTATTTGAGGAAGAAGCCGCTAAAGTAGGGGAAATAGATTTTTTGGTGCAGGGTACATTGTACCCTGACGTGGTGGAAAGCGGTACGGCCACAGCGGCAGTGATTAAATCCCACCATAACGTGGGCGGTCTGCCCGAGGATATGCGCCTGTCTTTGATTGAACCGTTGCGCTGGCTGTTCAAAGACGAGGTGCGCCAGGTGGGTGAGGAGCTGGGTATGCCCACCGATATAGTCTGGCGCCAGCCGTTCCCCGGGCCCGGCCTGGCAGTGCGTATACTTGGCGAGGTTAGCCCTGAAAAAATAGCTTTGCTCCAGGAAGCTGACGCCATTGTAACCGGTGAAATCGCCCGGGCCGGGCTGGACCGGGAAATCTGGCAGTATTTTGCCGTGCTGCCTAATTTGTATAGTGTCGGTGTAATGGGTGACGAACGCACTTATGCCCATACAGTTGCCATCAGGGCCGTTCACTCCCATGACGGCATGACCGCCGACTGGGCTAAAATACCTTATGACGTGCTGGAGCGCATCTCAAACCGTATTGTCAACGAGGTAAAGGGCATCAACCGGGTGGTATACGACATCACCTCCAAGCCTCCGGCTACCATTGAGTGGGAGTGACAGCATAAAGGCCGGGAACCAGCTTAAACACTGGATTTCCGGTCTTGTTTTCTATGAAAGCGTACCAAAAACGTACCGTTTTCGTACGAAAAAAGCGGGATCTCGATGGAGGGATGCCCGCTCGGTTAGCTATGCCATTTTAGGAAATGGAATGTGCAGCAGCCGCATGATTTCCTTCTGTGTTTCGTATACCCGCTCGGCAATGAAATCCATAAACGGTCGGTCATCTTTATAGGCTCGCTCCAGCAGGCTGATATACTCCTGACGCGAAACCGGCGGGATCACAGCCAGCATGTACCCGTCCTGAATGAGAGCCGTGTTCATCAGCAGTCTGGAAATTCGACCATTGCCGTCGATAAAAGGATGAATAAATACGAATCGCTTGTGTAACTGAGCTGCGAACTTGACTGGGTGATATTTGTCCCGCTCCTCTGCGACCCATTGAAATAGTTTCGCCATCTCCTGCCCGATCAGCTTCGCGTCGCACACTTTATACTTGGAACCGGTTATGAATACAGGGCGGTCACGATAGTGGCCGGCTTCTTTGGCATCTATTCCTGTATAAAACATTCGGTGCATTGTGAGAGCATCAGCCTCGGTGATACGACGGCTACCCAGCAGCGTGAACATAAAGTCATACGCCTGCGCATGCCCCAGCGCCTCAAATGTGTCTTTAAGCGGTTTACCGCCAACAGTCAGCCCATCCTCCAGCAGCACCTTTGTCTCGCTAATGGTGAGGGTATTTCCTTCCAGGGCATTGCTCGACCAGGTGAGACCAATACGGTAATAGCCCTTTATTTCATTGAGCAGGTGGCCCTCAAAAGGACGCTGCTTATCAATCGACGCCTTGTAGCGGTCGATTTTATCATATAAAGTCATTGGACAACATCGCCCTCCGTAATTACTTTATGCGTGGTAATAATGCCGCTTGTTATTTCGCTGCCATTTTCAACACTGCACCAGGGGCAATCTATGTTCTCCCGCTCTTTACCCCCAGGATATCCAGCGTTTGAAATTTTCACGGTAAAGCTTTTTCCGCATGCTTTGCATTTATAAATATTCTTACTATTATCCAACACAGCAACCTCCCTTTTATTAGTATGTGACCTTTTCGCCGGAAGGCATAATAAAAGTCCCCTCATATTGGCAACCAGCAGCCTCCGCAATTTGCTTCAATTCGTCAACCGTAAAACTCTCCCGCTTCATTTTTTGGCTAAAAGCCTGCGGGCTTTTCCCTGATATTCGTCCGAGTTCGGAAACGCTTATCCCGAGCTTGACACACAGTATTTTAAGCTGTTCAGATACCGACACATTAACCACTCCTTTTCAATGGTTTAATTATAAACGTATATATTTAAAAAATCAATGTATATGTTTTTTATTTATATATAAACATTAAGAAACTTTTATGTTTTACCAGCTTACAAAGATAAAAGGAGCTGGTAAAGATGATAAACTATTGTAGCAACCTTTATTCTGCGAGACCTAAAACAAAACTATGATGATTTTTGTGCCTTGGGAAATATTGTTGGGTTAGAAAAAGAAGATGAAATGCGATTGGGGAGCATCCGCTCTCCATTTTTACTTTTGCTATGATTTTACAAGGATATATAAAAGGAAGGGTGGTTCACATGGTTGTACTTGACTAGCTTAATACCCTGGGTTAATATTAATTTGGAATGCTATTTAAAATTAATATTCAGCATGAGAGAAAGTGTGCCTAGGGTTCCACACCGCTAAGTGGCGGTGGTTCGGTCCAAGCGGTACAGGCAGCACCGGGTGATTACCATGTGCGGCTACACCGGTCGGGATAAAAGCCCAGGCGGGTAGGTTTCACTCCTATGAACCTGCTCGCTTGGGTATTTTTTGTTGCAGAGGATATGGTAACTTTGCCGGCGATGGCGTAATTTTTGTTTTTAGTATATAACTTGTCAATGTGGCGGGGAATGATATTTAAGTACATATATTTCCACGAGGAGGCGACAGATGAAAAAACCATTGGTAGGTATTGTAATGGGCAGTGATTCCGACCTGCCGGTAATGCGCGGGGCGGCCGATATACTGGATGAGTTCGGTATTCCCTGGGAAGTTTTGATATCTTCCGCGCACAGGGCACCGGAAAAAACATCTGATTACGCCCGTCGGGCTGCTGAACGGGGTTTGGCGGTAATTATTGCGGGTGCAGGCGGGGCGGCTCACCTGGCCGGTGTTATTGCCGGGCATACGCCGCTGCCCGTGATAGGTGTACCCATTGCATCAGGAGCATTAAACGGTGTGGACGCTCTGTATGCCACTGTACAAATGCCTCCTGGCATACCCGTGGCCACGGTGGCGTTAAACGGGGCCAAAAACGCCGGCATTCTGGCGGCCCAGATAGTTAGTGCGGGCCAACCGGAGGTGCGGGACAAAGTAATTGCCTACAAAGAGAAAATGGCCCGGCAGGTGGAAGAGAAATCAACCCGGCTGCAGGAGTTGGGCATAGAGGGGTATCTAAACGCTAAGGGAGGAAGTAAAGCTTGATTGAACGTTATACTTTACCGGAAATGAAAGCCATCTGGTCGCAAGAAAACAAGTACCGTAAATGGCTGGAGGTGGAAATCTGCGCTTGTGAGGCGCTGGCTGAAATGGGCGTGGTACCCGTTGAAGCACTGCGGGAGATTAAAGAAAAAGCCAATTTTACAGTTGAGCGTATTGACGAAATTGAAGAAGTTACCAACCATGATGTTATTGCTTTTCTTACCTGTGTAGCTGAGTATGTGGGAGATGCCTCCAAGTATATACATCTGGGCATGACATCCTCGGATGTGCTGGACACGGCTCTGGCACTGCAGATTAAGGAAGCGGGAGAACTAATCCTCAAACGCCTCAATGAATTGCGGGACGTTTTACTGGAAAAGGCCAAAGAACATCGCTATACCGTTATGATCGGGCGTACTCATGGCATCCACGCCGAACCCACCACTTTCGGTTTAAAAATGTTACTGTGGGTGGCGGAAACTGAGCGCAACATTAAGCGCATGGAAAATGCTATCGCCACCATCAGTGCAGGGAAAATATCCGGGGCTGTGGGCACCTACGCCAACATTGACCCCGCGGTGGAGCGGCACGTTTGTGCCCGGCTCGGCCTTAAGCCGGCTCGAGTTTCCACCCAGGTTCTGCAGAGGGACCGGCATGCTGAGTTTTTAACCACCTTGGCTGTTATTGGCAGCTCGTTGGACAAGTTTGCCACCGAGATTAGAAACCTCCAGCGCACCGATATTTTAGAGGCCGAAGAACATTTCAAAAAGGGGCAAAAGGGCTCATCGGCCATGCCCCATAAGCGCAATCCCATCACGGTGGAGCGCATCAGCGGTCAGGCCCGATTGCTCCGTGGTAATGCATTGGTAGCTATGGAAAACGTGCCCCTGTGGCATGAGCGTGACATCTCCCACTCTTCGGTGGAAAGGGTGATTATTCCCGATAGTACTACCACCCTTGATTATATGCTGTATAAATTCATTAACATTATGGAAAATTTACTGGTTTATCCTGAAAATATGAAAAAGAATCTGGAAAAGACCCACGGTCTGATTTTTTCGCAGCGGGTGCTGCTGGCCCTGGTGGAAAACCACGGTCTCACCCGTGAAAAAGCTTACGAACTGGTACAGCGCAACGCAATGCAGTGCTGGCGGACGGGAGAGGATTTCCGGCAGTTGCTGCTGGCTGATGCAGAAGTGGCCGCCATACTGCCTGAAAAAGAAATCAATGAGATATTTGATATAGGTTATCACTTGAAAAACGTGGATGAGATTTATAAGCGGTTTGGTCTGTAAAAGTGGAATATTGGTTTTGTTTACTCTGGTGTCGGGTGCTGAAAGTTGAACAATAGCAGGGGAAGTGGAAATATCTTAGGCGATGGCCCGATAAATCACTTTCACTCTAGTATCAGGACAGTGGTTTAAATATTTGATATGGAGGCCGATTTTAATGGAAAAATTGGAACAGATTTACGAAGGTAAAGCCAAAAAAGTATACCGCACTGACAATCCCGATTATTACTGGGTGAAATACAAGGACGATGCCACCGCGTTTAACGGTTTGAAGAAGGGCACCATCACCAATAAAGGCTCACTAAATAACCGTATATCAGCCTATTTTTTCCGTATGCTCGCCCAAAACGGCATTGATTCTCACTTTGTGGAGGAGAAATCCGACCGGGAAATGGTGGTCAAGGCACTGCAAATTATTTTAGTGGAAGTGGTGGTGCGCAATATCGCCGCCGGTAGTTTGGCCAAGCGCCTGGGTCTGGAAGAAGGCACCCCGATGCAAAAAACGGTGGTGGAATATTATTATAAGAGCGATGAACTGGGCGACCCGCTGATCAATGATGACCACATTCAGGCCATTAACCTGGCCACCCCTGAGCAGATGGCTAAGATTAGAGAAATTGCTTTAAAAGTCAATGATGTGCTGCGGGATCACCTGGCCGGGCGGGATATTGAATTGGTGGATTTTAAATTGGAGTTCGGGCTGCATAAAGGTGAGCTGATGTTGGGTGACGAAATATCACCTGATACATGCAGATTCTGGGATAAACATACTCGGGAAAAACTGGACAAGGATCGTTTTCGCCGGGATCTGGGTAACGTGGAGGAAGCTTACCAGGAAGTATATCGTCGGTTAACGAAATAGTGCTGGTTATTAAATATAAAAATCTGGGGGAGATAAAATGGAACGCTTTCGGCCCGGATTGCCAAACGATATAACTTTTCCAGACAAGCCCAGGGAAGAGTGCGGTGTTTTCGGTATTTACGCCCCGGGGTGCGATGTGGCCAGACTTACTTACTACGGGCTTTACGCCCTGCAGCACCGCGGCCAGGAAAGCGCGGGTATTGCTGTGGCCGATGGGAAAAAAGTGCAGCTGTATAAAGGCATGGGCCTGGTGCCGGAGGTGTTTTCCGGTGATCAGTTGAGCCAATTAAAGGGAAATATAGCCATCGGTCATGTGCGCTACTCCACCACCGGGGCCAGCCACGCGGTGAATGCCCAGCCGCTGCTTTTTCGCTATGCCGAAGGGGTGCTGGCACTGGCTCATAACGGCAACCTAACCAATGTAACGGAATTACGTTCTCAGTTAATGGCCGGCGGTGCGGTATTCCAATCCTCAACGGACAGTGAAGTAATTGTCAATGTCATTGCCCGCTCAAACCGGGGCGATTTAAAGGATGCCCTGACCAAATGCATGATTGATATCAAGGGCGCTTACTCGCTGGTAATACTTACTGAGGATAAACTTATTGCCATGCGTGATCCCAACGGGTTCCGGCCTTTGTGCCTGGGTAAGTTGGATAAAGGCTATGTAGTGGCCTCAGAATCCGCCGCCCTGGGCACTGTGGGTGCCGGCCTGCTCCGGGACGTAGAGCCCGGGGAAATTGTTATTATAGACGAAAACGGCCTGGAGTCCTTTCAGGTACTTCAACCGCGCCGGCGCTCCCACTGCATTTTTGAATACATTTATTTTGCCCGGCCGGATAGCTCCATCGATGGATTTAACGTCAACCAGGTGCGCCGTGCCATGGGGCGGGTGCTGGCTGAAGAATACCCGGTGGAGGCTGATATAGTCATACCTGTGCCCGACTCCGGCACTGCAGCGGCCCGGGGCTTTGCTGAAAGATCCGGTATTCCCTTTGAAGAGGGATTAATGAAAAACCGCTATATTGGGCGTACATTCATTCAGCCTACTCAAGATATGCGGGATTTGGCGGTGCGCATTAAGCTCAGCCCGATAAGGGAGGTGCTGGCCGGCAAACGGGTGGTCATGGTGGATGATTCTATTGTACGGGGTACCACCAGCAATAAAATCGTTGCTTTGTTACGGGACTGTGGTGTGCAAGAAGTGCACATGTGTCTCAGTTCTCCCCCCATTACCCGGTCATGTTACTACGGCATTGATACCTCCAATGAGCAGGAGTTGATTGCCGCCAAGATGTCCACGGAAGATATTCGCCGTCAAATCGGCGCCGATGGTTTACATTATCTTTCTCTGGAGGGGCTATTAAATATATTCGGCGCCTCCAGGGATAGTTTTTGTACCGCCTGCTTTGACGGTAATTACCCGGTAGAGGTAGTGAAACCACAGGAAACAGGCAAATACAGCCTTGAGTAAACCGGTTACTGGCTATGGTTAGCAACATGAACCATTGGGGGAATGCATGTTTGGAACAAAAACAAAAAACAATGACTTATGCGGATGCAGGTGTGGATATTGATGCCGGCAACCGCGCTGTGGCCATGATGAAAAAATCTGTCCACAGCACCTTGCGTCCCGAGGTGCTCACCGGCATTGGGGGCTTTGGCGGGTTATTTGCACTGGATATCGCAAGGTATCGCCAGCCTGTGTTGGTTTCCGGCACAGATGGGGTGGGTACCAAACTACGGGTGGCTTTTTTGACGGATAAGCACAATACCATTGGCATTGATGCCGTGGCCATGTGTGTTAACGATATACTTACCCTGGGTGCCCAGCCGCTTTTTTTCCTGGACTATCTGGCTGTGGGCAAGCTAAAGCCGGAGCAGGTGGCGGATATTGTGTCCGGAGTGGCTGAGGGCTGCCGCCAGGCGGGCTGTGCTCTTATCGGCGGGGAAACTGCCGAAATGCCTGATTTTTATGGGGCTGGTGAGTACGATATTGCCGGCTTTGCAGTAGGAGTAGTGGATAAAAACAAGATCATCGACGGCAGCACCATTATGCCGGGCGACGTGTTGGTCGGACTTGCCGCCTCGGGTTTGCACAGCAACGGTTATTCACTGGCCCGCCGCGTATTACTTGATAAAACGGGATATCAAGTGCATCAAGTGCACCCGTTACTGGGTTGTACCGTGGGCGAGGAAATGCTGCGCCCCACCAGGATATATGTATCAGCTGTGCTGCCGCTGTTGGATAAGTTTGAAGTCAAAGGAATGGCCCATATCACCGGCGGCGGCCTGGTGGAAAACCTGCCCCGGATACTACCTAAAGGAACAGCGGTACAAATAGATACCGGTACATGGGAAATACCGGCGGTATTTAAAGTTATCGCCCAGGAAGGGCCGGTAGAAACCGGTGAAATGTACCGGGTGTTTAATATGGGCATTGGCATGGTGCTGGTGGTGCCTATTGCACAGACCGAAGATATTATTGCTGAACTCAAATCCCGCGGTGAAGATGCCCGCGTGATCGGTAGGGTTATTGAGGGCAATGGAAAAGTGCAGTTAATCTAGATTGCCTTAAATATTTTGGTGGTTTTTGCGGGGGAGGTCACATGGAGAAAAAAAATCTAGGTGTGCTTGCATCGGGTCGGGGTTCCAACCTGCAATCCATTATGGATGCCTGCGCGGCAGGACGAATACCAGCCCGGGTGGCGGTGGTAATTAGTGATAATAACGATGCCTACGCTCTGGAAAGGGCACGGCGGGCAGGTATTGCCGCCGTGGCGGTAAACATTGATGATTATACCGACAAGGCGGAATATGAAAGATATATTGTCAAGGTTTTAATGGAACATGGTGTTCACCTGGTGTGCCTGGCCGGCTACATGAGGCTGGTGGGCACTACAATGCTGGATGCATTTGCCGGGCGAGTCATGAATATCCATCCCGCCCTGCTGCCGGCGTTTCCCGGGCTACACGGGCAGGAGCAGGCCTGGCGCTACGGAGTTAAATACAGTGGCTGTACGGTGCATTTTGTGGACGATGGCATGGATACAGGACCCATTATACTGCAAGCAGTGGTACCGGTCTACGACGATGATACCGCAGATACCCTGGCTGCGCGTATTTTGGAACAGGAACACCGGATATATCCCGAGGCAATTAACCTTTACTGCACTGATAAGCTGGTGATTGAGGGAAGAATAGTACGTATAGGGGCGTAAGAAGCACGGGGGAAGCACGGGGATGGTTCTCCTGCTTCCTCCAGGGGGGAGCAGAGTAAAAGTTCTCAAAAGGTTCAATTGGAAGTTTTACTGGAGAAAAATGCCTTTGACTTAGGCAACCAAAGAAGCAACAGAACCGTCCCCCTGCTTCCAGGCAATCAAAGGAAGCAACAGGGCCGTCCCCGTTGCTTCAGATTATTCGTTTAATATGAGGAGGTAAAAAAAATGACAGTGAAGCGTGCGTTAATCAGCGTTTCGGATAAGTCCGGGCTGGAGGAATTTGCCCGGGGGCTGGTGCAGGCGGGGGTGGAGATAGTTTCCACCGGCGGTACCGCCAAGGCGCTGCGCGGGGCCGGCATTCCCGTTACCTACATAACTGATGTCACCGGCTTTCCGGAAATACTGGACGGCCGGGTCAAAACCCTGCACCCCAATGTACACGGGGGTATTTTGGCCATGCGTACTGATGAGCACTTAAACCAGCTGCAGGAACAAAACATTACCCCCATTGACCTGGTGGTAGTCAACCTTTACCCCTTCAAGGAAACGGTAGCCAGACCCGGGGTTACTCTGGAAGAGGCCATTGAAAATATCGATATCGGCGGTCCCACGATGGTGCGCGCGGCGGCTAAAAACTATCGGTATGTGTTGGTGGTGGTAAGCCCGCAGCGTTATGCCGAAGTATTGGAAGCTGTCCAAAAGGGTGATATTGATGAGCAATTTCGCTTGAACCTGGCCAAAGAAGCCTTTGCCCACACTGCATCTTATGATACAGCCATAACCGCTTATCTGACCGGTCTCGACCAGCCGGCCGGTGAATTTCCTGCGGTTTGGGAGAAAAAATATGAGCTGGTGCAAACACTGCGCTATGGTGAAAATCCCCACCAGCAGGCGGCGTTTTACCGCGATCCTTCGGTGGCCGGGGCCTGCGTGGCCAACGCTGTGCAGCTGCATGGCAAAGAGCTTTCCTATAACAATATACTGGATATTAACGCTGCCTTTGAGGCAGTAAAAGAATTTGATGACACATCGGCTGTAATAGTAAAGCACAATAACCCGTGCGGGGTGGCCAGTGCGTCCAAACTGGTTGATGCCTATAGCATGGCTTATGAGGGCGATCCGGTGTCGGCGTATGGCGGTATCGTGGCTTTTAACGCCGCAGTTGATGCGGACACGGCCCGTGAAATGAACAGAATATTCCTGGAAGCGGTGATCGCGCCGGATTATGATGATGATGCTCTGGCCATATTGAAGCAAAAGGAAAACCTGCGCATTTTAAAAACCGGACCCCTGACCGGCCCGACCAGCGACCGCTTTGATTTGCGTAAAGTGAACGGTGGTCTGTTGATGCAGGGCTTTGACCGGGGCGTGGTTGATTCCGAGAAAATCAAAGTAGTTACCCGACGTGCTCCTTCCCAGGCCGAAATGGACGATTTGATTTTTGCTATGGCCGTGGTGAAACACGTTAAATCCAACTCTATCGTGGTGGTTAAGGATAAAAAAGTGCTGGGCGTGGGGGCCGGGCAGATGAACCGGGTCACTTCAGCCCGAATAGCCCTGGGACAGGCCGGTGACGGGGCCCGTGGCGCAGTGCTGGCCTCGGATGCCTTTTTCCCATTTTCGGATACCCTGGAGGAAGCGGTGGCGGCGGGTATTAGTGCTGTTATTCAGCCCGGCGGCTCAATGCGCGATGCTGAGTCCATTACCGTGGCTGATGAGCACGATATAGCTATGGTATTTACGGGCATGCGTCACTTCCGGCACTAGTTTAGTGCTGGTATGGATTAGCTTTGGGGGGAAATGCCAATGAAGGTTTTAATCGTGGGGGGCGGCGGCAGGGAGCATGCACTGGCCTGGAAAATCAGCCAAAGTCCCCGGGCAAAAAAAATATTCTGTGCGCCGGGTAACGCCGGTATTGCGCAGCTGGCGGAATGCGTGGATATCAAGGACAAAAACATACCGGCCATTATTGATCTGGTTCGGAGGGAGAAAATTGATTTAACCGTGGTGGGGCCGGAGGTGCCGCTGGTAGCCGGTCTGGTAGACGCGCTGGAAAAAGAGGGCTACCCTGTATTCGGACCCCGGCAGCGGGCGGCGGAAATAGAAGGCAGCAAAGTGCTGGCCAAGGAAATCATGCATAAGTATGCTATACCCACTGCCCGGTACGCTGTTTTTGACAGTGCCCACCAGGCCAAAGATTATATTAAGCAGCTTGGAGGTCCTTGTGTAATCAAGGCCGACGGGCTGGCGGCCGGTAAAGGTGTAATCGTGGCCGGGGATGAGCAAACGGCATTGGCTGCGGTAAATGATATCATGGAAAGCAAAATATTCGGTGCAGCGGGCCAACGTGTGGTGGTGGAAGAGTGCTTGCGGGGCGAAGAGGTCAGCATGCTGGCCTTCACCGATGGTGAGCATGTGGTGCCCATGTTGGCGGCTCAGGATCATAAACAGGTATATGACAATGATACTGGCCCGAATACCGGCGGCATGGGGGCTTATGCACCGGCACCTGTTTTAAGCCCGGAGCTTAGGCAGCAGGTGCTGGAGAAAGTGATGATCCCAGCTGTGCGCGGCATGGCC
>JGI2924J29684_1078363_pt1 | contig 43569 bp, 43 predicted proteins | sample BenlonsequencITS_FD_29684 | JGI IMG/M metagenome (IMG submission 29684) | reverse complement strand
GTTCTTCGTCAGCTGGTTCGCGACGTTCTTCGAGCGGACCTGCCCCGCCTCGAGCATCGCGAAGCCGGCGTGCATGAAGAAGATCAGGAAGGTGACCGTCAGCGCCCACATCAGGTTCATTCCCGTCGCAAGCTGTTCGATGTCCCCCGTCGAGACCTCGAGCGCGATCGGCTCGATCACGGGTCGCTCACCTCCGCCGTCGACCCTCCGTCCAGGAGCTGTAAACGATTGTCCGACACCCATCCACCTTCTTCCGTGTATGTGCTCTGAATCACGGATACAGCTGATGGAAGTCAATAGTATAAGGTTTAGCGTTGACGGTTGACCATCTATATGTGGATATTCGTGACGAGCGTAGCTATTTAAAGGCAATATATCCTGTATAAGGGGGTTCGAACCCGGTCACGGACGCGGTCTCGCCCGCCGACGAGCCGATTGTAAGCGGCTGTCGCGTGAGATTATCGCCGCTTGGGGTAAATTTCTTCTCCGTCGGTGCCGATCGGAGCCCGCGCGGAAGATATTGCCGAGCGGCGACAGCCGTCGGTCCGTCGTTGGACGTTCGTCCGAAACCGCTCGTCGGCGCGTTAGCTCTCCGTTCCGAGCTACTCCGCTCGCATCGATCGAACCGAGGACGCGTCCGATCAGTTTCGATCGGGGAGCTGCCTCGCGACGTCCTCGGCGAAGTACGTGAGGATCAGGTCCGCACCCGCACGCTTGATCGAGAGCAGCGACTCCCGGGCGACGTCCTCGAGGTCGAGCCACCCCTTCTCGCTCGCGGCGTGTAACATCGCGTACTCCCCGGAGACGTTGTAGGCCGCGATCGGGTGATCGAACTCCCGCCGGAGCCCGCTGACGATGTCGAGGTACGGCAGGGCAGGTTTGACCATCAGAACGTCCGCACCCTGCTCGACGTCTAGCCGGACCTCCCGCATCGCCTCGCGAGCGTTGGCGGGGTCCATCTGGTAGTGTCGCCGGTTGCCGAAGGCGGGGGCGCCGTCGGCCGCGTCCCGGAACGGCCCGTAGAAGGCGCTCTCGTACTTCGCCGCGTAGCTCATGATCGGAACGTGCTCGAACCCCTCGCGATCCAGCCCCTCGCGGATCGCTGCGACCATCCCGTCCATCATCCCGCTGGGGGCGATCATGTCCGCACCGGCCTCGGCGTGGGAGACGGCGATCCGATCCAGCGCCTCCAGGGTCGCGTCGTTGTCGACCGTCAGCGTCGGCTCGCAGGCCGGGCTACCCTCCGCGACGCCGTCCTCGGCCCGCAGCTCCTCCTCAAGGGGCCCGCAGTGGCCGTGGTCGGTGTACTCGCAGAGACAGACGTCAGTGATGACGTAGGCGTCGGTCTCGCTCGTGATTCGCCGGGTCGCCTCCTGGACGACGCCGTCCTCGGCCCAGGCGCGAGTCCCCTCCGGATCCTTCGACTCGGGGATCCCGAAGAGCATGACGGCCTCGACGCCGGTCTCGAGGACGTCCTCGACGCGGGCGACGGCCTCGTCGATCGGAACCCGCTCGTGGCCGGGCATCGTCTCGATCGGTCGTCGCTCGTCGGTCGTCGCGTCGACGAACACCGGGGCGATGAAGTCGGCGGGCTCGAGGCTCGTTTCACTGACGAGCCCGCGGACCCGGTCCTGGCGGAGTCGTCGCGGACGGTGTGTGAGATCCATACCGGTGCTACCGAGGGAACGACAAAAAGCGGTGCGCTCGAGGACGGAGTCAGGACATCGCCTCGTCATCGACCTCGGGATTCTCGCGGACGAACTCGACGAGGACGTCGACGTAGGACTCGAACGGTGGACACTCGATCCCGGTTCCGGCGAGCGCGCGCCGGGTGTTCGGACAGGCGTACCGCGTCGGATGGTCCAGATAGTCGAGCGTCGCGGGCTCGGCGGGCACCCCTCGCGCCGCGGCGACATCTAGCAGGCGCCTCGTGACCGATTTCGAGCCGGGCACCGAGAGGACGCGGTGTCCGATCGCGTCGGCGACGGCGTCGACGAACGCGGGCACCGACAGCGGCGCCGGATCACAGAGCTGGTACACCTCGCCAGTGGTGTCTTCGCGGGCGCTCAGGTGATCGATCGCGTCGATGACGAAATCCCGCGGGACGACGTTGAGTTCGCTCCCGGCCGCGCCGGGGAGGCTGGTCGTCACCGAAAGCCACGACGGCTGGGAGCGGAGCATCCGGAGCAGATAGTACGGCCCGTCGTACTTCTCGGTCTCGCCCGTCTCGCTGTCGCCGACGGTGATCGCCGGTCGGTAGATCGTCGCCGGAAGCCCATCGGCCAGTCGCTCCTGGACTGCGACTTCGGCCTCGTACTTCGTCCGTTCGTAGTGGTTGTTAAACGGCTGGCCCTCACGCAGGTGGGCCTCGGTGAAGACGCCGTCGTATCGACCGCTGACGTAACACGTGCTGACGTACTGGAACCGGTCGACAGCGAGCTCCTCGGCGACGTCGAGGACGTGTTCGGTTCCTCGGACGTTGACCGCCTCGGCGGGTTCGGGATCGACGGCCAGGTCGTAGATCGCCGCGAGGTGGTACAGCTCCTCGACGGGCTCGAGTTCGGCCAGCGAGTTCTCGAGTCCGAGCCCGGGCTCGGTGATATCGCCCTCGTAGAGTCGGATCCGGTCGTCGTCGGGGCCGGCGAGTTCGGCCGCGCGGCGCTCGGCGAGGGCGCGGTACATCGGTTGGACCAGACAGGCGATCGGCCCGTCGCCGCGCTCGAGCAGCCGATCGACCAGCGCTACACCCAGAAAACCGGGGAAGCCGGTGAGGAGGACGGTCGGCGGCTCCCCGTCGCCGTCGTCGCCGCTCATCGGAGCCACCTCGCGACGCTCGCGGCGGTCGGCAGCCGGCGTTGCAGCCGCGTCAGCGCGACCATCCCGCGGGCGTACCAGGAGGTCGGCACGGCCGGCGGTGCGTCGAGCGGCCCGACCCGGGAGGTCGCGATCGTTCGGGCCTCGAGGTAGCGCTCGATCCCCTCCGGGCCGTGGCGCCGGCCGAGTCCGGAGTCGCCGACCCCGCCCATCGGGGCGTCGACCGCCGCCCAGCCCGAGATATAGGCGTCGTTGACACAGACGGTGCCACAGTCGATCTGGCGGGCGACCTCGCGTCCTCGGTCTCGGCTACCGGCCCAGACGCTCGCGTTCAGTCCGTACGGGGAGTCGTTAGCTGCCTCGATCGCCGCCTCGGTGCCGGGAACCGACCGTACGGAGACAACGGGGCCGAACGTCTCCTCGCGAGCGACCAGCGAGTCGGGATCGACGTCGGTCAGGATCGTCGGCTCGTAACAGAACGGGCCGACGTCGGGCCGGTGGCGACCGCCGGTGAGCAGGGACGCCCCCGACTCGACGGCGTCCTCGACGTGGGTCTCGACCTGCTCGAGGTGGTCGCCGTCGATCAGCGAGCCGACGTCGTCCTCGAAGTCGAGGCCGGTACCCAGCGAGAGTCGCCGCGTCTCGCCGACGAAGGCGTCGACGAACGCGTCGTACACCGACTCGTCGACGTAGACGCGCTCGGCGGCGAGACAGAGCTGGCCGGCGTTTGTGAAACAGGCCTGGACCGCACCGCGGGCGGCCTCCTCGACGTCGGCGTCGTCGAGCACGACCAGCGGGTTCTTCCCGCCGAGTTCGAGCGAGCAGTCGATCAGGTTCCGACCGGCCCGCTCGGCGACGGTCCGACCGGTCTCGGTGCTTCCCGTGAAGCTCACGTAGTCGACGTGGTCGATCAGTGCCGGACCGACGACGGACCCTGCTCCCGTCACGATTTCGAGGACGCCGTCGGGAAGGCCGGCTCGCTCGAGCAGCTCGGCGAGCGCGAGCGCGATAAACGGCGTCTTCTCGTCGGGTTTCAGGACGACGGTGTTCCCGGCGAGCAGTGCGGGAACGACGTCGGTGAGCGAGAGCGTGAGCGGGTAGTTCCACGGGGAGATAACGCCGACGACGCCGACCGGGTTCTTCGTGACGCGGGCGGTCGTCGCCGGCGGGATCGCCCCGCGCCGGCGTTCGTCGGTAACCGCTGTCGGCCCGCAGTCGGCGTAGTACGAGCAGGTCAGTGGTACATCGAGTACCTCCTCGACGGCGTGGCGGCGGGACTTGCCCGTCTCGAGCTGGAGCAGATCCAGCAGCTCCGCGCGGTGTTCGAGGACGAGATCGCCGAACCGCTCGAGGATCGTGGCACGCTCGTCGACCAACGTTTCGGCCCACAACGTCTGGGCCCGTCGAGCGCGACCGACGGTCGTTTCGACGTCGTCGTCGGTACAGGCGGGGACGTCCCCGATCGGCTCGGTAGTCGCTGGTGCGTGGACGGGGATGCGATCGGTGGCGTCGGCCTCGATCCGGTTCGATAGGATCTCGAGTCGATTCTGTGAAAGGCGGGACGCCGCGAGCGCGGTCGCCGGGGACTCCAGTTCCATGAACGGCGTTGACGACCACTCCCGTGCTGATACGCCTTTCCCGGAACGCAGGGGCAGGTCGGCTCGACCCGCGGCCGTCGCCTCGAGGGACCGTTCAGTCGTCGTCCTCCGCCGAACGGACGTCCTCGGCGGTGAGCCGGTCCATGTCCCGACTCGCCAGATCCCTGACTTTCTGGTTGCTGAAGGTCTCTCCGTCGTACAGCAGGCTTACGACGACGATAGTGATGATCGCCGCGGCCGTTGCGGGGACTGCCGGCTCGACCTGTCCCTCGCCGAACAGCTCGGGCGAGCCAAGGCCGAACTCCCAGATGACGAAGACGACCCCGCCGACGATGAAGGCGGGAAGACCGGACTCGCGGACGGTGCGATCCCACAACATCATCACCAGCCCCGCGAACAGCACCGACATAATCCCCATCCCGAGGGTGTTGATGACGATGATCTCGATGCCGCTGAGCGCGATCAACGCGGCGCCGACGCCGAAGCCGATGATCGTCAGCCGCGTGACGAGGACGAGGTGAGCGTCGGTGAGGTTCTCGCGCCCGCCCCGGAACGGGATGTAGAGGTCGTTGATGAAACTCGTCGAGCCGGCCAGCAGGAACGAGTCCGCGCCGGTGATGACCGAGGAGACGGCCGCAGCCAGTAACAGACCGGCGAAGACGTCCGGGAGCATGTTCGTGATCGTCCAGGCGAACGCCATCTCGGACTCGATGTCGGCGCCCTGCGCGTTGGCGATCATGCCGGCCGCGGCGGTGAGGATACCGTAGCCGGTGATGACCGTCCCGGCGAGGAAGGTCCCGAACATCGCGACCTTTCTGCTGCGGGCGGACCAGGTGCGCTGGAGCATCTGTTGTTGTGCTCCGGCGACGGTGATGTACATCAGGTACCACGTCCCGATCTGAACGATCCCGACGCCGATCCAGTTCGTGTGTCCTTCCGGAACGCCGGCGGTGATCGTTCCGACGCCGCCGGCGTTGGTCACCGCGAGGGGGATCGCGACGACCATCCCGAAGATGATGATGATTCCGTGGAGCGTGTCCGTGTACGCGACCGTGTTCATCCCGCCGTAGGCAGTGAGACCGACGAAGACCGCGACGCTCACCCAGAACGCCGTCGTCAGATCGAGTCCGGTGGTGACCGCGAGCACCGACGCCATCCCGATCGTCTGTCCCGTCGTCAACGCGATCTGGCCGACGACGGTGAACAGCGCGGCGAAGTACTTCGTGTACTCGCCGTAGACCCGCCCCAGCAGCTCGGGGACGCTGACGACCTCGAACGAGTAAATGAAGCCGATAAACAGCGTCATCGTCATCCAGGCCAGCCCCTGGGTCATCGCGTACCACTGGGCGCTGATCCCCTCGATGAACGCTTCCTGGGCGATCCCCATCGTGAGACCGCCACCTGCGAACGTCGCGAAGTAGGTCATCATGTACACGGGCAGGCTCAGGTTCCGACCGGCCAGGGTGAACTCGACGTACCCCTCACCGGCACCCCGTCCGAACCAGATCCCGACCACGAGCGTCAGCGCGAAGTAGCCGATCATGGTCGCGACGACCGGATCGGTGATCGTATCAATCATACGAGTACCACGCGAAAAAATCACTTCGCGTCATACGACATCTCCATCAATTGGAACTTTCGCTGAACGGCCTGCATATACAGGCCCGTTATGCGCTCGTCGAGCGCCTTCGACGAGGACGGTCGTCACTAGCGAGGACCGTTCGACGGCCGTCGTCGATCGAGCGTCCTCGCGACCCGTGAGCCGAGATCGGGGGGGAGACAGCCGCCCCTGTGTCGCCGTTTGCCGCCTCCGTGTTGCCGTTGGCCGAACCTGCGTTGCCGTTCGCCGAACGGTCGACTCCCGACGGGCCCCCGGCCGCGAAAGCGGGCTCGGGGCGCCAAATCGACGAGGATTGCGAGAGCGTCCGACTTTTGGCCGCCGGCGCTCGTGGGTACGTATGGCCAAAACGGAGGAGGCGGTCACCGCGCTGTCAGAGCTCGGACTCACCGAGTACGAGGCGCGGTGTTTCGTCGCCCTGACCAAGATCACGACGGGGACGGCAAAGGAGATCAGTCAGGTCTCGGACGTCCCGCGATCCCGGGTGTACGACACGATCGAGCGGCTCGATCGGAAGGGACTCGTCGACATCCAGCAGTCCGACCCCCGGGAGTACCGCGCGATCGAGATCGAGACGGCCTGTCGACGGATCCGCGAGAACTACGACTCTCGGATCAACACCGCCGAGAACGCCCTCGAGCAGATCGAAAAACCCGACTCCACCGAGGACGCAGGGGTCTGGTCGATCTCGGAGACCGACCACGTCAGCGATCGGATCGTCACGTTCCTCTCGAACGCCGAGGAGTCGATCCACCACCTCGTCGCGGCCGACGAGGTAGTCGACGACGCGATCCGCGCGGAGCTGCGATCGGCCACCGACCGCGGCGTCGAGGTCGTCCTCGAGGTGCCGACCGAGGACGTCCAGGCCGCCTTCGAGGAGGCGATTCCGGACGCGACCGTCGTCGTCGCCCCCGACCTCGAGACGACACACGCCGTCTACTCGGAGTGGCCCGCACAGCTCCTGCTGGTCGACCACGAGGCGGTCGTCGCGGCCGCGCTCAAGGAGGGCGGGCTCCCCGACGTCGTCCAGGAGACGGCGATCTGGACGTACGGCCACGACCACGGGCTTGCGGTCTGGATCCGCGAACTGCTCGACGATCGGCGCGCGATCCGGGACCGGGACGACTGACCCGTTCCCGATCGCCGCTCCGTGCCGCGAGTTTCGGCCGTGAAGTCAGGACATACTTTTAAGTCCTGGCGGAGATTTTTACCTGTTAGCAATGACCATAGATCCGCAGTTTCACGAGAACCGGGACCAGGTCGACGAACACAACGGCCACGCCGTCTGGGGACCGGTCGACGAGCCCGAAGAGCTCGGCATCCACGGCACCCACGTCGCGGTCGACTTCGACCTCTGTATCGCCGACGGCGCCTGCCTCGAGGACTGCCCCGTCGACGTCTTCGAGTGGGTCGACACGCCGGGCCACCCCGAAAGCGAGGAGAAAGCAGATCCCGCGAACGAGGCCCAGTGTATCGATTGTATGCTCTGTGTCGACGTCTGTCCCGTCGACGCGATCGACGTCGACGCCGGCCGAACGGCCTGACTACTCGGCGCGGTCGACGTCGACCTGCTCCTTGAGCGTCTCGAGGCCGTCGGCCTCGGCGAGTTCCTGCAACCGTTCGCGGAAGTGCTCCTCGCAGAGCCCGACCTTGAGCCCGTCGGATTCGGCTGCGAAGGCCGCTTCGCGGTCGCAGTAGTGGCAGTTCATGGATGGCCGTACGAGCCAGGAGACATTGAACCCTCCGCTCTCGGCCGTCTTCACCTCGGCACGTCCTCGAGTCCGAGCTGTCGGTACGCGGCTTCCGAGAGCCCGGCGACGCCGAGTTCACGCTCGTGGGCATCGGTGCCGCCCGTTGCAAACAGCCCGCGTCGCTCGATGGCGCGATCGATCGGTCCGGGATCGATCTCGCGGCCGTAGGGGTAGTAGCGCTCGACGGCGTCGAGCTCGCTTGTCAGCTCGAGGGCGGTCGCGGGATCGGGGTACCGGAACGGGTGAGCCAGCGAGACGATTCGGCCGGCCTCGGCCAGTACGTCCCGTCCGCGCTCGAACGACGGGAGTTCCCGGGGAACGAAGCAGGGGCCGGCGTTGCCGATGAGCTGCTCGAAGGCGTCCTCGTAGTCGTAGCTCGTGTCGGGATGGGCGTCGATCGCCCTGGCGACGTGTGGTCGGCCGAACCCGTCCTCGACGGTGACGCCGAGGTCGATCCCGAGCCGATCCTCGACCCGCTCGACGATCGCCCGGCCGCGTTCGATCCGGTTGCGCTGGATCCGTTCGGTCGTTGCCTCCAGTTCGCTCGTCGGCTCGATTCCGTACCCCAGCAAGTCGACGCGCTGGCCGGTGTCGGTCTCGACCCGGAGTTCGATCCCGTGGACGATCGTTACGCCGTCGCGTTCGATCGCGCGCTCGTCGAACGGCTGCAGCCGATCGTGGTCGGTGAGGGCGACGACGGCCACGTCCGATCGACGCGCGGCCGCGGGAATCTCCTCGAGTTCGAGTGCCCCGTCCGAGCGCGTCGTGTGGACGTGTAGATCCGCGTAGGCCATGCCATACCCGAGCCCTCCCGGGATCGTAAGCCCACTGTTGTGCCGTCGTTACCGGCGTCGCCCCCCTCTAGGTGTTTAAGGTGTACGGCACTCCTAGAGATCGATTATGGAAAATGTTTATAATCATTGTTCACGAGGGTGGTAGTGTAATGCTGCTCAACGGCACCGGCGAAGTCATCGACGACTACGAGTACCCCGCGACCACCGAGGAACTGATCGCAGAACACGGCGACCGTACCCTCGAGCTCCCGAACGGGACCGAGACGGTCGAGGAGGTACTCGAGCGTCTCGAGTCCGAGACCTTCGACAATCCGGAGGACGCCCGGTTCGCCGTCTACTCGGCGGTGAGCGACAAGGCCGTCGGTCGGGTCGGCTACAGCGACCGCGATCCGACGCCGCTTGGCAGTCCGTACTCCCCGGACGCGGTGTCGTTCTAGAACCGTTCCACCAACGCTCGATCTCGCTCCGAACGTGTTTTTTGGCGTCCCGATCCCGACAGCGACAGCTCGAGTTCGCCGTCAGTGCCCGCGAAGCCACGACAGCGGTTTCGTGACTGCGAGCCGGTAGTCCTCGTGGGGATCGTACTTCGCGAACGCGAGACTGTTGCTCATGACGCTGACGCTCGAGGCTGCCATCGCTAGCCCCGCGAGTGCGGGGTTGAGCAGCCCCAGCGAGGCGACCGGGATCAGCGTCGCGTTGTAGACGAACGCCCAGAACAGGTTCTGGCGCACCTTCGAGATCGTCGCTTCTGAGATCCGAACCGCCTTCAACACGTCGGCGGGGTCGTCGCGCATCAGGGTGACGTCGGCGCTCTCGATGGCGACGTCGGTTCCCGACCCGATGGCGACGCCGACCTGGGCGGTCGTCAGCGCGGGCGCGTCGTTGACGCCGTCGCCGACCATCATCACCTTCGCACCCCCCGTCTGGAGGTCCTCGACGTGGTCGGCCTTGTCCTCGGGCAGCACCTCCGCGCGGACGTTCTCGGGGTTGATCCCGACCTGCTCGGCGACCGCCCTCGCGGTGCGCTCGTTGTCTCCGGTGAGCATCACGACCTCGGTTCCCCGCTCGTGTAGTGCCGCGACGGTCCGCTTCGCGCTCGCGCGAACCTCGTCGGCGACCGCGAGGACGCCGACCAGCCGACCGTCGACGGCCACCGGCATCGCGGTCTTCCCCTCCCGCTCGAGTCGCGTCAGGGTTTCCTCGGCGGGTCCGGTGTCGATCCCGGCCTCTTCGAGGAGCTTCCGGCGCCCGATCAGGACGCTGCCGCGATCGGTCTCGGCGCGGATCCCGTGGCCGGGGACGTTCTCGAACTCGGTGACTTCGCCGACCTCGACGCCGCGGTCCGCGGCGCCGTCGACGATCGCCCGCGCGATGGGGTGTTCGGAGCCGGATTCGGCGGTCGCGGCGGCGCCCAGCAGCAGTGACTCGGGCGACTCCTCGCGTTCGATGATCAGGCCGCCGTCGGGCGCGGGATCGTTGCCTCCGTCGGTCGCGGCCCGCTCGCCGACGAGCTCGACGTCGGTCAGGGTCATCTCGCCGTGGGTCAGCGTCCCCGTCTTGTCGAAGACGATCGTGTCGATCCCCCGGACCTGCTCGAGGACGTCGCCGCCCTTGAACAGGACGCCGTTTTTCGCGGAGAGCGTCGAGCCGACCATCGTCGCCGCGGGCGTCGCCAGTCCCAGCGCGCAGGGACAGGCGATCAGCAGCGCCGAGGCCAGCACGACCACGGAGAACTCGAAGACCGGGACGCCGCCGACGACGGGCCCGCCTCCGACGGGCTCGAGCAGCGGGATCCACGAGCCGAGCGCCGCCGAGAGGCCGTACAGCGTCTCGGGGAAGAGGAACCACAGCACCGCCCAGACGACGGCGTTGACGATCACCGCGGGGACGAAGTAGGCGCTGACCCGATCGACGAGCCGCTGGATCTCGGGCTGGCGGGACTGGGCTTCCTTGACCCGCTCGACGATCTGCTGGATCGCCGTCTCGGAACCGACCTTCGTCGCCTCGACCAGCAGGACGCCGTTCTCGTTGATCGTCGAGCCGACGACTTCGTCACCCTCCCCTTTCTCGACGGGGACGGACTCCCCGGTGAGCATCGACTCGTCGACCGCGCTCTGGCCCTCGTGGACGACGCCGTCGGTGGGGATCTTCTCGCCCGGTCGAACCTTCATCACGTCGCCCGGCTCGACGTCCTCGAGGGGGACCTGCTTCTCTTCGCCGTCCACAACGATGGTCGCCTCGTCGGCCTCCATCTCGAGCAGTTCCCGCAGCGCGCTGCCCGCGCGGGCCTTCGAGCGAACCTCGAGCCAGTTCCCGAGCGTGATGAACCACAGGATAAAGGCGACGGCCTCGAAGTAGAACCCGCCCGTAACGATCCCGAGCAGAACGGCCGTACTGTAGACGTAGCCCGCCGAGGTGCCGACGGCCACGAGCGTGTCCATGTTCGCCCGGCGGTCGTTCGCGAACGCGCGGTAGGCGCCGACGAGGAACTCCTTGCCGAGCGTCGCCATCAGGGCGGTCGCGAAGACGAACTCGACCCAACCCAATCCGATCCCGAACACCGCCTCCGGCAGTTCGACGAGGCCGAACATCGCCAGCATGATCGGGACGAACGGCAGCGTCAGCAGCCCGCCGCCGATCACGAGTCGGCGCTGGCGCCGCAGCTCCCGCTCGACGGCGCGTTCGCGCTGGCTCGCGCCCTGGGTCTCCTCGAGCTCGTCGCGGACGGGGTCGTACCCCGACTCCTCGATTGCGTCGCCGATCTCGCCGATCGAGACGTCGTCGGGGTTGTACTCGACGCGGGCCTCGTCCGAGGCGAAATTCACGTCCGCACGGACCACGCCCGGCAGCTCGGTGACCGCGTCCTCGACGGTCCCCGAGCAGGTCGAACACGACATCCCCATCACGGTGATCGTCTCCGTCGCCGAGGCCGCCTCGTACCCCGCCGCCTCGATCGCGTCGTAGATCGCGGCCAGCGACGTCTCTGCGGGGTCGTACTCGACGGTCCCCTCGTCGGTGGCGTAGTTCGCGCTCACCGACGCGACCCCCTCGAGCTCACCGACCGCGTCCTCGACGCTGCCCGAACACGTCGCACAGGACATCCCGGTGATCTCGAGGTGCGCTCGTCTGGTACTCATGGTCGATGGTACGTCCTCTACGTTGAAGCGGGTTGCGTCTCATATAGCCAAAATAATTCGGATTTAGAAACTCGAATATAAATTTAGAATTCGAAGAACCCTTCTAACTGAAACCGGCTGGCGATGATCGGATTGATCGCTTCGGCCGTGACGACGGAACCCCGTCGCAACCGGGGTTAGCAGTGACCGCCCACCTGATGGTGCGTTCCGTTGTCCTCGGGGTGTTCGGCGTGATGTTCGCCGTGATCGTGTTCGCCGTGATGTTCAGCGTGGTCATGTTCGCCGTGATCGTGTTCGGCGTGATCGTGTTCGGCGTGATGTTCGCCGTGGTCATGTTCGGCATGATGTTCGCCGTCGCTGTGCATCCGGTCGAGGACGTCGACCGGACCCGTGTCCGCGCTTACGACCGCGACGCCGCCGAGCAACGCGACGATCACGACCGTGGCTGCCAGGAGTCGGAGTAGGGGTATCGTCATTAGTCTTCTCCTCAGTCGATCGAACGGGCGGGTAACGGTTGTAGATCTGGGTGTGAACCCGCGTCGGAGATCGTTCGAGATCGTTCGTGCGCCGATCTAATCGTTTCTTATCGGAGAGACCGTTCGTTCGGCCTCTGTGTGGCGGTCTCGATCCCGCCGATCCAATCGTCGCACCGAAGCGACCCGTGTCGCCGGAGAGCGGTCACCGTTCGCCGTCCAGGTCGTCGATCAGTTCGTCGCTCGGGTAGACGCGGTACGTCCGCCCCTGTCGCTCGCGGTAGAGCAGGCCGCGTTTCTCGAGGTCGGTGACGGTCTGGCTGACCTTGCTCTTGGAGAACTCCGACCGATCCCGGAGTGCGATCTGCGTAATTCCGGGAGAGTCGACGACTGGCTCGAGGACGCGGCGTTCGTCCTCGGGCAGAACGGTCAGGATGTGAGGAGACGCCCGAGCCGCTGGCTCGTCCGTTCGGTCGGTCGAGGATTCGTCTCGCTCGTCGTCAGCCGCGATCGACGGGCCGTCCTCTCGAGGTGTGGTTTGCCGCTTGGGGTTCCGTCCTCGCTCCTCGCGAACGATCCAGTACGCGCCAGCGACGACCCCCGCAACGAGAACCGAGCCGAGCAGATACCAGCCCGGATTTGTCCCGTGAACCGCAGCGTGACCCATCATCTCGCCGTGCGCCTGAGCTTGTCGATACGCCTGCCAGGCGGCCCCGACACCGAGCAGGAGGATCCCGGCAACCAGCGCGACGATGGCGGTGTCGCGTGTCGTTCGGCCCACTATTTAGTCCGTGTGGCGTCGCTCACCTATACGTTTCCGCTTCCGACGGCACCGGCAGATGCCATCGTCGGCATCGAGAACCGTGTATGAGAATTAAGACGATTCGACGAAAACTAGCGACGACGACCGCCGACGATTCGGAGTGTAGCCGAGCGACGATCACTCGAGAGTGACGCTCGAAGCCAACGCGAGCGAGCCGGATAAGCGGACTCGAAATCCATGACCGAGCCGACCCACGATCACGGCGACGGCGCCCGCCCGGAGGGCGAGTCCGCTCGCCGCGAGAGGCCCACGGACCGCTACTGCTCGTGTTGTCGGGTGTGTGACTGCTACCGGGACGCACCCGAACCCGACCAGAAGCCGGTCGAACGTCGCGACGACCGCGAGGACGCCGCTCACGAAGACGATCACGAGCACGGTGCTCACGTCGACCACTCGGGCCACGAGGAGATGTTCCGGAAGCGGTTTTTCGTCTGTCTCGTGCTCTCCCTACCGGTGTTGTACTACAGCCCGATGCTCCAGGAGTGGCTCGGCTACACCGCCGTGACCATCCCGGGCAGCAAGTTCGTCGGCCCCGTCCTCGGCGTGGTCGTCTTCGCCTACGGCGGCGTTCCGTTCCTGCGGATGGGCGCGGTCGAGGCGCGCAACCGCGAACCCGGGATGATGCTGCTGATCTCGCTGGCGATCACGGTCGCGTTCGGCTACAGCGTCGCGGCGGTCGCCTTCGGGATCGGCGACCCGTTCTTCTGGGAGCTCGTGACGCTGATCATCATCTTCCTGCTGGGTCACTGGATCGAGATGCGCTCGGTCAGACGAGCCTCGGGCGCGCTCGACGAACTGGCCGAGCTGATGCCCGACACCGCCGAGCGGATCACCGAGGACGGCGAAACTCGGACGGTTCCGACCGACGTCCTCGAGGAGGACGATCTCGTACTCGTCCGACCGGGCGCGAACGTTCCCGCCGACGGCGTCGTCGAGGACGGGACGTCGAACGTCAACGAGGCGATGGTCACGGGGGAATCGACGCCGGTGAAAAAGGAGCCGGCCGACGTCGTCCTCGAGACGATCGAGGGCTGGAGCGAGGACGACGTGTTGACGCTTGCGGCCGCGGCCGAGGGCGATTCGGAGCACGTGATCGCACAGGCCGTTCGCGAGGAAGCCGAGGCGCGTGAGCTTTCCGCACCCGACGTTCGCGGTTTCGAGGCCCTCGAGGGACGGGGCGTTCGCGCGACGGTCGAACGGGACGCGGTTCCGGCCGCAACAGCGGGCGGTCCCGGCGGAACCGCGGACAGGAGCGAACCGGGCGACCGGAACGGCCGCACCGTCTCCGTCGGCGGCCCGAATCTGTTGGGTCACCTCGGGATCGAGCCCGGGACCGCCTTCGAGGAGTTCGCCCAGGAGGCCGGCGAACGGGGGTACGGAGTCGTCTACGTACTGTGTGACGACTCGGTCGTCGGCGCGCTCGCGCTGGCCGACGTGATCCGCGAGGAGAGTTTCGAGGCGATCGACGCGCTGCAGGGGATGGGCGTCGAGGTGGCGATGCTGACGGGCGACGACGCCGAGGTCGCTCACAGCGTCGCCGACGAACTGGGCATCGACACCGTCTTCGCCGAAGTCCTGCCCGAGGACAAAGACGAGAAGATCGTCGAACTCCAGGAGGAGGGCACGCTCGTCGCGATGGTTGGCTCGCAAGAGCTACGCTCTTGCGAACGGCGTCAACGACGCGCCCGCGCTCACCCGCGCCGACGTCGGCGTCGCCATCGGCTCGGGGACCGACGTTGCCGTCGAGTCGGCCGACGTCGTCCTCGTCGAGAACGACCCCCGCGACGTCGCCCGGCTCGTGTGCCTGAGCCGGAAGAGCTACCGGAAGATGCAGGAGAACATCGCCTGGGCCGCAGGGTACAACGTGTTCGCGTTGCCGCTTGCGGCCGGCGTGCTGGCGCCGATCGGCGTCCTGCTCTCGCCGGCGGTCGGCGCGGTGCTTATGTCCGCCAGCACGGTGATCGTCGCGATCAATGCGCAACTGCTGCGCCGGGTCGATCTCTCGATCTGATCGCCGTCAGGGTTCGGGATCCGTGGATCGTTCTTTAAGTGGTTCTGGTCACAAGGTGAAGCTATGACGGGAAGTCGTCGTTCTCTCGGTTCTCGCTTCCGGTAGTCGTGGCTCCCGACAGCGACGCGGACGGCAGCGTCGCCGGGATGAAAAGACAGTTCCCCGCCGACGCCGAACGGTTCGACAATGCGAATCGCCGTTCCCAACAAGGGCCGCCTGCACGAGCCGACGATCGACCTCCTCGAGCGGGCGGGGCTGCACCTCGAGAACGGTGCCGACCGCAAACTGTACGCCGACACCGTCGACCCCGACGTCTCGGTGCTGTTCGCCCGCGCGGCCGACATCCCCGAGTACGTCGCCGACGGCGCGGCCGAGATGGGGATCACGGGCTACGACCAGGTTCGGGAGGCCCGCGTCGACGACGTCGCCGAACTGCTGGATCTCGAGTTCGGGCGCTGTCGGCTCGTCCTCGCGGCGCCCGAGGACGGCGACATCGAAGGCGTCGCGGATCTGGCCGGGAAAACCGTCGCCACCGAGTTCCCGAACATCACCCGCGACTTCTTCGACGACGCCGGCGTCGAACCCGACATCGTCGAGGTCTCGGGTGCGACCGAGCTGACGCCTCACGTCGAGATGGCCGACGCGATCGTCGACATCACGAGCACCGGGACGACCCTGAAGATGAACCGGCTGGCGATCGTCGAGGAGGTGCTCTCGAGTTCGGTCCGGCTGTTCGCCCGCGAGGACGTCCTCGAGGAGCCGAAGGTCCAGGAAGTGCAGACGGCGCTGTCGTCGGTGAAACACGCCGAGGGGAAACGCTACCTGATGATGAACGTCCCCGAGGACCGGCTCGCGGACGTCCGCGAGGAGATCCCCGGCCTCGGCGGGCCGACGATCATGGACATCGCGGACGATAACGGCGACGAGATGCTCGCGGTTCATGCCGTCGTCGACGAGCGAAACGTCTTCGAGACGATCACCGACGTCAAGGAAGCTGGCGCCAGCGACATTCTCGTGACCGAGATCGAGCGGCTCGTCGAGTAGGGTTCTCGAAAGACTGGCGGAGGAGTGTCGATGAGGGCCCGTTCCGGTGAAACGGCGCCACGGATCGGACGTGGCGCGGGACGTCGGTCGCGTATACCGATCGCTCAAGGGCGAGGCAGGATCCGTCCTGAACTATATACTTCCTCTGAACGTACGTTCAATGGGCTATGGAACGATTTACTGGCGATACGGCACTTGTTACCGGAGCTGGATCGGGAATCGGACGCGCAACGGCTCGACGGCTCGCCACCGAGGGCGCTAACGTCGTGGTTTCCGACGTCGACGAGGACCGTGGGGAGGACGTGGTCACAGCTATCGAGGACGACGGTGGAACCGCCACCTTCGTCTCGGCCGACGTCACCGACCCCGAAGCGGTTCAGCGGCTCGTCGAGGTCGCCGTCGAGACGTACGGAAGTCTCGATATCGCCCACAACAACGCCGGTATCCTCACCGGTTTCGAGGACATCGCGGACATCGACGAGGACGACTGGGAACGGCTCGTCAACGTCAATCTGAAGGGGGTCTGGGCCGGAATGAAAGCCCAACTACCCGTAATGGAAGACCAGGGGAGGGGAGTCATCGTGAACACGGCGTCCGAAGCAGGACTCGTCGGGATGGGTGGACTCGGAAACTACGTCGCCAGCAAACACGGCGTCGTCGGACTCACGAAGACGGCCGCACTCGAATACGCCGACCGAGGTGTCCGCGTCAACGCGATCGCGCCCGGGCCGACCGAGACGAACATCCAGGAGACGATGGCGGGCGGTTCGGATCCCCGCGAATTGCCGTTCGACACGAGTGCCATGTCCGACGTCCCGATGGGGCGCCACGCCAAACCGGAAGAGATGGCGAGTGTCGTGGCCTTTCTCTGCTCCGCGGGCGCATCATTCGTGACCGGCGTCACCGTCCCGGTCGACGGCGGTCAGGCGGCTGACTAGCCGTCAGCTCCCCTCGTGTATCACAGGCGAAAGCTCACGGCTTGCACTGTGGGGTGAATCCGTTACCAGGGTCGCTCGAGGTCGACGTCTTCGAGGACGGACTCGAACTCCCGGAGGTTCGCCGCGGGCGAGACCAGCCCTCGATCGCGGTCGTACTGCACGAGACCGTACCGCTCGAGCAGCGGCAGGTGAGTGCGACACAGCGCGACGTGGACACGCTGGCGCAGCTCGTGGATCGTCGTCAGGACGGTCGTCTCGTCCTCGGTGTCGGCGAGCCAGCCGACGAGTCGCTGGACCGTGATCGGCTCCTCGGCGGCCAGCAGGTACCTGAGCACCTCCCGTCGCCGGTCGTTTGCCAGCACACGACCGAACTCTCCGCGCGTGAGGGCGCGAAGGGGCGTCGGTTCCCCGCTCGGTCCCTCGGCGACGGACGTCGTTCGGTCCGGATGGAGCGTCATCATCGATGGAGACTCAGTCGGGCCGAATAAACGCGGTCGGTCGTTTCCGATCCTCCGCTCCGGTTCAGGCCAGTCCCGACGATTCGGGCCGGTATGAACGGTTACCAACTCGAGCGAACGATCGCGTCGAATCCGACTCTCGGCGATAATGAGGGAGTTAAACCGACGTTACCCAGTCGGTTACCGCGGCGAACCGAAAGCAGCGTTCGCTTTCAGCGACAAAAGCGGTGAAACGGTCAGTGAGAACGATGGATCTACGGCGGCGACGACCGCGAGAATCGCGTCGGGTTCGTTACTCGAGCAGGCCGAGGTCCTCGAGACGAGAGACGATCTTGTCGACGGCGTGCTCGGCGTCCTCGGGCTTTTTCCCGCCGGTGATGACGAGTTTCCCGGAGCCGAACAGCAGGGCGACGACCTCGGGCTCGTCGAGCCGGTAGACCAGGCCCGGGAACTGCTCGGGCTCGTACTCGATGTTCTCGAGACCGAGACCGATCGCGATCGCGTTCAGGTTGAGGTTGCGTCCGAGGTCGGCCGAGGTGACGATGTTCTGGACGACGATCTCGGGGTCCTCGTTGACCTGAATCTGGAGTTCCCGGAGCTTGTCGAAGACGATGCGGAGACTCTCGTGGACGTCGTCGGTGCTTTTTGCACCGGTACAGACGATCTTCCCGGAACGGAAGATCAGGGCGGCGGACTTGGGGTTCTGCGTACGGTAGACCAGGCCGGGGAACTGTTCGGGGTCGTAGTCGGCCCCCTCGAGGTCCATCGCGACGCTTTGCAGATCGAGCTCCTGTCCGATGCCGGTCGACGCCACCACGTTTTCGATATTGATGGTGTCCTTCGGATCCGTCATAAGTCGCTTAAAAAGACGTATTTAAGGCTTATAAAGGTTGGTACCGGCACCTGATATATCCGGTTTATATCGGACGGTCTAGTAACGAAATCGCCGGCGTTCGACGCCGTCCGGGCGGTTCGATGGAGATCGTGCGCCGCGTTCTCTCACCACTGTGAGACGCGGTCGAACCTCGAGTACGAAAAACGGTACGCTGATACCCGCGCCCGAGCGATAGTCGGACGTGTACTTCCTCGAGCTCGGCGGCGAGGACGACGCGTTCGCAGTCTGCGAGGCCGAAAGCGCCGCGGCAGACGTTCGCCCGATCGCGCCCGGGCTCGCGGTCGCGAACGCCGTCGTTCCCGAGCGTGTCCGCGGACTGGCCTACACGCACCGTGTGAGCGCGCTGCTGGGCCGGACCGACGCCGACCTCGCCAGTGCGAAGGTGTTACTCGAGGCCGCCCCGATCGACCGCGAGGGAACAGTCGCGGTGCGCGCGACCGACGTTCACGGCTCGACGGGCGTCGCGACCGACCGCGTGGAGCGGGAACTCGGCCAGATCCTGGTCGACCGTGGGTTCGCGGTCGACCTCGAAGACCCCGATCACGTCCTGCGAGCGGCGTTTTCGTCGGGGCGACTCGAGCGCGACGAACGTGACGGCCTCCTCTCGAGTGCCGACGGCGAGGACCCGACGCGAGGTGAGCAGGTGTCGGTCTGTGCGCTGGGCTGGCTCACAGCAGCGAGCGTCCGGGACTTCGGTTCGCGTGCACCGACGGACAAACCGTTCTTCCAGCCCGGCAGCATGGATCCGCTGTTGGCCCGTTCGGTCGCGAACGTCGCGGGCGCCCGCCTCGGCGCGACCGTTCTCGATCCGATGTGTGGGACAGGCGGCGTGCTGGTCGAGGCAGGACTGGTCGGAGCCGACGTCGTCGGCACCGACGCCCAAGAGAAGATGGCAGTGGGCACACGCCGGAACCTCGAGCACTTCCTCGACCGGGACGACCCCTCGCCGACGGGCGTTTCCCGAGGGTCGTGGCACGTCGGCCGCGGCGACGCGACGCGGTTGCCGTTTGCCGACGACGCGGTCGACGGCGTCGTCTTCGACGCGCCCTACGGTCGCCAGTCGAAGGTCGACACCCACCGCCTCGAGGATCTCGTTTCGGGCGCGCTCGCCGAAGCCCGTCGGGTCGCCTCTCGAGCCGTCGTCGTCGCCGACCGCTCGTGGGCCGCGGAGGCTCGCGAGGTCGGCTGGGAGCTCGAGGCCGCGTTCGAACGCCGCGTCCACCGGTCGCTGACGCGGTACGTACTGGTACTCGAGTGACGGCCGTTCGGGACCGAGCCGAACCGTCGTCGGCTCTCACGGACCGGATAAGGGACTGTTAAGGTCCGATATCACAACGACCCGCCATGGATATTTTCTTCAGCGGCTCCATCCGCGGCGGGCGGGACGACGTCGATCTGTACGCCGATCTCATCGCTCTCCTCGAGCAACACGGAACGGTCCTCACCGAACACGTCGGGACCGAGGACGTCGAGACGAAAGAGCAGGCGGCGGGACTGACCGACGGCGACATCCACGACCAGGACGTCGCCTGGCTCCGGCGGGCCGACGCCGTCGTGGCCGAGGTGACGACGCCGAGCCTCGGGGTCGGCTACGAGCTCGGCCGGGCCGTCGCGTGGGAGACGCCCGTCCTCGCGCTCTACCGTCCGGACGGCGAGCACGAACTGTCCGCGATGGTGCGGGGCAACGACGCCGTCGAGGTGGCCGAGTACCGGACCCTCGAGGAGGTCGCACCCGTCCTCGAGGCGTTCCTTCGACGGGAGTGATCGTCGGCTACGGCTCGTCGCCGAGCGCGCGCTCCCGGAGTCGCCGCCCCGAATCACTCTCGACGGTCAGTTCGGGCACCGGCTGGGGTTTTCCGCTTTCGTCGATCGCGACGAACGTAAAGGAGGACTCGGTCGTCTTCTCGGTCTCGCCGGTTCGGGGCTCCTCGCGCCAGGCCCGGAGCGCGACGTGGACGCTCGAACGACCCGCGTCGTAGACGTAGGCCTCGACCAGCGCGATGTCGCCGATCCTGATCGGCCGCTCGAAGTCGAGTTCGTTCACGCGGGCAGTGACGCAGGTCTCGCCGGCAAAGCGCATCGCCGACATCGCGGCGGTCTCGTCGAGCCACTTCATCAGGTTCCCACCGTGAAGCGTGTTGTTGTTGTTCGCGTGGTTGGGCTGGACGCGGAATCGGTTCTCGATATGGGTCTCGCAGACGGTCGGCATACTCACGTCTCGGTTCGGAGTGACGAAAAGTCCGGGCCCGGAACGTGACTACGCGTTCCGACCGAGCTCCGCGAGCAGATGCGAGACGTGGATCCGATCGCTCGACCCTTCCTGCATCTCGAACTCGACGTCGGCCGCGAGCCGGTGGGTACGGGCCAGCTTCTCGCCCTGGTAGCGTTTTCGCGCGACCTCGAGGACGAGATCCAGTACCTCCCCGCCGTCGAGCCCCTCGTCGACGAGCAGGTCGTCCAGCGCCTTTCGGGCGTCCGTGAACTGTCCCGCCTCGGCGTCGTCGAGCATCTCTTCGACCTCGTCCTCGAGGCCGACCTCGCCGATCGTCTCGTAGGCCGCGCTCATCGTCAGCTCGCCCGCGTCTTCGACGGTCGTCTGGGCCGCGAGGATCGCCTTCCGGAGGTTTCCGTTCGCGTAGCCGGCGACGAACTCGAGGCCCTCGGCGTCGTAGTCGACCTCCTCCGTGTCGACGATCCGTTCGAGCACCGCGACGGTCTCCTCGCTGGTCGGCGCCCGCACCGAGACGGGGAAACACCGCGAACGGATCGGCGGGATGAGCTTGGTCGGCTGGCGGGTCGCGATGATAAACTGGGTCGTCCGGTGGTGTTGTTCCATGATCCGCCGCAACGCCTGCTGGAAGTCCTCGCGGACGTCCTCGGCGTTGTCGAGCAGGATCGTCTTGTACTCCCCGGAGACGGGCGCGTAGCTCGCCGACTCCTTGAGAACGCGGTTGATCATGTCGCGTTTGGACATCGACGACCGCCCAGTTAGGAAGGAGGCGAAACGGGGGTCGTTTTTGATCTCCGTCTTGGTTCGCCCGAAGAAGTCAGCGACGTTGATCTCGACCAGATCGTTGTCCGGGTCCTCGTGCGCTTCTCGAGCGAGCGCGCGCGCCGCCGCGGTCTTCCCGCTGCCGGGCGGTCCCTGCAGGACGAGGTTCAGCGGCTCCTCGACGGCTCGCTCTAAGTACTCGCGAGCGTCGTCCTGTGGCAACTCGGCCAGCTCCGGGGCGTGGGTGTCGGTCCACAGCGGCGCGTCCATCGCTCGTCGGTAGGGGAGAGGGCGGTAAGAATCGGTCGGTTGGACGCCGCGTTACTCGTCGTCGTCACCCGCGTCGTCGTCCTCGTCGTCCGACTCGTCCTCGGCTTCGATATCGGCGATACTGAACGTCGCCTCGACCGGTTCGTCGTCGTGCTCGAGCGGCTCTGCGTCGTCGACGTCGTCGGGATCGCCCTCGTAGACGACGGCCGTGAGCTCGTCGTCATCCTCGACGCTCGCGTTCTCGTCGAACTCGACGGTGACGTTCTCGTGTTCGCCGGCCTCGAGTTCGTCGCTCGTGCCGAGCAGCTCGTCGTCGTCCTCGACGGCGACGAAGCCGTCCTCGGGAGTCGCGACGTCGACGGTCACTTCGTCGGTGTCGGCGTCGACGACCGAGATCGACGGATCGGTGTGGAACTCGAGTTCGATCTCGCCGATCTCGCCGTCGTCGTCGGTGTAGACGCCGATCGCCTGTGTTCCGGGCGGCGTGCCGCTCGTATCGACCTCGAACGTGACTTCGCGGTCCTCGCCGCCGTCGAGCTCGAGGATCTGGCGCTCGAGGACGGTGCCGTTCAGCCGGAATTCGACGATCTGTTGCTGGGCGAACTCGGTCGGGTTCCGGACCTCCGCGGTGACCGAGATCGTCTCGTTGGTCGTCGCCGACTCCGGCGCCGTCATCGATTCGACGACGAACGAGTCGGAGACCGCCTCGTCCTCGTCGAGGGTCACCGACGCAGTGTCACTGACGGGGTAGCCGTCCTCGAGGTAGGGCTGGTCCTCCTCGCCGTCGGTCTCGTAGTACTGGAACGTCTCGTCGCCGGTGGTGTCCTGGTGGACCGTCGCGGTCAGCTGGCCGGCGAGCTCGGTCTCGTTGTCCTCGCTCTCGACGGTGACGTTCTCGTGGGTTCCGTCCTCGAGGTACGTCGAAACGGCGAGGGGTTCGTCGCCGCCGTCCGTGATGACGACGAAGCCGCCGTCGGAGAGGGTAACTTCGTCGATGCCGACGCTCACACCGTCGTTCTCTTGATCCTCGAAGCTGATCGAGGCCGACGGGTCCTCGTCGACGCCGAAGATGACTGGTGCCTGGCCGACGACGATTCCCGCCGCGAGGACGACCGCGATCGCGATCAGGATGGCGGTAACTCGCTTGATAGTGCCGAACGTCGCTCTCGAACTCATTTGGTGGTGGTGATGCTCGACACGTTAGGGCTGCAGGGACGTAAAACGCACAGTCCGTTCGCCGTTCCGAACCGACGGCCGACTGCTTCGTGTCCGACCGACGGTCGCGCCGGATCCGAAGGCGGTTTAGTCTCAGCGCGTCGAACACGCAGTGATGCCACTGCGTGTGACGTTTCTGGGGACCGGCGGGGCCGTTCCGACGACCGAGCGCAATCCCAGCGGACTCTTCGTCGCCCGCGAGGGCGAGGGACTGCTGTTCGACGTCGCGGAGGGGACCCAGCGCCAGATGATGCGGTTCGGGACGGGGTTTGCGGTCTCCCAGATCTTCGTCACGCACCTCCACGGCGACCACGTCCTCGGGCTTCCGGGGCTGCTCCAGACGATGGATTTCAACGACCGCGAGGACGCCCTGGCGATCCACGCCCCGCGTGGCACGCGCCGGGAACTGAAATCGCTGGTCGAGGCGCTGGGGAACCGCCCCTCGTTTCCGGTGCGAATCAACGAGGTCGGCGGGGGTGACGTCGCCTACCGCGCCGACGAGTACGAGGTACGGGCGTTTGCGACCGACCACGACACCCGCTCGGTCGGCTATGCGCTGGTCGAGGACGACCGCAAGGGACGGTTCGACCGCGAGCGTGCCGAGGAGCTCGGCGTCCCCGTGGGGCCGAAGTTCTCGACGCTCCACGAGGGCGAGTCGGTCGAGCTCGAGGACGGTACCGTCGTCGACCCCGAGCAGGTAGTCGGCGCCCCACGGCCGGGACGATCGATCGTCTACACGGGCGACACCCGTCCGACGGCCGGGACGATCGAGGCCGCAGACGAGCCCGAACTGTTGATTCACGACGCGACGTTCGCGGACGACCGCGCCGAGCGGGCCGCCGACACGGCCCACTCGACGGCCCGCCAGGCAGCCGAGATCGGTAACCGCGCGGGCGCCGAGCGGCTGGCGCTGATGCACCTCTCCTCGCGGTACGCCGGCGACGTCTCGGCTCACCTCGAGCAGGCTCGGGAGGTCTTCGCAGGCGAGGTGATCGTTCCCGACGACGGGGAGACCGTCGAGATCGAGTACCCGGACGCCTGAACGAGGCCGACCGCGGGGAAGGGCGTCCCGTACTGCGTTCGGCCGATAGGACTTTGTGGGACTATCACACAGTATCGGAGGTATCGACATGCAACCGTGCCAGAACTGTCAGGCGATCATCGACGAGTACATCCTGGACAAACAGCTCGAACCCCTGCGCGGACTCACAGTCGACGATTTCAATCTCTGTGTGGACTGTGTAACGGTCGTTCCCGACGCCTGCGTGGAGTGTGGCGGCGCGGTTTACGTTCCCCGAAACGAAACGGTGACTCCCGACTACTGCCCGGCCTGTCGATCGGACCGGATCGAGCGGACGGGTCGCGATCCCGGCTGGACCGTCGAGAACACCTCCTGACGGCCAGTCGGCGAGCGAGTCCGTCCTCGACCCTTCGAACGGGGCGGGGAGCTGTGAATGACGGGCAGCTCGAACAACGAATATCGCTGGATCGGTTGTCCTCTCGGAAATAAGTGACCACCTCGACAGTGTATAAGGTGTATATTCACTGTGTGTACACAACGGTTATTAGGCAGAATCCGTTCTTGCTTCGCGTGAACATCCTGCACAGCCGTCCGGGCCGCAGCGCCGGCCCGTCGATTTGTCGACGGCCGAGACGCGGAGCGAGCGGGGCGATCGCCGTGGATCCGACTGCCTCGATTCTGCGGCGACCGACGTTCCCCAGCGATCGACCGACGCGCGTCTCCCGTGGGTGAGAGATGGCTGCCCCACTCGATACCGCAACCTCGTCGAACGACGGCGAACCGGTGCGACGGAGCGTCGAGGTCGAGTACTGGGTGATCGACGATCGCGGCCGACTGACGGAGCCCGGTGACCTCCTCGATGCCTCCCCGGGCGTCGAACGGGAGTTCGTCGCGCCGCTGCTCGAGATTAAGACGACGCCGTGTGAGTCAACGGCCGCCCTCCGCGACGAGCTGTTCGACCGGCTGGGTCGCGTTCTCCGTCGGGCCGAGGACAGAGGTAAGCGGCTCGTCCCGCTTGCCACCCCGATCCACCACGGCCCGATCGAGGACCGTCCGAGCGAGCGCACGCGGATTCAGGACCGCGTCCTCGGCGAGAACTTCGAGTACGTCCGACACTGCGCCGGAACGCACATCCACATCGAACAGCAACCCGGTCGCGAGATCGATCAGCTAAACACGCTCATCGCACTCGATCCCGCGCTGGCGCTGGTCAACTCCTCGCCGTACTTCGGCACGACGAAGCTGGCCGCCGGTGCGAGATCACAGCTGTACCGCCGGCTGGCCTACGCCGCGCTCTCCCACCAGGGGGGACTGTGGCCGTACGCCGCTGACAGGGAAACGTGGGCGAGGCGCGTCGACCGCTGCTACGAGGAGTTCCTGACCGAGGCCGCGATTGCCGGTCTCGACCGGGACACCGTCGAGTCCCACTTCGAGCCGGAGGGAACGGCCTGGACGCCGATCAAGCTTCGCGATCGGTTCTCGACCGTCGAGTGGCGCTCGCCCGACACCGCTCTTCCGAGCCAGGTCGTTCGACTCGCGGATGAGATCGCCGGCCTCGTCGGGCACGCTACCGAGGTCGACGTCCGCATCGAGGGAGAGACCGGTCGCGTGACGAGCGACTCGATCGTTCTGCCGGAGTTCGAGGCGCTGGAACCGTACGTCGACGCCGCCATCCGGGACGGACTGTCGTCGTCCTCGGTACGCTCGTACCTCGAACGAATGGGGTTCAACGTGGCAGCGTACGACCCGCTCTCGACCGAACTCGCTGCGGTTGGGGAGCCGACGAACGCCGAGGCGCGATCACTTCGCCTCCGGTATGCGGACCGCCTCGAACGCGATCTGTCTCGAGGCGTCCGTTCGATGTCCGTCGATCCACGAGAACACCGGCCAAGCGCCGACGAGAGGACGTCGCGGTCCGATTCGCGGTGAGAACGAATGGGAGAGCTACGACTCGCGCTACTGAACGCGGCTCACGAGGCGACCGAGACGCGACGAAACTTCCGTCGGGAGCTCGACGCCGAGCTGACGGCGTTTCACTGTCCGTCCGGCGAGTTCCCCGACGACTTTCGGTACGACGGGTTCGTCGTCACCGGTTCGAGAGCGTCGGTCTACTGGGATCGGGAGTGGATCGGCCGGCTGAAGACCTGGGTCGGCGATGCGATCCGGGCCGGGCTGCCGGCGCTCGGCGTCTGTTACGGCCACCAGCTCCTCGCTGACGTCATGGGCGGTCGCGTCAGTTCCATGGGCGAGTACGAGATCGGCTACCGCACCGTCGAACAGGACGGAGAGAACCGTCTCCTCGAGGGCGTCGGCGAAGCGATGACCGTCTTTACTACCCACTCCGACCACGTCTGTGAGAAGCCGCCGGGCGCGACGGTGTTCGCGAAAAACGAGTACGGAATCCACGGCTTCCGGAAAGACCGCGTCTTCGCCGTGCAGTTTCATCCGGAGTACGACATGGAGACGGCCGAATCGGTCACCGTGGGGAAGTCAGACCAGCTCTCGGAGGAGCGTATCGACGCGGTTCTCGAGGGAATCCACGCCGGAAACTACGACGCTGCCTGCGAGGCAAAGCGGCTGTTCGATAACTTCCTCGCGTACGTCGAAGAGCTGGAAGCGGAACGACTCGACGCGGACGGCGGACCGCCCGAGCCGTCACGTTGACCGCGACCGGCAGGGAGCCACCGGAGAGTGGCGATTCAGTCGTGGCCGTACACCGGCACCGGTTCGTACGGCTCCTCGAGGTAGTCGACGTCCGAGGACGACAGCGAGAGTTCGAGCGCCTCGACGGCCTCCTCGAGATGGTCGTCGCTCGAGGTGCCGATGATCGGAGCCGTCACGTTCTCGTTCTGGAACTGCCAGGCCAGCGCGATCTGGGCCATCGTGACGCCGTACTCGTCGGCGAGCTCCCGTACCCGTTCGTTGATTGCCTCGCTTGCCGGGAACTCGTGGTAGGGGACGCCCGCGTTCTCGACCTCGTGGTCGGCCCGCGTGGTCGTCCGGAACTCCTCGTGGGGCCGAGCGAGATAGCCAGCGCCGAGGGGGCTCCAGGGCATCGTTCCGACGTCGTCGGCCTCACAGACGGGGTACATCTCCCGTTCCTCCTCGCGGTAGGCCAGGTGGTAGAGGTTCTGCATCGTCTCGAACGGCGCGAGCCCCTCGCGTTCGCTCACCCGCCGGGCCTCGAGGAACTGGTGAGCCCACATCGAGGACGCCCCGAGGTGGCGAACCTGCCCGCGCCGAACCGCGTCGTCTAGAGCCCGCATCGTCGTCTCGATCGGCGTGTCGTAATCCCAGCGGTGGATCTGGTAGAGATCGAGGGTGTCCAGCCCGAGACGGTCGAGGGAGGCCTCGAGTTCCTGTTCGATCGTCTTCCGCGAGAGCCCCGCCGCGTTACGGTGGTCGCTGGCGCCGGGAAACCTGACCTTCGAGGCGACGACGAACTCCTCGCGGTCGTAGTCGGCCAGCACGTCCCCGAGGATCGACTCGGATTCGCCCGCCGAGTAGACGTTGGCGGTGTCGAAGAAGGTGATCCCGAGCTCGATCGCCCGCTCGATGAGCTCGCGACTCTCGTCCTCGTCGAGCATCCAGTCCTGTCCGCTGCCGAAGCTCATACAGCCCAGACAGATCTTGCTGACGTCCATCCCGGTCGAGCCGAGGGTCGTGTACTCCATCCGCGTTTGCCGACGCGTGTCGCTACCAAATAGCTACTGCCGACGCGACCGTCTCCTTTACTCATATCTCTAACGCCTAAAATTTACTCTCGGGGCCGCTACCCTCCAGAAAACCTATATAACCTGTTCCGAGAGGACGTGGTAGTGGTTCGTATTGGGTGCTCTCCTCACTGAGCTGACGACCGTTCTCTTCCCCGCAGTGTACGTGCTGTTCTTTCTGGGGACGCTCGGCGTTCTCGCCGTTGCCCGTCGGCGGTACGCCAGGGAGGTCTGGCTCGCTGGCTTTTTCACGACGCTGCTCGCCGTTACGCTGGTCGGGATGCCGCTGTTGCCCGTCGTCGACATGCACAAGTTCGCCCAGCCCTCCGAGGACGAGGAGAGCTACTACGAGATCCGGGTCGTCGACTCGGCGGGCGACGAACTCCGCGTTGACGACCGTGCGACGCCGCCGGTAACCGGAACGCGGACGTCGACGATCGGTGCCCACCTCAGCGAGGAGTACACCGACGAGCAACGCCTCGAGATGGCCGCGTTCTACCTCTCGAACGCCCAGGAGTACCGCCAGGAAATCGAGTCGGGCGACCGATCGACGACCGACCACCTCCAGCCGCCCCGGTACGTCGACGACCGGGCCTGGACCGCCGACGAACTCGAGGCTTACGGCGAGTTCGAGGCGCTCCGGGTCTACGAGCGAACGGTCGTCTACACCGACGACAATACGGCGGTCGAATCAACCGAAGAACGGCCTCGGGTCACGATCGATCCGACCGACGGCACCGTCACCGAACACGAGGACGACCGATGAGCGCGTTCGTCAACTACGTCGCCGACGACGCCCGTCCGTCGCCCGTCAACCTCGCGGTCGTCCGCGTCCTGCTCGGTCTCTACGTGCTCTGGCGCGTCCTCGCGCTCGAGTGGGGCGCCTACGGGGAGTGGCCCGACTTCCACGTCGACGAGACGATCGGCTTTCTCCACCAGGACCTCTTTTTTACACTCCTTCCCTACCAGCAGTGGGTCGTCGCTGCCCTGTTGGTACTGTTCATCGTCGGTTACCGAACCCGATGGACTGGCGGTCTCGCGAGCCTCCTGTTGATGCACATGCTGTCGGTCAAGGCGACGATCTACCTGGCTGGCACCGTCGAATCGCTGTTCGTCTGTGCGTATCTGATCCTCCTGTTCGCGCTGTTCGCCGAGGACGACGTCCTTTCCGTCGACGCGGTTCGCCGGACGAGCGATCGATCGATCGCGGAGCTGAACGCCGTTTTGCGCGGCGAGACGAGCCGAACCTACAGGATGCGCGCACTCAAGTGGGGGCTGCTCGCGGTCGCGATCATCTACGTCGGCTCGGCCTGGGGGAAGGCGCTGAACGGCCCCCTCGAGATCTGGCTGTCGGGGACCGAGCTCCAGCGGGATATCCTCTTCTATGGCGAGTTGACCGGTATCGACCGCGCGTTCGGCGCGCCGCTCGTCGACAACGAACTCCTGGCGTGGGTCGGCTTCGTCGGCACGGCGCTGGTACAGCTGTCGCTGCTCGTCGCCGCCGTCCTCGGGACGTCCGTTACCCTCCCCGTCCTCGGGCTGATCGGCTTTCACGTCGCCGTGATCCTGACGCTTGGACTCTACTTCGTCGACATGATCCTCGTCCTCTCGCTGTTTGCCGCCTGGGATGTCGCCCATCGGCGACTCGCGACCGCCGACGAGGCGACGGTGATGTACGACGACCGCTGTCACGCGTATGCCCGCGCGCTCGTTCCGTTCGTCCACCTCGACACCACCGATTCGGTGCGGTTCGTCCCGCAGTCCTCGGCGCCGTCGACGCCGATCGATCGGGACGTCCTCGACCGCGACGCGGCGCTGGTACTGTCGCACGACGGGGAAGTCGTCGAGGGGTACGAGGCCTCCCGTCGACTGCTCGGACGGTTCGGGCTGCTCGCTCCGGTCGCGTGGGTAATGGGAGTATCCCCCGTCCGGGCGGTCGGCACTCGAATCTACGAGCGTCTCGCCCCCGATCGGCGACGGCAGAGCCCTGATGCATCGACGGGCGGCCGCCACTGAAAACCCGCGTCGGATTTATACCTGGCTCGTTCCTACCACCGTCCGTGAGCACGCGAACGAGTGCGCTCGACGCGGTCGTCTTCGGCGTCGACGTCCAAAGCGGCGACGTGCGCGGGGACGCCCCGTCGTACGCGCTGACAGTCTACGACGGCGAGGACGTCGATCGGGACGTCGTCACCCACCGGAAACTCAGACGGTTGATCGACGACGAGGAGCCGGCGATCGTCGCCACTGACAATATGTACGAGCTGGCGGCGGACAAGGATCAGCTGATCCACTTTTTGGGATCGCTTCCCGCCGGAACGAAGCTCGTCCAGGTGACGGGTGCCGAACAGCCCGAACCGCTCTCTCGCGTCGCGAAACGCCACGGGATTCCCTACGGGAAACAGCCCATGCAGGAGGCCGAGGCCGCGGCCCGGCTGGCCGCACACAGCGTCGGCCACGAGGTCTCTGCGTTTACGGATACGACGACGGTCAAGGTCTCGCGGGGACGCTCGACGGGCAGCGGCGGCTGGAGCGAGGACCGCTACACCCGCCGCATCCACGGCTCGGTCAAGAAACGGGCCCGCGAGGTCGAGTCCGAACTCGAGGACGCGAACCTCGCGTACGACCGCGAGGTGCGGGAGGCCTACGGGGGGTTCGCCAACGCCGTCTTTACGGTCGAGGCCCGCCCGCAGGACATTCCGGTCTCGCGGAACCGCTCGGGCGACGTCCGGGTCGAGATCGAGCGGAAACGTCGCGACGGGATCGAGTTCCGACCGCTGGCCAAGCGCCGGGATCACGTCGTCGTCGGCATCGATCCGGGGACGACGACCGCGGTCGCGATCGTCGGCCTCGAGGGCGAGGTGTTAGACGTCTGGAGCTCCCGGACGAGCGACACCGCGGACGTCGTCGAGTGGATCGTCGAGCGAGGACGACCGATCGTCGTCGCCGCGGACGTGACGCCGATGCCCGAAACCGTCGAGAAGTTCCGCCGCAGCTTCGACGCCGCGGGCTGGATCCCCGACAGCGATCTTCCGGTCGACGAGAAACAACACCGGACCCGCGACAACTCCTACGACGACGACCACCAGCGGGACGCGATGGCCGCAGCGCTGTACGCCGCCGACGACCACGAGAGTCAGTTCGAGCGCATCGCCGAGAAGATTCCGCCGGGGATCGACCGCGGCGAGGTCATCGCCCGGGTCGTCGCCGGCGAGGAGAGCGTCGAGGCCGTCCTTACCGACCTGACCGAAGACGACGGCGACGAGGAGGAGTCGACCGAGCACGAGCCTCGGGAGCTAACCGAGGAGGAACGACGGATCAAGGATCTGAAGAAACAGGTCGAACGCCTCCAGTCCCACGTCGGAACGCTGGAGGATCGTCTCGAGGAGAAAGACGAGCGTATCAACGAACTCGAGAACAGCCTGAGCGGCGCTCGCCGCCAGGAGCGCAAGGAGGTCCGCAAGGATCGGGAGGTCTCCAGACTCGAGCGGAAGGCCGACCGCCTCGAGCGCGAGCGCGACGAGGCCCGCGAGGAGGTCGAGACACTCGAGGGGAAAGTCGAGCGGATGAAGGCTCTCTGGAAGCTCGACCACTCGAACTTCAGCGACGTCTCCGCCGAGAAGGAGGGGCTCGTTCCCGTCAAGGTGATCGAGAAGTTCACGAAGGGGGCGATCCGCGAGGCCGACGAACAGTACGGGATCGCGGCCGGCGACGTCGTCTACCTCCGCGACGCCAGCGGTGCAGGCCGTTCGACCGCGGAGCTGCTCGCGGGGTTCGAACCCCGGATCGTGCTGAAGGAGGGCGGGCTGTCGGATATCGCCGACGAGATCCTCTTCGACAGCGAGATCCCGGTCGGGCCGGCCGGCGACGTCGCGATGCAGGAGGTCGACGAACTCGCCGTCGCCCGCGAGGACGACGTCGAGGCGGCGATCGACGACTGGCGCGACCGCGCCGAGAAACGCACCCGCGATCGGAAGGCAGAGATGGTCGATCAGCTCATCAGCGAACACCGAGCCGGAGACAACGAAGTCTGAGAACTGGTGGCGAGCCGACGGCTACATCATGCCGAACTGTCTGAACACGCTCGAGACCAGCGCCTTTACGGCCAGCCCGAGACCCAGTAGGACGAGCGCCAGTCCGGCGGCGACCAGGAGACTCTCGTAGGCGATAACGACGAGTCCGACCAGCAAGAGCGCGATACCGGCGATTCCGAGCGGCCCGAGATGCCTCAGCATACGGGTGAGTGACCAGAGCAGGGGGATAAGCGACGTGGTTCGTCACGGCCCCAGATCGACAGCCAGTGGCGGTCCGATCGACGAAATCGATAAAGGATTAAACCGATCGAACCCGAAGCCTGCGGTATGAGCGACGACGGTGATGGCGGTCGGAACAATCTCCGGATGCCCGACGACGATGAGGTGTTCGCGACCGTCACCAACATGCTCGGGGCGAACCGCGTCAAGGTACAGTGTGCCGACGGGACCGAACGCACCGCGCGAATCCCCGGAAAGATGCAAAAGCGCATCTGGATCCGCGAGGACGACGTCGTCCTCGTCGAGCCCTGGGACTGGCAGGACGAGAAGGCCGACATCACCTGGCGCTACGAGAAAAGCGACGCCGATCAGCTCCGTCGCGAAGGCCACATTCAGTAACGTCGATTCTCCGCGCTTTGTCCACGACCGATCGAGTCTTTAGCGACAGCAACGGCTCGCGAGCGATCGGCGTGTCCGGCAGTCACAGGAGTTCGCAAAAACGAGCGTTATCGAACGTCGACGCTGATTCGGACGGTTCCGACGCCGGGGACCTCGAGTTCGGTCATCCGGCCGTGGAGCTCGCGGGCCAGCGCCGGCGCGCCGAGCCGGAAGACAAGCGCCGCGGCCGCGACGGTGCCGACGACGGCAGCGACGACCAGCGGGTAGCTGAGCGCGACGAGCAGTCCCATCGCCGCGAGGACGAACGCGAGCGCGCCGCCGATCGAACCGGAGTCGGCGTGTCGTTTTCGAGTCGATTCGGGTCGCTGGAGATCCGGGTGTCGCGTCATTGGTTGTTTCGGATCGAAGTACACGCTCGACGCATATAACCTTTCATCCTTTTGGTACTTTTGGGCACAAGTTACCACGACACATCCAATCAAAATGGGTGAAGAAGACTTCTCTGACCACGTAACTGGTACCATGGGAGTAGCTCTCTATATCTCGGCATCATGATATCTATATCCAGAACGATCGTGACAGTTCCCGCGTGACGGTCCACGAGACCGGTGCCGGCGCTGTCTCCGGCGTCGCCACTCGGTGTGGCTGAACGCGGGACAGAGGGGAGTCGACTTCGCGGCGAGGACGGCCGCTTAGAGCCCGGCGACGTCCTCGATGGCGTCGGTCAGCGCCTCGATCGACTCGCGGTCGTGTTCGCCCATGTGGCCGATGCGGAACGTCTGCTCGCCCAGCTGCGAGCCGTAGCCGTTCGAGAACACCATATCGTACTCCTCGCTGACGGCGTCGATGGTTTCGGCGACGTCGATCCCCTGTGTGTTCTCGATACAGCTCACCGTCTGGGACTCGTACCCCGCCTCGGGGAACATCTCGAAGTGGTCGCGGGCCCACTCGCGGGTGTACTCGGCCATCTCGCGGTGGCGCTCGTCGCGGGCGTCGTGACCCTCCTCGAGCATGTGTTTCATCTGCGTGCGGTAGGCGAGCATCACCGGGATGGCGGGCGTCGAGTGGGTCTGGCCCTTCCGGTCGTAGTAGTCCAGCGAGCGCTGGAACCCCCCGTACCAGGAGGCCGACTCGGACTCGAGTTCACGCTGGTAGGCCTTGTCGCTAACCACGCAGACGGCGAGGCCGGGCGGCATGGCGAAGGCCTTCTGGACCGAGGTGAAGAGGACGTCGATCCCGTGGGCGTCGATATCGACGTAATCGCCGCCCAGCGCGGAGACCGCGTCCACGATGAAGTAAGTGTCCGGATACTCGGCGAGGACGTCGCCGATCTCCTCGATCGGGTTCCGAACGCCCGTCGAGGACTCGTTCATGACGCAAGTGACGGCGTCGTAGTCGGTGTCGGCCTGTTCGAGGGTCGCCCGGACGTCCTCGGGTTTGACCGCCTGCCCCCACTCGTACTCGAGGGTATCGACGTTCTTTCCGAGCCGCTCGGCGACGTTGACCTGGCGCTCGCTGAAGCTGCCACAGGTCGTCACGAGGACGTCGTCGTCGACGAGGTTGAGGATCGAACTCTCCATGAACTCGGTCCCCGACCCCGTGAGGACGATCACGTCGTTGTCGGTGCCGAGGAACGCCTTCGTGTCCTCGACGATCGTGGTATAGAGGTCGGTCATCCGATCCATCCGGTGGCCGAACATCGGTTCGCACATCGCCTCGATGACGTCCTCGCGGACCTCGGTCGGTCCCGGGATGTACAGCGTCTTGTCGGGGTAGTCACCCGTATACTCGCGTTTCTCGGTCACGTTACGAGCCACTGCGTCGCGCGACGGTATGGTACTTGTGAATGCCACAGCGACTCCCGGACGGTCGCGAAGCGGCCGAACCGACACCGCTACGTCTCGACCCAGCCGTAGTCCGGTGGGCCGTCCTCGTCACCCTCCTCGTCGTCGAACGAGCGTTCGCAGTACGGACATCGGTCGGCCTCGGCCGCGATGCGGGCGCCACAGGCCGGACAGTTGGTTTTCGACACCGCTACGTCCTCGCCGCCGAACGTCTCGAGGGCGTGATCGATTCGGGCGAGGAGGAGGGCCAACGCTCCCAGCCCGAATACGGCGAGAAGCGCGGCGGTCCCGAGATCGATGTTCGCAGCGGCGGGGAGGACGCTACTGGTCACGCGGCTCGATCGTTCGCTCTCGGGGATACGTCTTGTGGCTCTCGAGAGGCGCCGTCAGTCCGCCGACTGCACCGGGCTGCCGTAGCCGTCGGTACCGGCGACGTAGACATTGCCGTCCACGACGACGTCGTCGGCCCTGGCCGCGCCTGCGGCAGGTCTGGTCGGTCCGTAGCCGACGATCGGCGCGCCGAGCTTCCAGAGCGCGTCGATCTTACACAGCGCGAAGCCGACGATGATCAGCGCGAACCCGCCGATCGTCGCGAGCGTGATCGTCTCGCCGAGCAGCGCCCAGCCGACGACCGCGGCGACGACGGGCGAGGCGTAGTTGACGAGGCTGAGTTCGCTGGCTCCGACGCGCTCGAGCAACACGAAGTACGCCAGGAAGCCGCCCGCGGTGGAGACGACCGCCAGATACGCGAGCGCCGCGGTCGTTTCTGTCGTCAGCGCGGCACCGAGTCCGGCGGCGCTCTCTGCGGGGTGGACGACGCTCAGCGCGTGCAGCATGAGGGCGCCGACACCCATCGCCCACGTCTGGAGGGGTAACAGCGACAGGGTACTGCGAGTTCGCTCGGTCAGCACCGAGCCGATCGCGAACACCAGCGACGAGCCAAGCAGCAGGCCGACGCCGACGATCTGGCCGTCGAGGGAGCCCCCCGACAGCGCGATCGAAACGACGCCGGCCAGCCCGAGCCCGAGGCCGACGACGGCCGGAGCGCGGAGCCGCTCCCGGGGCAACAGCGCCAGCGCGAGCGGCGGGGTCACGATCGGCGTCAGGCTGAGGACGATCGCAGCGACGGCGCTCGAGACGTACGTTTGTCCGAGAAACATCAGCCCGTAGTGGCCGCCGACGATGAGACCGCCGGCGATCGCGATCGTCGTCCAGTCCGCCCTGGTTCGGGGTCGCCACTCGTGGCCGAGCGCGGCGATGGCCGCGATAAACAGGAGGGTCGCACCGTCGAGTCGGAGCGCGGCGAAGAGAATCGGCGGGAGCGTCTCGAGGCCGACCTCGACCGCGCCGAACGCGGTCCCCCAGGCGACCGCGAGCGCAACGAAGAGAAAGATATCTCGCTGTGAAGTCATTTTATCACGGGAGGTTCCCGAGGGACTTGAATTTTGATATCCTGGTGTAGAGAGCCTCTGCGTACCGAATCCACAGAGGGGCGCTAGCACCCGTCACGATACCAGGCGGGTATGATAGTCAGTACTACGAAACGAATTTTCGAAGATCAAACCGGTCGCTTTCGTCACCGGATCCGATCGGTCGGCAGACGCCGTCCACCTGTTCGGGTGAGTGGCCGACACCGACAGCACGGTGTCGAAAGCCAGGTGAAACCGGCGACACGGTCGCTCGAGGAGGTACGACTCCGTCGGTACCGACGCGGCAAAAATGGAACTTTGTAGCGCGGGGCGACCGAGTTACTCGTCGTCGTCGACGAGCTCGTCGTCTTCGTCGTCGGCGCCGTTCTCGTCGTCGGCGCCGTTCTCGTCGTCAGCGCCGTTCTCGTCGTCGGCGCCGTTCTCGTCGTCGGCGCCGTTCTCGTCGTCGGCGCCGTTCTCGTCGTCAGCGCCGTTCTCTTCGTCGTCAGCGCCGTTCTCGCCTTCCTCGATCTCGAAGGCGCCGCGCATCGCGTTGTCGTGGGGACGGCAGACGTACTCGTACATCTCCTCGCTGGCCTCGAAGTCGAGGAACTGGTCGTCGCCACCCTCGTTCTCCTCGTCGGTCTCGAGGTCGTCGACGATCTCGTCGTCCTCGTCGACGATCTCGATGTTGTGAGCGGAACCGTCGCCCTCTTCCCAGCCGATCTCGTACTCCTCGCCTTCCTCGAGGATCAGCGTCGGGTTCTCCTCGTCCTCGATGTCGTCGGGAGCGACGCCGACCCAGCCACCGCTCTGTGCGTCGAGCTCGATCGTCTCGCCAGGCTCGATCTCGACACCGTCGCCGTCGGCGCCGTTCTCGCCGTTCTCGTCGTCGTCGCCGTTCTCGTCGTCGTCGCCGTTGTCACCACAACCGGCAACCAGCGTCGTCGCGGCCGCAGCACCCGTAACCTTCATCGCCGTTCGTCGGGAGATGCCGTTATCTCGTGTCATCACCGATGGGTTAGGACTGGGTACATAAAAATTGCAACCCTCCGATCGTACGTCGCTATGCGGTCTCATACCATAGATATCGGTAATAACGGGCGGATAACTTCGCGGCCGAGAGATGTTTTGAAGTTGTCACGATGGCTCAGCTGTCACCGTGTTCTCCGGTTCGGAACCGGTCGGGGTCCTCGAGCGAAAGCCGGAGGAACGCGGGGACGGCGACTAACGCGATCGCGATCTCGAGGCCGCCGACGACGAGAAAGGCCGAGCCGTAGCCGTAGTTTCCGGCGACGGTGCCGCCGATCAGGAACCCGCCAAGAAAGCCGAGGCTGCCGGCGAGGTTGAACCCGGCCATCGCGACCCCGCGTTCTCGCTCGCGCGCGATATCGGTGACCAGCGCCATCGTCGCGGGAGAGACGAGCGCGCCGAGGACGCCGACGGCGACCATCGCTACCGCCGCCGTCGCGACCGACGGTGCGGCGCCGACCGCGAGGATGCCGACGCCGTAACACAGCGAGCCGACGACGATCGGGGCCGTCCGTCCGATCCGATCCGAGAGCGCCCCGAGGGGGTACTGCAGCAGGGCGAAGGGGGCGAAAAAACAGGCCAGCAAGAGTCCGGTCGCGGCGGGGCCGATCCCGAACGTCTCCTGGAAGTACAGCGTTCCGACGAGGGCGAAAAAGCCCGCGGTCAGTCGGTCGACGAACCCGAACGCGTAGGGGATCGTCAGCGTCGGCTGCCGTCGGAGTCCCTCGACGAGCGCGCGGGCGGAGCGACGGTGCCCGCCGCTGCGGTCGGGCACCAGCGAGACCAGCGCCCCGACACAGACCAGCAGGACGGCCGCGGCGACCAGCGGCGCGAGCGGGTTCAGTTCGGTTAGCTGGCCGCCGATCGGGGCGCCGAGCGCGGCGCCGAGTCCGATGGCGATCCCCGCCGCACCCATGTTGCGTCCGTGCCCGCCCTCGAGATCCATCAGCATCGTCATCGTCAGCGAGAACGCGCCGATGGTCATCGTTCCCTGGAGGACCCGCAGGGCCAGCACGCCCTCGAACGGGATCGAACCGATCGCCGGAACTGCGGCCAGGGTGGCGTATCCGATTGCGCCCGCGAGCGCTCCGACGACGATGAACGGACGGCGCCGGCCCGTCGCGTCGCTTGCGAGCCCCCAGACACCGACGAAGGCGACGTAGGCGGCGAACTCGCTGACGAGGAACCACATGCTCGCGTCAAGCGCGGTCGCCGCAACCGGCGAGGACGTCGCGTCGGCCCCGAGGGTTTCGACGAGCGTGGCGACCCCCGGGTACAGCAGCAGCTGAGAAAACAACACCGCAAAAACGACCGCCGCGAGGAGGATCCGTTCCCGGTCGTTCGAGTGCACGGGGGGTGGTTCGTGTTCGTGACCTATCAACCCGTTCGTCTGCCCGCGCGGGGCCTGCGGTTTTTGCCGTTACTGGGACGCATATGAACGTGGAGTAGTATGCGTACTAAACATGAGTGACGACGCGAGCGACGGGCGCAGCGAGCCGTCGGCCCCCCGATTCGGAACCCGAAGCGTCCACGCCGGTCAGTCGGCCGATCCGACGACGGGCGCGATGGCGCCGCCGATCCACCAGACGACCTCCTACGCCTTCGAGGACGCCGATACCGCCGCGGAGCTGTACGCCCTCGAGGGAGAGGGGTACATCTACTCGCGGATCGCCAACCCGACGGTCCGGGTCCTCGAGGAGCGGTTGGCCTCCCTGGAGGGCGGGGCGGGCGCGGTCGCGACCGGGAGCGGGATGGCCGCGCTCGACTCGGCGGTGTTGATCCTCGCGGAGGCAGGCGAGAACGTGGTCTGCTCGACGGACACCTACGGCGGGACGACGGCCTACTTTTCGAAGACGGCCTCCCGCCGGGATATCGAGACTCGGTTCGTCCCGACCCTCGAGTACGAGGCCTACGAGGCGGCGATCGACGACGACACCGCCTTCGTCCACGTCGAGACCGTCGGCAACCCGTCGCTCGTGACCCCCGACTTCGAACGGGTCGCCGAGATCGCCCACGAGCACGGCGTCCCGCTCGTGGTGGACAACACGTTCGCCACGCCCGCGCTGTGTCGACCGCTCGAGCACGGCGCCGACGTCGTCTGGGAGTCGACGACGAAGTGGCTCCACGGCTCGGGCACGACGGTTGGAGGCGTCCTCGTCGACGGCGGTTCCTTCCCCTGGGGCGAGCACGGCTACGACGAGATTGCGGGCCAGAACCACGCCTACCACGACGTCGACTTCTCGCGGGACTTTCCGGAGGCTCCCTTCGCCGCGGCCGCGCGCTATCGCTCGCTGCGCAGCCTCGGCAACCAGCAGTCGCCGTTCGACGCCTGGCAGACCCTGCAGGGACTCGAGAGTCTTCCCTTGCGCGTCGAGAAACACTGCGAGAACGCCGCGATCGTCGCCGACTACCTCGAGAGCCACGACGACGTCGCCTGGGTCACCTACCCCGGACTCGAGTCGCATCCGACCCACGACAACGCCTCGCGATACCTCGCGGATTACGGCGGAATGATCGCGTTCGGCATCGAGGGCGCGGGCGAGCGCGGCGGGTACGAGGCGGGCAAGGCCTTCTGCGAGAACGTCGAGCTCGCCCAGTTCCTGGCGAACATCGGCGACGCGAAGACGCTGGTGATCCACCCCGCGAGCACCACCCACGGGCAGCTCACCCCCGAGGAGCAGGAGGAGGCCGGCGTCACGCCGGATCTCGTCCGGCTCTCGGTCGGCGTCGAGGACCCGGCGGACATCCTGGCCGACCTCGAGGGGGCGATCGACGAAGCGACACGCGCGGCTCGCGAGGAGTAACCGTGACGACCAAGGAGACGATCGACCTCGGGGAGTTCCAGTTCCTCTCGGGGGAGACGATCCCGAGCCTCGAGGTCGCCTACGAGACCTACGGCGAGTTCGAGGGGGACAACGCGGTGTTGATCTGTCACGCGCTGACCGGCAGCGCCCACGTCGCCCGCCGTCCCGACGCCGACGACGCGACCGCGGGCCAGGCCCGGGCCTGGTGGGGCGACGTCGTCGGTCCCGGAAAGGCGATCGACACCACCGAGTACTACGTCGTCTGTGCGAACGTCCCCGGCTCTTGTTACGGGACGACGGGACCGGCGAGCACGAACCCCGAGACGGGGGAGCCGTACGGGACCGACTTCCCGCCTGTGACGATCGGCGACTGGACGCGCGCCCAGCGGCGGCTACTCGACGCGCTCGGCGTCGGTCGACTCCACGCCGTCGTCGGGGGTAGCGTCGGCGGGATGAACGTCCTGGACTGGCTGCGTCGGTACCCCGACGACGTCGACCGGGCCGCGGGGGTCGCCACCGCCGCGCGACTCGACGCGCAGTGTCTCGCGCTCGACACCGTCGCCCGGCGAGCGATCACGAGCGACCCCGACTGGAACGGCGGCCACTACTACGGTGGTCCCGAACCCGAGGACGGGCTGGCCCGCGCCCGCCAGATCGGCCACATCATGTACCTCTCGAAGTCCTCGATGGCCCGGAAGTTCGGCCGACGGTCGGCGGGCCGCGAGACGGTCCACGAGAGCCCGCCGGATCCCGCGGCCGCCTTCTTCCCCTACCGCGAGGTCGAGTCCTACCTCGACTACCAGGCCGAGAAGTTCACCGACCGGTTCGACGCCAACAGCTACCTCTACCTGACCCGCGCGATGGACGACTTCGATCTCTCGGCGGGGTACGAGTCCGACGCCGACGCGCTGGCGGCGTTCGAGGGCGAGCTGTTACTTCTCTCCTTTACCGGCGACTGGCACTTCACCGTCGAGCAGGCCGAGGTCGTTGCCGAGGCCGCCCGCGAGGCCGACGTCGACGCCGCCCACCACGTCGTCGACTCCGATCACGGTCACGACGCCTTTCTCGTCGAACCCGAGAAGGTCGGGCCGCCGCTGTCGGAGCTGCTCGAGAACGGGCTCTCCGGGCGGGCGATCACGGACACGAATCCCGAAACGAAGGACGAGGACGACTCGTTCGCGCCAGTCCACACGAGCCTCTTTTCGAAGTGACGGCGCCCGCGGCGGGCCCCTCAATCGGCGTGTGCGGTCGACGGCGCCTCTCGGGGGACGTACTGCTCCGCCAGCTGACGTTCGCCGCGACGGCGATCGATCCAGTAGCGGACGTCCCGCGCGAACAGGCCGAGACCTACCGTGCGGACCAGCCGATGGACCGGCCGCTGGGGCGAGCGAAACGTCGCGATCAGCGACCACATCGACCCCGCAGCGTAGGCGCCCAGCGCCGAGAAGGTCATCCCGAGGGTGAGAAACGTCGTGCCGTACACCATCCCGATCGCCATCGACGGAATGCTCGTCCCCAGCGGGACGCGGGCGCTCGCGTCCCGCAGCGTCGGGGCCAGAAAGAGGATCGAGAGTGTGCTGCCTACCATGAACACCAGGTCTTGCCACATCATCGAGACAACTTACTCGACTCCGAGTAAATAACTCTCTCGGTATCGAAATGGCCGATTACCGCAGAATTTCAGCGATCGCTGACGGCCCTGGGCTACTCGCGATCCAGCACGCCCTCGGCGAGTAACGTGTCCCGAACCTCGGCCATCGAGTCGACGACGACCTCGCAGTGGGGTTCGACGGCCGGCTTCGGCTCGAACCCGATCGGAAGCCCGGCAACCCGCAGCATCGGCAGATCGTTCGCGCCGTCTCCGACCGCGACCGTCTCCTCCAGCTCGGCGCCGACCCGGCTCGTCAGCTCCTCGAGCGCGGTGTCTTTGGTCCCCTCGATCAGCGGGCCCTCGACCTCGCCGGTGAGTCGGTCCTCGGCCATCGGCAGCCGGTTCGAGACGACGTGATCGACCGCGACGTCCTCGCGCTCGAGGGCGGCCTCGACGCCGCGCTCGAATCCGCCCGTGAGGATCGCCGTCGTGACGCCGGCGTCGTTCAGCGACTCGATCAGCGCCGCCGCTCCCTCGCGGAGTTCGACCTCGGCGAAGGCCGCGGCGACGGCGTCCTCCTCGAGTCCCTCGAGCAGCGCCGCCCGCCTGCGGAGGCTCTCGGCGTACTCGATCTCGTCGTTCATCGACCGTTCGGTGATCTCGGCCATCTCGTCGGCGACGCCACACTGTTTGCCAAGCAGGACGGTCATCTCGGAGTCCGAGAGCGTCCCGTCGAAATCGAACGCAACGACTGTCATCAGCCGTCGGTTGTGGCCCCCCGGATAAACCAGTTCAGGTTCCGCCGCGAAGACGTGATGGGCCGGTCGACCCGAAAACTGTTATCGTCGCGCCGCGATCGCCGGAGTATGTCAGGCGAGCGACGACTCGAGTACGAGAAGGGCCCCTCGCTCGAGGGCGAACCGACCGCACCCGAAAAAGCGTCCGTCCCTTCGGACGACGAGTCGCCGGAGCGACGACCCGAGCGAAGTCGACACTCGGTCGTCGCGTACGCACCCTGGACGGTCGGCGCCGTGTCGGGACCGGTCGCGTTCGCGCTCTCCGCTCTGCTCTCCGCCCAGCTCGCGGCCGCGATGTTCGCCTCGGGGATGTTCGCGCAGGCCGAAAACGAGCCGAGCCAGTGGGTGATCGCCGCGTTCACGCTGCTGGGAAGCCACGGCGCCGGACTCGAGCAGGGTGGCGAGCCGATCCAGGGGGCGTACGCACCGACCGGGCTGATCACCTCCCACGTCTCCGCGCTAGTTCCCGTCGTCGTCCTCGCTACCACTGGCTACCTGCTCGTCCGGTACGTGCGCCTCGAGACGCTCGCGGACGCCGGACAGCTGTTCGGTACGCTGACCGCGAGCTACGTCGCGCTGGCCGTCGCGGTCGGCGCGGTCGCACAGTGGTCGCCCGCGGACGGCGAGCCCGATCCGGGCGAGGTAGGGCCCGATCCCGAGACCCTCTCGGTCGCCGTCGACCTCTCGTCGGTTCTCTCCGTGACGGCTACCGTCGTTCTCTTCGTCGTCCTCGGCGCCGCCATCGCGGCCCTCCCGCGGCTGCTCGCGGACGGACCGATCGAAACGACCGACGCGGACGCGAGCTGACCCGCCCGCTTACTCGTCGGTTCGGGCCCCGCTCGGCGAGGACTCGGTCGGTTCGTTCGGCGACTCCCCGCGGTCGTCGTCGGGCTCGCGAGTACCACCTGGCGGTCCGTCGCGCTCCCGAAAGTCGAGCCGCTGGTCGGCCGCCCCCTCGTCGTCGAGAAAGGAGAGTTCGCGCTGGGGGAACGGGATCGTGATCCCCGCTTCGTTGAACCGGTCGTAAATACGACGGTTGAGCTGGTCGACCGCGCGGATCTCGGCCAGCGGGTGGGCGACGTAGGCCTGGAGCTCGAAGACGAGCGCGGAGTCACCAAACTCGCGAAACAGCAGGCGCGGCTTGGGCGAGCTCCGGATCATCGGCGCGTCCTCGCAGACCTCCATGGCGATGCGTTCGACGGTCTCGTAGTCGGTTCCGTACGCTGCAGAGACCGAGACGTCGACCCGGATGTGGCGCCGGGGCGCCGTCTGGTTGACGACCTGGGTCGAGTTCAGCACCGAGTTCGGTACCGTTACCATCGTGTTCTCCGGGGTCAGCACGGTCGTCGATCGGATGCCGATGTCGACGACGGTGCCGCGCATCTCCTCCTCGAGCAGGATGACGTCGCCCGGCTTGTACGTGTTGTCGAAGTACAGCGCGATACCGCCGATCAGGTTCCCGATCGCGTCCTGGGCAGCGAAGCCGATGACGATACCCAGCACACCCGCCGACGCCAGAAACGGCGTCACCTGGAGGTCCCAGATCGCGACGATGACAAGCGCCGCGATCGCGACCATCCCGATCTTCCAGAAGTTCTGGAAGATCGGCGCGAACTCGTAGTCGCTTCCGGAGCCGTTCGCGATCTCGAGCCACCGGCTGCCAATTCGGATCGCCGCGCGGGCCCACAGTACGGTCAGGGCGGTCGCGACGGCGTTGCTGAGCAGCGACTGGGCGTCGATGACGCCGAACGCCTGTAACGCGACGGAGATCCCGATCAGCAGGATCGAGATCGCAAGCGGGGTGTAGATCTCCTCGGCGGTCGCCCGTCCGAACGAGCTCGGCTCGTCTTCCCCCAGCGGCGGAAGATACCGCTT
>JGI2924J29684_1078364_pt1 | contig 43591 bp, 41 predicted proteins | sample BenlonsequencITS_FD_29684 | JGI IMG/M metagenome (IMG submission 29684) | reverse complement strand
CCCGTCCGAGCCAACGCCAACAGCCGAAAGCCGGCCTGGCGCGAAAAAAGACTCCAGACAAGACGCAAGGGAAGACACAGCACTGCCCCGCCCGCCCGAACGGAGCCCGGCGGACACAGCGCCCGGACTCCGCCGCTCTCGCTCCTCGGCAAAACAACACGCGCTCAGCGCGTCGAAATGGGCGGCCGCGATCCTCGGCGTGTACGCCCTCGCCGAACTAGGGTCTTTCGCCGGACTGCCCGCGACACAAATACTCTTCGCCGCCGTGCTGGGCGCCGTCGTGGCGCTGTCCGGGCGGAACTGGCTCGTCATGCCCAAAAAGACCCAGGTGGCCACCCAGGCGCTCATCGGCGTGGTCATGGGCGGCTACATGCAGCTCGGCCAGCTCAAAACCATCGGCCCGCTCATCGGGCCGATCGTCGTCATCACTGCCATCACGCTCGTGTTGTCCATCGTCACGGGCTGGGCGTTCTTCCGCCTCGTGCCAGGGGTGAGCCTCGGCACAGCGGTCCTCGGGACTTTGGCGGGCGGCTCGGCCGCCGTGATCTCTGCGGCGGAGGACCTGGGCGCGGACTGCCGCGTCGTCGCGTTCATGCAGTATTTCCGCGTGATCCTGATCGTCGCGACCACGCCGTTCCTCGTGGCCTGGGTCTTCGGGGCGGTCCCCAAGAGCGACTCGCGCAGAACGGATCTGAACGCGAATTTCTTCGAGCACTACCGCTGCCCGCACAACGACCAATATTTCTGCATCGTGACCGGGCGCGGGGACTGGCTCGCAGGCATGTGCATCGCCATCGTCCTCTGCATCGTCGGCGTCAAGCTGGGACAACTCATCAAGCTCCCCTCGCCCGCGACCCTCGGGCCGATGATCCTCACCGCCATCGTCACCTCGACCGGGATCAGCCACGGGTACGCGCCCGACGGCATCCTCAAAGAGCTGCTCTTCATCCTGATCGGCCTCGACGTCGGCCTGAAATTCACCAGGAAGTCGCTGCGCCAGGTGTGGCGGCTGTTCCCAGCCATTCTCGTCGCGACGATCACCCTGGCGGTGGTGACGGCGTTGATCCCGGCGCTGATGGCGAACGCCCTGCATGTGCCGCAGACCGATATGTACCTCGCGACCACGCCGGGCGGCATCAACGCCGTCATCGCCACCGCGTCGACAGTGGAGTCGAACATGCCGCTGGTCGCGAGCACCCAAAGCCTTCGTCTCATCATGCTCGTCGTCGTCCTGCCCTTGCTCGCGAGACACCTCGCCAAAGGCTGGCCGCCGCCAGAGCCCACCGCCGCCGCCAAGGCCTGATCCACCACTGCTCCGCGGGGCGAAACCGCTCAGCTAGGCTGTGAACCGCTTGTTCCGCCCCGCTAATCCAGTTGAGGAGTGACCACTGACGATGCGCGTCAGCCGACGAACGGCAATGCGCCTTGGGCTTATGGGCGGATTCGCCCTGGCAGCCGCCCCCGGCTGCTCCCACCGGCAGCCCCGCTCCGACACCCTGCGCGTCGGAGCGCTCGGCCCGGCTTCGGCCGCCACCGCCAACCCGTACAGCACATTCACGGGCGACTTCGACATGCTGCTCATGTCGCTGGTGTTCGACCCGCTGACCGTGCCGGGCGCGGGGGCGCAAGTCGTGCCCCGCATGGCCGTCTCCTGGCACAGCGACGACAGCCTCCGGCAGTGGACTTTCCAGCTCGCCCAGAACGCGACGTTCCATGACGGGTCCGCGGTCACCGCCGAGGACGTGGCGGAGTCGTTGCGGACCCTGCGCCGCACGCCCGGCCAGGAGTGGAAAATCCCCGTGCCCGAGGCGGGCATCCGCGCCACCGGCCCGCATGAGGTCACGCTGACCACGGAGCAGCCGAACAGCCAGTTGCCGATGCTCCTGCGCCTGATGACCTTCACGACCAAGAACGGGACGAACCGCTCGCTCGACGGCTCCCCCGGTTCCGGGCCGTTCAAAATCGAGTCGGCGAGCTCGCGGACATTCGACCGTGTCCGCCTTGTGCGCCATAACGGCTGGGGCCCCAGCCCGGCAAAAGTCGCCGCTGTCGAGCTCACCCGGTTCGCAGGCGTCCAAGCCTTGACCGACGCCGTGGTCTCCGGACAGATCGATCTCGCGATGAACGTCGGGCCGCTCGCCGCCAGGGCGGTCACGGGCAGAGCAGACCTGCAAGTGATCCGCAGACCGGGCGACCTCGTCGTGCCGCTCGCGATCCGCTGCTGCGACGGCCCGTTCGCCGATCCGAGGGCGCGGGAGGCGATCCGCCTCGCCGTGGACCGCGAAGCCCTGGTGAAAAACGTGCTCTCCGGATATGGGAGCGTCGCGAACGATGTGCTCGGCACAGCGGACCCGGCGTACGACCGGTCGCTGCCGCAGCGCGTCCGAGACCTGGACCGCGCCCGCGCGCTGTTCGCCCAAGCGGGGACCGATCTGGGGCGCACCTACCAGCTGTTCACAAAAGACGAGGCGTTCGGCGAGGTCAACACGGCCAAGATCATCGCGGGACAGCTGGCGGAAGCGGGCCTGAAGGTGGAGGTCGTGCAGCAGGAGGCCGAGGTGTTCGCGGCAGAATCCTGGCATAAGGCGGCGCTCACCACGGTGAGCTGGGGAACGAACGACTCCGTCCTGTTCTTCGCGGACAAAGTGCTCAACTCCAAGAGCCATATCAACGAGACCGGGTTCCAAGACCCTGCGTTCGACACGGCGCTCGCCACAGCGATGTCTGCGGCTTCGGCCGAGGAACGCGCCCGGGCGCTGACCGAGCTGCAACGCGTCCAATACGACCGCGGCGGCTACGTGGTGTGGGGAACAGCCGACGGGGTGGACATCGCCTCATCCCGCGTCCACGACGCGCCGAAACTCGGCGGCTGGGGGAAAGCGCAGCTGGAGCGGGTGCGCTTGGGCTCGGACACGACCGCCGGTTCAGCCCCACAGTGATGCCCTCCCCCCTCGTTGCCCGTATCGTCGCACGCAGAGGCGCATTGCTGGTGGCGGCGCTCGCGCTGGTCTCGCTCACGCAACGCCTGCTGCCTGGCGACGGAGCCCGCTCCGCGCTCGGGCCGCACGCCACCGAGGCGCAGCGCGCGGCGCTGCGCCACGACCTGTGGCTGGACCGGGCTTGGCCGGTCCAGTTCGGGCATTGGGCCAAGGGCGCGGTCGCCGGGGATTTCGGGACGACGTTGCACGGAGCCCCTGTCTCGGAGGTCGTCGGGTCGGCGTTGCCGAACACACTGCTGCTCGCCGGATGCGCGTTTGTGATCGTGAGCCTGCTTGCCCCGGTTTTCGGCGGCCTCTGGGCGTTGTCCGGGGCATCGCGCTTCAGCGCCATCAGCACCGTCCTGATCGCCACCCCGGAGTTCGTCGTCGCGGTGGCGCTCGTGCTCGTCTTCGCGATGTGGCTGGACTGGCTGCCCGCGGCCTCGGTCGGCGAGACGGACGCGACCGCTCTGATCCTGCCCGTCGTCGCGCTCGCCCTGCCGCAGCTGGCGTGGAACACAGCAGTCGCGCACGCCGCCGTCGCGGACCAGTTGCGCGCCCCGCACGTCGCCGCCGCCATCCGAGACGGCCTGACAGGTCGGCGAGTGTTCACGCGCCATGTGCTGCCCTCCGCCCTGCCTGCCATCACCGGGTCGCTGGGGACCACGGCAGGCCTCCTGTTCTCCGGGGCGCTGGTTGTGGAGAGCGTCTTCAACATCCCCGGCCTCGGTCAGGTCATCACCGGCGCGGTGACCGGACGCGACCACGACCTGGTTCTCGGGGCTCTGGCTCCCGCGGTGGCGCTTCTTTCGCTCGTGCTCTGCGTCGCCGATTTTTCCCGAAACCGGGCATGAGGAGACTGGGCATGAGCAGACTGACCCGGGGAAGACTGGGCAGGGCCGGCGCCGTGACCCCGGCGGTCCTGGTGGCGCTCGCCACGCTGTGCGGGCCGCTCTTCGCCCCGCGCAACGCTGAAGAGGCAGTGACCGGACCATTCGACCCACCAGGACCCGGAGCCCCCCTCGGCGGCGACGAACTGGGCCGCGACGTTCTTTCGCGCCTGCTCGACGGCGGTTTCGGCCTCACCGCGACCAGCATGGCCATCGCGGTCCTGGTCACCCTGCTCGCAGCTGTGCTCGGGACGCTTTCGGCCTTGGAAGGGCCGCTCGCCCGCGCGATCCACGTCTGCACCGACCTGCTGGTGCTGTTGCCCGCGCTGCTGGTGGCGATGCTCGTGTTGCTGCGTTTGGGCGGGGGGTCGGGCGCGGCGGCGGCGAGCGCGCTCCTGCTCGTCGCGGTCCTCGCCGGGACCCCGTATTCGGCGAGGGTGTTCGGCGGGGCGGCGGCAGTCGTGGCCAAGAGCGGCTTTGTCGAAGTCGCGTTGGCGAACGGCTTCGGGCATTGGCGGGTCGCCGCCGAAGAGATCCTGCCGAATCTGCGGGCAACATTCGTCACGCAACTGGCGCTGCGATTCGTGGAAGCGACAGCGCTGGTCTCCACAGTCGCGTTCCTCCGCCTTCCTGCGCCGCTCGGCCCGTCGAACTGGGCGGTGATGGTGCGCGATTCGGTCGGCCCTGGCTTATGGCTCAATCCGCTGGCCGCCGCCGCGCCCGCGTTCGCGATCGTCGCCCTTTCCCTCGCCGTGCGCCACGCGATCATGGCGTACGCCCCCGCGCCGGACGGCCCGGAAAGCATTCCCGAGCCGCACGGGGTGGTCGAGCCTGTCGAGGGCAAGCTGACAGCGGTGCTCGGCGCTTCCGGGTCCGGCAAGACGACCGCCATGCTGCGCTTGGTGAGCCCGCCCGGACTCGACGGGGAGGCGTTGCGGCGTTTCCGCCGCACTCAGATCAGCTTCGCCGGACAGGACCCTGGCTCCGAACTCACCCCCACCATGCGGGTTTCGGCGCTGCTCAGCGAGACCGCAGCCCGTCCAGAACGAATCCCCGAACTGATCGCGCGGCTCGGCCTGACCCAGAGCCACCTGCGCAAAAAGGCGCGCGAGCTCTCTGGCGGCGAACAGCGCCGCGTCGCGCTCGCCCGCGCAGTGCTGCGCGAGAACCCGGTGCTCGTGGTGGACGAGCCGTTCGCCGGACTCGACAGCGCGCGGCGGGACGCTGTCGCGGCGCTGCTGCGCGAGATCGCCGACGAAGGCAAAGCCGTCGTGGCGAGCGGGCACGACGAAACGACGTTGCGAGCGCTTGCGGACGAGGTGACGATCATCGGGGAAAACGTCGAATTCGCCCCGCCGCCGAGACGCAAGGAGCTGTCCGGGGCGCGCGCCCGCGCGCCGCACAAGGTTGTGTTCGAGGCGCGGGATGTGCGGATCTGCAGCCAGGACGGCGCGACACTGCTCGCGGACGGCGCTTTCACGCTGTGCGCGGGAACCTTGACCGGACTGGTCGGCGACTCGGGGACCGGCAAAACCACTCTTGCCAGGGCGATGGTCGGCCTCGACGCGCCGCAATCGGGCGATTGGACGGCGCTGGCGCCGCGCTCGATCCAGCTCGTGCCGCAAAATCCCGCCGGAACGCTCAATCCTCGGCGCACCGTGCGCCAAACCCTCCTCGGGGCAGCCCCCCGGCAGGAACGGCACAGCGTCGAGGTGGCCGGGCTGCTCGGCCAGGTGGGGCTTCCCGCCGAGCTGGCAGACCGTATGCCGGGGCAGCTCTCCGGCGGCCAACGCCAACGCGTCGCCGTCGCCCGCGCGCTCGCCTATCGTCCGACAGTGCTGGTCTGCGACGAAGTCACTTCGGCGCTCGACGCGCGAACAGCGGAGAGCATCATGCTCCTCATCGGCGAAATCGCCCATGAGGAAGGCCTCGCGGCCCTGGTCATCAGCCACGACCTCATGCTCGTCCAACGGCACTGCCCGCGCGTGCTGACGTTGCAGAACGGCAGACTCAGCGCGGAGTAAAGTGATGGCGTGGATGGCGAGCGAGACATGTCAGGCGAGCCGCCCGCCGATTTCCTTCCGACGTTCCCCCTCAGCCGAGAGTTGTTCGACGACACCGTGCTGTGGTCCTGGGAGCAGCAGATGCGGTTGGAGGACGTCCTCGGCGGGGACAGCCCCTACGGGAGCGGGCCGTGGTGGGTGGACCCGCAAGCCGGGACCATCACCTTCAACCACGGCAGGCAGCCTTCCCTCACCGCGACGGCGCACTTCCTCGGCTCCGCCTCGCCCGACTTGGGCGTGTGGCTATGGGGGTGGGCGAACTCGGCCGGTTTCCCGGACTCGGTGGTCGACGCCGCCGCGCGGCTGCGCGTCTACGCCCAGTCCTACCAGCACGACAATCTCGACACACCGACGATAGCGCTCACAGGCGAGGCGAAAGAACTTGTCTGGCGGATTGGCTCCTATGCCGCGTCTGTGCTCGACCTGCCTTTTTACCTCTTCGACGCGGGCGGCGGGGTGATCGGAGCCCTCCTCGTGGAGCACCCGATGCTCGCCTTGCGCGAGCCAACGCCCTTCCGGATCGTCCAGGCGGTGCATCGGGCGGTCGACTCCGGGCTGGTGTCCGACTGGCCCCGAGCGCTCGCCTCCTATGCGAAACGGCGGGGCCTTGTGATCGAAGACGACCCTGGCGGATGCGTGCTGAGGACGCCGAAGGGCGGCGCGGCCGCAGTGGAGCTGGATTCCCGAGGCAACGTGGGCTTGGTCGACACGCGGTTGGGCTAGCGCCGCCCGCGCGCAATGCCGTCATTTCCCCCGCGAGCGCCTGCCCCGCGCGCCGGCTCTCTTCTCGCGAGATCAGCACCGCGTTTGGACAAATACGAGGCACTTGTCTATTCCATAGACAAGTGCTACTGTGACGTACACGGTAGAAGTGCTGCACATCACTCATACGCGGCACATTGGCAATGATCGGTGAAACAAGCAACGAAAAGGAGTGCTGATGACAGCCCACGTATCAGCCGGCTCGCCCCCCGTCGCGCAGTGGCGGGACCCAAAGCGTTACTGGTGGTTGATCGGCCTCGTCCCGCCCACCGCGCTCTTCCTGATCGTCCCTGTCGTCATGGGGATGAACTCCGCGGGCCTCACAAGCGCGTCCAAAGCGCTCTTCTGGATCGGCCCCGTCTTGGTCTACGTCGTCCTGCCGCTGCTGGACCTGCGTTTTGGCCCCGACGGCGCAAACCCGCCGGACGAAGTGATGGACCAGCTTGAGAACGACAAATACTACCGCTGGATCGTCTGGGCCTTCACCCCCTTCCAATACGCGACCCTCTTCTTCGTCGCCTACCTCGCCACCGCCGACGATCTGCACTGGCTCGGCTATGACCACCCGTTCACCTGGCTCGACAAGATCGGCGCGACCATCTCCATCGGCGTGCTGGGCGGCATCGGCATCAACACCGCCCACGAACTCGGGCACAAGAAAGAGCGCCTTGAGCGCTGGCTCGCGAAAATCACGCTCGCGCAGACCTTCTACGGCCACTTCTACCTGGAGCACAACCGAGGCCACCACGTCCGCGTCGCCACCCCCGAGGACCCGGCGAGCGCCCGCATGGGCGAGAGCTTCTGGGCCTTTTGGCCGCGAAGCGTCTTCGGCGGTCTGCGCTCCGCGTGGCGCCTGGAGGCAGAGCGGTTCCGCAAACTCGGCAAGAGCCCGTTCAGCGTGAAGAACGACGTCATCAACGCGTGGCTGATGTCTGTCGCGCTCTACGCCGTGATCCTTGTCGTCTTCGGCTGGCAGCTGCTGCCGCTGCTGATCCTCCAAGCGGTCTTCGGATTCTCGCTGCTGGAGTCGGTGAACTACCTGGAGCATTACGGCCTGTTGCGGCAGAAGGCGCCGAGCGGGCGCTACGAACGCGCCGCCCCCCGGCACAGCTGGAACTCCGACCACATCGTCACCAATGTCTTCCTCTACCACCTGCAACGGCACTCGGACCACCACGCGTACCCGACGCGGCGCTACCAGACGCTGCGCAGCTGGGACGGGGCGCCGAACCTGCCGAGCGGATACGCCAGCATGATCACCCTCGCCTACTTCCCGCCGCTATGGCGGCGGGGGATGGACCACCGCGTCGTGGAGCACTACAACGGCGACCTCACGCTCGCGAACCTCCAGCCCGGCAAGCGCGAAAAACTCCTCGCGCGGTACCCTTCCCCCTCCGCGGGCGAGGACCCCGAGATCGGGAGCGCCGCATAATGTCCGCTTATCGCTGCCCAGTCTGCGAATATGTCTATGACGAGTCCGTCGGCGCTCCGCGCGAAGGGTTCCCACCGGGCACAGCATGGTCCGAGGTGCCCGACGTGTGGCCCTGCCCGGACTGCGGCGTGCGCGAGAAGATCGACTTCGAAGCCCTCAGCTCCTCCGCGGGACGCTGAACGGCAGGAAAGGAACAACCACTGTGAGCGACAACGCTGACTACAAACTGTACATGTGCCTGCAGTGCGGGTTCGAGTACGACGAAGCGCTCGGCTGGCCGGAGGACGGCATCGCGCCGGGCACCCGGTGGGACGACATCCCAGACGATTGGACCTGCCCGGACTGCGGCGCGACGAAAGCCGACTTCGAGATGGTGGAGAAAGTCCGTTCGTGACCCGGCCGTCGAACATCAGCAAGGCCAAAACCCGCTCGCCCTACGCCGAAGCGGCCCGCATGTTGTTGCGCGAATCCGTCCTCGACGCGCTCCAACAACTCCTTGCGCATCAGGACTGGTCCGAAGTCACCATGACCGAAGTCGCCAAGGCGGCCGGGGTGAGCAGGCAGACCCTCTACAACGAATTCCAATCCCGCACCGGGCTCGTCGAGGCGTACGCGCTGCGTCTGGCCGACCGGCTCGCCGACGCCGTGGACGACGCAGTGAAAAGGAACGTCGGCGACATCCACCAAAGCCTCGTGCAGGGGTTTCAGGGGTTCTTCTCGCAGATCGCGGGCGACCCCCTGGTGCTGTCGTTCCTTTCCGGGGAAGCGAAACCAGATCTCATGCGCCTGTTGACCACAGACAGCGGGCCGATTATCGAGCGGGCATCGGCGCGGCTGACGGACCTGTTCTGCGTCAGCTGGATCGCGCCCCACCCGAACGACGCGGGGATTTTCGCCCGAGCGCTGGTGCGCCTGTCTCTGAGCTACGTCTCCACGCCCCCCGAGGTCGGCCATGACGTGCCCGAGGAGCTGGCCCTTCTGATGCAACCGTTCATTCAGAACGCCCAAGAGCGGGCGAAGCGCAGCAGGGAGTCCCCCTGAGCGCCGCGGCGCATCCCCGATCGCGGCCAGATGGCCGGACGTGGTCAGTCCTTTTTGCCGCCGACAAGTTTGCGCAGCGCGAGAAAAGCGAACAACCCGCCGAAGCCCAACAGAGCGTATTTCACGGCGGGTTCGTTGAGTTTGACGACCAACCAGTTCTTGGCTTCGCCGGTGACCTTCTTCGGGTCCAGGCGCACCGCCAACTGGTCGACGACACGCGCCAGCTCCTCACGGGCCCGCTCGACCTCGCGCTCGATGCGTTCTGGATCGTTCGACAACCTCTGGCCTCCAAACTCTCTCGCGCCGCCGTGCTCATCGGTGCGACGCCCCGATGAGCTTACCCGAACAAGCGGCTAGGCTTGCAGCATGACCGAATCCGCACACCTCTGCGTCGGAGACCCCGCCCCGGCGTTCACTCTCGAATCAGACTCCGGCACGCCTGTCTCCCTGTCCGATTACGCCGGAAAGCAGGTGCTCGTCTACTTCTATCCGGCGGCTTCGACCCCCGGCTGCACGAAGCAGGCGTGCGACTTCCGCGACAATCTCGCCGCGCTGCAGGACGCCGGAATCGCTGTCGTCGGAGTCTCTCCCGACCCGGTCGCAAAGCTCGCGAAGTTCCGAGACAAAGAGAATCTGACGTTCCCCTTGCTCGCTGACCCGACGAAGGAGACGCTCACCGCGTACGGCGCGTTCGGCGAGAAGAAAATGTACGGCAAAACGGTCCAGGGAGTCATCAGGTCCACCTTCTTGGTGGATGAGAAAGGCGTCATCAAACTGGCCCAATACAACGTCAAAGCCACTGGGCACGTCGCGAAGCTGCTCCGCGACCTCGGGATCTGACAGGAGCCGCGCGAACCCGAACTCATGTACTATTGGCCTCAGTCCGAAAGGAGGGCCATGGCGCAGACGGGCTCTTGGCGCGAATTCTCCGAACGCGAGCTCGCCGGCTTTCGCGTGTTCGCCGCGGAAAGCCTCCGAAAAACCAAGACCGACTTCGCCCAAGCCCAGCATGAACGCAAACTGACGAACGCCCGCGCGGAACATTTCCGGTTTTCCGCCATTGCGGCAAAGCTCTTCGAACAACTCGCCGACCCGCTCCTGAGCGTCGAGGCCCGCCAGCGGCTCTGGGTCGAACTCGGCGAGCCGGACCCGGCGCGCCCGCAGATCGGGCGGGCCGCTTTGCGCGCCGCGGCCCGTTTCGACACGGCACGGCGCAGGCGGGCTCCCCGGCGCGCACACGAAGCCCCGGCCCGCGCGCAAGACGCCCGGCGCGTTGCCGTCCAACTGCGCCTGGTGGACAGAATCCCCGCAAAAGAGCTCGCCGAGCGGTTCTCGGTCACCCCGCAAACCATCCACCTCTGGGTGCGCAACCACCTCAAACAACAGGGCGCGTACGAGCCCAGGCGACGCCCCGGAGCCCCGGAGCCGGTGAAAGCCGAAGCGGCGCGGCTGGCCATCGCCGGCTCGCACAGCGTCGCCCAGCTCGCCGAGAAATACGGCTACCATCCGTCGACCGTGGCGCGCTGGGTTCGCGAACACCGCTCGCGCGCGGGCATTGCCAGACCGGCGCGGCCGAAAGTCCCCGACAAGGTGCGGTTGAAAACACTGGGCCTCATCTTCGAGCAGGGGCTCCCGCCGACGATCGCCGCCCGGCAATGCGGCGTTTCCTCGAACACCGCGCACCTGTGGGCGGCGCGGCACGCGGCAGAGCACGACGTGCCGATTCCGAAATACGACCGCAGCCCGCGCCAGCGCTACCCGCCGGAACTCAAGGCAGAAGCCGTCCGGCTCGTCTTCTGCGCCGCGAGAACCGTCCCCCAAGCGGCGCTCGCGCTCGCGGTGCCCGTCGCCACCGTCCGGAACTGGGCCGAAGAGCACCAACGCGAGACGGGGGCGGCGATGCCGGGGCTCGCCGCGATCACCAAGGAAATCCGCGAGCGCGCGGCACGGGCGCACCACGAGCATGGCGTGCCGATCGAAGAAATCGCCGAACAGCTCCATGTGCTGCCACGCACTGTCAAAACGTGGGCGTACGCCTACGCCCCGGCCAAAGAGGTCCCGCTGGCGCCGCGCCCAGCGCCGCGACGCCAGCGCAAAAGCAGCTAGTCCTTGTCGCCGAGACCGCGGCAGGGCCTCGTGCGAAGCCAGGTCACATATTCTTGCGGGGCTCCGGCGACCTCAGCCGCCTCCGACATCACCCCGAGATAGCGGGCCGAGGGCAAACCGCCCTCAAAGGCGTCGAGCACGTACAGCCACGCGAGCACCGGCCCCTCCGAGGTGTCCACCCGGACCTTGAGTTTGCGCCGCAGCCGCAAATCAGAGCCCTCCCACCGGTCCAACGCCTCCTCGTCCTCACGGGTGAGGTCGTAGAGCACGACGAACACTTTCGAGTCCGGGTTGTCCTTCTCCTCGACCACGGTCGCCAGCGCGCCCTCCCAGCCGATGTCGGCCCCGCCGAACGTCAAACGCCATCCGTGCAGCCACCCAGTGGTGGCAACTGGGGAATGCGGCGCGCGTTGCGCCATTTGGGCAGGATCCATATTCGATCCGTACGCGGCATACATGGGCACTCGACAAGACTAACGTGCCCTTCCCCTGCTGCGCCCGGCGGCAGGAGGGACTACCGTTGTCGGCAGCACGAAACCACATCAACGAACGAGGGAGCCGCACTTGACCGACGTCGTCATCATCGGCGGGGGGCCCGCCGGGTACGAGGCGGCGCTCGTCGCCAGGGACCAAGGCGCGGACGTCGTCATCCTCGACGAAGCGGGGATGGGGGGCAGCTGCGTGCTGTACGACTGCGTGCCGTCGAAAACATTCATCGCCTCCACCGGGGTGCGCACAGAGCTGCGCCGGGCCGAGAACCTCGGCTTTAACATCGACAACGTCGAGCACCTGCTGCGCCCGAGCACCCTGCAGCAGATCAACTGCCGGGTCAAGGAGCTCGCGGACGCCCAATCGGCCGACATCCACGACAAACTCGCCGAACAGGGCATCCGCGTGCTCATCGGCAGGGGCGAAATAGCCGACAAGCAGCCTGGGCTCGCGGCGCACGAAGTGCTCGCCACGGTGAACGGGCGAACAGAGCGGCTCCGCGCCGACGTGGTGCTCATCGCCACCGGATCCAGCCCTCGGACGTTGCCGAACGCGCAGCCCGACGGCGAGCGGATCCTCACTTGGCGGCAGATCTACGACCTGCAAACGCCTCCGGAGCATCTGGTCGTCATCGGCTCCGGGGTGACCGGAGCCGAATTCGTCCACGCGTACACCGAGCTCGGCGTTGCGGTGACCGCCGTGTCCAGCCGCGACCGGGTGCTCCCGCACGAAGACCAAGACGCCGCCCGCGTCCTCGAAGAGGTGCTCGCCCATCGGGGAGTCACCATCGTCAAAAACGCGGCCGCCGAATCGGTCCGGCGCACAAAGACCGGCGTGCGCGTCGCACTCGCGGACGGGCGCGCGGTCGAAGGCAGCCACGCCCTCCTGACCGTGGGCAGCGTGCCCAACACCACAGGCTTGGGCCTTGAGAAAGCCGGCATCGAACTCACCGAGCGCGGCCACATCAAAGTGGACCGGGTGTCGCGCACAAGCGCGCTCGGGATCTACGCGGCCGGAGACTGCACGGGCTTGCTCCCCCTCGCCTCGGTGGCGGGTATGCAAGGGCGGATCGCGATGTACCACGCGCTCGGCGAAGCGCTGTCGCCGATCAAGCTCCGCACCGTCACCTCAGCGATCTTCACCAGGCCAGAAATCGCCCAGGTGGGGGTCACGCAAAAAGACGTCGACTCTGGAAAAGTCCAAGCCCGCACCGTCTCCCTGCCTCTCGCCACGAATGCCCGGGCCAAGATGGGCGCTATCCGGCGGGGCTTCGTGAAACTTTTCTGCTCCTCGGGGTCCGGGCGCGTCCTCGGCGGGGTGATCGTCGCCCCGAGCGCCTCCGAGCTCATTCAGCCCATCGCCCTTGCGGTGAGGAATAAACTGACAGTGGAGGACGTGACTCGCACCTTCAGCGTCTACCCGTCGCTGATGGGCTCGATCAACGAGGCGGCACGCATCCTGTCCAGCGACGACGACGAGTAGCCACACCTTCTGGCCGCATATTTTGGAACGAGAACGATGAAAAATCCCCCCGCGAAAAACCTCATGGCCCATCAGCTCGGCCCCGAGCAACGAGCAGCGGCCTGGGAGCAACTGGGCAACCAGCACTTCGACGTGGTGGTGGTCGGCGGCGGCGTCGTCGGAGCGGGCGCGGCCCTGGACGCGGCGACACGCGGGCTCTCCGTCGCCCTCATCGAGGCGAGGGACTGGGCTTCCGGCACCTCCAGCCGGTCCTCGAAAATGTTCCACGGCGGCCTGCGCTATCTCGAACAGCTGGAATTCGGGCTGGTGCGCGAGGCGTTGCACGAGCGCGAGCTGATGATGACCAAGATCGCTCCGCACCTGGTGAAGCCGCAAGCGTTCATCGCCCCGCTCTCGCACCGAGTGTGGGAGCGGCCCTACATGGCCGCCGGGTTCTTCCTCTACGACACGATGGGCGGCGCGAAGTCCGTCCCCCGGCAACGGCACTACACCAGGGCGGGGACGCTGCGCATGGCTCCGAGCTTGCGCTCTGACGCCTTGGTCGGAGCGGTCCGCTACTACGACACCGTCACCGACGACGCCCGGCACACCCTCACCGTCGCGCGCACAGCGGCGCATTTCGGCGCGGTGGCGCGCACATCGACGCAAGCGGTCGGCTTCGTCCAGGACGGCGGCCGCGTGCGCGGCGTCCAGGTCCGCGACAGCGAGTCCGGCGAGACGGCCGAAGTCCGGGGGCATGTCGTGGTGAACTGCTCGGGCGTGTGGACCACGGAGCTGCAGAAAGCGGCGGGCATCCGGGGCCGGTTCCAGGTGCGCGCCAGCAAAGGCGTGCACATCGTGGTTCCCCGCGACAAAATCATCAGCGACGTCGCGCTCATTCTGCGCACCCCGACGAGCGTGCTCTACGCCATCCCGTGGCGGGAGCGCTGGCTCATCGGGACCACGGACACGGATTGGAAGCTCGACCTCGCCCATCCCGCGGCCACCCGAGCCGACATCGAGTACATCCTCAGCCAAATCAACCGGGTGCTGAAAGTCCCCCTCACCGCGCAGGACATCGACGGGGTGTACGCCGGGCTGCGCCCGCTCCTGGCAGGCGAGGACGAAGCGACGTCGAAGCTGTCCAGGGAGCACGCCGTGGCGACCGACGCGCCGGGCCTCGTCTGCATCGCGGGCGGCAAGTACACCACCTACCGGGTGATGGCCAAGGACGCCATTGACGCCGCCGTGCCCTTCCTGCCCGCCGGAGCGCCCGAATCGGTCACCGAGAACGTGCCGTTGCTCGGCGCGGACGGCTATCCGGCCTTGAAGAACAAAGCCCACAGCATCGGGCAGGACTGGGATCTTCCGCACGACCGCGTGATGGGCCTGTTGGACCGCTACGGGTCGATGCTGCCGGAAGTGCTCGCGCTCGCCGACGAGGACCCGAGCCTCTTGCGCCCGGTCCGCGACGCCTCGGACTACCTGCGGGCGGAGATCAAGTACGCCTGCGTCGCAGAAGGAGCCTTGCACTTGGAAGACCTCCTTGCCCGCCGCACCCGGATCAGCATCGAATACGCCCACCGGGGCGTCGCCTGCGCCAGGGAGGCCGCCGAGATCGCGGCCGGGGTCTTGGGCTGGGACGAGCAGCGCGCAAAAGCGGAGATCGAGCTGTACACGGCGCGGGTGGAGGCGGAGCTGCGCTCGCAATCCCTCACCGACGACGCCGCGGCGGACGCGTTGCGCGCGGGCGCGCCGGAATCCAGGGGCGAAATCCTCGAACCCGTGCCAGCCGCAGGGCTGCCCAGTTGAGCGGGAGCGGCGGCGGCGATCTCGAAGACGTGCGGCACGGCGGCAGCTGACCGGCGATCCCGTGGCGCGCTTCGGTATCGTTGGCACCCGATGTCTGCCGAATCCTCCCCCCCCGCCGTTCCCCTCGCCGCCCAAGCCGAAGCAGCCGTGCGCGAGGCGTTCAAAGCCGCGCTCGGCGAGCAGGCCGCCGGAGCAGACCCGGTCATCCGGCCCTCCGAGCACGCCGACTACCAGGCCAACGGCGTTTTGGCGTTGGCGAGGCAACTCAAAGCCAACCCGCGCGAGCTCGCCGGGAAGGTCGCGGCGCGACTGGAAAGCTCCGAGCTGTTCGCGCAGGTCGAGGCCTCCGGGCCTGGATTCCTGAACCTCGTGTTCGCCGACAGCGCCCTCACCGGGCAGCTCGCCGAGCGGCACGGCGACCCTCGGCTCGGGCTCGGCGCGCCCAAGCAGGGCCGCACCACTGTGATCGACTACTCCGCGCCCAACATCGCCAAAGAGATGCACGTCGGGCATCTGCGCTCCACGATCATCGGCGACGCGCTCGTGCGGCTCTTGACCTTCACCGGCTCCCAGGTGATCCGGCAGAACCATGTCGGCGACTGGGGCACCCAATTCGGCATGCTCATCGAGCACCTGCTGGAAAACCCGGACGTGCGCGGCGGCGACGAGGACGGGGACACAGCGGCCATTTCCCGGCTGGCCGCCCTCTACAAAGCAGCACGCGCCCGGTTCGACACGGACGAGCAGTTCCAAGCCCGCGCCCGCCAGCGCGTGGTCGCGTTGCAATCCGGGGACCCCGAGACGATCGCGGGCTGGCAGGAGATCGTCGCCGAGTCCAAGACGTACTTCGGCGAGATCTACACGAAACTCGGGGTGCTGCTCACCGACGACGACATCGCCGGGGAAAGCAGCTACAACGACGAACTGCAAGGGATCGCCGACGATCTGGAGCAGCGCGGCGTCGCGGTGCGCTCGCACGGGGCGCTGTGCGTCTTCTTCGACGACGTCGTCGACAAGGACGACAAGCCGGTCCCCTTCATCATCCAAAAATCCGACGGCGGCTTCGGCTACGCGGCCACCGACCTCGCGACACTGCGGCACCGGGTGCGGGACCTGAAGGCCACACGCCTGCTCTATGTGGTGGGCTCCCCCCAGGCCCTGCACTTCAAGATGGTGTTCGAGACCGCTCGGCGGGCCGGATACCTGCCGGACGGCGTCGAGGTGGCGCATGTGCAATTCGGCTCGGTGCTCGGCGCGGACGGCAAACCGTTCAAATCCCGCGAGGGCGAGACCATCCGGCTCATCGCCCTCCTGGACGAGGCCGTGGCGCGCGCCAAAGCGACCATCGCGGAGCGCAGCCCGGAACTCGAGCCGAACGCGCAGGAGCTGCGCGCCCATGAAGTCGGGATCGGCGCGGCGAAGTACGCGGACCTGTCCACCTCACGCACCCGCGACTACGTCTTCGACCTTGACCGCATGTTGTCCTTGCAAGGCAACACGGGCGTGTACTTGCAGTACGCGCACGCGCGGATCCGTTCCTTGCTCGCCCGGGCCGGGGAAGCAGGCCCGGCGCCCGAGGGGGTCCCGGCGCCGCTGGAGCCCGCAGAACGCGCGTTGCTGCTCGCCCTTGACGAATTCGGCGATGTGCTCAAGTCGGTGGACGAAAGCTTGGAGCCGCACCGGCTCTGCGCCTACCTCTACACGCTCGCGCAGGCGTTCTCGGACTTCTACGAGGCATGCCCGGTGGCCAAGGCGCCCACTGCGGGGCAGCGGAGGCTGCGCACAGCGATCTGCGAGCTCACTGGCGACACGCTCGCCCTCGGCCTCTCGTTGCTCGGGATAGCGGCCCCCGAACGCCTCTGAGGAGCGGTCGGGACAGTTTTCCGGGCGGGTCGTCGCGTCTGCTGCCTCGGGGACTCATGCCCCTTGTTCGCCGGACACGGCGAGCACAGCCGCCATATGCTCGGCAGCAGCCGCCGCGCCCTGGTCTCGCAAGCCTGCCAGCACGCCCGCTTTGTCCGCGGCGGAGCGGTTCTGGCTCCATTTCGCTTTCGCTTCGACGGACTCCACCCGCATTTCGACCCCCACGATGGCGCACAACTGCCCGTCGATGTATTCCTCGGGGGCGTCGCCGACGCCCCAGGGCGTGCTCATTGCCTGCTCCTGGACGTCTGTCAGTTGGGAGACGACAGAGCGCACCCAGGCCGCGTCGTCCCGAACACAAACCCTCCCCCGCAGTTGCACAACCGAATAGTTCCATGTCGGGACGACACGCGCCCTGCCGCCCGCGCCGTGCTCGCGTTTGCTCGCGTACCAGCCTGGGGAGACATACGCCTCGGGGCCTTGGACGACCCAGAGTCCTGGTGCGCCCGAGCTGATCGCGGCGGCCTGCGGGTTCGCCTTGGCGAGATGGGCGACGACCGTGTCCCCGGACCAGAGGATCGGCAACAGCGTGGCCTCGATCCGAGCCGGGGACGCAGTGACCAGCGTCCCCGAGCCCACCTGAGCGACGAAAGCCCGGATCGCGGCTTCGTCGTGGACTTGATGGGGCCTGGGGTTGTACATCCTCCCAGGATACGAACTCCGCGACATGCCAGTTCGGCGTATCTGGCGTCTCATTCCGAGCATGCTCCGGGCCGCCTCCCACAGGTTCTCGCCGTTGCGCCTTATATTCCTCCCATGTTGAAAACGCCGTTTCGCTTGGGCGTCGTCGGGCTGGCAGCCCTCGGCGCGGCCGGATATTTCGGCAAGGACAAGGTCGAGGAGTTCGTGTTCGGCGACACCACGTACGAGGTCACCGGATCAGGGCAGGCGAAAGCTGTGGTGAGCTACCGCAGCGGGACGACGGAGCAGATCACCAAAGAGGTCGATCTGCCGTGGAAAGAGACGGTGCGCCTGGGCGAGTCGTGGGACAAGGCCAGCGTCACGGTGACTCCGAAAGACGCCGCTGGGGCTTTCGCCGGAAAATTCACCTGCTCGATCACCCACAACGGCAAGCGGGTCGGCTGGGCGGCGAGCTCCTTCGTGCCCAGCACCTCCTGCGCCGCTTTGCCCGTGCAGCCGATGGGCGGGCAAGAGTAGTCTCTTCTCATGTTTGCGACGCCGCTCGGATCCGTGCCGGTCGCACGGGCGGATTTTCTCTCGGTCGCGTTCTACTCGATCCCGCTGAACGTGCGGTTCCGAGGCGTCACCGTGCGCGAGGGCGTGCTCTTGGAGGGGCCAAACGGCTGGGGGGAGTTCTGCGCCTTCGACGACTACGACGACCAGGAGTCACTGCCCTGGCTGCGCACAGCGCTTGAAGCAGCCCTGGAGGGCTGGCCCGCGCAGATCCGCCGCGTTGTCCCGGTGAACTCGATCATTCCTGCCGTCGGCCCGGACGAGGCGCGCCGTCGCGCGCTGAGCGCCCGTTGCGCGACCGCGAAGATCAAAGTCGCCGACCACCCCGATTCTCTCGCCGAAGACCTCGCGCGGGTCGAGGCGGTGCGCGACGCCCTGGGGCCGGGAGGGCATGTGCGGATTGACGTGAACGGCAAATGGGATGTGGGCACCGCGCGCAAGCACATCCCGCTCCTGGACAAAGCGGCGGGCGGATTGCAGTACGTCGAGCAGCCGTGCTGGACGATCGACGAGCTCGCCGCCGTTCGCAAAGCAGTGGATGTGCCGATTGCCGCGGACGAGTCCATCCGGCGGGCGGAGGACCCGCTGAAGGTGGCAGTCGCGGGAGCCGCCGACGTTGCCGTCGTCAAATGCACGCCGCTCGGCGGCGTGCGCCGCGCCTTGCAGGTGGCCGAGGCGGCGGGCCTGCCGACTGTCGTCTCCTCCGCGGTGGAGACGAGCGTCGGGCTCGGCGCGCAGCTCGCCTTGGCCGCCGCGCTCCCCGAACTGCCCTATGCCTGCGGGTTCGGCACCGGCGCTTTGCTGACAGGAGACCTCGTGGCGCCCGAGGCCGCCCTCGGCCCCAAGAACGGTTCCGTCATGGCGCCGATGGGACCGCTCGCCCCCGACCCAGAACTTCTCGCGCGCTGGACGATGCCGGACCCGGCGCGAGTGCAGTGGTGGTCGGACCGGCTCGACCGCGTCCTCGCGCTGCACAACGCGCAGCGAGGCCGTTAGCCTTCGGACGGCTGGGCCCACGGCTCCACTGACAGCGGTTTCCCGGTTTCCATCAGCGTCTTAAGGTTGGACAAGACGGCGGGCCAGCCGCCCTCCACCGCCTGCAGCAGCACTGCCTCGGGCAGACCCGCGTGGGTGAGGACAAGCTTCACAATCGTGCCTCGGGGCTGGATGTCGAAAGAGACCTGGGAAGCGACGTTCGGCGAGCTCGGCTCGGCCCATGTCGTCACCAATCGGCGCGGAGGGTCGCTCTCCACAACTTCCCCGAGCACGTCGACGATTCCCGAACCGTCTGTCCGACGATGCTCCCATGACGAGCCGACCTGCCAGTCGGACACGTTGCGATGAGCCCAATAGGCAGCCGTGACATCGTCGTCGGTCAACGCGTGCCACACCTTTTCCGGGGTGGCTTCGATGTAGAGGACGTACGTGTAGTCGGTATGCGCGGACATGCCTTCGATCCTAAGCGCACGATGGCGAATGCATTTTGTGCGCATCACGGTGAAGAATCGTTTCGAGCTGTCGATGTCTCCTCTGCCCGTTCGTCGTTATGACGAGGCCGCCGCAGAGCTGCCTGCCGTCGACGGCCTCGCCGAACACAACCGTTCCGTGCGGCCGGGGGCTTTTTGACGCAGGTTGGGCAGGGCTAGGGCACCACAAGGTCGTCCAGCTGCCGCATCCGCTCCCCGTTCGGACCATAGATCACGATGGACTCGGCGGGCTCGGGGCCTGCGCTGGTGAACCAATGCGGCACATGCGTGTCGAACTCGGCGACCTCGCCCGCCCCCAGGACGAGGTCGTTGCCGTCGAGCACCAATCGCAACACGCCGTTCAAGACATACGTCCACAGATAGCCGTCGTGCGAGCGTGGTTGGGGCTGCTCGTCGCCCCGGCTCGGCGGATGCACGACTTTGAGCGCTTGCAGACCGCTGGTTCGGCGGGTGAGGGGAACGACGACTTTGCCGTCCCGGCGAATGGGTTTCAGGTGCACTCGTGGATCACCGGTCGGCGGGGGGCGACAATGTCGTCCAGCGCGACTCGGTACAGCCTCGCGAGCGGCAGGAGCAATTCCAGGCTGGGTTTGCGCTGGCCGGATTCGAGCCGGGACAAGGTGCTTGTGGTGATGCCGGTCGCTTCGGCGACGTCGCGCAATGTCATCGACCGCTGACCGCGCAAAAGACGCACCCTCGGGCCGATTGCATCGAGCGGGGCAAGATCCACGCATTCATTATTGCATTTTTCGCAATTTTTCTTGCATATACCTCAGGACGAAGGCAGCATGCTTTGTCATGGACCAAGACGACTGGAACGAGCTCTATCAAGAACACGAGCACATCTGGAGCGGGCTGCCGAACGCGGCCCTGGTCGCCGAGGTGTCGGACCTTGCTCCCGGCCTCGCGCTCGATGTCGGCTGCGGCGAGGGCGGCGACGCGTCCTGGCTCGCTGAGCACGGTTGGAAGGTGGTCGCGGCCGACATTTCCTCCGTCGCCATCGAACGCGCCGCAGCAGCAGTGCCGCAGGAGTCGGTGACCTGGTTGTGCGCCGATCTCGTCGCCTGCCCGCCAGAGCCAAAAAGATACGACCTCGTCTCGCTCCAGTACTACCCGCTGCCGCTCGCAGCGGGCGAACAAGGCGCGAGCGGTTTCATCGAAGCAGTCGCCATCGGCGGCGTCCTGCTGGTCGTCGGCCACGACATGCACCAGCACGCGCAGCACCAGCACAAGGACCCCCGCTTCAATCCGGCCGACTACTACGTCCCGAGCCAGATCGCCGACCTGCTCGACTCCGACTGGGAGATCCTCATGCACGAGGCCCGCCGCCGCGAGCGGCCGCTGCCCGATGGGAGCGAGGCTCCTGACGATCTTGTCCTCAAAGCGGTCCGGAGGCGTTAGTTGTCGTTCCGGCGGAACCGCACGAGCAGGGCGAACTGCCCCAAAAGCGAGAACGCGGCGAAGACCGCCCGCAGATACGGGTAGGCGGGGCGCACCGCGGTGCCGTCGTCCCGGATGGCGACATATGCGAACGAGGTGGCTTGGGCGTCGGCGACGAGGAAGATGACCACCGACATGAGCGCCACCGGGACGCCGATCCGGAGCAGCCAGGAGCGCCACATCGTCTCGGAGCTGCGCAAAAGCGGCCCTGCGCCAGCGGCGATGGCGACGGTGAGCGCCAGAATGAACAGCCACGGCATCTGTGGCCGGATATGCGGATGCGTGTCGAAGACGAGCGCTCCGGTGACGAAGTCGGTCGCCAGGAACGCGCCGCACAGCGCGTCGGCAGCCGCCACAGCGACCAAAATCCACAGCGCCCGAGGCCCGAGCGAGTCCGCCGCGCCCCTGATGCGCTCAGCAATCTTCACGGCTGACGATTCTGGTCGAGCCAGCCGCAAAGGTCAAACCCGCCCATGCCCGGGGTCAACGGGAGAGCGGCGCGGTCGCGGTCGGGGCCAAAGCGGCCAGAGCGGGAAGATGGTCGCCTCGGCGCGGCTGCAGCCCCGCGGGCAACAGCTCGACGACGCCCTTTTTGCGCAGGGCGCAGGCGACCACCAGGTCTGGGTCCGCCGGTTCGCCGGTGAACTCGAGGACCGTCCACGTCTCCCGCGCCGGGTAGGCGGCGATCTCGGCGAGCACAGCCCCGAGATCGCCCTTGGCCGCCACAGCGTACGCGGAGACCCGCTCCTCGCCGACGACCACGCCGTTCCAGTCCTCTGCGCCGTCGTCCGCGCGGAGCCCGTCGATCGGGCTCGGCGCAGGGGACCCTTCTCGGTGTTGGGCGTCATCAGCGTGCTCCGCTTGGGGGTCCCGCCCGCTCGAGGAAGAGAAGCCTTCCTCACGCAGTTGCGCCGCAAGCCTGCGGCCAGTGGCCTCGGCGAGCTCGTGCAGCTGGATACGGGGGGAGCGGGCGCGCAGCGCGACGAGGTTCTGCACCGCGTCCACCACAAGAGTGATCCATGCTTCCTGCTCGTCGCCCACGCGACGGAAGGCCACCCGCACAGCGGCGCAGCGCACACCGTAACGGTCGAGGTAGCCAGCGATCAACGAGAGCGGAAGCCAGTCCGCCGGACCGGCGCCGGCAGGCGCGGCGACGCGGATCAACGCCGTCGCGCGGGCCGCCGCCCGTTGCTGGTCTTTCGCCGCCGCGTCCGCATCCCCCTGCTTGACCAGACGCTTGCGCGAGGAAAGCGCGAAACGGCGGCGCAGGATCGTGCTGATGTGCGCGCCGCCCCAGCTCGCGAGCACGAGGAACACAATTGCCGCTGCGACGCCGACGAACCACCCGGAAGCCGGGCGCCACGGCACACTGGAGAAACCTGCGGCGAACACCAGGGCGAGGACGAGCGTCGCCCTCGCCCGACTCGGCCGAGCAGGAGCAATGCTCACGAGATATCTCCTTTTTTCCTTCGCAACGTGGCGATCGCTGCCGCCGCGCCGATCACCAAAGCCAACATCCCCGTCCCCACGAGCGCCACGGTCTTGGGCAACCGAGGGTCCTGCGGCGGGGGCGGCGGGGGCGCTATCTGCTTCACCTTTGGCGCAGGCGGGCGCATCGCCGCATCACTGGGGGCGTGGGCTTGTCCTGCGGGCAGGTCCCAGGTCAGCGCCGCGAGCGGGTCGACCGTCCCGAAGCCGACGAGGCTGGAGGGAAGCCGGGCCGCGTTGTGCGCGGTCTGGGTGATCCTGTTCATCACCTGATACGCGGTCAATTGGGGGTATCTGGACCGCACCAAGGCCGCCACCCCTGCGATGTACCCGGCCGCGTACGCGGAGCCTTGCACCGGGACGGGCTTGCCTTTTTCGTCGAGCAAAGCGTTCGCGACGCTCACGTCAGGGGCATTGGAGAGCGAGACCACCGCCTCGCCCGGCGCGGCGGCGCCCACCCACGGGCCTGCGAGCGAGGACTTCGAAGTGCGTCCTTGCGGGGTGAGCGAGCCCGTTGACAGCACATACGGCTGCCACAACGACGGGAGGGAGACGGTCTCGACGCCAGCCCAGTCCCGCAAGTCCCCTGGACGGCCCGGGCCGGTGATCGGGTTCGCCGAGCAATTCGCCTGGTCTGTGTCCCCGGCAGCTGCGACGACGACCACGTTCTTGTCCTCTTCGGCGTAGCGCACGGCGGCGCCGACCGCCGCGATGTCGTTGACGGTCACGTCCGCGGGGATGCACAGCACTGAGCTGACCACGATCACCGTGGCGCCGAGGTCCGCGGCGCGCACCACCGCGCGGGCGAGGGCCTGCGCGGACACGGAAGCTTGCGCGAGCATCGGATTGTCGCCGGGGGTTTTGAGATTGAACATCGCGGAGGAGACGCGCAACGACAAAATCTTCGCCGAGGGCGCGATCCCGATGAAGCCGTCGCCGGGCGCTGGCTGCGCCGCGATGACGCCCGCGACGAGCGTGCCGACGCCGTCGCAGTCATTGAGCCCGTCGGTCTGCCCGACGTAGTCTCCCCCTCCGGCGAGCTCGGGCAGCCTGGGATTGCGGGCCACCCCGGTGCCGAGGACCGCGACCGTCTGCCCCTCTCCCCTCGCGAGCCGCTGCGCGGCAGGCAAGTCGAGGGCGGCAAGGTCTGGCGGCAGGCCGGTCAAAGCTTGATCGGGGACGCCTCCGGCGAGGACGCAGGCTCGGCGCTGCTCCATCGGCTGCGGCGGAACCGGAGCCGTGTTGGCGGGCAACGCCCCCATGTCCACCACGGGCGGACCGGAGAACGGCGCGGCGGCGGACGGCGGCAGGGAGACGGCTGTCAGCGCGGCGAGGACAGCGGTGAGCGCCAGGGCGCGCCTCGCCCGGTGCGCGCCCGCCGTCATCCGGCGAGCACCCACTGGAACACGCCGCACAGGTAGGCGATCACCGGGATCAGCGACGCGTCCAAGGCGAGGGCGAACAGATTCACCGCGCGTCGGGCGGGCAGCGAGTAGCCTTCGGGGTCTGCGAGCTTGGGCCGCGCCGCGACCACGAGCCATATGGCGGCGATCACCCCGAGCACGCCCGCCAGCACGAGCGCCCAGAGCCATTGCCCTGCTCGTGCGGCGATCCCCGCGCCGAGCGCCGCGACGAGTGCCGGGGCGGTGACAAGCCATGCTTTGGCAGCGGCGCCTGCGGGCACCCTGGCTCGCAACACAGTGGCCGACAGGGCGGCGAGCGCCACATACCAACGCCAGAAGTTGCCCGACCCAGCGCCGTTTGCCGCCGTCGGCAGCAAGCAGAGCACACCCAAGACGAGGGTTGATGTCGCACCAGCGATCAAACCTGTGTGCAGCGACGCGGCCCGGCTCGCCCGGCGCGGCAGATCCGCGAGCACCGTCTTGTCGTTCGGCGCGGGCAAAGGATCGCCCGGCGCAGGCAGGTCCGGCAAAGGCAGGCGGGCGAACAGCACAGACAGCGCGGGCGCCGCGACCGTCAACGCGAGTCCGAGCAGGATCAGCACACACGGCGAGGCAGGCGAGGAGATGTGCCAGAGGACCTGCGCGCCGCAGACAAGGACATGTGCGAGGCCGAAGGCCGCCACTGCGGTGAAGAACGCCGTGGAGCGCTCGGAGCCGAGCACACAGAGCACCGCCCATGTGGTCGCGGCCGCGGCGGCGAGCAGAAGCTGCGCCGGTCCGAACGGGCCAGGGACGAGCGCGGCCGCCGCGGCGGTCACCGGGAACAACGCCACAAGAGGCAACAGCACTGCGGCGCTGGGCACAGCCGAAGCCTCCGGGGAGCGCCGCGAGCGCAAAACCAGGCTCGCCGCCACCGCCGCCACTGCGACTCCGACGAGCGCGCAGCGCGCAGGCACACCGCCGCCGTGAGACCACCAGGCCGAGGCGACCACGGTGAACAGCAGCAAGAAGACCGCGGCCGTCACGCGGGCAACGCGCTGGGTGAGGCCGACGTTCCAACCAGGTCCGACTCGCGCCCCGGCGAGAGCCGCCGCATCCGCGACGTCTTCCACCACGCTGGCAGCCGCAGGCCCGGCGGGCAACGGCTGCAGCGCGAGCAGGTCGCCGTCGACGATGCCGACCGCGTCCAATGTGGCGTCCAGGCTGAACGGCGCGCCGCCGAGCGGAGCGAGGCTGAGCCGTCGCCCGTCCGGGGTGGTTTCGTCCGGCGAAGTCGGAGCGACCAGTCGGCGCACCGCCGGGATGATCTCACGAAGCGGCAGGTCGGTCGGCAAGGCAAGATCAGCCAGTTTGCCGTCGCCGAGCACGGCGACACGAACCAACGGCGAAGCAACCCCCCCGCTCGCCGAACTCGCGGGAGCTTCCCCCGACCATGCGTTGTCGTGCGAGTTGGCCAGGGTCGAACCCTCGGTCATCGAGCCTCTTTCCATTGACTGTCAGTGGTGCTGGAGAACTTTCCCCCGCACTGTTTCTCTTCGTTCCGCTCTGCTTGAGCAAGCTGTGTTTCGGCGAGCTGCTGCACAGCTGCCGCGATTGCCGGGGTGGTGCCCGGTGAAAACGTCGAAAGCCATTGGCCGTCCGGGGCTCGCGAGGGCGCGACGAGCACACGGCCAAGGGCGGTGTCGAGCACGCCGATCCCCACGCGGTCCGTTTTGCGCAAGCGCGCGCCGAACGAGATCTCCACAAAGGAGCGGCGACCGTCGAGCATGGCCTTGAGCGTGGTCCGAGCCTCTTCGGAAAGGCCGAGTTCGGCGAGCACCGCCTCTGGGGCTGCTCCGCGCCGCAGCCGTTCGTCCGCCTTCGCGCCTGCCGCGGTCGGCAGTGCGAACTGCCGGAACTTCGCGGGTTTCGCCCCTGGCAGGCCTGCGGTGAGGACGCTGGCGAGCGTCTTCGGGTGCGGGGAACCGAGCTGGGTGAACGTCACGAGCCCGCCCGCCCGCATCGCGACGACTGTCTGGCTGTCGTTGTGCGCGATGAACGCGTGGAGCTGGTTGGAGCCCACGTCCATCACGTTCTTGTCGCCGCGCACGGTGCGCGCCTCGAAGAACTGCTGCGCGGCGCACACAGCGCTGACCCACGAGGCGACCCGCTTGTCGACTTTGCCGTCCGGGCCGATGACCCCGAGCTCGACAAGTTCTTGGCGCACATGGCTGATGACTGGTTCCGCGACGTGCCCTGGGGCGAACGGAGCAGTGATGAACAGCGACGAAGGGTACTCGCCTGCGCCGACGAGCTCGGCGACGAGCCATGCCTGATGCAGAGTCAGTTCCACCGCGTCGAACGAGTCCGGCGTGGCGGAACGTGATGTGCTACGGGGTTCCATGGAAATTTTCACGTCGCTGTTCGATTCGCCCGCAAGCGGTCGCCCAGCCCGACCCGAAAGCTCCGCCAGGCCCATGCCGCCCACGCGCCTGGCGCGGTGGGGCTGTTATCGGGCACCGCGGCTCACGCCCATTTGGCTCCTTCGGCCATGTCGCGGGCGTTCATCGCGAGCGTGTTCTGCTCATGCGCGCTCGCCATCGCCCGATACGCCATCACCAATTCCTCCATGCTCTGATTCCACCGCGCCTGCCACGCCTGATAACTCGAACCCGTGTCACCCTGCCAAGCACCCGCCAACAAAGCCTGCTCGCTCGCCACGTCCGCGCCCACCACCTGCAACGCCGCCGCGTACGAATTCATCTCCGCAGCCTGCGCCAACATCGCCGGATACGTGTACATAATCTGCGTCATAAAACAACCTTCCTCACGAAAAACCGGGAAACATTCCCAAAAAAACAGGAACAATCACACCACCGAATACGACGAAGCCGCAGCCGCGTCCTGCGCCACATAACTCCCGCTCGCATCCGCCAAATTCGCCTGCGCCATATCCAACAACACATTCACCCGCGCCGCGACCTCCACAAACCGAGCATGCGCCGCCTGGAACGCCACCGCCGCCTCACCCCGATGAAACGCCTGCGCCCCCAACGCCGCCGACTCCGCCTGCGCCATCGTCGACCGCATCAACCCAGCCTTCGCGCCGAACGCCCCCTCCGACGCCACCAACTGCGGAATATGCGCATCCAACAAACTCATAGAAACTCCTTCTCCATCTTCAAACGGACAATATTGTGAGGTTTCGGCCCTTGCGGGCCGTCACCCGATCTCTGCGGAATACACAGCGGCTGCCGCGAGGTCGCCCTCGAGGTAGCTGGCTCCGGATTCAGCGACGCCGAGGCTGGAGCTGCCCAGTTCGGCGACACCTGTGGCTCCGGAAATCTGGCGCTCCGCCCCCTGAGCGGAAAGCTTGCTTGCGGCAGACAGCGAGACCGCGTCGATCGCGGGCGGCGCCACTGCCGTGATAGCGGGAGCCGCAGCGGCGTGCGCCGCAGCGAGACGAGCCGTGATCCCCTCGACAAGGGAACTGACCGCCGTCATGCCCTCCGGCAATGTTCGCAAGATCATCGGCGACCTTCCTTTCTCTTTTCTGCGCTCTGCGCGTTTGCGAGCTGGATGAAAGCGGGGACGTCGTCGTCGCCCACGAGAACCGCCCGGCCGGGCGGGAGACGGGAAAAGCGGTGTCCTCGAATCTTACCGCTGTCATGCGGGTTCCCGCTGAGCATCAGTGTGTTCGCCTGCAAGTCCACCAAGGCCCGCAAGAGCGAATTCGTCATCACTGTGTGCCCGGAGCCTGCCGCTCTTGCTGTGACGATCACTCGCAATCCGAGGTCAGCAGCCGAAGCCAACAAGCTGATAATCCCCGACCAGGGGCGTTGCCCGATATACGGGCCGCTGAACGCCGGGGCGTCGGGTATCTGGTCCGCGTCGTCGATGAGGAGGTAATGCGTCTGCCCTGGGTCGCTCGCGGTCACGGGGAAGGACCAGCTGCGCAACTGCTGCGCCGAGAGGCCAGCGGGGGGCCGGCGCTGCTCCAGGAGCGCGGTGAGCCCCAGCATCGCCGGGATGACCCGATCAAGGTGGGTGGTGTGCTCGTTGTCCGCGAAGAGGGGCTCGTCCACCAGCCGCAGCCGCCGGTCGACCACCGTGAACGCGACCTGGTCCGCGGTGCTGTTGTCACGGACAGAGCGGATGATATGGCGCAGCAAGGTGGTCTTCCCTGACGCGCTGTCGCCCAGGACCAGCAGCAATGGGTTCGCGGCGAAGTCCACCGCAGCAGGGGCGAGGTCTTCTTCGCGGCGGCCGATGACCAACAGATCGGGCTCGGGCAGAACCGGCTCGAGGTCCGCGGGGTCCAAGGAGGCCGGCAGGACGCGCACTCGCGGAGCCCCGACCCCCGGATAACGGTCGTTGAGCAGGCGCACCGAGGCAGCGGTCGCAGCCGTGAGCCCCGCATCCGTGTCCTCCTCGTCGAGCCGAGGCGCCGCGAAGAGGAAATGCTCCGCAGAGGGGGTGAGCCCTCGTCCCGGCTGGTCGGCTGGGACGAACTCCGCTGGTTTGCGCAAAGCCTCCGGGTCGCGGACGTTGCTGTCGCGCGGATCGGTGAGCCGCAGCTCCAGCCGCAAACCCAATCCGTCGCGCATCGCCAACGGCACGTCGATCCAGTTGGCCGTCGTCACGAGGACGTGTATCCCGTAGGCAAGACCTGAGTTCGCGAGCTCAGAGACCTCGGCGAGCAGCGGATTCTTCGTGGTGAACTGGTCGGTGTTGGCCCTGCTGAACGCCGAAAGGTCGTCCAGCAGCAAGAACACGTCGCCGAACCCGTCGGCGAGGGCGGGCTCGGTCTTGCGGCGCTGGCGGAACTGCTCAATCGAAGCCACCTCGTGGTCCCGGAAGAGCCGCCGCCGGGCGGCGAGGAGCTGGCGCAGCTCGGCGAGAATCCGCCGGACGAGCTCATCGTCATGCGGGGAGGCCACAGCAGAGACATGCGCGAGCGGAGCGAGCGCGCTGTGCCGACCGCCGCCGTAGTCGAGGATGTGGAACTGGACGTCCTCAGGGGAGCAAGCAGCGGCAGCCGAGAGCACAACGGTCATGAGCCCGCTGGACTTGCCGGACTTCGGGCCGCCGTGGATCACGATGTTGCCCGCCGCGGAGGCGGCGTCGAACACCAACGGATCGCGGCGCATCAAGAACGGGCGGTCGATCTCGCCCACCGGCCAGCACAACGGACGGAGGCTCGGGGCGTTCGCGCCGACGCGGCGCAGGAGCCCGCCGAGCGAGACGGGGGTGTCCAACGGAGCAAGCCAAAGCTCCGGGGCTTTGGGGCCGAGTTCGGCGAGCTGCTCGCCGATGACTGCGATGAGCTTGCGCGCCTTGGCGATCGGCGCGGGCCCGTCGGGCGCCTCCTCAGTTTCGGGCTGGTCCGGCGCGGCCCACGCGGCGGTGAAACGCTTCGGCTCGGCCGAGGCGTACGGCTTCGCGGCGGCGATGGCCCTCGGGGGTTCGTACACGCCGTCGACGTAGGAGGCGCGGAACTTGATGGGCATGGCTCCTGGCGAGGGCACGAAATAGCCGACGCCTTTGTGCTCCTTGCCGGATTCGATGTGGTACGCGTCCTCGACCCCGATGACTTGACGGGACGAGGCGGGGCTCGCCACCTTCAAGCCGATCCGGTAGGAGGTGTTCTTGTCGATGTCTTTGATCCGACCGATGTCGAGCGTCTGGGAGGCGAAAAGGATATGCACCCGCAGGGAGCGGCCCTTGCGGGCGACGTGGTCGAAGAGCTCCGCGTACTCGGGGTGGTCGGCGAGCATGAGGGTGAACTCGTCCGCGACGATGAAGAGGGTCGGAATCGGCGGCAGGTCGTGGCCGTGGGCTATGGCGTTCTCGTATTCGGCGACCGAGTTGAACGCGCTGCCCTGCACTTGGCGGCCCGCTTCGCGCAGCTGCTGCTCGCGTCGGGCGATTTCGCCGCGAAGGGTGTCGGAGAAACGGTCGGCGAGCGAGCGTTTCTCGGCCATGTTCGAGATGACGGCGACGACTTGCGGGAATTCGCGGAAGATGTCGGCTCCCGCCTCACCTTTGAAGTCCAGGTAGATGACGATGAGCCGGTCTGCGGGATGCGTGGTGAGGAGCGAAAGGAGGATCGCCATGATCGTCTGGGACTTTCCAGAACCAGTCATGCCGATCATGAGGCCGTGCGGCCCCATGCCGCCTTCTGCTTCGTCCTTCAGGTCGAACATGAGCGGCTCGCCCGTGCTTGTGACCCCGATGGGGACCCTCAGCTCGCGGTCGCGCGATCTCCTGGACCACAAGGAGGTCACATCGAGGTCGGCGGGGTCCTCGATGCCCAGCAGGGCCGGGAAGCCCGAGCCGTGCGTGCTGGAAACGCGGGAGTCCACGGCCACGGGGCCGGAGTCCCAGCGTCCCAGCTGCCGGGCGAGGTGCGCGGCTTCGGACGGCTCGAGCGTGTCCGCGCGGGCGGCGTAATCGCGCCAAACGCCGTGCTTGTACTGCTGGAGCGAACCGTTTTCGACTTTCAGGACGAGGCGGGCATGGTCGACTTCTTCATCCAGGCCAGGCTCCTCTTCTGCCCGGCGGATGAGGACGACCCCCGCGTATCCTTCGGGCGGCAGCACAGCGTCCGGGCGCCATGCCGGGTCGTCCACAACGATGAGGACATGCCCGAGAGCCGCTGGTCCCCCGCCGCGCGGCGGGCGCCCTTGCAGCACGTCCGCGACAAGTCCGGGCAAGGCGCTCGCGTCGGCGGTGAGCCGCCGGGCCGGGCCGAGGCCGTCTGCTTTGCCGGGGATGTCGGTGTGCGGGAGCCATTTGAGCCACGTCCATGCGGGCGAATCGATGTGCGGGCTCAACGCGGCGACGGCGAGCACGGCGGGATCATGCCAGCATGTCGCGTTGGCGATCCAGGCGGAAAGGGCTTCGCGCACCTCGTCGGCGGGGCCGTGCACGACGATCTCGCGGATTGCGGCGAGGTCGATGGTCACGGGGGCGTGCGCGAGGTCGCGATGGGCTTCGATGAGCGCGGCGAGGCTGGTTTGGCACACTGGCTCCAAGTCGGCCTCGTCGCCGCTCTCGCCGACCCGCAGGGCCGCCGCGGCAGGCACGTCGCCAAGGCCGACGCGAACGACGAGGAAGTCCGCGTCGCCAGGATCGCGCTCCCACTGCCGCCGCGTCCCGGCGACGGCGGCGAGCCCGGTCGGAGCCGGATGGGACCATTCGAGCGCCGCGCGTTGCGCGTTCGCGGCGGTTCGGGCTTCGCTGCGCACCCGAGACAGGTACCGCAAGTAATCGGCGCGTTCCGCGTCCACTTCGGCGACCGGCGTTCCAGAACCCGAGCCCCGGAAGATGCCGGTGGCGGCAAGCAGCAGGACGAAGGGGAAGAACAACGTCTGCGGCGTGATGAGGCGCATGCCTGTGGCGAACAGGGCGACGACCATGCCGACGACAAGGGCGCCGATCACCCACGGCATCGCTCGACGAAGCAGCGACGGCGGAATCAGCCGCGGCAGCTCCGGCGGCGGCTCCACCACGATCACACCGGTGCGCGCGTCGGGCGCGGGCAACCTCCGCTTGGCTTCAAAGAGAACGCGGGTCACTGCCCCAGCTCCTGCGCGGAGACCCGGCCTGGGCGAGGATCTGCGGGAAGACTGTCATGGGCGAGCAGGGCGTCGGCTCGCGAAAGGGTCGGCCCCGGGGCCAAGAGGCGCAGAACCGACCAGGGGATCGGCAGCGCGGGCTCACGCAGGCCGAGCGCTTCGAGCGGCTTGCTGTCCTTGTCGTTCGTGTCGACGCCGTAGCGAACACCCGTGTCGGAAATCCAGAACAACGCCTCACGGGTGGGGGAAGCGGCCTCTTGGCCGACGACTTGCGCGAGATAGCCCGTGCCGGGCGTGATCGCCACGCGGTCGGCAGTTCCGGGCGTGCCCGAAGCGACCAAGCTCACCGCCTTGTCTGGAGCGTGTGTCGGCAGCGCGGCGCCGGAGAGCAGCGTGAGCGTGGAGACGGCCGAGGCATCTGGCTTCGACCAGCGCGCGCAGAGCACTGGCGCGGCGGCGGGGTTGATGACCTTCACCGGGTCCGCGGGGTACACGGACGTGTCGATCCGGTTCGCGACGGGAAGCCGGGAGATCTGGTCCGGAGGCAGCACCGGCACTGCGGCGAGCCCGTAGGAGTTCGTGTTGCGCAGGACCGAGGCGAGCACGCGTGGGATCGGTTGCAAACCTTCCTGCAGCACAGCGTAGTTCTGCGTCCGGCCGTCGAGCGTCCGGGCCGCGACGACCGAGCCGATCGGCCGGTTCAAGGCGAACCGGGGCTGCTCGCCCGCGCCGGGGAGGACAGGCGCGCTCAGCCGCGGGCCTTCGGGAATGACGTCGACCAATGCCTGCGACAAGACCCGTGGCGCCGGTGAGTCCGGCTCCACGCCCAATGCCGAGGTGACCGCGCGGTCGGCGAGGTCGATCCTGGCGCGGTGCCCGTCCCAGACCAGCCAGGCGGCGCGCGCAGTCCGCGCGAGCACCGCCTGATCGCCGGAGAACGCGGCGGCCTTGCCCTCGCCCGCCGCGAGGGGGCCGGCGATCACCGTGACCGAAGGCATGACGCCGTGGGCTGGCGGCGGCGCCGTGTCGCAGACGGTCCATTGCGCGTCGCGCTCGTCGCTTTGCGCCATCCGCTCCGGAGCGCCGGGGATGCCGAGGACATTTCCCCTGCGGAACTGGTCGAGCTCGGCGCCGCGAACCCAGGTCGGGCTCTCCGATCGACCGATGGCGAGGCGAGCGGAGGCGAGGTTGAGCACCGGATGCACTGTGTCGCCGAGCCGGAGGTACAAAGCGGCGGTGCTCTTGTCCGCGAGCACAGCGTGCTCGCTCGCCGCGCCGACCGGGCTGATGAGCGAGAACACAAAACAGCCGACGACGCCCGCGACAAGGAGCAAGAGGCCCAAGCTGAAAGCGCGGGACTGGGAGCGCAACGGCTCGACCAGCATTCTTGTGTCGTGCAGAGCGACGCCGGAAGCGGCCCGGCGCAACATGAACCGCCAGCCCGTGACTTGGTGCCGGGTCACGAAGCCGCGCCGAGGCTCGGGGGGTTCCCCGGCAGCTTGCAGCACGGATTGCGACAAAGTGGTACCTCCAAGACACGACTGAGCAGGGCTGAGTTAGGTAAGCATTACATAAACTCCTGGTGCGGGCAAGCTCTTGTGGCGAGGCTCGCTCACACGCCGCGCACCGCGAGGTCCGAGCGTCCGGCGAGCACACAAGCCATGTTGTAGCCGGTGATGCGCAGTTGGCCGTTCCCGCCGAGCCTGGGATAGTCCGCGTGGCCGATGGCGCTGTCGTGGGCCTGCCCGTCGCCCGGCCCGACAGCGGCGCGCGTCGCGAGCCGCTGAATCCAGGGGGCCTCGACCACGGGGGCGCTGAACCAGCGGTTCACCTTTCGGATCATGTCCCCGACCGCCTGCATCGCGAACACATGCCCCGGTTCGACGCGCAGCTGCTCGGCTGACCCGGCCTTGATGCCCGGCGAACCGAAGAAGACAACATCTTGGACCGCGCCCCTCGGCAGGGACTGCAAGGCGAGCGACGTGGTGAGCGAACCGTACGAATGGCCGAGCGCCGTGATCGCGGGCCGATGCGCGCCCTGCGTCGCCGCATGGCGGAACGAACCCACAAAACGAGCGAGATCCACTGCGCCCCGCTTCGCGTGCGCGACGCTCAAAAGCCGGAGCGCGCCCACCGCGCCGTCCCCCCAACCAGGGCCGAACCTCCTGCTCTGCATCATTTTCAGATCCAGCTCGGCATGCGGCGTCTCATATCCGATCCATGCCGCGCAGGCCACTGTCTCGGCCGAACCCTCATTGCGCAGGATTGTCGCCGCGCAGTCTCGCAGCGCCTTCGCCTCCCGCGCCATGTCCACCATGCTCCGCCCCGGCGTGGTGTTCATCCCCGGCACCGCGATGGAGATCCGATCCGCCGTGTCGACGTCGCCGACCGCGACCGCGGCCTTGCCCCGCGCCCCGGTGCGCATGTCCAGAAACACCAGTTGCGCTCCCGGATGCTCGGCGAGAGCCTGCTCAATGGCGTCGAGGTCTTCGAGTTTTCGCTGCGCGTACCACAGGTCGGAGTCGCAGTTGTCGAACCAGCCCTCCCATCGGCGCCGGGCCGCGATCATTTCATGCAGCCTCGCGCGCTCCGCTGTCAGCCTCGCGCGCTCATCGAGCAGCAACTCGCGGTTCTGCGTGTCGAGGGCGGCGGCGGTCAGCACCGTCATAGCTGCGAGGTTACACGAGACGGGCGGGAGCGAACCCCCTCTGCGCCCACGGCGGGGAACGGGGCTGAGAGCGGGGACCGGGCGCCGGCACGCGGCGGCGGATCGTTGACGTGAGACCGCGGAGAAACGTGCGCCAGGGGAAGTTCCGAGGGGGACGGCTCTCGCAGAGACGGTTTTCCGAGGAGACGACATGGGAAGATCGGCGAAGGCAGCCGCGCTCGGCATGGTTGCGGAGTCCGCGTTGGCGGCTCCTGCGGCGGCCGCCCCGAAGCCGCTGCCCTAATGGTTCCTGGAGGCGCGCCGGGCGGATGTCCGGCGGACGCGGCGGGCAACAGATGGTCGTTTTCGGCGCCGCCGCCCAGGCGCAAGCCGCGGAGCAGGCCCTTCAAGCGTCTTCGGGGCGGTCGCAGATTTTCTGCGTCCCGCAGTGGCGCGCCCGCGCAGTGGCAAAAATTCGGGCGGGCGGCACGAGGCCACAGCGCAACATAGGGTACCCTTACTTTTGTTTGGGCAGCCTTCCTGGCCCGGACATCACAACACGAGAGATCGAGCTGATGAACATGCCGAGACAACTCACGAGCCCGGGCGTTTTGCGACGTGGGGCCGCGTGTGACGAAAAGAGCCGCCCGCACCTCGCCTGGTCGGCGCGCAGCGGCGGCAAGCACCGCGCATGGGAGGCGATGTGAACACGAGCGCGCTCGGAGCGCTCCTCTCCCGGGCCGTCGAGCGCTGGCCGGATCGTGTCGCAGTGGCGCAAGGCGAGCGGACGCTCACCTACCAAGAACTCGAAGACGAGACACAGGCTTTCGCCAGAGGCCTCGCCGCGTTCGGTTTGGAGCCTGGCGAGAAAGCGCTCCTCCAAGTTCCGAATTCGCCTGAATTCCTGATCGCGCTGTTCGGCTCCCTCGCCGCAGGCGTGGTGCCCGTCATGTGCTTGCCCGGACACCGCGACGCCGAGCTCAACCATTTCACCCAGATCTGCGGGGCAGTCGCGCACCTGACCACACCGCAGATCGCCAAGCTGGTCTCGCCCCCGGTGCGCGCCCTCACCATCGACGTGGTGCTCGCGGCAGGCCAGGCGTACGCCGAATCGAACAGCGCGCCGGCGATCGACCCGGCGGCGCCTGCGCTCCTCCTGGTGTCGGGAGGCACCACGGGGCTGCCGAAACTCATCCCGCGCACCCATCGGGACTACTGGTACAACCTGACTGCGGCAGCGCAGGCCTGCGAGCTGTCCGAGTCGGACGTGTATCTCGCGGCGCTGCCCGTCGCGCACAATTTCCCGCTCGCCTGCCCTGGGGTCCTCGGCGCCATCAGCCTCGGCGGCACGACGGTTTTCGCCTCCGACCCCAGCCCCGAGGCGGCGTTCGCCGCAATCGAGCAGCACGGCGTCACGGTCACCGCCCTGACCCCGCCGCTCGCCCAGCTGTGGGCGGCGGCAGCCGAATGGGAGTCCTCCGACTTGAGTTCGCTGCGACTTTTGCAGGTGGGCGGCGCGAAACTCGAATCCGAACAGGCCAGGGAGATCCAAAACGCCCTCGGAGCCACGCTGCAGCAGGTGTTCGGCATGGCCGAAGGCCTGATCTGCTGCACCCGGTCGGACGACCCCGAGGAACTCGTTTTCACCACGCAGGGGCGCCCTATGTCCGACGAGGACGAGGTGCGCTTGGTGGATGAAGAAGGGGCGCAGGTTCCTGAGGGCGAGATCGGCGAGCTCGAAGTGCGCGGCCCGTACACGATCACTGGCTACTACAACGCGCCGGAAGCGAACGCGCGCTCGTTCACGCCGGACGGCTTCTATCGCAGCGGCGACCTCGCCAAGCGGCTTCCGTCCGGGCATCTTGTCGTGGTCGGGCGGGTCAAAGATGTGATTAACCGGGGCGGCGAGACGATTTCCGCCGAAGAGATCGAAGGGCATCTGCTCGCGCACCCCCAGATCAGCGCCGCGGCGGCGGTCCCGTGCCCGGACAAGTACTTGGGCGAGAAGGTCTGCGCGGCAGTCGTGCTGCGCCCGGAAGACGCCGGCGCGGGCCAGCTGGAACTCCCGCAGTTGCGGGCCTTCCTCGCCGAACGAGGCTTGTCCGTCGAGAAACAACCCGATGTTCTGTTGCGACTGCCTTCGCTGCCCATGACAGCGGTCGGCAAAGTGGACAAGCGCGCCATAGCGGCCCAGCTCGCGCACGCCTGAGCGCGCCGGGCCGGGGCGGGGCGATCAGGCGCGCCGACCGCTCAGCCCCGGCCTTTCCGTTCGCTATTGTTTCGCGATGAGGTGCTCCGCGACGCACGCGAGCTTCTCGCACGTCTCCTCGAACTCGCGCTCCGGCGTGGACTGCCCCACCAAACCCGCCCCGGCGCGCAGCCACGCCCGTCCGTTTTCTTGGTAGACCGCGCGAAGCACCAGCGCCGCGTCGAGACCGCCGTCCCGGTCGGCCGAGAACACCGAGCCTGAGTACAAGCCCCTCGAGGGGCCGTCGAGCCGCAGGATCGCGTCGACGCCCTCAGCTTTGGGGAGCCCGGACGCCGTGACCGCGGGGAAGAGCGCCGCAAGGGCGTCCATGCGGCAACGCCCTTGGGCGAGCCGACCCCGCACCGTCGACGCGAGATGTTGGACGCTGCCCCGCTCGCGGACCACCATGAATCGCCCCACTTCGGCGCTCCCCGGTTCGACCACGCCGTCAAGGTCGTGCAACGACCCGCGCACCGAGATCGCGTGCTCGTGGATCTCCTTCGGATCGGATTCAAGCTCGCGTCGGGCGGCGAGATCTTCGCTCTCGCCCCGGCCGAAAGCTCTCGTCCCCGCGAGCGGCTCGGTGATCACCAAGCCGTCGGGCCGCACAACCGCGACCATCTCCGGGGAGAAGCCCAACGCCTGAACGCCGCCGAGGCTGAGCAGGAACGACCGCACCGGGGTGTTGTGCTCTCGGGCGCGCTCGTAGCTCGCCGGGAAATCCACCTCGAAAGGCAGGTCCACCCGTCGGGAAAGAATGACTTTCTGGTAGTCGCCGCGCTGGATCTCCGACACCGCCTGCGCGACCCGCTCCCGGTAGCCAGATGGGTCCAGGCGCACGTCCACCGGGGTCGGAGTCCGACCGGCACCGGCGAGCGGGACCTCAAGCGCCTCCGCCACCGCGGACCGCGCGGCTTCGTCTCCGGACTCCACGACGACCTCGTCGCCTTCGGCGCGCACAAGAACCTCCGGGGTCAGGAGTGTCGCGAGGGCCGTGTCGGGGGGAACCCGGTCCCCGAAGCCAGGCCGATACGCGCCGAACTCGAAAGCGACCCAGCCGAAGACGCGCTCGCCTTGCTCAAGGAGCCATGCCGAGGCCCGCTCCAACGCCTCCTCCGGGCGTCCGAGCCACGGCTCGGACAGCGCGGGAGCCCCGTCGCGGGAGAGGATCAACGAGCTCGCGGTGAGCTTCGCCGAGGCGAGCGCGCCGCCCGCGTACCACCAAACGCCTTCTCGCTCGTATACGACGTAGTCTTTGCGCAGTCCCGACGCTGCAATTCGAGCCATGATGGCAGGGGCGCTGGCGCGTGCGAGGACTTCAGGCATGTTTCGGCTCCGCATTCTAGAATTCAGGGGCTAGCAGTTCAATCCAACCTTTCTTAGGTTAGCATTGGCTTACATGAAAGGAGCAAACGTGCCGACAAATCCCTTCGACGACGAGCAAGGCCGTTTCTTCGTCCTCATCAACGACGAAGAGCAGCGCAGCCTGTGGCCAGTGTTCGCGGCCGTTCCTGCCGGTTGGACGATCGAACACGGAGCTCCGGACGGCGATTCCCGTCAAGCGTGCCTGGATTTCGTCGAGAGCGCATGGACGGACTTGCGCCCGCGCAGCCTGCGCGTCGCCATGGCCGGAGCCGCCAATGGCGCCTAGCTCCGAGACGGTGAGCCGTTTCGCGACCTGCTGCCTCGCGCTGGGCCTGCCCGTTCGGGGCAGGCGCCGCCCCGCCGACTTGGGCTCGGCCCGCTCCGGTTTCGCTTCGCTGGTCCGCGTCGCGCACGACGCGTGCGACGGATGGGTCGGCCTCGCCGCCGCAGGTGATCTTTCTCTCCCTGTGTTGGAGTCCATTGTGGCCAACTCGACGAACTCGGGAGAGTTGGCGAGGGAGGTCGGGCTGAGCCCCGAAGCGCTGGGCTTCCGCTACGAGTCAGGCCTTTACTTGCAACTGCGCGCAGCAGAACCGGCCGGGTTCCGTCTCGCGCTCGCCGCTGCGACAGCAGCGCAGGGGGACCTCGGCAAGGCGCATGAGATCGCCGCTGCCGTGCTGCAGGAGCAGCCCGGCAGATTCGACGCGCGCTGGCTGACCGCCGCAATCTGCTACCACGCCGCCCGCTGGCCCGACGTGGTCGCCTTGTTGACCCCGACGGTCGCCGAGAACAACGCCAATGCCGAGAATCCGGCGAAAGATCTCGACCCGACTTCCAAGCACGCCGCCCGGATCGCGCTCGGCATCGCCCTCGCCCGCCTCGGCATGCACTCCCCCGCGCTGTCGCACCTGGACGAGCCCCAAGGCCCGATCGCGGCCGCGGCCGCCGACGGAGCGTTGGCACGGGCGCTGTGCTTGCGCGCGCTCGACGACGAGGACGGCGCGCTCGAAGCCCTCCACGAGCTGTACGCCTCAGACCCTGGCAACGCGCAGGCCGAGCAGGCGCTCGGCGACGCGAGCTTCGGCCTGCCCACGACCACGGCGGCGCGGATCAACGCCCGCACCGACCCGTGGGACCCGGAAACCGAGCCGGACGAGCACGAGCACATCGATCCCGCGGCGGCGGAACGCAAAGCCGCGCTCCTCGACATCGCCGAACAGGAACTCGACCAATTCATCGGCCTTGACGAAGTGAAGGACCAAGTCGCGCGGCTGAAAAGCAGTGTGGCGATGGCGTTGCGCCGACAGGAGCGCGGGCTCGCCGTCGGACAGCGCGCGCACCACCTGGTCTTCGCAGGCCCTCCCGGCACCGGGAAGACCACGATCGCCAGAGTGGTCGCGAAAATGTACTGCGGACTCGGGCTGCTCAAGAAAGAGACCATCCGCGAGGTCCACCGGCCCGACCTGGTCGGCCAGCACATCGGTGAGACAGAGGCGAAAACCAACGCCGTCATCGACAGCGCCCTCGACGGCGTGCTCTTTCTCGACGAGGCCTATTCGCTTGTGTCCACCGGCGCGAAAAACGACTTCGGCCTGGTCGCGATCGACACGCTCCTCGCCAGGATGGAGAACGACCGGGACCGTTTGGTCGTCATCATCGCCGGTTACCGCGCCGAACTCGACCTGTTCCTCAGCGCGAACGAAGGCCTGCGCTCACGTTTCACCCGTTCCATCGCGTTCCCCTCGTACACCCCTGACGAGCTGGTGGAGATCGCCGTCCGGCTGGCGCATTCCAGGGACAGCCTGTTTGACGACGAGGCCCAGGTGGAGCTCGCAGGCGTGCTCGGCAGGCTCGCCAACAGCACCACGCCCGACCATAACGGAACACCGCGCCCCAGCATCGACATCGCCGGGAACGGCCGCTTCGTGCGGAACTTGGTCGAACGCTCTGAAGAAGAACGCGAACACCGGCTCGACCACACGGACAACGTGGACGACTTCACCGACGAGCAGCTGATGACCATCACCGTCGAGGACGTCCGCAACGCCGAGGCGATCCTTTTGCGCGGGCTCGGGTTGAGCGAAAAAACATGAGCGCGTCTGTCGCCGAACCCCATTTCCACAGCTTGCCGACAGGGGCGCCGGCGCAGCCCTTCTGAGCGCAGAGCCGAAAAGGACGGCTGGTCGCCGCCGTAGTCCTCTCAGGGTCCCCGACGCTCGTGCGGCCGACGTTTTTTCTCTGCGGATGCATTTTCTTTCTCTGCGGATGCATTTTCTTTTATTACGATGCTGTAACAAAGGGTTGTCCGTCGCCCTTTGCTCGATAGTATCCCTGCGTGCTGAGCCTTCATGCTCGGTTTCAGATTCCCAAGCTCCTCGTTCGCGCATGAGCGAATCAGAGAGCAGCAACGGCAATTTCGTAAGGATGACTTTGGCAATGTCCAGTTTGAAGCCCTATTTCGACGACGTTCAAGCGCATTACGACCTCTCTGACGAGTTCTTCTTCTTGTTCCTCGACCCCTCACGCACCTACAGCTGCGCCTACTTCGAGCGTGAAGACATGACTCTGGAAGAGGCGCAGTACGCGAAAATCGATCTCGCGCTGGGCAAACTTGGCTTGGAACCGGGCATGACCCTGCTCGACGTCGGCTGCGGCTGGGGCGCCACGGTCAAACGCGCAGTCGAGAAATACGACGTGAACGTCATCGGCCTCACCCTCAGCAAGCACCAGTCCGAGCATGTCGCGAAAGAGCTGGAAAATCTGCACAACCCGAACGGGCGCAGCGCAGAGGTCAGGCTGCAAGGTTGGGAGGAGTTCGACCAACCCGTGGACCGGATCGTGTCCATCGGCGCGTTTGAGCACTTTCGGCGCGAACGTTACGAGGCGTTCTTCGCCAAAGCCCACCAAGTCCTCCCCGAGCATGGGCGCTTGTTGTTGCACACCATCGTCTCTTTCCATGTGCACGAACTCGCAAAACGCGGTGTGAACATGACCTCCGAGCGGCTGCGGTTCATCCTGTTCATCTCGAAGGTGATCTTCCCCGGCGGCCAGCTCCCAAGTCCCGAGATCGTCCGCGAATACTCGGCCAACGGCGGTTTCACGCTCGAACGCGAACACGCCCTCTCGCTGAACTACGCCCGAACCCTCGACATTTGGCGCGCCAACCTCGAAGCCAACAAAGACAAGGCCATCGCACTCGCGGGGCAAAAAGTTTACGACATCTACATCAAATACCTCACCGGATCCGCCATAGGATTCCGTGAGCGCATGCTCGACGTCGTCCAATTCACCCTCGTCAAGTAAGCCTCTCGGCGCAAGGGCCGCCCGCCGCCAAGCCGCTCGGCACGCGAAACCTGGTTGGAATCGGGAATCGCACCGCAGGAAAAGGATTCATCGGCGGGCGGCTTGTCCGTCGCGTTCGTCCTTGAGCCTTCGCGGGCGCGGCGCACAGGGCCGTTGTTTCCATCTCGCCCGAGCCGCGCGGACTGAGGAACGGACCCCACAGTCCGCGCTGCTCGGGCAGCTCGTGACACCCATACCCCAGGATGGCAAAACGGCACGTCGTCGTACCAAATTGGCGTGTAGGCGGCTCATACCGTATTACCGGATGGCTCGCATGGCAAGCCATCCGAGCGGCCAGCACCCGTAGCTCAACGGATAGAGCATCTGACTACGGACCAGTAGTGCGTTTCTCCCGCAAATCTCTTTCTCCTGTTCGACAGGACGTGGCGGCATGACCCGCCTCACTCTGGTTCAGGGCGGGCGGGCAAGTCCCGCAATGTCACCGAGCGGCAAAGGGGTGATAACAAGGTCAGACGCGCCAATTGCGCCTGGTGTGACTCATGCCATGATCTGCGACATGGAAGGAAATTTCATTCGGGGGGAAACAATGCTGCTCGAAGACTGGCAGACCGACATGACTATCCAACGCCGCGAAGAGACAACTATCTCCGAGCGCGTCCGGTTCGTTAGCAAGTTCCACAAAGACACCGGAGTGCAGCCCGCGCACGCCCAAGTCATCGACATTAAGCGGTGGATCGCGCAACACCCCGAATGGTCAACCGCCACCGTCGCCACATACACGACGCATCTGCGCGCATGGTTCAAGTGGCTCCAATTCCAAGACCACAGGTCCGACGACCCGATGGTCAAGATCGCAGCCGTGCGGCACCCCGAACGAGATCCCCGGCCCGTCTCAAGCGACGGACTCGCCCGCCTCCTCGCCGACTGCCGCATGCAGCCGACCACACGAGCAAGAGTCTTGCTCGCAGCCTGCCAAGAGCTCCGGGTCGCTGAGATAGCGAAAATCCGGGGCGAAGACATCGTGGACTCGCGTTTCCTCGTCGTGAACGGCAAAGGCAACAGAACCAAGACGCTCCCCCTGCACCCGCTCATCGCGGAACTCGCCAAGAAGATGCCAGCTCAAGGCTTCTGGTTCCCACCACCTAACGGGGGACATGTGGACAGCAAATCCGTCTCGCAAGTCATCAGTCTGGCGATGCGTCGGGCCAAGGTCAAAGGCACCCCGCACTCGCTGAGGCACTGGTACGGAACCGAGCTGTCCGACCGTGGCGCAGACCTCGCCGTCGTCCAAGACCTCATGCGCCACAAGTCGCCCAACACTACGAGGGGCTACACGCTCATAGCGGACAAGAGGAAACGCCAAGCAATCCTGTCGCTCGACCAATATAACTCAGATCGTGAGGCGAAGACCTCCGCGTGACCTCGCTTATCGACGCATAGGCCCCCGGATCTGTGGCACACGGCATGATCGTTTACAGTTCGACCTCAGAAAGGAGTACAACGATGTACAACCAAGACCCGAACAACCCAGCTCAACCCGGCTACCCGCAGCAACAACCGCCCGCGAAGAAAACTCGCAAGTGGCCTTGGATCGTCGGCGGTCTCCTCATCCTCGGATGCTGCGTCCCGGTTTCTATCTTCGCCGTGAGCAAAGATTCCAAAGACAAGCCGGAAGCGTCTGGGCAAGCCCCGCAGAAGTCATCCGCGAAGCTGAACGACCATGTGCGCGACGGCAAATTCGAATTCACCGTGACAGACGTGAAAGCAGGACTCTCCCAAGTCGGAGACAACCCCTATCTCGCGAAAAAAGCACAAGGCCAATTCGTCGTCGTGACCATGACCGTGCAGAACACGAGCGGGCAACCGCAGTCCTTCTCGCCGTCCAACCAAAAGCTCTTCGACCAGCAAGGCAGACGATTCGAGCCTGACACAGAAGCTCAGATCGCCCTCGGCGGATCGGACATCCCCGTGTGGGACAACATCAACCCCGGCAACATCGTCACCGCGAAAGTCGTGTACGACATGCCGAAAGACGCGCAACCGAAGGAAATAGACCTCCACGACTCGGCGTACTCGGGCGGCGCGAAAGTCTCACTCACCCCTTAACCAATGGGCGGGCCGCACGCCCCTGAACCCTCATGACCAACACGGGTGTCCGCGCCGTATCCGAAGCAGCAGCGGCATGAACCTAAAGAGTCCCAGCAGCAACCCTTTAGAACACTTTCCCGAATGCAGCCTGAGTGTTTTTGGAGTCCCACGGGGATGTTAGAGTCCACACCGGCTTTGCGCCGAGTAAAGGAGGATCGTGGGCCAGCCGTTGAACGCCGACCAGGAGGCCATGCTCGCGCATGCCGAGCAGACCGAACAGATGGCGCTCATGCTCGACGGCACCATCGCGTTCGACCCGAGCGTGTTCCAAGGCATGATGATGACCGCCCTCGGCCCGGTCGGAGCCCCGTTCGCCGCAGCGTTCACAGCCGCGATCACCAACCAGCACATC
>JGI2924J29684_1078366_pt1 | contig 43675 bp, 44 predicted proteins | sample BenlonsequencITS_FD_29684 | JGI IMG/M metagenome (IMG submission 29684) | reverse complement strand
CGGAAGTCGCCTCGGGAGCGAACTCGTTGACCGAACGAGCGGACGACCTCCGGCACTCGCTTGCGGCCTTCCAAGTCGACGCGGACGCGAACGAGCGTGAGTCAGGAGACTCCGACATCGTACTCAGACACGACGAGACCGACACCGAATCCCCCGATAGCTGGTGATGGGAGACGAGACACGTATCCGACGACAGGCCCGCGATTCGGGACCGCTGACGCGGCTGCTGTTAGCCGTCCGTATCGACCGAGCCGTCAACGGAGCGGCATGCGAGCCGCTCGAGTGCCCACTTCGCACGCTCACGGACCGACGACTCCGGGTCGTCGTCCACGAGCACCTCGAGTGACTCTCGTGTGTCGGTCGCGTTGCCGTGACCGAGTGCCGCACACGCGTTCGCTCGAACACGTGGGTTTTCGTCCTCGAGTGCGGTGAGCAGCCGGTTCCGTGGAAGAGAAAGCGAGTTCTGGTCGGCCGCGACACGGGCAATCGCCTTCGCGGCGTCGGCGCGTGCTGCTGGCTCGTCGCGCTCGAGGCCGCTGGCGAGTGCATCGACGTGTGCTGCGAGCGCGGCAGGTCGTTCGGCTGCGACGGCGGCGAGACAGCGAAGCAGGTCCGGCGTCGCCTCGTGTGACTCGTGGGCGGCGGCGAACGACGCGATAGCGTCGGCCGACGGCGCGACGTCTGTCGGCGACGCTGCTGCGAGTTCGGCGAGACAGTACGCGACCTGGTCGAGAAACGCCCGATCGGGCTGTCGGAGCAACGCTCGCAGTTTCGGGACGGTTGGGAGACACCGCGTCGGCTCGTCTTCGAGCGTCTCCTGAATCTGCTCGAGAGCCGTTTGCTGTGCCTCCGGGTCGGGTTCGTCGAGCCGTGCGAGCACTGCCGGCAGGTCGAGTTCGACGCCGGATTCTCGTTTCCGGCACCGTCCGACGGTCTGCCCCCCACTCCCATCCATATCATCCGCTTTGTTTCCAGTCGTAAATAAAAACCTTCTGGAATTTAGTTAGATGTTGTGCTAGAGAAACATATCTTGGTGGGGAAATCGGACGCCGTCTCGAGTCGTGCTGTCGAGACGGGTTAGGCGAGCCAGTCGTCGGGTTTCGTGTCGTAGTCGACGTCGTCGGCGGCCAGATGTTCGACGTCCTCCCAGGGGATGGTCTCGGTCGTTACCGCCTCGCCGTCGAACCGGATCAGTTTCCCGCGTTCCTCGGCTTCTGGTTCTCGGTTACGGCGTTTCGCGACCTCGACGTCGTGTTCGTCGACTTCCTTGACGATCGTCAGTAGGTTCACGGGCCGACCCCAGAGTTCGAAGATGCGCTTGAGCGTCTCTCTGGCCTGGCCCAGGTCTAGCATGACGCCGTTGTACTGGTGTCCCAGCAGTAACTCGTTGGCGTTGTTGTAGTTGCCGTCGTAGACCGCAATCGTCGGTTTCCCAAAGTTGGTAAACTGCAACAGAAGTTTCTTTTTGACATCTTCCGCGGCGTCGCTTGCCACGTGGAACTGGCCCGTCGCTTTCGAGTGCTCGTAGGTGAAGTAGTTGTTCTCCGTGATGAACTCCTCCGTGAGGAACTCGTCTAGGAACGTGACGTCGTTGTGGCTCTCCCGAACGTCGAACATCCGCTCCCAGCCAGCCGAAACGTCTACGTCTTCGAGTGCCTCCTCGACCGACGAGTAGCGGGCGTCGTCGAACAGATAACGGCCGATCCGCTCGAGTTCGTTCTGGTTGACCCGCGAGAGGAACCCGCGGTTCTGGCGTTTGACCAGCGAGTAGTGTCGCCGGGCCAGTCCCTCGTGGGTGAGCACCTTCCAGGGATACGTCTCGACGTCTATCTTCCCCTCGCGGGCCGCCTCGAGGTTCTCGTCGGCGATCCATTCGTCGGGCAACTCCTCTAGGTCGTCCAGCGTCTCCGGGGAGATCCGGTCGAGCGGTTCCGGTGGTTCGAGCGTCTCGAGGACGTCGTCGAAGTCGACGACGTCGGTGAGGTTGCGCCAGGAGATTCCCTCGACGCGAAGCAGGCGCTCGAGGACTTCCTGTCGGTTGGTGGTGTTCTCGACGTACTCCCACAGCTCCATGCCGAGACTGTACGGATTCAGCCCGCCGGAGGCGAGCACTTTCGCCATATGATCGGCGTAGTTGAGGAACTCGTCGTCGCCGGCGAACCGCTCGTCGGTCATCATCGTCGACTCCCAGTAGGCGGCCCACCCCTCGTTCATCACCTTCGTCATCTTCTGGGCGGCGAAGTAGTACGCCTCCGCCCGCATCATGTCGAGCACGTCGCGTTGCCACTCTTCCATCTCGACGGCGCGACCGGCCTCGTCGTCGTACTGTTTGCCGTGTTCGCGGACGAACGCCAGGATGTCCTTCTGTGGCTCTTCGGGGAACGTGATCGACCCGTCCGCCTCCTCGAGTTTTTCGACCCACGCGTCGTCGAAGACCTCACCTTTGATCTCGTCGGAGAGCTCGAGTTCGTCCAGTTTCTCCGCGAGGTCGGCGTCGAGTTCTTCGCTCGGACCGTCGACGTCCAGCCGTCGCTCGAAAACACGGTGCTGGTCGATGTTGTCCTCGAGCGAGAGACAGTGATCGATCCACTTCTCGACCGCCGCTCGGTCGACGTCGGGATCGGACATGTAGTCGTCGATCGCTCTGGCGTGGCGCTCTAACATCGCGGCGGCGTTGACCTGCTCCTCGTCGGCGCGACCGCTCGTGAAGAGGCCGAACCACTCGTTCTCCGAGAAGAAATCGGAGTGGGCCTCGACGTGGGTGATGACCGCCTTCTGGTCGGCCAGCGCGTTCGACTCCTGCAGGAACGCGTGGGCCGGATTGTCGTTGTTGACGATCTCGAAGGCCTTCCCGCCGCCGTACTGGCCCTGCTTGCGTTGCTTGTCGTACTGCATCCCCCACCGCCAGTGTGGGTAGCGGCTCTGGAAGCCGCCGTAGGCGATGAGTTCGTTCATCTCGTCGTAGTCGATGATCCAGTACTTGACCGGGTAGGGCTCGAGCCCCAGTTTCTCGGCCAGGTTGCGAGCCTCCTCGACCGGCTCTTTCAGATCGCTTGCAATCGCCTGTTTGTGGAACCTGTCCGCGTTAGAGTTGCGTTTACTCATGAAAACCACCGGCTTTCGCTCCGTTACTCATCAGTCTCACCCTCCGTGCTGAGAATCTCGTAGATCGCGTCGGTCACGTCTTCCTTGCTGTTGACGTACGCGACCGCGACGTCGTCGGCGTCGGTCCCGAACTGTCGCTCGAGTTCCTCGGCGTGGGTCGCGTTGATCGCGTTGCCGCTGGGTTGGGTCTCCACGTAGGCGTGGAGGTTCGCCGGAATCTGCTCCATCAGCGGGATCACGCGCTCTTCGGTGTCGTTGCTCGAGTTCTCGGAGTCGCCCGCGGCGAAGACGTACCGGTTCCAGTCCGCCCAGGGGTACTCCTCGAGTAACTCGGCAGCCAGTTCGTAGGCGCTCGAGATCTTCGTCCCACCGCCGCTACGGATGCCGAAGAAGTCGTCGCGTTCGACTCGCCAGGCCTCGGCGTCGTGAGCGATGTAGACGAACTCGGCGTTGTCGTATTTCCCCTGGAGGTACCAGTCCAGTGGCGTAAAGGTACGCTCGACGAGTTCGCGTTTCTTCTCACGCATCGACCCGGAGACGTCACGAATGTTGACGACGACGACGTTCTTCTCTCTCTCCTCGACGATCTCGGGATAGCGGTAGCGTTCGTCCTCGCGACGGAATGGAACGTGATCGATCCCTTCCCGGCGGATCTTGTGCTGGACCGACTCGCGCTCGAGGGTGTCCTCGAGTTCGTCGATCGAACGCCACTCGTCGCGTTCGCCTTCGGGAATCTCGTCGTAGGCCTCTTCGATCCAGGCCATCGAGACGGGGATGTTCTCGCCGCGAGCCCACTCGAAGACATCCCGCGGACCGAAGTCGTCGACTTTACAGACTTCCGTCAGAAACTCCTCGTCGAAGTCCATCGCGAGTTTCCGCTTGAGGCCCTCCTTGAACATCCGCTCGAAATCGAGCGTGCTGTCGGGGCCCGTCCGGGTGAGGTCCGTAAACGGTCCTTCTTTCTCCTCGATGACTTTCTTGCCTTTCGGCTCGAGGTCCAGCCCGAGTTCCTCGTCGAGTTCTTCGGCAAACTCCTCGGGGTCCATCTCGTAGTACTCGTGTTCACCGCCCTCTTCGCCGGGTTCGTCGCCGTCGCTGTCCTCGTCGCCGGACTGGGGCTGGGGCTGACCGACCGGCTGGCCGGTGTCGGGCGTTCCGTCGTCGCCCTGTCCGACGCCACCCTGATCGCGCTGGTCGTACTCGAACTCCGGTAAAGAGACGATCTTGACCGGGATGTTGATCTGGCCCGGTCTGCTCCCGCCGAGTTCGCCGTACTGGATGAAGTCGGCCAGGTCCTCGCGGCGCTTTTCACCCACTTCACGGAATCGCTCTAAGTCGTCTCTCAGTCCCATCTGTAGCTCACCTGTCCCATGACGTGTCTGCTGGTCAGTTCGGCCGAGGCCTCGGAGTAGTCGAACGCCGCGACCATCGTCTCGATCGTGTCTTCCTTGACGGTCTCCGTCTCGGTTCCGCTGGGCGGGTCGTCCCACTGCCGGGGATCGAGGTCCTCGAAGGTTCGCCGGACGTCGTCCCAGTCGTGACTCTCGAGGACCGACTTGATGACCGGGATCGCCGCCAGGTCGACGTCCTCGACGGCGAAGTCCTCGTCGCGGTGCTCCCAGGCGTGGCGGTTCAGCGACGTGATCACCTTCTCGCGCCGGAAGTGACGGACGCTCTCTCGAGGGCGGTCCCCCTCGTAGTCGCCCTCGGAGAACCGTCCGAGGTGTTCTACCTCGAACAGTTTCATCTTCAGCGGGTCCGGTTCGACCCGCTCGCCGCGGTCGTTGTACAGCGGTTCGTCGGTCTCCCAGGCGTAAACGTGTTCGACGTACTCCGCGACGGTCTCCTCGTCGACGCGTTTGTCGTACATGATCGCCTCGACGACGTCGGCTTCCTGTCGATCGTAGACGTAGTTCTTGACGGGGACGACCCGGTTCTCGAACTCGGAGCGCTCGCCGGCCGAGAACACTGGCGCGTTCGCAAGCCCTTCCGCCATCGCGTTCAAGACATCCCGCGGCATGACGACATCCTCGACGGGCAGTTCTGGATGATGGCGATCGCGATCGATCTGGAGCAGTTCCGCCAGCGTATCCCGAGTGTAGGTGACCGGAATACCGTGTTCCCCATCGGCCCCGTCGTCGTCGAAGTCGAAGTCGTCTTTTTCACGGCGGCTGTCTCCCTCCTGGAGGTAGCCCTGGTCGTAGATGTGGGCCTTGTCGACCAGATCGAGACCGTTGGGCAAATCCTCCTCGTCCAGCCGCGTGACGACCGCGTACAGCGCGGCGGCCTCGATGACGTGTGGGGCAAACTCCTGGGTCCGGACGTCGCCGTCCTGATCTTTGATCGTCACCGTCACCGGCTCCCGAATCCGTTCCTCGAGTTCGTCGTAGCCGTTTGCCTCCCAGACCTCGGTCTCGTTCGTTAGCTCGCGCCGGATGAGCTCCGATTCGAGGCTGAGGTTCGTCAGATAGCCAAAACGGTGCTTGTCGAGTCGGCGCTTGAGCGCCTTCAGTGGGTCCGTCCCGTTGCGGTCGGCGTGCTGGTTCAACTGCGCCTCGAGGTCGGGGTTCGAGATAATCAGCATCTGGGTATCGACGTCCATTCCGATTCCCTTGTCCAGCTTGACGGATTGCTCGTCGGGAACGTTCAGCAACTTCTGGAGCAAGTCGGCGTGCTGGGCCGCGTCCTCGACGATCGTGAGGACGCCGTTGCCCTGCGAGAGCACGCCGTCGTAGCTAAACGCCTGGGGGTTCTTCCGGCCGCGGGAGTCTAGTTCCTGGAGCATCCCGTGCATCCACGAGCCGACGAGCCGTTCTTTCGGTCGACCTTCGTCCTCGCTGTGGAGGACGCCGACGCCCTGTCCGACGTCGACGACGTAGTTTTTCACGCGAAGATGGCTCTCGTCGGCGATCGCCGAGAACAGTTCCTTCTCACCGTTCCGACGGTACCGCTCCTCGAGGTAGTCGTAGGCCTCCCGCGAGAACGGGTCGAGTTCGGCGTCGACCCGAACGGGGACGTGATCCTCGAGTTCGCCGTTTACGTCCTCGAGGATGCGTTCACGGACTTCCTCGGGGAACACCGACAGCGGGTGGGTCTGGACGGGGCTCTCGTACCAGTTCTGCTCGTCGCCAGCGGTCGGGTCGCTCCCGTAGCTCAGGCCGCGCTCGCCCGACTGGGCGGTCGCGACGTTCCACTCGAGGGTGTAGCGTCGGCCTTCGGGCGTCTTCGAGTACTCGCGGAGCCCGTTGACCAGACAGCGCTTGAGTTCCGACTTGCCCGTCGCCGTGGGGCCTTCGAACCAGATTATCTTCTCGTCTTTCGCCCGCCCGGCGGCGATCGACCGGAGATCGTCGACGAACCCGTTCAGGACCTCTGTGTTGCCGAGGATGGCGTGTTCGCCGCCGTTGTGCGGATCGTCGAAGAAACGGTATCGGTCCTTCTCCTCGCCTTCTTCGACGACGGTTCGGGTTCCCGCAGCCTCGATCGCCTCGAGCAAGTACTTCGAGGCGTGGGAGGCGATCGTCGGGTTCTCGAAGAGCCGGTCGACGTACGCCGCGAGGCGCATTGGCTCCTCGTAGGTCGCCTCGAGTTCGCGGTCGGCCTCGGTGACGTAGTCGTTGCCGGTCATGTTACTCTTCGATCTCCGCTTTGGCGACCTCCGCGCCAGCGAACTCGAGTACTTCCTTCGCGCCACCTTCGGAGTAGCCCTGTTCGATCAGGGCGTCGATCCACGAGGACCGTTCGTCGTCGTCGAACTCGTTTGCCGACACGAGTGCGGAGAAGTTGATGTTGTGTTTCTTGTCCTCCCAGAGTTTGCGTTCCAGCGCACGGCGCAGGCGCTCGTTATCCTGCGGGTTGAAGGCTTCTCCCTCGCGGGCGCGACGACTGACCCAGTTCGACACTTCCTGGCGGAAGTCGTCCTTGCGGTCTTCCGGGATGGCGAGTTTCTCCTCGACCGAGCGCAGGAACGTCTCGTCGGGTTCTTGCTCGCGGCCCGTGAGCTCGTCCTCGATCGTGTCGTCGTCGATGTAGGCCATGACGTGATCCATGTACTTCTCGCCCTGGCGCTGGATCTCGTCGACGTCGTAGGCCAGCGCGTGGCGGACGTCCTCGATCGCTCGCTCCTTGTACTCCTCGCGGACCGTCTCGAGGTAGCGGTAGTAGGTCTGGAACTGGTCTTCGGGGATCGAGCCGTGGTGCTCTAGGTTCTCCTCGAAGAAGTTGAACACCGTCAGCGGCGAGAGAAAGCCCCGAGAGCGGTGTTTCGAGTCCATGATCGCCTCGGCGATCTCGTCGCCGATGAAGCGGGGCGAGACACCGACCATGCCTTCACCGACCTCGGCTTTCCCTTCGGCCTCTTCACGGAGCTTCTTGACGTCGATTTCGTCGCCTTCGTCGATCTCGCCGTTGTAGGCTTTGGCCTTCGAGAGCAGATCGACCGTCTCGGCGTCGGGTTCCTCGATGCGGGTCAGGACGCCGAACAGACCCGCCATCTCCAAGGTGTGTGGCTCGACGTTGATGTCGGGGACGTCGGCGTTGTTCAGCATCTTCCAGTAGATCTGGGACTCGTCTTCGTAGCTCAAGACGTAGGGGAAGTCGATCCGCTTCGTGCGGTCGTTGAACGCCTCCATCTTCTCGTCGCCTTTCTTGTCCTTGTACTCCGGCATGTTGGTGCGGCCGACGATCACCTGGTCGATGTCGATCCGTGGGTTGTTCTTGGGTTTGATCGTCTGTTCCTGGGTGGCGTGTAAGAAGTCGTAGAGAAACTCCCGCTGGAGTTTCAGTAGCTCCTCGCCGGAGAAGATACCGCGGTTGGCGTTACAGAACGCTCCGGAGTAGTCGAACGCACGCGGGTCGCTCTCGCCGTAGATGGCGATCTTCGAGTAGTTGACGTCGCCCGTCAACTCGGTCTCGTCCTGGTTCTTCTTGTCCTTGGGCTCGAACGTCTCGAGGCCCTGACGCTTGTTCTCGTCGGCGATAAAGCGGACGATCTCGACGTGGTTCTCGAGTACCTGCTGGAGGTCGTCGTCGTAGTACGCCAGCAGTTTGTCCATGTAGAACTCGCTTTCTGGGTCGAGTGCCTGCTCGTTCTGGATCGTGTAGGGGGCGTCGAGCCGCTCGTTCAGGTCGTCGATGACTCGCTGGCGCTGTTCCTGTGGGAGCAACACGAGCGGGTCCTGGTTCATCGGGGACCGGACGGTATCGTCCGCCGGGTCCTGATCCTGGACGACATCACAGAGGTTCGTCCACTTGAACGTGTACATCCGGCCCTCTTCGCGCATCGTGTAGTCCTCGAAGTACTGGCGGACCTGCTTGTCGAAGTGGGACTTCCCGGAGCCGACCGGGCCGAGCAGCAACTTGATACGACGTTCGGGGCCGAGCCGTCTCGCACCCGATTTGACCTTGTTGACGAACTCGTGAATCGACTGATGAATCACCCGTCCGTAGAAGGTGTTTTCGCCGTCGTTGAGGGGATCTTCGCTGGCCAGTTGGTACTCGACGACGCCCTCGGTCTCGTCGTAGGTCGTCCCGTAGTAGTCGAACATGTCCGCGACACGCTGGTGGGCGTTGCGTGCGACCGTCGAGTCCTCGTACAGTTCCTCCAGGTACCAGTCGAAGGACTTCGTCTCCCGCAGGTCCGCGGGCATCGATTCTTTGTACTCCGTGCTGAGCTTCTCGAGCGTTTCGATATCGCCGTTCATGGTATCATTGTCGTTGTCTTTCCTGCGTTCGGTTGCTCGTGTGATCGACGCCGTCGACCGTGCCACTGTCCGTCGATGTCCTGCTGGGGTGGGACGCGCAAATCGCGGTCGTCGGTGACCGGCAGTTCCGTCTCGAGGCCGGACTGTGACCCGCCGTGCTGTCACGATCGGTGGTGCGTGAACTCTCGAAGCGTGCATTCCGCCGAGGGGGCTTCGTTTTCCGTGTCATGTGTGACCTGTGCCCACTTGTCGTCGCGTGACGACCCGGTCGTCGGTCTCGCAGTGTCTGCGCCGGGGGCGGGCACAAAGTGGATCGGTCCGGTGATCGGATACCGATAGTATTTAATGAGTGAGTAATCCAGGTACTTAACCTTGGCCCCAAAACGTATTCATCACGAACTAATTGCCGGTGAATACTGGCAATACAGCGGACTGTCAATTGGTGTCTCACCTCACGTTGGGCGACCGGCGGTATGAACGAACTGCCTGCGACTGCCTGGCTCGCTCGTGCGCGCTCGTCGATCGATCGTTACAGGTTCGGAAATTTATACTCGGTTCTGCTCTTCACTGCGTGATAGGCCAACAGGGAGACGACGACGGTGATTTAGGATGGCCAGTCCTACCCCGAGGTATGACCGACCTGACGGAACTCCCCGACGCCTGGGTCGTCTGGTCCGACGAGGAGAAAGGCCGCCTCGTCCTCGCCTACCGACCGGACGTCTTCGACGGCGAGGAGTTTCCCGCGCCCTGTCTCCCGACGCTGTACCTGACACACGGCAAGCGAACGCGCCGCCCTGGAATGCATCCCGGCGACACTGCCGACTCCGACGACTGGTTCGTCACCCTCTACCTCGAGCCCGACGTCACGCTCGAGGGCAGCCGCCGGTTTTCGACGCGAGCGGCGGCACTCGAGGCGACGATCGATCTCACCAGTGCGTTCGATGCCGGCGGAGTCGACTACCGGGGCTGTTACCAGGTGCCCAGGGAGCGGTACCTCGATCGGCTCGACGAACTCACGGGGACGTGAGCCTTAACCCGGTGTAGCGTGTATCCGGTGCTATGTCGACTGTCACGCTCGTCGGGACTCGGCTGGCCGAACCGGGCACCGAGTTCGTCTACGAGGGCGAAGCCGACGGCTGTGCGGGCTGTCCCTACCGCAGCCAGTGTCTCAATCTCTCTACTGGGACGCGGTATCGCGTCACCGCCGTCCGCGAGAACGCCCAGACCCTGGAGTGTGCGATGCACGACGGTGGTGTCCGAGCCGTCGAAGTCGAGCCCGTCACCGTCGAGGCCACCGTCACCTCCAAAGGTGCCTACGCCGGCAGCAAAACGAGCCTCCCCGGCCCCTGCCCGTACGTCGCGTGCCCGAGCCACGAGTACTGCGAACCCGACGGCCTCGAGTTCGACGAGGAGTATCGCATCCGGGAAATCGTCGGCGACCCGCCACACGAGATCTGTCACCTCGACCGGTCGCTGGAACTGGTCGAACTCGAGGGCGACGAGTAGTCTTACGCGTCCTCGAACTCGAGCCACCGACTCGCCCAGCACTCGATCTCGTCGAAGACTGGTTCGAGTGACTCGCCTTTTTGGGTGAGACTGTAGTAGGTCGCGATCGGGGCCTCTTCTTCCATGCGGCGTTCGACGAACCCTGTCTCGCCGAGATCGTCCAGCACGCGCGAGAGCGTCCGGGCGTTTGCCCCGGTCGATCGCTTGAGTTCGTTGAACCGCTGTTCGCCGTCTTGCAACTCGTGTAGTACTGCAAGTCGCCACTGGGAGCCGATCTGTTCGAGGGATTCGATGACGGGACAGGCGTCGGTCGCCTTCTCGCGGGCCCGGGGCTGTGACATCGGAGAGGGTTGGCACTCGACGACTATAGTGGTTCGGAACCGAACCTGGTAACGCGAAGTCAGTTTGCGTTCGTGACAGTCTGGTTGGGGCCCGTTGGCGACACGAAAGACTGTCGCTCGACGCTAGACTTTACTGGGGTGGCTGCCACCAACGAGGCAACGAATGGCGATACTCGAAGTCGAACGGCTCCGCAAGGAGTACGGCGGATTCACCGCGGTCGAGGGGAGTACCTTCTCGATCGACCGTGGTGAGGTGTTCGGCGTCGTCGGCCCCAACGGCGCGGGCAAGACGACGACGCTGAAGATGCTCGCTGGACTCGTGGAACCGACCGACGGCACGGCCGTCGTCGCCGGTTACACGCCCGGCGATCGGGCGATGCAGCGAAAACTGGGCTTCCTTCCCGAGGAGTCGCCGCTGTACGAGGAGATGACTGCCACCGACTACCTCGAGTTCTTCGCGGACCTCTACGACGTGCCGGGAGAGGTCGCAAGCGAACGTATCGCGTCCTCGCTGGACCGACTCGACCTCGAACACCGCGACCGCCGGATCGGCAACATGTCGAAGGGGATGAAACGCAAGGTCGCGATCGCTCGCGCCCTGATCAACGACCCCGAGGTACTGATCTTCGACGAACCCGCGTCGGGACTGGACCCGCTGACGACCAACCACGTCATCGAGTTCACCGAGGAACTCAGCGAGGAGGGGAAGACGGTCGTCTTCAGCGCACACAACCTCTTTCACGTCGAGAGCGTCTGCGACCGCGTCGTCATCATGAACGACGGCCGAATCGTCGCCCGGGGCAGCGTCGAGGAGATCCGCGACGACCACGGCGGCACCGAATACCACGTCTACGCCACCGTCGATGCCGCCGAAGCCCTCGAAGACGTCTCGAGTGTCCCCGTCGACGACGAGATTCGCCACGTCGCCGAGGAGATGGAGGCCGTCGAGACGATCCGGGAGGCCGTCGCGGACGCCGGCGGCCAGTTGACCGATATCCAGACGAAGACGCCGAGCCTCGAAGAGATATTCCTCGAGGTAGCCAGTAGCACGGAAGAAGACGCCGAGCGACGACAGGACAGCGAGGGCGAAAAACGCGAACAGGTGGTCGATACGTGACCGACGACCGTGACCGAGAGGAGTGTGAGGGGACGGTCGGCAGGCTCCTGGCGTCGCTCTCGAGAATCGGTCGCGTCGCCCGCTGGGAGATCGCCCGGAGTACCGGTACCGTCGACCGGAAGACCGTCTTCGTGCTGGCCGCGGTAATTGTCGCCGTCGGCGTCGTCGGCCTCTCGACCGCCGACGACGGGCTCGGTCTCGAGGACGAAATCTACGTCGTCGGGGTCGACGAGACAGACCCCTACTACGATGTTGCGGCTGCAAGCGACCAGTTCAGAACGACACCACTGCCGGAGGGTGGTCTCGCGGGCGTTCTCCAGAATGACGACCCGGTCGTCGACCTCGCGATAGAGAACGGCCGGATCGGCCACGCCGGGGACAACGGACCAGCCGCCTACGACGCGTTCCACGACGCCGTTCAGCGCTACAACGAGGGCCTGATGGCGCAAGAAGACGACGAGGCAGCCGCCTATCCCGTACTCGTCACGATCGACTACGAGGACCGCAGCTACGAGGGAACGGTCGCTCCACCCGGTACGGGGGACGACGAATCGATTCAGGCGGACGAATCGTCGACCGACAGCGCCACACTCGAGGACGACGAGTTGAAAACACCGGACGGCGGTGCGTCCGGAGACGCCGAGTCGACGGGAGCCGCCACCGAGGCCGACGACGGGATCGATCTCGAGACCGAAACGGATGCAGTCGCCGACGAAGACGACGAGAGCACAGCGGGCGAGGCGGCCGAAGTCGACGGAATAGACGAGTCGGCGGCCCACGGATCGCCGAGCACGCTCTCGCCACCGTTTCCGTTCCAGTCGCTCATCCTCGCGTTCCTGTTTATCGTGCCGATGAACTTCGTCATTCAGGCCTACGGGAGCACGATCATGGACGAGCGAATCAACCGCCGCGGAGAACTCTTGCTCGTCTCGCCGGCCTCACGCCACGAGATCGTCGCAGGCAAGACCCTGCCGTACCTGGTCGGCCTCGTCGGTATCGTCGCCGCGATTACGGTCGCGATCCGCGGCGGCGTGCTGTCGGTCGCGGCGGCCCTCCCCATCGCGTTACTGTTTCTGGCCGCCACCTTCGCGGGCGCGATGTTCGCTCGTTCGTTCAAGGAACTGACCTTCGTCACGGTCACGATAAGCGTCGTCCTGACGACCTACACGTTCATCCCGGCGATCTTCACCGACGTGACGCCGATCGCGCTGATCTCGCCACTGACGCTGGTCGTGATGGATCTGCAAGGTGAGAGCGCGACCCTCGGTGCGTACCTAGTTTCGACCGGCCCCGCCTCTCTCACCGCGGCCGTGCTCTTCCTGCTCGGGCTCGGTACCTACCGCGAGGAAGACATGTTCGCCCAGAAGCCGGTGCCGACGAAGGCGATCGACGCCGTCGCGACTCGAGTCCACGGCAAACGAAGCGTTCCGATCCTCTCGGTCGTGTTCGTTCCGTTCGTCTTCGCCGCCCAGTTGCTCGCGATCGCACTGCTTTTCGCCGCGCCGCCGGTGCCGACGCTCGTGCTCATCTTCGTCTTCGCCGCAGCCGTCGAAGAAGTCGCCAAGAGCATCCACGTCTACGCCGGGTTCAGCCGGTCGCGCCTCGAGTCGACGGTTGCCGTCGCCGTCGTCGTCGGAGCCCTCTCGGGTGCCGCGTTCTTCGTCGCCGAGAAGGTGACACAGGTCGTCCAGTTCGTCGGCCTTCACGAGTTCGAGAGCGCCGTCGCGGCGTTCGGTCCCGAGACGGTTGCGGCCGACGTCGCGACCGGCCCGCTGACGTTCGTCGGCCTGTTGTTCGCGCCGCTCGTTCTCCACGTCGTGACGGCCATCGTTTCGGCTCTCGGCGCGACGCGAGGGCGAGCCAGTTACGTCGGGGCGCTCGTCGTCGCGACCGTCGTTCACGTCTGCTACAACGCAGGGGTGATCTCCCTTGTCGCGTGACCGCGACTCGGATCGAGAGCCGACAGTCGACGTCGACGAGCGAGAGCGGCCGGGACCGAACCCACCGAAGCAGACAGATTCGGAGACGAGCGAGCGACCGTCACGGTTCGGCCCCCGCTGGGCCGTCGTCCGACGTGAACTCCGGTCGCTGCGCTCCGAGAAGACGATCGTCCTCGCAATCGCCATTCAACTGTTTATCGCCGCGTTCTCCTCGTTTCTCGTCGTCGGCTTCGTCTCCATGTACGATCCCGACGGCCTCGGCGGCTACGAGATCGATGTCGCGATCACCGGCGACGACCGCGCCGACCTCGAGGCCGCGGCCGACGAACAGGGCGGGCTGTCGACGGTCTACTACGACGATTCCGACGCAGCCTACGCGGCCTTCGACGGGGGTGACGTGGCCGCCGTCCTCGAGACCACCCGGACCGACCACGACCGGCTCGTGGTCGACGTGACCGCACCCGAGGAGGGGATCGAGACGACGCTGCTGGTCGCTCAACTTCGGGACACGCTCGAGGCGGTCGAACACGCCGAACGCGCCGGCAACGTCGACCGACTCGAGTCGACGCCGGTGTCGGTCCCGAACGAGGGCGACGCCAGTCCGTACGTCGCGTTCACCTACACGATCCTGATCCCGCTGTTGCTGTTCCTGCCTGCCTTCATCAGCGGCTCGATCGTCGTCGACTCGCTGTCGGAGGAACGCGAACGCGGGACCCTCGAGTTACTCCGGGTGACGCCGCTGTCGCTTACCGATATCGTCGACGCGAAACTCGTCGCGACGGCAGCGCTTGCGCCTGTCCAGGCAGTCGTCTGGCTGGTCCTGCTCGCCGTCAACGGGGCGGCCGTCGCCCGACCGGGCGTCCTGATCGCCCTGGTCGCGGCGCTGTCGCTGCTTGTCGTCGGGTTCGGGACAGTCGTCGCGCTCCTCGCGCCCGACAGGCGACAGGCACAGTTGCTGTACTCGGTTGCGATCGTCGGTGCGCTCGTAGTCACTACCCTCCTTCCCGAGCATCCGGCGAACACGGTGGCGAAGTTCGCACTCGGAAGCTCAACTGCGACGAGTTGGCTACTCGTTGGTCTCTATTGTCTGCTCGCCGTCGGTGCCGTCCTCGCCGTCAGAGCGACCATCGAACGGATCGACCCCGCCGAGTTGTAGGCCTCCCTTACTCCGTGCTAGGGAGTCCGAGAGACATGACAGTTATGTGGATTCGGCAGGACGTACGAGTAACCGTGAAACGTGAGACCACACGTCGTGGGCTCTTCGCGGGGGCACTCGCCGCCGGCCTCGGTGGGCTCACCGTGAGCGGCGCGGGGGAACTGCTCGACTCCTTTGCACCGCTGTCGGGTCGCGCCTGGAACGCCGCCGACAGAGAGCTCCCGGAGTCAGTCGAGAACCCGTACGGCGATGCAAGCGTCAGCTACGACGAGTACGGCGTCCCGACGATCGAAGCCGACGACGAGGAAGCCGCGTACTTCGCCGTCGGCTACGTCCAGGCCTACGACCGGCTGTTCCAGCTCGACCTCCAGCGACGAGTCATGCGCGGCCACGTCTCCGAGCTTGTCGGCGAGGCAACACTCGAGGACGACGAGTTCCACGTCGCGATGGACTTCGTCGGCGCTGCGGCAGCCACGTGGGAGTACGTCGCCGACACCCCTGCGGGGCCGCTGGTCGAGGCCTACGCCGACGGGGTCAACGCGGCGATAGAACGGGAACAGCTACCACTCGAGTTCGAACTGCTCGACTACGAACCCCGCGAGTGGACGCCGGTCGACTCGATGCTGATGGAGAAACAGATCTCCTGGGACCTGACGGGAAGTTTCGACGAACTTCGGCGCGCGGTGATCGCCGAGCGGCTTGGCGAGGACGTTCTCGAGGAGCTGTACCCCGAACGGATGGATCACGACGTGCCGATCCTCCGAGAGACGGCCGAGGAGGACGAAAACGGCGACAACGAGGACGACGAAACCGACGAGAACTCGGCGTTTCTCGGCCTCGAGACCGACGCCGTCGGCGGGGAACTGGCGAGTTGGCTCTCCCGGTTCGAGTCGCCCACGGGCGTCGGCTCGAACAGTTGGGTCGTCTCCGGCGAACACACCGAGAGCGGGTCGCCCATCGTCGCCTACGACCCCCATCTTTCGCTGATGACGCCGCCGCTGTGGTACGAACAGCACGTCGAGACGCCCGAGACATCGGTTCGAGGTGCGACGTTTCCGGGCGTTCCGTTTATCATCACCGGCGCGAACGAGACGGGGACGTGGTCGTTCACCAACGTCGGCGCGGACGTACTGGACTGTTACGAGTACGACCTGCGGGAGTCGAACGGCGACTCGAGCGACGAGGACGAGACCGGCGACGGCGGCGACTACCACTTCTCGAGCACCGACGCGGACGAGTACCGCTACGGCGACGAGTGGCGCGAGTTCGAGACCGAAGAGCGGACGATTCCCGTCGCCGACGGCCCAGACCGAACGTTCACGATCACAAAGACCGTCCACGGCCCCGTCCTCGAGCGCGAGGGACAGACGGTCGGCGTCGCCTGGACGGGCCACACCGCGACGCGGACGACGGAAGCGATCTACGAGTTCGAGCGCAGCAGTGGGGTAGCGGACGTTCTCGAGGCGACCCGACGGTTCGACCTGCCGACCCAGAACTTAGTCTACGCCGACACCGACGGCCGGACGCTGTACTTCGTCACCGGGAAGCTTCCCGTCCGGACGGTCGACGGCGAGGTGGTCTCGGGCAACCGAATCTTCGACGGCTCCGAAGGCGACGGCGAGTGGGCTGGCTTCACGCCCTTCGGTGAGTCCGCCTGGGACGAGGCGGATGCAGGATTCGTCCCCTTCGCGGAGAAGCCACACGCGATCGACCCCGACGTCCTCGCGACCGCGAACCAGCGGGTGACAGACGACACCACCCCCTACGTCGGCGTCGACTACGCGACGCCCTACCGCGGTGGACGGATCTACGCTCGGCTCGACGACCGACTCGAGAACGGCGAACCGACCGACCTCGAGTTCCACCAGGAACTACAGAACGATACCTACGACGGCCGGGCGGCCCAACTGGTGCCGGAGCTCGTCGCGGCCGTCGAGGACCACAGGGCGATCTCGGACGTTCTCGACGACGCCGCCGCGACGCTTGCCGACTGGGACTACCACGTGGACCGGGACTCGTACCCGGCCCTGCTGTTCGCCCGCTGGCTCGAGCACTACCGACGGGAGGTCTTCGAACCCGAGTTCGAGGAGGCCGACCTGGACGACTCCTACTACCCGAACGACTGGGTACTCGCGACGCTTCCCGAGGATAGCGACTGGTTCGACGGCTCACGGGACGAACGGATGGTCGCCGCGCTCGAGACGGGGCTCGAGGAGATCAACGACGAAGGCTGGCAGCGGTACGGCGACTGGAACACGACCGGCCCGATCGAACACCCCTTCGGCGTCGAAGCGCCGTTTCTCGACTACGCGGAACGGCCAGCCGACGGTTCGGCGGCGACAGTCAAGAACTACCGCGTCGACTCCGCGGTCGGGGCGAGCTGGCGGATGGTCGTCGATCCCGACGGCGACGCGCAGGCAGTCCTCCCCGGTGGCAACTCGGGAGACTACTTCTCTGCCCACTACGACGACCAGTTCGAACTGTGGCTCGAGGGAGAACAGCGACCGATGGATCGAGCGGCCGACGGCGAGGTCGACATCTCGTTCGAACAACGGGAGGAACCCGAATGACGAGCGACACTCGGGCGGAACCGGCCGAGGACGGACGCACGGACCGGACGCCAGCGAACAGCGGCGACGAGTCAGACCCCGACCGAAGCGTCAGCGATCGACTCGAGACGCCCCTCGAGAGAGCCAGGACCGACCCACGAGCACACGCGGTCGCGGTCACTGGAGCGGTGATCGTCGGTCTCGCTTTCTCGTGGCTCCACTGGGTCGGACTCGTCTTCGGCGGCGCACTCGTCGGTTTCCTCTCGCCGACGCTTCCCCGGGCGCTGCTGGGTGGCGTCGGCTTCGGAGTGATCGTTCTCGTCGCCTTCGCGCTGGTGCTTGGCGAGGCGGCGCTGGTCGTCGCCGGGACGACACCGATCGTCTCCGTCGCTCTCGCGGCTGCGATCGGACTGCCAGCGTTCGGGTCGCTGGCCAGACTACTACACTAACGAACCGACGGTCGACTGCGTAGCGGACTGCGTTAGTCGCGGTCGAAGACGCTCTTTATTTTCGACACGATGCCATCTTCGTCGTTTTGCTGCTCGTCGTGGTCGTGTTCGTCCGCCATAGCACGTGGTACTAGCGAATCATCCCCCTAAAAAATGATGGCTCTAGAGAATGTCTGCGCTACCTGCTGGTCGTATCTTCGTGGATTTCCAGGCCACGTACTGTTTTGCCTCTCGTCCCCTAGGCCGGCACATGGAGTACACGACGCTCGGTTCGACCGGTATGGAGGTCAGTCGGCTCTGTCTGGGCTGTATGAGCTTCGGCTCGAGCGACTGGCGCGAGTGGGTCCTCGAAGCGGAAGAGAGCAAGGAGATCATCGAGCGAGCGATCGACCTCGGGATCAACTTCTTCGACACCGCGGACATGTACTCGAAGGGCGAATCCGAGCGCATCCTCGGCGACGCCCTCGAGGGCCATCGCGAGGAGTCGGTCGTCGCAACCAAGGGCTACTTCCAGATGCGCGAGGACGACCCCAACTCGGGTGGGCTCTCCCGGAAGGCACTCGAGCAGGAACTCGCGGCCAGCCGCGACCGGCTGGGGATGGAGACGATCGACCTCTACCAGATCCACCGCTGGGATTACGACACGCCGATCGAGACGACGCTGAAAGCGTTAGACGACGCCGTCCGCCGAGGCCACGTCCGGTACGTCGGTGCCTCCTCGATGTGGGTCCACCAGTTCGCCGAGTCGCTCTATACGAGCGACAAGCTCGGCCTCGAGCGGTTCGTCACGATGCAAAACCACTACAACCTCGTCTACCGCGAGGAGGAACGCGAGATGCTCCCGCTGTGTGAGAACGAAAACGTCGGCGTCCTCCCGTGGTCACCGCTGGCACGGGGGTATCTCACCCGGCCATACGAGGAGATCGACGCGACGGCCCGTGGCGAGGCCGAGGAGAACATGTACGAACACCCCTACCGCGAGGGCGGCGGCCGGGAGATCAACGAACGCGTCGCCGAACTCGCCGCCCAGAAGGGCGTGACGATGGCCCAAATCGCGCTGGCCTGGCTACTCCACAAGGAGTGGATCGACGCGCCGATTATCGGGACCACGAGCGTTGAGCACCTGGAGCAAGCCGTCGAAGCCCTCGAGATTTCGCTGTCGGCCTCTGATGTGGCCTACCTCGAGGAGCCGTACGAGCCGGTTCCGGTTTCCGGTCACGACTAGCTTTCGCTGGTCGAAATCGCGGCTACGTCTCGATTGCCGTCGTCTCCCACCCTTCTTTCGTGTACGCCATCTCCCAGAACTGGTGCTCGAGTCGGGCACTCGTCAGGAACGCCTCGCGCATGGCCTCGTGTTCGCCGGGGTAGCGTTCGCCACAGCGGTCGACGAACGAGCGCATCCAGTCGACGGCCTCGTGGAACTCGTCGCTGGTGTACTTCTCGACGAACGGCAGGTAGGGATTGTCTTCCTCCTCGAGGTTGTCGGCGATGTGCTCGGCGATGTCGAGATATCCCTGCCCACAGGGGTAGATCGCCGCCGCGATCTCGGCGAGCGAGCCCTCGTGTGCCGTCCGCACGAGGAAGTTCGTGTAGGCGACACAGGTCGGCGACTTCTGGACGGTCTCGAGGTCGGTGGGTTCGATCCCGTAGTCGGCGGCGAACTCGCGGTGGAGATCCATTTCGAAGTCGAGTATCTCGTGGGCGACGCCCAGCAGGTGTGTCATCGTCTCCTCGTCGCGGGCCTTCGCGCCGCCGATGGCGAAGACGCGAGCGTAATCAAGCAGGTACCGGTAGTCCTGTCGCACCCAGGTGAGAAACGCCTCCTCGTCTAAGCTTCCCGCCGCGAGTTCCCGGACGAAGGGATGTCGCTTCTGTGCTTCCCAGACCGATTCGCCGTCCTCGAGGAGTTGATCGCTGAACGCCATCGACAAACGGTACGGATTACACAGTAATATAATCTAGTTATTCGTGTCTTGGCTTCGTGGGCAGCGAGCGCGAACGGCGTCAAACAAGGAACCGACGGCCTCGAGGGTGAGGTCGTCGACGAAGTCGATAACACGGTTTCGACCCGAACTGTCGACCGAGAGCGTGGATCGCGGAGGACGCCGAACTCGCGTCTCGTACGGGTTGCTGTAGCCATCCTGGTGGAACGGCTTCGGGCTCCGATCGGACGGAAATGACTTACAGCAAACCGTATCAGTCGTCGGCCGTTGCGGTGTCCATGCTGTCGACACTGACGGTTTCCCACTCGTCGTCGGTGTGAGCGCCTTCTCGCTCCCTGGCGCTTGCTGCAACGCGGATGAACGCTGCGTTTTCCCGTGCCTCCGGAATCGTGTGGCCGCCACAGTAAGAGATCCCGGACCGGATGCCAGCACAGAACTCCGCCGCAACGTCCTCGACCAGCCCCTTGTACGGCGTCAGCCCTTCGACGCCCTCGTCGGCGCGGACGTTCTCTGCCTTGTCGTTCCGTTCGCTCGCCGCCGTCGTCGTAGCCATGCCACGGGAGCGCTTGTATCGAACGCCATCGAGTTCGATGATCTCGCTCGGTGCCTCTGCCGTTCCGGCAAAGAGGCTCCCGAGCATCACGGTATCCGCACCGGCCATCAGCGCCTTCACCGCATCTCCCGAGGTCCGGATGCCGCCGTCCGCGACGACAGTGACACCACGTTCTCGAGCGACGTCGGCACAGTCGTCGACTGCCGTCAACTGTGGCACACCAGCACCGGCGACTTTCCGCGTCGTACAGTGAGAGCCCGGGCCGACGCCGACCTTGACGCAGTCGGCTCCTGCCTCGGCGAGATCCTCGACGCCTTCTGCCGTCGCCACGTTCCCCACGATCAGGTTGATGTCGGGAAACGTCGACCGAAGTTCCTTGGTCGCTTCGAGAGTCCGTTCCATGTGGCCGTGTGCAACGTCGACGACGATCGCCGTCGCGCCAGCCTCGAGCAACGCCCCGGTCCGCGCGAGGTAGTCCTCGTTGATCCCGACAGCAGCAGTGACTGGCTGTCCAGCGTCGGTGACGGCGGCAACCTCCTCAGCCTGTTCCTCGATAGTCAAGAACCGGTGGATCGTCCCGACGCCGCCGGCCTCGGCGAGCGCGATGGCGAGTTCCGATTCCGTGACCGTGTCCATCGCGGCCGAGACGAGCGGCGTCTCGAGCTCGAGATTCGGCGTGAGATGTGTCGATAGATCGACATCGCTACGGCTGTCGACGGACGATCGCTGTGGGACCAGCAACACGTCCCCGTAACTGAGTCCCGTCCGTATGTCGTTCATAACCCGTCAGACGGTGGGCCCGAGCAGTAATAAAGTCGTTGCCTCGTGGCGATACCGCACTGCTCACCGGCCGGGGACGCGATTTACGGGCCCACGTATCGTCCGTGTGTCTATGAGCGAGACGTTCGTGATCGTCGGTGGCGACGCGGCAGGCATGTCCGCGGCGAGCAAGGCGAAACGCGACGACCCCAACCTCGAGGTCGTCGTCTTCGAGAGGGGAGAGTGGGTCTCCTACGGGGCCTGCGGACTCCCCTACTACGTGAAAGGCGAGATCCAGTCGCTGGAGTCGCTCGTCTCGGTGACGCCCGAATCGTTCCGCGAGGAACGCGACATCGACCTGCGGACCGGCCACGAAGTCGTCGCAATCGACCCCGACGAACGGACGGTGACTGCCGAAAGCGACGCTGCAGCGGTCGTTCAGTCCTACGATCACCTGCTGGTCGCGACCGGTGCCGAAGCCGTCGTCCCGCCAATCGAGGGAACCGACCTGGACGGCGTCTACACACTCGGGTCGATGAGCGACGGGAACGAACTTCGGGAGTACGTCGCCCGAGCCCGCAGCAGCGCGTCGTTCCAGCAACCCGATCGTGGGCCTGCCTGTCGGCACCTCGAGGACTGTGTCGGGCGCGTCGCGGTCGTCGGCGGAGGGTACATCGGGATCGAGATGGCCGAGGCACTGGCAGCGAACGACTTCGAGGTGACGCTGTTCCAGCGTGGTGACCGGCTGCTGGCAGGATTCAGCGAGGCGACGAGCGAGCACGTTATCGACCACCTCCGCGAACAGGGCGTCGACGTCAGACTCCAGGCCGAGGTACAGAAGCTGTCGGGCAGCAGAGACGCCGTCGACGCCGTCGTCACCGCGACAGCCCGGATTCCGGTCGAGATGGTCCTGCTCGGAACTGGCGTCAGCCCACGGACCGAACTCGCCGCAGACGCAGGGATCGAACGCGGACCGACCGGGGCGATCGCGACCGACGCCTACCGCGAGACGAACGTCCCGGATGTCTACGCGGCCGGCGACTGTGCCGAAGCGACCCACGTCGTCACCGGGAAGCCGACCTACGTTCCACTGGCGTTGACCGCGAATCGTCACGGCCGCGCGGTCGGCCAGACCGTCACCGGAACACCGACGGAAGGCGGTGGCGTAGCGGGGACGGCCGCCGTCAAAGCCTTCGACGCCGAGGCCGCACGGACCGGAATCGTCGACCACGAACGCGCTCGAGCGGCTGGATTCGAGCCTGTCACCGAGACGATCACAGCGAAATCGCGTGCCGGCTACTACCCCGAAGGCAGCGACGTGACGGTTACCCTGACAGCCGACCGCGAGACCAGTCGTCTGCTAGGTGCAAGCCTCGTCAGCGAGTACGGGGAAGGTGCGGTCCACCGCAGCCACGCAATCGTCGCCGCTCTCGAGGAGGATGCGACGGTTTTCGACCTCGAGAACTACGACCTCGCGTACGCACCGCCGTTCAACACGACGTGGGACCCCGTGCTGGTCGCGGCGAAAGTGCTCGGCGGGCAGTTACGTGGGAAGTGAACGTCAGTCGTCGGCTGCCGACGCTTTCGTCTCGAATTTCTCGCGGACTTTCTCGACTTTCGGCGCCGCGTGCATCGTACAGTAGGCGTCGTTCGGGTTCTTCTCGAAGTAGTTCTGGTGATACGCCGCGGCCTCGTAGAACGTATCGAGCGGTTCGATCTCCGTTACGATCCCGTCGTACAGCCCCTCGGCCTCGAGTTCTTCGGCGAATTTCCGGGCTGTCTCGAGTTGCTCGTCGTCGTGGGCGTAGATCGCCGATCGGTACTGCGAGCCGACGTCTGGCCCCTCGCGGTCTTTCGTCGTCGGATCGTGAATCGTAAAGAAGACCTCGAGCAGGTCCTCGAAGACCACGACGTCGGGGTCGTACTCGAGTTGGACGACCTCGGTGTGGCCCGTTTTTCCAGTACAGACCTCCTCGTACGTTGGGTCCTCCGCGTGGCCGCCCGCGTAGCCGGAGGTGACAGATTCGACGCCCTCGAGTTCTTCGACGGCCGCCTCGACACACCAGAAACAGCCGCCACCGAATGTCGCACGGTCCATACGTGACTGGACGGGCCACGAGAGGAAAGATGTGACGGGTTCACGTCTCTCTTTGAACGGCTCTGTTAAATCATACAGCTACTGGCCGTCTTTTCCACCCTGACACCGTCTCACTCCCCAGTAGTTGCCGTCCAGGTCAGCAAGACGCCGTCGCCGATTCGCTCGACGCCCTCGAGGTCGAGCGTCGGAAAGTCTTCGACGAACCCCTCGCCGTCGGCCAGCGTCGGTGCGTCGCGGCCGCCGATCACGGTCGGCCCCACGAAGACTCGAAGTTCGTCGACCAGGCCGACCTCGAACAGCGAGAAGATGAGTTCGCCCCCGCCCTCGACCATGACTCGCTCGAGGCCGTCTTCTTGCAACGCCGCGAACGCCCGCAGGAGGTCGACCCGATCCTCGCCCGCGGTCACGAGTTCAGTGTCGGACTGGTCGGCCAGTGCCATTCGACGGTCGACCGGCGCGGCCTCGCTCACGCAGACGTAGGTCGTCGCCGCGTCGTCGACGATATCTGCGTCCAGCGGCGTCCGGGCCTTCGAGTCGACGACGACTCGAGCGGGATTCCCGGGATTGCCGTCCTCGAGTCGCCGGTCTCTGCGTTCGGCGTCTTTGACGGTGAGACGGGGGTCGTCCGCGAGGACGGTGCCGACGCCGACGACGACGGCGTCGCTGTCGGCCCGCAATCTGTCCACTCGGTCGAAATCGTCTTCGCCGCTGATCGCGATCTGTTCGCGGCGTCTCGAGGAGAGTTTGCCGTCCGCGCTCGTGGCGGCGTTGACGACGACGTGCATACCGGTTCTGCTGGGTGGATCGTAAAGAAGCCAGCGTCTGCTCGATCCGTATCAGGGATTTGATTACGGACGGCACCCAGCCTCGAGTGATGAATATCCCGTCGTTCGTCATCGGGATCGCCGGGGGGACGGGGGCCGGGAAGACCACCGTCGCGCGGCGACTCGCCGAGGCAGTGGGCGAACCAGTCACGCGCATTCCGCTGGACAACTACTACGAGGACCTCTCACACCTCGAGTACGAGGAACGCGAGTCGGTCAACTACGACCATCCGTCCGCGTTCGAGTGGGAACTGCTGCGGGAGCACCTCGAGACGCTGTTGCTGGGGCAGTCGATCGAGATGCCCCAGTACGACTTCGAGGCCCACAATCGCAAGGACGAACGCGTGCCCGTCGAGCCGACGGACGTGATCGTCCTCGAGGGCATCTTCTCGCTGTACGACGAGGAGATCCTCGACATGCTCGATCTGCGGATCTACGTGTTGACCGACGCCGACGTCCGCATCCTGCGTCGAATCGACCGCGACGTCGTCGACCGCGGCCGTGATCTCGAGGAAGTCATCGACCAGTACCTCGAGACGGTCAAGCCGATGCACGAGCAGTTCGTCGAACCGACGAAGAAGGAAGCCGACGTAATCATTCCGGAGGGTGCGAACCGCTCTGCGCTGGCGCTTCTGATCGAGAAAGTCGAGTCCGAACTCGACGACGATCGGGAAGACCCCGGCGCTCTCGGCCGGACCCGGGACGACGGCTCGGTCGTCGACAGTTCGGCGACTCGCTAGCCCTCGGTACTGGATTCTTCAGGGTCGACCTCGAGGTCGGCGTGCTCCGTGTCGACCCCGTTTCGCCGCTCGCGTTCGATCGTCGTCACGTAAATTCCCGCGAGCACCACGAATCCACCGGCGACGGTGATCGCATCGGGCACCTCGGCGAGCAAGACCAGCGCGAGCAACGTTGCACCCACGGGCTCGCCGAGCCAGGAGACACTGACCACGACCGACTCGAGGTGTTTCAACACCCAGTTGACGACGGTGTGGCCGAAGACGCCTGGGCCGACGGCCATCCCCAGGAAGAGCAGCCACTCGCGGGCCGGGTAGGCGACGAACCCGTGACCCTGAGCGGTGACGAGGACGCCGAGTGCCACCACACAGGCCGTGTAGACGACGGTAACGTAGGGAAACAGGGAGACGCGTTGTCGGATCGACCGGCCGGCGAGCACGTAGCCCGCGACGGTCACCGCGCCAAGCAACGCGAGCGCGTTGCCGTACGTCGTCGCGTCCGACAGCGGTGCCTGGCCCGCGTCGCCGAACGACATCGCAGTGGCACCGACGATCGCAACGGCGATGCCGGCGACCGTTTCGGCGGACACTCGCTCGCCGAGCAAGAGCGTGGCACCGAGTGCGACGAAGATCGGCTGGGTCTGGACCAGCGTCACGCTCGCCGCGACGCTCGTGTGGTTCAGGCTCTCGAACCAGGCCGCGAAGTGAACCGCGAGCGCGACTCCCGCGGCGATGGCGACGACGACATCACGACTCGAGAGGCGGGCGAACTCCTCGCGGTACCGAAGGACGGCGACGGGCGCGACGAGCGCCGTCGTAAAGAGGACGCGGTAGAACGCCGCCACCGAACTCGGGGCCTGACTCCAACGAACGAGAATGGCGCTCGTACTCGCCGCAAAGATCGCAAAGACGAGCGCGACGTACGGTGTCGTCTCCGTCTCGAAGTCGGGTCGCACGCGTTACTGGAACACTCGAGCGAACGGGCAAACGTGTTCCGGAACGCGTTACTCGAGTCGCTCCTTCGTCCTGCGGTGTCGGTCGCGGAACATAGCCTCGAATCCGAGTGACGAGAACGGCGACGCGGCGTCTCCCAGCGGCCCCAGCGGGAGGTCGTACTCGACGCGATCCCGGAGAACTGTCTGGTCGCCGTCGGCGTAGAAAGCGTGAGTGTGCACCCAGCGATCGAAGGGTCCGTGGACCATTTCGTCGCGGAAGTACGCGGTCCCGTCGTCCCGGTCGCGGTCCGTGATGACGGACGTCCAGTGCTGCCGGGGCCCGACGCCGAACGGACGGATCGACATGGCGACTTCTGCTTCCTCCTCGAGAACGTCGGGGTCGGCCTCGCCGTCGGACCCCATTACGGCCTCGATCCGAAGGTGCATCCAGTCCGGGGTGAGTTCCTCGAGTCCCGCGGTTCGCGAGTGAAAGTCCCAGACGTCCTCGAGCGAAGCCTGAACTGTCGTTCGGCGTTCGTAGGTCGGCATAGCAGGTTGTATCACGGCCAGCCGCAAAACGTCGGTGTGTCATACGGTTTGCTGTCATAGGGATTATCGTAGCCAACCGGAGGTTTCAAAGCCCGTCCTTCGATGCTGTGTCGTGGTTCGTCACGGGAAAACTATGAACTCCGACGATACTCCCTATCAGTCAGTGCCGGCGCGACCGCGAGCGCTCCTGTGGTCGCGCCGAGACATCGTGACAGCAGTCCGTATCAGGGACTCGGTGTGGCGTTCTGGAGCGCCGTCTCGGCGACGTTGCCGCCGTAGTCCGCGCTCCGGGAGAGCGAGTCGAGGACGAGCCCGAGCGACTGTGCCTGCACGGAGTCGAGCTCTCGCAGCAGGTCGTCGATACGGCGCGTGTGTCCGTCGATTCCGCGCACTGACTCGAGGACATCGTGGCTCAGTTCGGTCGCCTCGTCGCTGTCCTCGACAAACAGCGCGTCCATGGCGGTCTCGAGAATGTCTGTCGTCGATTCGTGTAGTTCTCCCAGTGCGTCTGCGACGTCTGCCGGGATAGCGTCGAGTTTGAGCGCCAGTTGGCTGATCTTGACCGCGTGGTCGGCGATCCGCTCGAGTTGGCGGGCGCTCGAGTGGTAGTCGAAACAGTCCTCTTGGGACACGCCGAGTTCTTCCGTGGCACCGGGTGATCGGAGCGTCGCACGGAATATCCGGGAGACGACGAGCCACAGGCGATCGATATCGTCGTCCCGGTCGATGACGTCTCGGGCGATGTCGTCGTCGTTCTCTACCAACGCCGTGACCGCATCTTCGAGCATCGCGGTCGCGATCAGCCGCATCCGGGTGACGGCGTTGACGATCGAGAGTTCCGCGGAATCGAGCAGATCCTGGACGACGACGTGGTCAGCTCCTTCCTCGACGACTTCGACGCCGACGAGACCCTGTATGGCACTGCGGATCACCCGCCGCTGGTCGGTCGTGAGGCGACTCGCCTCGAGTCGGATGACGTCGAACCCGCTGACGTACATCGTAAAGACCGCTCGAACGAGTTCCGCGTCCTCGAGGGTCGACACCTCGAGTGTCCCCTCCTGGTGGTCGGTGTCGGTTCGGGGTGTTACGAGGAGCGTCTCGTCGTCGGCGTACAGTTCGACAGTATCGCCGCTGGTAACGTCGTTTTCGGTCGCCCACGTCTTCGGAAGCGAAACGGTGTACGTCGAGCCGCCGGTCACCTGGACTTTCCGCGTCTCCATGGTACGAGTTGCCGATAGAAAGACTATAAATTTACCTCTATCTATAGAGATGGTCAATATATGGCTTTAGAGGGATTGATGGTCGACTGTATCTGCACGTATCGGAACCTATCTGCCTATGAATATCCCGACCACTATTGCGAATTTGATATAGCTATATAGCTGTTCGGGAAGGGAACCGTTTTATTTATTCGGTCGGATGCTGGTGTATGGCTGAGGAGTCTTCGACCGGGCCGATGCGGCTACGAATGTCGGGTGTGGGAGTCGTTGCCGGCGGTGTGCTTCTCGCCGGAGCAACCGTGATTGTTTCGTTCTGGCTCGCCGCAGTACTCGTAATCGTTTGTGGCGGTATCTGGATGATCGTCGATGATGGGACCGATGCGTTTCAGGGCTCGGTCGGCGTCCTCGCCGTCGGCCTCATCGGGCTTTTAGAGGCGCTTTCCGGGATCGGTCTGGGACTCGATCCCGTGGCGTTTGCAACGCTTGCAGTCGCCTTCGGCTGTTTCGACGTGGCCGCAGGGCTGCTACTTGGCCGATTCTCGAGCGCCAACGCGACACGTGAGTCCTAACGGACACAGGACATCCAGCGCTATCTTCCAGGCACCGTGGACTCGCCATGCTCACCAGTCGTCGCGTTTCTGGCGTACGTTCGGCTATAGAGTCGTCCGTACCGGTACGAACGGCTCTCGAGGTGAGTATATAATTACTAAATCGAATATATAGGTATTAGCACGGTTTTTATACCAATCCTCGGAAACAACGGTCGATGGCACCAAGCCAGAACGTACGAGGAAGCGGACTGAGTCGACGATCGGCGATCGCCACTATCGGTAGTGTCGGTGCACTGGCACTGGCCGGTTGCATGGGTGGAGACGAAGACGGACTCTCTGGAACGATCCAGGCCTCCGGTTCCAACACCGTGGCACCGATCACACAGGTGGCCGCCGAGGACTTCGAGGCGGAATTCTCCGGCGTCGGCGTGAACGTCGAACCAGAGGGAACCGGGGCTGGGTTTCAGGAATTTTGCCGCGCGAACTCGGCGTTCCAGAGTGCGAGCCGTGAAATCACTGACGAGGAGGTCGATCTCTGTGGCGGGAACGACGTCGAGTACAGCCACTACACGGTTGGACAGGATACGCTCGCGGTCGGCGTCAACGAGGACAACGACTGGTGTGAGCAGATCACCCTGGACGAGCTTCGGGAAATCTGGGAGTTCGAATCCGACGTTCAACAGTGGAGCGACGTTCGTGACGAGTGGCCGGACGAAGACATCGCACTCCACGGACGCGACTCCGCCTCCGGCACGTTCGATTACTTCACCGAGAACATCAACGGCGAAATGGGGGACATTCGGGACGACTACTCCCCGACGAGCCAGACCGACGAGATCTGGGACGCGGTCGCGGACAACGAGTACGCCCTCGGCTGGGGTGGCGTCGGCCACCTCAGAAGCCTCCAAGAACAGGGTGGGACTCTGAAAACCGTCGCGGTCGAGAGCGAGACCGACGGCGAGTTCTACCCGCCAGAAGAACAATACATCGAAGAGGGCCAGTACTCCCCGCTCGCTCGGCCGCTGTTCTTCTACTTCAACCACGCCGAACTCGAGGAGCGACCGGACCTGATCGCGTCGTTTGCCCGCTTCTACATCAACAACCAGCACGAGTTCGCCACGACAGTCGACTTCTACCGAGCGACCGACCAGGACATCGTCGACAACCACGACCAACTCGACAGCGTGCTCGAGGAGATCGGCGAAGACCCCGACGAGATCACGGTCGAGCGACAGGACCCCTGAGCCGACTGACGCTTACGTACCCATGAGTACCGAACCACAATCGGGACCGGGAATCTCGGGCGACGACAGCCTCGAGGCTGCCCACGAACGGAACCGGCGGATTCGTCGGCTCCTTTTCGGCTGTGCGGCGGTCACCGTCGTGACGACGGTCGCCATCTTCCTGGTCCTGTTCGACAACGCGGCGAGTTACTTCTTCGGTGCCCGGATCAGCGAGATGCTCTTTGCGGGCGAAGCCGTCGAACGGACGGTCTCGTTCGTCGAGTTCTTCACCGGGACCCGGTGGGCACCCGCTCATGCCACGCCTGCACACGGCGTCTTACCCATCGTCTGGGGGACGCTCGCGATCACGATCGGTGCCGGGCTGGTCTCGATTCCCATCGGAACCGCGACGGCACTGTACCTCTCCGAGTATGCCTCGACTGGAACGCGAAACAAGCTCAAGCCGATCCTCGAGGTGCTCGCCGGCATCCCGACGATCGTCTACGGCTACTTCGCGATTTCGTTCGTTACGCCCATACTGGTCGACGGGATCGCGACCGACATCCTGAACCCGATCGGTTCGGGACTCGACTCGATCAGTCACCTCGCACCGTTCCTCCTCGAGCCGGTTTCGGCCTGGATGCTGGGGGCTAGCGTCGGCCGATACAGTATGCTTGCCGGGATCGTCGTCGTCGGCACGATGACGATTCCGATGGTGTCGTCGATCAGTGAAGACGCGATGCAGGCAGTGCCCGACGATCTCAGAGACGGGGCGTACGCTCTCGGGGCGACGAAGTATCAGGTGTCGACCCGAATCGTCCTTCCAGCGGCGGTATCGGGGATCTTCGCGTCGTACATCCTTGCGCTCTCACGAGCGATCGGAGAGACGATGGCAGTCACGCTCGCCGCGGGGTTCAATCCGACCCTCACGGTGAACCCCTTCGACGAAATTATGACGATGACCGCCTATCTGGTCTCGATGGCCCGCGGGACGTCCGCGGTCGGGACCGTGGAGTACCAGAGCCTGTTCGCTGTTGGCCTGCTGTTGTTCCTGCTGACGCTTACGATGAACTTGCTCAACGACCGATTGAAACAGCGATTCCAGGAGGAGTACCGATGAGTACGAAACGCGAACCTGGATTCCTCGCTGACGTCGACCTGACGCGGGAAAAGTTGGTTAACCGGCTGTTCTACGGCACGCTCGTCGTCGCATCGCTGTTCGGACTCGTCATGCTGGTGCTGTTGATCGCGGACGTAATCTGGGAGGCCGGCCAGGCGCTATCGACGTTCGACATCGACATCGGTACGTTCCTCACGGCCACGTCCTCGTCGCGTCCGGAACGCGCTGGCTTCGGGGCGTCGATACTCGCCTCGCTCTGGCTGATCGGACTGACGGCCGTACTAGCCTTCTTTATCGCCGTCGGTTGCGCGATCTACCTGGTCGAGTACGCCCCGGAAAACCGCACCACCCGGCTGATCGAGGCAAATCTCGCAAACCTCGCTGGTGTCCCGTCGATCGTCTACGGACTGCTCGTTCTGGCGTTGATCGTCAACGACGCTGGATTGGGTTCGGTCATCCTCGCGGGAGCGATCGCCCTCGCGCTGTTGATCGTCCCGATCATCATCGTCGCCACGATCGAATCGATCCGGGCCGTGCCAAGCAGCGTCCGCGACGGCTCCTACGCCATGGGCGCGACGAAGTGGCAGACGATCCGCCGTGTCGTCCTCCCACAGGCGATGCCCGGTATCCTCACCGGCACGATTCTGGCGCTCGCCCGCGCCATCGGCGAGACGGCCCCGCTGATCATGGTCGGAACCATGCTGCACGCGACGCGGTACCCGTCGGGGCCACTCTCGTCGTTCAGCGCGATGCCGACCCAGATCTACAACTGGACCTACCAGGCCGACCGGATGTTCAACGGGCTGGCGGCACTCGGCATCGTCGTCTTACTGTTGTTCCTGGTCGCAATGTACGCCCTCGCGGGCTATCTGCGGAACCGATACGAAACCGACGGCGGATCGATCAGCAATGTCTAGCAACACCACGAACGAACGGACGACTGGCGAATCGACGAGCGAAACGGAGGGCCCGCCGGACGACACGATCATCGAGACCGACATCAGCGTCGGCCCGGACTCGAGTCGTACCACCGGCTGCCCCGATACGATCGTCCGGGCGGAGAACCTAGCTGTCTACTACGGCGACGACCGCGCGCTCTCGGATGTCACGATCGAGATCCCCGAAAACCGCGTAACGGCGATGATCGGTCCCTCGGGTTGTGGGAAGTCGACGTTCCTTCGCTCGATCAACCGGATGAACGACCGGATCGCAGCCGCACGCGTAGAGGGCGACCTCTACTTCCGCGGGAAGAACGTCTACGACGAGGACGTCGATCCCGTCGCCTTGCGCCGGAAGATCGGCCAGGTGTTCCAGTCGCCGAACCCGTTCCCGAAGTCGATCTACGACAACGTCGCCTACGGCCTTCGCGTCCAGGGAAAAGCCGACGACGTTGACCTCGACGAAGCGGTCGAACGCGCACTTCGCGGGGCCGCGCTGTGGGACGAAGTACACGATCAACTCGGGGAGTCGGGTCTCGACCTCTCGGGCGGCCAGCAACAGCGTCTTTGCATCGCTCGCGCCATCGCGACCGATCCCGAGGTTATCCTGATGGACGAACCGACCTCCGCACTCGACCCCGTCGCCGCCTCGAAGATCGAGGACCTCATCGACGAACTCGTCGAGGAGTATACGGTTATCATCGTCACCCACAACATGCAACAGGCGGCCCGTATCTCCGACAAAACGGCCGTCTTCCTCACCGGCGGCGAACTCGTCGAGTTCGACGACACCGCGAGGATCTTCGAGAACCCCGATGACGATCGCGTCGAGGACTACATCACCGGCAAGTTTGGATAACCATGTCGAGAGATACCTACCAGGAGCAACTCTACGAACTGCAGGAGGACGTCCTCGAGATGAGCGACGTCGTCTGTCAACGGTTTCGGCGTGCACTCGAGGCCTACGAGACGGGCGACGAGGCGCTCGCCGAGAGCGTGATCGAGGGAGACCACGAAATTAATCAGCTGTACCTCGACCTTGAGGGCGACTGCGTCGAATTGCTCGCACTCCAACAGCCCGTTGCGAGCGACTTGCGATTCGTCGCCTCGTCGTTCAAGATCATCACGGACCTCGAACGGGTCGGCGACCTCGCCGTGAACCTCGCAGCGTACGCGACACAGTCCGGCCGCGAGCGCTACCCGGAGGTCGACGTCGTCCACATCGGCACCGAGACGATCCTGCTGCTCGAGGCTGCGATGCAGGCGTACGCGACAGACGATGCGGCGGCGACCCACGAAATCGCTGCGACGGACGACGAGATCGATGTGCTCTGTGAACGAGCAAGTCGGACCGTCGTCCGGGAGCTACTGGCGGCCGACCCCTCGGACGAGCAACTGCTCGAGGACGTCTCGCGGATGCTGCTGACGATCCGCGATCTGGAACGGGTCGGTGACCACGCGGTCAACGTCGCTGCACGAACGCTGTATATGGTCGACAACGACGAGACACTCCTCTACTGATGGGACACGAAGCGCTAACGAACGGTTCCGACGGCCCTGTCGAACGGACGGTCCAGCTAGTTGGTGACTCGACGTTCGCCGTTTCACTGCCGAAATCGTGGGCGGTCGAGCAGGACCTCGAGCCGGGGATGTCGATGTACCTCTATCCCCACGAAGATCGACTGGTCGCTGCGCCCGATACCGTCTCCGCCCAGGACCGGACCGTGACGATCGACGCGAGCACCGTGACTGACGAAGTCGTGTTGTGCCGGATCGACGCTGCGTACGAGGCTGGCTTCGACCGAATCACGGTTACGAACCTCGAGGGGACTGATTCGGGGTGTAGACGTGCTATCGACCGGACGACGAGCCGACGTATCGGGCTCACCGTCCAGGAAGCAAGCGGTGAGTGTCTGACAATCGCGAACGTGCTAGCTGCCAGTGACGTGTCGCTCCCGCAAACGATCGCCCAGGAACGGCAACTCCTCGCCGAAATGTATACCGACGCGATCACAGCTTTCGTAACCGGCGACGAAGAGCTCGCCGAACGTGTGATCGCCCGCGACGACGACATCGATCGCCTGTCTACGTTCGTTTCCCGAGGGTTTCACCGTGGTCTCGAAAACGTACACGAGATAGAACAACTCGGTACCGACCGGGTCGCGGCGTTCCGCGAGTACCGAGTTGCCCAGAGTCTGGAGCGAATCGCTGACCACGCGGCACGTATCGCGACGATCGCGACACGACAAACAGCGCCCCCCGACGGACCGGTTGCCGATCGCCTCGAGCCGATCGCTGCTGCCGTCCGTGAGGTTCTCGAGTCGGCACTCGAGGGAGACGCCGAGACAGCGTACGAGAGGGCAGGCGCTGTCGAACAGCGCCTAGACGAGTTCGATCAGTATCCCTACGACGGGGCAGAGACAAATGCGTACCAGTACGGTGTGGTTATCGGACGACTACGACAAACGACGACGGACAGTCGTCTGATCGCCGACACGATGACCGAACCGATGCTCACCGACCGAGACACGAGCAACCGACGATCACAGCTATGAATCCAACGACACTCAGTTTCGTTTGCGTGCAAAACGCTGGCCGGAGTCAGATGGCGACCGCGTTCGCTGAACGGGAACGGTCGAAACGGGGGCTCGAAGACGACGTTCGTATCCGGACAGGCGGGACTGCTCCCGCTAACAGCGTTCACGACGTCGTACTGACGGCAATGAACGAGGTTGGTGCCGATCTCTCCGACCGGCAGCCACGAGAAATCACACCCGAGGGGATCGAAACCAGTGACATCGTCATCACGATGGGATGCTCTGCCGATGGCATCTGTCCTGCTACCTGGCGCGGCGATGCCCGGGACTGGGAGCTGACCGATCCACACGGCCGGTCGCTCGCGGCGGTTCGCGAACTCCGCGATGAGATTCGTACTCGTGTCGAAGCGTTGTTCGACGAACTCGAGGCACAGGCCGGAACGTAAATCCGAAACGGAGCGGTCGAGAGGGCTTTTCCATCGAGACGGTATCAAGAGCGAAGCGTCTCGAACGCCGATTCGACCCGGTCCCGTAGTGGTCTCGTCGCCTGATACCGGTCGCAACCCCAGACGACGTCGCCGTCGGCATCGATTCCGAAATAGGGTTCCTTGCCCGACCCAATCCCGACGTAGAGATATCGATCGTCGCCGTGGAACCCGAGGACGCGGGGTGTGCGTCCGCGTACTGCGTGCGTGGCTCGTAGCTCACTCGAGAACACGTCGAGCAGAGACATCGTCGACGCCGGCGGCCGGGTGGCAATCGCGACCAAGTCACCGTCTGGACGAATCGCGGGACGACCCAGCGTCGCGTCGAATCGCCGTGAGAACATCGGTTCACCCGAGCCGAACACCTCGAGTGTCGAACCAATCTCCGTCGAGTCGGTGCCGCTGACGACGGCGACCGTGCCGTCGTCGGCGATCGCGCCGTTGGTGGGACGAGTAACCGGTCGGTCGTCGACGATCCGTCCGTTCTGGATTCGAAACAGACGGGACTCGGAACCGCTCGTAGGACGACCGAACGCGAGCGTCCAGGTGCCAGTCGGCGATTCGACGGTTCGACAGTAGTACTCCTGCCCGTCGACCTGCCGGGTCTCGTCGATTGGCTCATTCGGCACTGCCGACGGATCGAAGCCCGGTGGCTCGGCAGGGCCGTGTCGAAAGAGCTGATTCCGAATCACGAACGGGTCTCCGGCGTGTAGGCTCTTGAACGCGAGTATTTGGGGTGTGTACGCGAGTGGATCGCTCCCTGAGGGTCCGTCGACGTACCGAGCAGTACGTAGCGGAACGGAGTCGACTGTGTGTTTGGTGTGTCACCCACACTCCCGTTCCCGGTACGTTCAGTTCCCTGTCCAGACATATAAGAAATATAAGGAGTATTTGTCGAGGCCTTTCGATCCATGAGTGATGGCAGACAGACACGCGACTCAGAGCGGACGGTCCTCGAGACGAACTTTCGTACTGGCGACCGGCACAATCGCCACGTCGCTTCTCGCCGGCTGTCTGGACGGGGACGACGGTGGAGGGCAGGCCGGGGCTGGTCTCGGCGGTGACAGCGGCAGTGATAGCGGCGAACCGCGAGACCCGATGCTCTCGACGGACTTCGACCCGGAGAACCCGGACTGGGAGAACAACAACTACCTCGGGGGGCTCATCGACGAGAACGACTTCGTTCGTGGGACCGAGTTCGACCTCGAGAACATGGGTGACCGTGGCCGTACCGAGGCCGTCTACGGTACCGAACCGCGCGACCACCCGGACGATCCGTCGGCGTGGATCGACCCGGACCCGATCGTGTACGCTGATCTACCCCGGGAAGACAGCGAACAGGCCTACGCCGATCAGCTGGAGCCGATGATCGAGAAACTCGAGGCGGAAACGGGTCGAAGCGTCGAGTTTCAGACGATCGAGAGTTATGCGGCGGTCGTCGAGGGGATGCGCTCCGAGCGAATCCACATCGCGAACTTCGCGACCGGCAACACGCCGTTCGGCGTGAACATGGCTGGGATGGTTCCCCTGGCGATGGGGATCGAGGGGGACGGCGAGTTCGGGTACCGACTGCTGGCGATCACCCGCGCGGGGCTGGACGACATACAGAGCGTCGAGGACTTCAACGACTTCCGGGCCGCACATACCGAAGAGTCGTCGAACTCGGGGAACCAGGCTCCGTCCGCGCTGTTCGACGAACACTTCGGGCTCACCAGAGGCGAGAACTACGACCCCGAGATGTCGGGCGGACACGAACAGTCCGCTCGCGGAATCGCATACGGGGACTACGACTGTGGCCCGATCTGTAGTACGTGTATCGAACGGACCATCGACGCGGTCGACGACATTAGCTGGGACGACTTCAAAGTCGTCTGGGCAGCCGACCCATTCCCGTCGGGCCCGGTTGGGTACCGGTACAACCTCCACGAAGAGATCATCGAGGGCGCTCGAGAGACCTTCCTGAACACGGACTGGTCGGGAACCGTCTTCGGTGAAGAGGCGGGCTATCCGACCTACGTGGAGGTCGACTACGTGAATCACTGGCACGACGTGATGCTCAATCAACAGTACAACGGGGTCGAGTACGACGAAGCGAACCTCTAGATCACACGTCCATCTCTATCAATGCTCGAAGTTACGAACTTACGGAAGGTGTACCCGACCGGCGACGAAGCGCTAACCGGCGTCTCAACCACTATCGAGGGGAACGAGATCGTCGCGATGATCGGACCGAGCGGTGCCGGAAAGTCGACGTTCATCCGGTGTATCAACCGATTGACCGATCCGACCGAAGGCGAAGTCACCCTCGACGGAACTGAACTCACCGCACTCGACAGCGGCGAGATGAAAACTGCACGGCGAAACGTCGGGATGGTCTTTCAGGAGTACAACCTCGTCGAACGGCTCACCGTCATGGAGAACGTACTCTCCGGCCGACTCGGCTACGTCTCGAACTGGGCGGCCTTGCGTCGGAACTTCCCCCAGGAAGACGTCGAAATGGCCTACGATATCCTCGAGACGGTCGGTCTCGGTGGGATGGAGAACAAACGCGCGGACGAACTGTCCGGTGGGCAACGCCAGCGCGTCGGGATCGCCCGTGCTGTCGTCCAGGAACCGAAAATCCTGCTCGCCGACGAACCGACCAGCAGCCTCGATCCGGACACCTCACACGCCGTGATGGAACTGCTCACCGAGATCGCAGCCGAACGGAACATTCCCGTCCTGATCAACATCCACGAAGTCCACCTGGCCGTCGAGTACGCCGATCGCATTCTCGGCTTGCACGAGGGGGAACTCGTCTTCGATGGCCCGACGGCGGACCTCGACGAGAACGCGAAAGATGTCATCTACCGCGGCAAAGCGCTCGCAGGCGAGTCCTCGAGCAACTACGTCGAGGGCTCCGACACCGTCACCGGCGAGACAGAACCCACCGACAAATCCACAATCACGGGGGACTGAGATGGCGACAGAAGAGGGACACTCGGAGTTTCCGCCGGATCGTACCTGGCGGCGGCCGACTACGTTCGGGAATCATCGTGTAAAGTGGGCCGTTTACGTCGGAGCGACGTTGTTCGTCCTCTGGTCGCTCGTCTCCCTGCTGGCGGACGTTAGCCTCGGACGGCTGCTTACCGGCGTGAACAACGGCCTATTGCTCCTCGAGGCGATGGTGCCGCCGAACACGGCGAGCGAAAACGTCGATCGGGTCGTCGGCTACATGGGGGAGACGATCGCGATGGCGTTCGTCGCGACGTTTACCGGCGTGTTGATCTCGCTCCCGATCGCGTTCGGTGCTGCAGAGAACATTGCGCCCCGACCGATCTACTATCTCAGTCGAGGGATCATTAGCATCACGCGGGCGATCGACGAACTCATCGTTGCCATCATCGCGGTGAAAGCCGTCGGGGTCGGGCCGCTGGCCGGTATCGTCGCGATCAGCTATTTGACGATCGGCTTCTTTTCGAAGCTGTTCGCCGAGGATATCGAGGACATCGACATGGGGGCGAAAGCGGCGATCGACGCTACCGGTGCCTCGCGTTTCCAGACGCTCGTCTACGCGGTCGTCCCGCAGGTCGCGCCACGATTCGTCGGCTTGACCGTCTACCGCTGGGACATCAACATCCGCTCGTCTACTATCATCGGAATCGTCGGCGCTGGTGGCATCGGGACGTTGCTGTTGCGATCGTTCGAACGGTACGAGTACGACTTCGCAGCGCTGATCCTGCTCGCTATCATCGCCGTCGTCCTCGCTGGCGAACTGTTCAGCGCGTACGTTCGACGGAGGGTTCAGTGATGGCCACGAACTCCGGTCCTCGCTGGCGACGCTTCGAATCCCGAGAGCGAATGAAACGGGTCGCCGCGTTTTTCGTGGCCATGGGGACAGTCGTCGTCTCGTGGCTCCACATGGGGCTCGACGTCCAGTACATCCGAACAGCGCCAGCCGAACTACTGGACCTCGCGGTCCGGATGTTCCCGCCGGACTGGGGGTATGCGCCCGAAATCGTCGTGCCGCTGCTCGAGACGGTACACATCGCCGTCGTTGGGACGATCATCGCCCTCACTGCGTCGGTCCCAGTCGCCTTCCTGGCAGCCAAAAACACGACGCCAAACCGGATTACGTACGCGATCGGCAAGCTGATCGTCACTGTCTCCCGATCGGTTCACGTCGTTATCTGGGCGATGGTGTTCGTCGTCATGTTCGGCCCCGGCGCGTTCGCCGGGATGGTCGCGATTGCCGTCCGATCGGTCGGATTCGTCGCCAAACTGCTCGGCGAAGAGATCGAAGAGATCGGGTTCGATCAGGTCGAGGCGATCCGTGCGACCGGAGCCTCTTCGTCCCAGGTCCTGCTCTACAGCGTCATCCCCCAGATCAAGCCCGCACTCGTCGGGATCGGCGTCTATCGGTGGGACATCAACGTCCGTAGCGCGACGATCCTCGGCGCGGTCGGTGCCGGCGGGATCGGCGTCCAGCTGTTCAACTCCGTCGACGCGTTCCGGTGGTCGGCCGTCCTGACGATACTGATCGCTATCCTCGGCATCGTCCTCCTGAGCGAGACGATCTCCGCCCGCGCTCGAGCGATGGTGCGCTGACCATGGCATCGAGCAACCGACCCACCTCGAAACGAACAGTGATTGTGACGATCGGCTCCGCGCTCGCGCTCGGTGCGACTGGTTACAGAAGCACACGGAAGAACGACCGCGCGGACGACCCAGCCACGGAACCCACCCGGACGGCGACGTCGGACGAGCGAGACGATCCCAGCGCGACGGGAGCGATTACAGATGCAACGGACGACGAAGGCGACTGCGGCTGTCACGGCTAAGATCACGATCACGACGACTCACTCACGTCACAACGATGACCACGAGACTCACACACAATGCGACGATCGAACCGGACGGCAAACAGGCGCTGCTGTTCGACATGGACGGCGTCATCCTCGAGGGGTACGGAACCGATCCCGACGTACACGCCTGCGCGTTCCGCGATGCAGTCGACGACCTCGATTTCGACCCCGAAGTCCCCCTCGAGTCGTTGCCTGCACTGGAGACCGACGAATACACCGAGACGTTCGCGAGGACCTGCCAGGAACTCGGCCTCGACCCGGCGGAGTTTTACGCGCTCCGCGAGGAGTACAGCGCCAAGCGGTCGATCGACCGCATCAAAAGGGGTGCTCGCGGACTCTACGACGATGTCGACGTTCTCGACGAACTCGACCGATCGCACCCGGTCGGACTCGTGAGCAACAACTACGATCCGACGGTCTCGTTCGTCGTCGACCATTTCGACCTCGAGGCGTTCTCGTTCGTCCGTGGCCGAGACCTCGGCGTCGAAGGTTTCCGGCGACGGAAACCGGAGCCGTACTACATCGAGACAGCCCTCGACGCCCTCGGACTCGACGACGGGATGTACGTCGGCGACCGCGAGACGGACCTGCTCGCCGCCCAGAACGCAGGACTCGTCCCGGTTCTGATCCGACGACCGCACAACGAGACACTCGAGCCGTCGATCGACAACCATCTCGAGATCGAGTCGCTCGAGGAGTTACTCGAGCACCTGTAACTGCTACCAGCGCCGGTTTTCGACCTTTCGACGAAATTCTGACCGGACAGTTGATACTCACAGTCGCCGACTCGCTCACGACGCTCCCATCACAGACGGGGCTCACAGCAGAGCGATTCGCGGGCCCAGTAGTGCAGCCTCTTGACAACCGGCGTTCCGGTCGAGTCAGTACGACCCCAGGCGAGATAGCGGACTCCATCTCTTCTCTCTCGAGTGGGCCTCCGTCCTGCCGCCTCGACACGTGGTGGAACGGTTCGGACTCGAGTAAGCGTGGGCTCGACTCTGTTCAGCCACCAGCGGCTACGGAACGTCGCGGCCACTGCTCGCGTCGTAGTTCACTTCAGCCGTTCCTGCAGGAACGACGGGTGTGCTGCAGTGACGCCCTCGATCTCGAGTAGTTCTTCCGAGATGAATTCGCCGAGTTCGTCGCCGTCTTCGGCACGCACTTCGGCCATCAGCATGTGGTCGCCGCTGGAACTGTACAGCGCTTCGATCTCCTCGAGATTCTTCAGGGTCTTCGTCGCCTCGACGTAGCGTTCGCTGGCGACGTCGAGGCCGACCAACGCAATCGTCTTGCTCGAGAGTTTTTTCGGGTCGATCTCGGCGGAGTAGCCGACGATGACACCCTCTTCCTCGAGTTGATTGATGTACTTGCGAACCGTCGGCTTCGAGACGCCTGCCTGTTCGGCTATCTCGGCGTACGATGCCTGGGCATCCTCTTCGAGAACTTCGAGGATGCGATCTTCCGTCGCCTGGGTACTCATGAGAGAGTGTTTTGCTCCGGCAGGAAAATATCTTTTGTATACGAAAAGGTAGGATCTCCTATCGGTAGGTTACCAGACGGACCGGCGTCTGGGCGGCCACCGCCGGACTTATTCGGCCGCCCTGCCGACTTTCACGGAGGGATGGTCGATCCGAACTACGTAAGCGGTGCCGTCTGGTTTCTCTGTGGGCTCGCAATCTTGTATCTCGGTTACCTCATCGGCGTCCGAGGCCGAGCAGACCTGCACTCGAACTACGACGAGGAGAGTAGCGTCGATCCCGCATACGTCTCGCGGTGGGCCGGCGGCACGGCGATCCTCATGGGGTTGCTCGTCGTCGTCTACGCGATCAGAGAAGCGATCTACGGCTTCCAGCCGTACGCACTCGGCGCGCTGGTCGTCACGCTGTTGCTCCTGAGCTACGTGACGAAACTGTTCGCTCGCGGCTACGGCCATCGCGGGTAAGACGCCGAAAGTCGTCGCCCTTATGTCTCGTCCGACCGAACGGCGTCCAATGGCAGAGCCGCGCATCCCGGGCTCAGATCCGGAGCGACATCTCGAGTTACCCTGTGGGCAGACGATCGATCCGCACGACATCGACCTCGGAATGCGCGAGTACGCCTGTCCCTGCGGGGAATCTCACGCAGCCGTCACCGACGTCCATCCGCCGTCGCGGTTCTTCCCGGAGTCGCTGGTCGCCGTCCTTCAGGAGACGATCGAGACCGACGACGAGTTCGACGAGTTCGGCACACCCCACCTGATGGGTGTCGTCCTAGAAGAGTTCCCCGAGGAAGTCGTCACCTACGACGGCAGCGACGACGGCGCGGTCGGCTACGCAATGGTGTGGCTCACCGACTTCGATTCCCGACGGCTCCACGAGATCGTCGTCGAACTCGTCGTCGAACTGATGGACCACGCCGTCAGCCACGCCGACGACGATTCGGCGATCAGCGAGTTCGAATCCCAGATGCTCGAGTTCGACGTGAGCGAGTTCGTCGACCAGTATCGCGCCCAGCGGAACTTCGAGAGAGTTGGTGACGGACCCGTCTGAGACGGGTGCTGTATCGATGTCCCGGTGTAACCGCGATCCGAGGGCGTCGTCGCAGACATCGGCGGGTATCGTCGGCGCTGGGCGCGATCTTCCGGGAGGCTAGTGGGTGAGATCGTCGGTGCTGTCGGCCAGTTCGTCGCTAGCGTACAGCCATAGCGGGTCGCCGCCACGTCGACCTCGGTGTCGGTGATCGTCACCCGGAGTTCAACACGGTTGTTCAGCCGGAGACACGTGTTACAGCAGTCACAGCGGTTAATCTTCCCCGCCCGATCGAGGTATCCGACAGCCGGGCAGTCTCGAGGTTCACAGCCGACTCGAGGGCGACGTTCGTGGTGTGGTGTCCCGGGAAGTGATGGAGTGGCCGCAATCGGCGCTCGAGGCAGGTACGGGGTGATGGAGGTGTGTCGTCAAGGCGACAGCGCAAAAATCACAGCCCCCTCCTCACTTCCGCACAGCGAATCTCCAGGTTAGGGATAGTATTGACTGGACTCAACTTACCGTGTTGAATAGCAGCCTCTGATACGGTTTGCTGTAATACGGATTGCTGTAACTAGTTACTGCCGATTGCCAGAACGGGGTCAGCGATCGGCGGTAATTGAATACAGCAAACCGTATAAGTCATTTCCGGCGCAACCACGAGCCCTCCTGCGGTCGCGCCGGTAGGTCGGTACAGCAGTCCGTACGAGCCAAGCGAAGCGACGCCGATTTTGAGACCACTTCCGTGAGCGGCGCATATGACGACGATCCACGACGACGCCGCTATTCAACAGAGCAGTATATTCAAAATCTGTACTAATAACGCGCACATTAGTTCACGAGCACCTACTGATTCTGCAGGCGAGTTGCTTTTATGCCGCAGATGACTACGGGATAGTAGACGATTGAGTATCCTGGTGTAGCAATGCAAACGGAAAAGCCACCCGCGGACGGCACGGACCTCCAGTACGATCAGACGAACGACCGATACGTCTTCCACCACGACACCGACGGGAGCGCGACGCTTACGACGACGATCGTCCACGCCCTGTCGTCGATCACCGACGTCGACGTCTCGCAGGGAGAGTTCTCTCTCTACGATAGCGTCGACCCCGATGCACTCGACCGAATCTTCCGCCCGAAAGCTGACGGAGACGATCGAACGAACGGCCACATCGCGTTTACCGCCCTCGAGCACGAAGTCTACGTGTACGCGAACGGCGACGTGATCATCTACCCGCCCTCGGATTCGAACCGATAGCGCAGTTTTCGGCGGGTGCGTCGCTCGAGCGGGTACGTCAACTGCTTTGCCGTCTCGGACGATCTCGAGGCTTGTCAGTGGACTCCGGTTCTAACCGAGTAACTCGGCAGGCGTGTAGTCGCTGTTCACGTTCAACACCCTGGGTTTCATACGGTTTGTTGTACGTTATTTCCAGCGCAACCGCGAGCCCACTGCGGTCGCGCCGGGACATCGGTACAGCAGTCCGTATCAGGGGTGAGCGTGTCATAGAAAGATTCGCACGCTCTTCTTATCCAAGTCTTGTCAAGACCCTCGTGCAAGATACAACGCACGAGTGTCTCGGGAACCGAAAGAGATTATTACAGCGATTAGGCAGCCAATTCGAAGGAGTCATCAAACTACCCAATCGAAAAATCCAATGAACCCACAAATTGCTATGATGCCCACGTACGGTATTCTATTTTGAGACACCCACTCATTGAATGTCTCCGAGACGACTGGTGTCACGACAAATAAGGAAAGTAAAAAGAAAACACTGGCAGCGATTGGATTATATTTTAGAACATTTGCAACACCAAGCAAACCGAATGACAGCCCTCCCCCTATCTGGCCAATTAACCCTCCACGAGCGGTATGATCCATATTCAACTATTTCGCCGAATGAATATTAACGCTCTTGTGTAGCACTTTGTTGATCTCATAGCGTCGCTTTGATAGCGTGTTTGAGCGCTTCTCTCCCTGGTTTCCGCA
>JGI2924J29684_1078367_pt1 | contig 43733 bp, 46 predicted proteins | sample BenlonsequencITS_FD_29684 | JGI IMG/M metagenome (IMG submission 29684) | reverse complement strand
GGTTTCACCGCTCGCTTCGTCCGAGGGCTCACTTTGATCGCCCTCGCGAGTCATAGTCTCACCGCCCGATTCGGGCGCCGTCGATACATCGGTTGCAGCCAATTGTCGGTCTGAGCGTCAAACATCGGTGGTACTGGTCGTTGTTCGTCGTATTTCAGTCGGCGACAATACATCCGTCGAAACGGGGAGGAGTGGTGGGCCTAGACGGCCCCTACGAAGACGGTTCCGCAGGACCCGCCGAACCGGCGCTCGGTGACGGATTCGTCCATACGCTCACCTCACCTTCATTCCAGTTAGGTGTTTCGCGTCAGGGGCCAATCCCACGCCGTTGGACACGAACCAACCTATATGACCCATCGGCAGCGAAGAGCGAGCAATGACCGGGCGAGACCGACCGAACTGGAAGTGTTGGTGCGAACGGAGGCGGCGATAAGATGGCCGATCTGGCCGACCGCTACGCCGCGTGGATCGCCGACCACAGCCGAGCCGTGCTGATCGCGGTCGTCGTGCTCACGACCATCGTCGCAGCGGGCGCCGCAGTGGGTGACGCCGGAAGTGCCGGGATCGGCGAGTTCGACGTAGACACCCCTGAGACCCGCGCCGGCGACTACGTCGCCGCGAACTACGAGACCGACGACCGCGTCGTCACCCAACTCGTCGTACGCGACGAGGGCGGCGACGTGCTCACGAAGGAATCGCTCCTCGACGGGCTCCGGCTGCAGGCGGACGCGCGAGAGCGGGCGTCGATCGAGTCGACGCTCGCCGAACCCGGCTTCCAGGGCATCGAGAACGTCGTCGCCACCGCGGCCGTCTTCGAGGATCGCGCCGCCGCGGCGAACGGCCAACCCGACACCAGCCAGCCAACTCTCGACGAGCAGGTCGCGGCCCTCGAAGCGCGCTCACCAGAAGAAGTCGAGTCGCTCGTGGGTGACGTCCTCTCCGGGGAGACAGCCCACCCGGGAGGGGCCACCGGCGCGGACGCCACCGCGTTTCTGCCGAACGACTACGAATCCGGGAGTACGAACGCCGAGTCGCGACTGATCCTCACGTTCCAGAGCGACGGCACGGCCGACGACGAGGAGCCCCAGGCAGCCTACGACGCGCAGGTCGAACTCGAGACGCTGTTCGACGAACGCTTCGAGGACGGCTTCGTCTTCGGCCAGGGGATCACCGACGAGGCCTCGACGAACGCCGTCGGGGACAGTTTCGCGATCATCACGCCGGTCGCGCTCGTCCTCGTGCTGTTCGCGCTCGGAGTCACCTACCGGGACGTCGTCGACGTCCTTCTCTCGATCGCCGGAATCGCGGTCGTGATGGCGTGGCTCGCGGGTCTCATGGGCTGGCTGCAGATCCCGTCGAGTCAGCTCCTGATCGCGGTCCCCTTCTTGCTGATCGGGCTGGCGATCGACTACTCGTTGCACGTCATCATGCGCTATCGGGAGGCCAGAACGGGGGAACTCACCGGCGTCGATTCGGACGTCGACGTTCGAACCGGCATGGCGATCGGCCTCGGGGGCGTGATCCTCGCGCTCGCGGCGGCCACGTTCTCGACCGGCGTCGGGTTCCTCTCGAACGTCGTCAGTCCGCTGGCCGCAGTCAGGGACTTCGCGATCCTCGCCGGCGGCGGTATCTTCGCCACCCTGATCGCGTTCGGCATCTTCGTCCCCGCGCTGAAGGTTGCCGTCGACGGACTGCTCGAGAACCGGTTCGGCCGGGATCGAGCGAAGCCGGCGTTCGGGTCGACCCCTGGCCCGGTGAACCGACTCCTGTCGGCAGGCGTCACCCTGGCCCGGCGCGCCCCCATCGCCGTCGTACTCGTCACGGTGGTACTCGCCTCGACGGGCGCCTACGGGGCGACGACGATCGACACCGAGTTCAACGAGACGGATTTCCTCCCGCGTGACGCGCCCGACTGGGCGAAATCCCTCCCGGGACCGCTGGCTGCGGGGACGTACACGATCGCCGACGACGCCACGTACCTGGGCGAGAACTTCCGCGCGGGTGGCGAGGGATCACAGGCGGAGATACTGATACGACCGTCTGATGGGGAAGGATCGCTCACGGATCCGGCCGTCCTGGCCGCGATCGAGGACGCGAGGACGAGCGACGGCGAGTGGGAGACGATCGACGCCGGACCGGACGGGAGCGCCGCCGTCGACGGACCGCTCACGCTCGCCCGCGACCTCGCCGCGACGAACGAAACCGTCGCCCAGGCGATCGACGAGCGGGATATCGATGGCGACGACGTCCCCGACGAAGACCTTGCCGGGCTGTACGACGTACTCTACGAGACCGACGCCGAGCAGACCGCGACGGTCGTAGAACGCACCGACGGCGAGTACGACTCCATCCGACTCGTCCTGAGCGTCCGCGGCGACGCCAGCTCCCAGGACGTCGCGACCGACGTCGAGGCGTTCGCCGCGGAGATCGAAGCCAGCGCTCCCGTCTCGGCGACGCCGACCGGCGGCCCGGTCCAGACCGCGGTCGTCCAGGACGCCCTCCTGGAGACGCTCGTGCAGGCGCTCGCGATCACCCTGGTCGTCATCCTCGTCTTCCTCACCGCGCTGTACTGGATCCGCCACGGTGCCCCCTCTCTCGGCCCGATTACGATGGCACCCGTCGTCGCTGCCCTGGCCTGTTTGCTCGGCGCGATGGCCCTGCTCGACCTGCCGTTCAACAGCGAGACGGCCGTCATCACGAGCCTCGCGATCGGACTCGGTGTCGACTACAGCATCCATTTAGGAGAACGATTTGTGAGTGAGAAGCGGGATTCCGAAGGAATCTCGGGAACGCGAACGGCGACCAACGGGAGCCGTGAGAAGCGAGGCTCCGTAGGAGCCTCGAACACTCGAGCGGAGAGCGGAGCGAACCGCGAGAAGCGAGATTCCAAAGGAATCTCGGAAAGTCGAGCGGCTGAACCAAACCGCGATCTGACGAACATCGAGGACGTGCTGTCGGCGACGGTGACGGGCACCGGCGGTGCGCTACTCGGCAGTGCACTCACCACGGCGGCAGGGTTCGGGGTACTGGCACTCGCACTCGCACCGCCCCTCCAGCGGTTCGGAATCGTGACCGGGCTGGCGATCGTCTTCGCCTTCCTGGCGTGCGTCCTGGTGCTGCCGAGCCTGCTGGTCGTCCGCGAACGACTGCTTCGCCGGATGGCCTGAAGGCGGACTCGTCACTGAATTGGGAAGGACAAGATCGAAGCCGTCGACAACCTCGTCACGCGCTCATAGAGAGGAAGTGAGAGGGTCTACGAGAGGTCCTGGTTCGCGTGGGTGCGGACCCAGAGTTCGCCGATCGTCGAGAGGCGCGTCCGGTAGGACTTGCCGTGTTCGTCGCGTTCGACGTAGCCCTTGCCGCCGGGGCCAAGCCGGTCGACAGTGTAGATGACTTTCGAGCGAAAGCTGTCGGTGTACTCCTCGTTTAGCTCTCGGGCGAGCGCCTCCGCGAGCTCGGAGACGGAGTCGAACTCGCCGTCCTCGCCGAGTTTGAAGAGGATGAGTTCCTCGAAGGGTTTGACGGGTGAGAACGAGCCGACGGGCAGTTCGACGACGTGGCTGTCGCCAATCTCCTTCGCACCGATGGTGGTCCCCCGTTCGTCGAACTCCGCCAGGAGTTCTTTCGCGCTGTCGAGTCGCTCCTGCAACCGGGATGGGTCGATCTCGATCCGGGTGCTGGGAGTGTCGGCCCCTGAAGTCCGGTCACGGTCGTCGGTGGCTCCAGTTTCGACGGATTGGGAATCAGTATCCACACTCGCGTCTGCATCTATCCACTCCTCCTCACGCACGGCCGTCTCCGCATCATCGCCTTCGAGTGACGTGGTCAGATCGTCCAGCAGATCGCGCTGGGCGCGCAATTCTTCAGCCAGTTCCGTCTCGAGGTACTTCTCGGGGGCGGTGTAGTAGGTGTGGATCACGTCCCGGTCGGCTTCGCGTTCGACCATCAACGAGTGCGCCGCGTTGGCAAAGGCGAAGCTCACGGTTCGCGGCATCGCGGCGACGTTCACCCAGACCTCGTTGCCGCGATCGAGTTCGTCCGTGATGAGTTCGTACCCCTGTTCGAACGCACCGTCGTAGTCGTAGACGTCCGCCAGCACGACCCGCTCGGTCGTCGCCCCGAGCAGGTTCTCGAAGTCGGTCTCGAGTTTTCGTGCCAGATTGCGAGAGTACTCGACGTTCGCCTGGCTCCCGACCGCCCCCTCGAGCATGACGACGCGATCCACGTCGCGCTGGTCGCGGACGAGCGGCGCGATGAGCCGGTCGTAATCGAATCCGACCGGAACGATGTGCGTTTGCATGCCGAGGCCTTCGCAGTCGGGCTACTCAAACCCGGCGAGTGTCGTCGGTCGCGATCCGGTATCGTCGATCACCGGTGGCGCGGAGCGTCGACTCCTCTCGCAGTTTGACGATACGGCCGGTCGGATTGTCGATCACCTCGTGTCGCGCCTCGATCCGCCCCAGCGTTCCCAGCAACTGCGCCGACGGCGGCTTCTGGGCGGCGCCACAATCGTAGATCGTCAACAATCCGTCCTCGTCACGGTCGTAAACGACGATGTGGGCGTGTCTTGGCAAGTGCCAGCGCCGCTCACCCGCTCGAACGAGCCTGTTCATACGAGACGTGTCGGACCGAACGGGGAAAGCGGTGTCCATCAGCCGCCCTCAGCGACAACAAGGATGGCACAACGGACGTTTTAGTTGGGTAGTTGTCGAGAAGGTAGCCGCAGAAGGGGCGAGAGCGAACGCCGAAACACGACGCTGCCCATCCACTCAACGATACTTCACTATAGAGAGATTGGCCGACAGAGTTCTCCAAACCCTGTAGATCAAAAGGTAAAATGCGTACTTCAGGTATGGAAAGTGTATAGGTAGCTGAGTCCGTACCGACGAGTGACCAATGGCCCGGTTGTTCCCCCTGCGCTCAGAAACGCCGACGACCGACGGTACTCCCCGGGTCGTCGACCTCGACGGAGAGGATGCGGACGACGTCTTCGGTGCGCTCTCCTCGACGACCGCCCGTCAGATCTACGCGACGCTCGATGCGGAGCCCGGAACGCCGAGCGACGTCGCCGACGCGATCGACTCCTCCATCCAGAACGTCAGATACCACCTGGAGAAACTGGAAGACGCCGGACTGGTCGAAGTCGTCGACACCTGGTACTCCTCGCGCGGGAACGAGATGAACGTGTACGCGACGGCCAACGGACCCCTCATCGTCGCCAGCGACGAATCGCGTGCCACGCAGCTGAAACAGGCGGTGTCGCGGTACATCGGCGGGATCGGCGCCCTCGCGATCGGGAGTTTCGCCCTCCAGGCGATCGCGATGCGGTACGGCGGAGTAAACGATGCGACGGGCGCCGGATCGGGCGATTCGACGGGAGCCGGAGGGGACGAATCGTATACGGAGCAAAGCGAGAGTGATTCCGAACTGGACTCGTCGTCCACGGATTCCACTGGTGGCGAGGACGGCGATGCGATCTCGATCGCATCGGAGCAGAACAACACGACTGCTGCCGGCGACGAGGCGAGTGGTGGCGGAGGCGAACCGGACGGGCTCCTCGACGGCGCTATCGACGGATTCGTCTCGACGATCGAGGCGTTCGCGTCGCTCGACTCGCCAGGGCTCCTGTTCTTCCTCGGCGGACTCGTCGTGCTCACCGCCCTCGTCGCCTGGTGGTACGTCGAGAATTACCAGCGACCGCAGCAACTCGGTCGCCCCTAATCCGGCCCTGGCATCGCTCGCGGACCGCTCGGTCTACTTACCATAGGCAGGTTCGATCCAGTGACTGAAAACCCATCAGTCAACAGGTATTAGGTCGTGCTAGCCCTAGGGAGTGACAACACAGACAGTCCCCGACAGAGCCCACCTATGGACGAAACCGAGAAGTACCTGATTCACGCGGCCGTCACGGCAGCTGGCGTCGTCGAGCGAAGCGACGTCGTCGGTGCAATTTTCGGCCAGACCGAAGGACTGCTGGGGGACGAACTCGACCTCCCAGAGCTCCGGCGAACGGGAAAACTCGGTCACATCGACGTCTCGGTGTCGAGTTCTGGGGGCGAATCACGCGGCGCAGTGACGATTTCGACGAGCCTCGACAAGGTCGAGACCGCGACGCTCGCCGCCTCGCTCGAAACGATCGATCGGGTCGGCCCCTGCCGCGCCGCGTTCGAAGTCGAGGAGATCGAAGACGTGCGAGCGGCCAAGCGCCGCGAGGTGGTCGACCGCGCCGCCGAGTTACTCCAGACCGGGTTCGACGACAGCGTGATGTCCTCGGCGGAGATCCTCTCGTCCGTCAGAGAGCACGTCCGAGTCGCCGACATCGACACGTACGAAGGCCTGCCGGCCGGGCCACGCGTCACCGAGAGTGACGCGATCATCGTCGTCGAAGGACGGGCCGACGTCCTCACGCTACTGCGCTACGGCATCAAGAACGCTGTCGGCGTCGAGGGGACGGACGTTCCCGACGAGATCGCGTCGTTGACACGCGACCGGACGACCACGGCGTTTTTCGACGCCGATCGTGGCGGTGAGTTGATCCTCGAAGAACTCCGCCAGGTCGGCGACGTCGACTACGTCGCTCGGCCCCCCGACGGAACCTCCGTCGAGGATCTGGACCACCACGAAGTGTTCACCGCACTCAGAAAGAAAGAACCGATCGAACCGGACGTCGCTGCCGACGTCGTACATGCAGTGCAAGCGGGCGAGCAATTCGATCCGGAGACGAGCGAACCGCAAGATGACCCGTCCAGGGCACCCTCCAGTACCGACGGCGGTGCGTCGACCCGCGACCCACCAGCCGCCGACCCGAGCCCGGTCGATCACCAGGACAGTACCGAAGAGATGGCGTCGCCGGGACGGGCGAGTACGACAGGCGAGACGGGGGCACGGACGGCACGTTCGAGCTCACCGAGCGCTATCGATACCAACGAGCGGGCGGCAAACTCGGACGACGACACCGCCACGTCGTCCACCGAATCGACAACAGCCGACACCGCCACGTCGTCCGCCGAACCGGCGACTGCGGACACCGCCACATCGTCGGTCGAGCCAGCGACAGCCGGCGCCGACACCACAGACACGCAGGACACCTCGACGAGTTCGGGCGCCGAGTCGGTCGATCCCACGGACGAAACGACTGTCGACGAACCCGCTGTCGACACGGACGAGTCGCCACACTCTCTGTACGAACACGTCGCCGAACTTAGCACGGGAGAGAGCGGAACGGCACGGTTCCTCGACGAGGACCGGACGATCATCGGGGACTACCCCGTAAACGAGGTCTCAGACAGACTCGAGACCGATGCGGTGCCATCGGTGATACTCCTCGACGGCGTCCTGAGTCAGGAACTGGTCGATCGGGCGGCCACAAGCGGCGTCTCGACGATCATCGCCACGTCACTGGGCCAGTTCGTCAAACGACCGACGTCGGTACGGATCTTCGCGGCCGATTCGGTCGCGAGCGAGCCGCCAGCGGAGTGAGCGGACCACGAGAGCCAGTTTTCGACACCGAATTAGACGATGCCCAGCGGCGCCAGCAGGAGGGCTGCGACGACGGCCCCGGTAAGCGTCGCACAGAAGTTCACGCTCCCGTTATCGAGCGTGTTTCCCTCGAGCGTCGCCCCGAAGAGGCTGTCGGCGAGGATGCCGACGGTGCCGGCAGCGACGATGACGCCGAAGCCCAGCGGGCCGATCGGGGCGGCGAGCCAGAGCGAGATCGCGCCGACGATGGTGATGCCGGCGATCCCCGCGACCTGGCCCTGCCAGGTGACGGCGCCGTCGGTCCCCGGCGCCACGGGTTCGAGCGTCGTGATCAGGCGTGGCGACGGAAAGACGCCGCCAATTTCACTCGACAGCGTGTCCCCGAGTGCGGTGGCGACCGCTCCCGCGAACGCGTACTGAAAGAGCAGTGAGTCGACGGCGAGGAGTCCGGCGTCGCTCGCTGCGTAGCCAAGCACGGCGACGAGTGCGATCGCGGAGTTGCTGAAGACGTTCGCGCTGCCGCGGGCGCCGTCGTTCCCTTCGGCGACACCGCGTGCTCGTTTCTCCTGGTAGCGGAACTTCGTCGAGAGGCCGCCGATACCGAAGAACGAGATCAACACGACGAACCAGCTCCAGCCGCCGAGAACGATCGTCAACAGGCCGAGGAGGATGCCGGCGAGCATGCCAGCGACCGACGCGGTATCGAGCGCGTAGGACAGGTAGCCGAGGACGATCATCACGCCGAGGGCGAGGGCGAGTTCGGGCGCGGAAATCGACGGGTCGAGCCGCCAGAGGAGCCAGCAGAGCCCACCAGTCACGACGACGACCAGCGGGTCGTCGTATCGGGGGAGTCTGGCCCGGAGGATCGCTGCCGCGAGGGCACCGCTGGCACCCAGAAACACGGCGGTCGGGGCGAGAGTCGGGATCGAACCGCCGTTCAGTGCGTGCGTGAGAAGTTGTCCGACGCTCGCCGCGACACCACCACCAACGCAGAACGCCGCCGCCGTAACCGCCCGATCGGTCGTGTAGAGCCCGGCGACGGCTTCCGAGAGATCGCCGTACCCGACGAGGACGACGACGCCGATCACGATGGACCAGGGGAGTGAGGTGGCGCCGACCAGCGAGCCGAGAACGACGACCGCCAGGACGAACGCCAACAGCGAATTGAGTCGACCGTCCTCCCGGTCGGCCGGGAGCGCCAGCACGTCGAACACGCGTCCGCTGCGAACGGTGAACCCGGCGACAGCCACGAGCGCCGCGAGTCCGCCCGCGACGAGTGGCCCGAACAGCGGAACCGCGAGCGAGAGCGTGCCGAGTGCCGCGACGACGCTCGCTCGCCGAACGGTCGATGACACGATGGCCGATGCTTTCTGTGGGGGTTACTTAACGGTTCTTGACCGATTTGCCAACTCCCTCACGTACTGAGACGATTCACTCACCGTCGAGTCGTTTGCTTCGCGTGCGACGGGACCGAAATTGTAAGGCCCCGCCGGCTCGTTCGGTGGAGTGTGGGGCTTTACGAACGATACCTCGCCGCTCGGATCGGCCGCCACGAGTGCGACGGCCCCGACCACGTCGCCCTCGTCATCACCGAACGGGATCTGCTGGAACAGGGCGCCTACGAGACGCTCTCCGCGTTCGTCGAGTGGGCACTGCGCCCAGCCGAGCGAGCGACCATCTACGTCAGCGTCCTGGACGAGGAGGCGATCCCGACGCTCAGACGGGAACTCGCGGCTCTCGAGGTGCCAGTCGACCTCGCAGTCCGCGGGCCCGACGACCGGCAGCCGGCCGACGCACCCGTCCAGATCGGGATCGGCCTCGGCGGCAAACACGAGTTCACGAACGCCGTCACGACCCTCGCCACGGCCGTCGACGCCGGGGAACTCGCCGCCGACGAGATCGAAGATCGCCACGTCGAATCCCACCTCGTGTTCCCGAGCGAACCGGATCTGGTCATCAAGACCGGCGCCGAACGGCTCTCCGATTTCATGATCTGGCAGTCGGTGTACTCCGAGCTGTACTTCACCGACGTCAACTGGCGCGATTTCCGCAAGCGGGACTTCCTCCGGGCCGTCCTCGAGTACTGTAATCGCTCCAGGCGCTACGGGCGGTAAACTGGACCGTGGGGCCAACGAGACGGCCAGCCAGACGTGTTCACTCCGGCAGTGACGCTGCCAGCCAGACGATCAGCCCCAGCACGACGAGTGTGAGCGAAGCCCCGATCGCGACGAACTCGACGGGCGTCGTCCGTGCCGCTGCCGCGAGTGGGTGTCGTATCGAACCGGTCACGGCGAGCGCCAGAAACACGGTACAGCCGGCCACAACCAGCCCGACACCGACGAGTCGATGGTGGCTCGTGGGCGAATCGTGACTCATCGGAGTCGATCACCGTGGGGCGATCCTCGTTCCGTGTTCCTGCGGGAGCGAGCAAGAACGGGCGTATCCGGTGAGCGAAAGCGAGCGCTCATTCCGGAGCGGTCTCCTGTGAGTCCACCTCGAACTCGTCGAGCGATTCGCGTTCGGTCGAGGGGAGTGAGTCACGAAATCGGCCGAGGATCGAGCGGGCATCCGCGAGTTCGGTCTCACCCATCGCGCGCAAAAGGGCGAGGGCACGCCTGGCGCGAGTCCGTCGCCACGAGCGCTCACGGTGTTCGTAGGTTCTGACCGCACGGAGGAAGTCCGCCCGGGAGAACGCTGGCCAGTACGGTGTGCAGAAGTAGACGGCGGCTTCGTTGCCGTTCGCGTGCCAGGGGAGGAAGTTCGAGGTTCGTTCGTCACCGCCGGTCCGGATGATGAGGTCGACGTCGCGAACGGTGCGGCCGTACAGGCGCGACTCGATCGTCTCCACGTCGATGTCGTCGGGCGTCAGATCACCGCCTTCGATCTCCCTGGCGACGCTGCGGGCCGCGGAGAGGAGTTCGTTCCGACCGCCGTACGCCAGCGCGATGTTGAGGACGAAGTCGTCGTAGTCGCGGGTTCGGTCCTCCGCGTACGCGATGGCCGTCTGAACGCGGTCGGGCAGCCGATCGACGTCGCCGATGGCCCGGATGCAGACGCCTTCCTCGTGGACGCGTTCGGCATCGGCGAACTCTCGTAACTTCTCACAGAGGAGATCGAAGATCACTTCCTGCTGTTCGGGCGGGCGCTCGAAGTTCTCCGTCGAGAACGCGTACAGAGTGAGTTCCTCGACGCCGACTTCCTGACACCACTCGAGGACGCGTTCGGTGGTGTCGGCACCGGCCTCGTAGCCCGTGGCGGTGTCCGCCCCGGCCTCACGTGCGTACCGACGGTTCCCGTCCTGAATAACCGCGACGTGCGCCGGCGCTCGCTCGTCGTCACCCAGTTCACGACGGAGGAGCCGTTCGTAACTCTCACCCAGCTGTCGGCGCAACCAGCCACGCATCGGTCGAACCAACGGGACCCACGTCCATGTGTCTTTCGAGGCGATCGGATCTGTGAAAAACGAACTAACTCGCCGCCATCGGGCGATCGATCACACTCGCGGGCGTGTCTCGCCAACGGAATCGTGACCGCTATCCGTGGTGACCCCGAAAGGCGAGCAAATGGATGGCGTTATCGACGAGGACCTCTACCGGCGGACGAAGGCCCTGCTCGAACCCGGCGAGATCGAGTTGAACGGCGCGATCGTCCACACCGACTACGACGGACAGGAAGACGTCCAGATGATGCAGGCGACGATCGATAGCGGCGACGTCATCGCCGAGGCAGCCGGCTACGACCCTGCGGACTGTTACGTCTACTCGGGGAACGACGACACGGACTTCTCCTCGAACCAGCACCAGGGCAAGACCATCGACGGCGACGAGTTCGTCTGGGAGTGCCAGCAACTCCTTCGAAAGGGCAGTTTCGATCTCGTCTTCTACTACGAGGCGAGCGCGGACCAGCAGGCGATCGAAGACGGCGTCCGCGACCTCGGGTTCGACGTGACGAGTGTCGACGGCACCGCTACCGAGGAATGAGTCGAGGAGCCCTGGCCTGGTGGCACTCGATCGTTCGGCGTCGCCGACCAGGGGTGGCTCGCACGGGCGCTTGGCCAGCGACGGCCCAGCCGACTGCTCGGTCGAGAACGATCCGAACGGGTTCGGCCGAAACTGCCGACAGTCGGCGCAGAACGGCTGTCGACGGTGCGCCGGTTTGGACACCTTTACGTAGCGGCGAGCCCAATTCGATCGACGTGAACGCGGACGGACCCGACGGAACCGTGCTCGATGGAGGGGTGTCGCCGTGACGATCAGCGGCGTCGTCTCCAGTGCTCGCGTGACGCACGACACGGCAGCCGTCGACGAGCTGGCAGCGGCGACCCCGGAGAGCCAACCCGCTGCCGTCTCACAGCTGTTGTCGGCTCCGGGGTGTCGGGAAGCGTACGTTCTCGCGACCTGCAATCGCGTCGAAGCCTACGTCGTCACCGAGACGGCACGCGACGGCTGGGATATACTCGCGACGTTCTTCGACGATGCCCCCGATCGAGTGGTCGAAACGGCCGCCCACGAGGACAGCCTCACTCACCTGCTCCGCGTTGCGAGCGGGCTGGAATCGGTCGTCCTCGGCGAGGACCAGATCATCGGCCAGGTGCGGACGGCCTACGAGGACGCGACCGCCGTCGGCGGCGTTGGCGACCTGCTCGAACCGGCCGTGACGAAGGCGATCCACGTCGGCGAACGGGCCCGGACCGAGACGACGATCAACGAGGGAATCGTCTCGCTCGGCTCCGCAGCCGTCGAACTCGCCGGCGAGACGATCGACGTCGACGGCGTCGACGCGCTCGTGGTCGGCGCCGGCGAGATGGGACAACTCGCCGCCCGGGCGCTCGAATCGAGCACTGTCGGCCATCTCACGATCGCCAACCGGACGATCGAACGTGCGGAGTCCGTACGAGAAACGATCGAGACGCCAGGAACGGCCGTCCCGCTCTCGGCGCTCGCGGCACACGCGAGCGAGGCGACGCTTATCGTGACTGCGACAGGGAGCGACGAGCCGGTCCTCGGCCCCGACGACGTCGGCGACCACGAGCAAGTGATCGTCGACCTCGGCCAGCCGCGTGACGTCGATCCCGCGACAGGATCGATGCCGGAGACGACCGTCTACGACCTCGACGATCTCGAGTCGCTCACGCGGAAGACCCGGGAACAACGCCAGACGGCCGCCGACGAGGTCGAATCGATGATCGAGCGAGAGTTCGGGAACCTGTTGATGCAGTTAAAGCGTGCGCGTGCGGACGAGGCCATCGCGGCGATGTACGAGAGTGCCACCCGGATCAAAGATCGGGAGGTGCAGACGGCACTGCACCGGCTCGAAGACCGTGGCAGTGTCTCCGACGAGGAACGAGAGATCGTCGAGTCGATGGCCGACGCCGTCGTCAACCAGTTGCTCTCGGCACCCACCGAGAGTCTGCGCGACGCCGCCGTCGACGACGACTGGGAGACGATCGACACCGCCCTGCGGCTGTTCAACCCGGCCGAAAACGGTGGGGAGCCAGAGCCCACGTCTCGAAACACACCGGTCGAACACGCCCTCGGAGCGGCCGAAGACGACTGAGAGGGACCCACCGCTGTGGCGACGGCACACCGTCTGATTCTTCGACAGGAAATAACCGACGGCAGTCCGGCCGCCCCACCGGCGAGGGACTACCCGAATTATTATTTCACTGGCCTTCATCGGTGGCCCTATGGCCGACCGACTCTCTGACGACGAAATCGCCGAACAACTGCCGAGTAGCTGGCAACGGGAGGGTGACGAGATCGTTCGCGTCTACGAGTTCACCGACTACCTCCACGGCGTCAACTTCGCCCAGATGGTGGGCGAAATCGCCGAAGCCCAGTTCCACCATCCCGAGATCATCATCCGCTTCAAAGAGGTCGAAATCCGACTGACGACCCACGACGAAGGTGGAATCACCGACGCAGACATCGAGATGGCCGAGTTCATCGAATCCGAGCAGACCGCCCAGACTGGCGGCATCGACGACGTCGAACTCTGAGTGGCGGAGTGAACCGACGCGCGTAGCGAGTTTCTCCGGCGATTCGATCACCGGTTTACAATTCGCCGCCTCACCGCAGTCAGCCGTCGCCGAAATAACTCCTGCAGTGAGACAGGGGAGTGACTACGGGGCCGGACTCGTGCGGTGAACGTATGCCCGAGACCACGCAGGACGTTCGCCGGCTGACGGCGGACGCGCTCGTTCCCGGTACGACCGTCTGTTACCATCACCGGCAGGGACGCGATCTGGCGACGATCACGGAGACCGACGGGACGTTCGTCACGTTCGTCGGCGAGAACTGCGACGCACGATTTACCCACCGACAGATCGAACGGCTGCTCGACGCCGGGCGACTCGAGATCGTCCTGACGGACGACGATTCCTGAGGTTCCTGGATGGGCCCGCGGTTCGTGTCGACGAACCCATTTCGCGGGCCCCTGGTCCGTATCGCCGAACCCGTTTCGAACCTGAGCACGGCTTTGGTGACCACAACGCCCATGGTCGCTCCGCACGAACGGTCTCATCCATGAGCGAGGGGTACGACTACTGGCTGCTCGATCTGGACGGGACGCTGGTCGACGTCGAGTGGTCGTACGTCCGCGAGGTGTTCGATCGGGTTGGCACTCGCCTGGATCGACCCTTTAGCGACGCGGAGGCCGAAACGCTTTGGCACGGCCTGACCGGGTCGAGAAACCGACAACTCCGCCAGTGGGGCGTCGACCCAGACCCGTTCTGGAACGTCTTCCACGACGTCGAGGATCCGGCGATCAGGGCCGAGGCGACGTATCTCTACGACGATGCGGCGTTCGTCGCCGACCTCGACGAGCCAGTCGGGCTCGTGACCCACTGCCAGTCGTTTCTGACCGAGCCGATTCTCGACCAGCTGGAGATCGCCGACTGGTTCGACGCAGTCTGCTGTTGTACGGACGAGACGGGCTGGAAACCCGACCCGACGCCCGTCGAAGGGGTCGTGGCCGAACTGGCCGACGCCGGCGGGACGGGGACCGGTGCCTCGAACCACACCAGTGTCACGAGCGGCAGCGGCGTCCTGGCCGGTGACGGCGCCTGCGACGTCGGTGCAGCCTGGAACGCCGGGCTGGACGCGATACACGTCGACCGGCACGGGCCGGAACAGCGCGGGCACTGCGTTCGTGGTGACCACCGCATCAGCTCGTTCGACGAACTCGACGTTCGGTGACCGTGGAGTTGACTGGAAGAGCGACGGCTTCAGGGGGCGTGCTCGCCGGCGGGTTGTAGTTCCGCATCGACGAGGGTCTCGTAGGCGCGGCGCAATCGTTCGGAGAGTGCCTGATGGGAAATTCCCAGTTCGGCGGCCAGTTCTTCCATCGACGTCCGTCTGGGGATCTCGAAGTAGCCGTGTTCGAACGCCGCGACGAGCGCTTCGCGCTGTTCGGGGGTGAGCCGCGGGTGTGCCGTCGGGCCACCGCCGAGCTGTGAGACGCGGACGATCTCGACCGCCGTCCCGGCCTCGTCGAGTCGGTCGTGGGTGTCGGCGAGCGCGTTCCGGTCCGGAAACCGCATCTCGAGTTGCCACCAGCCCGATCGCCCCGTCGCGTCGAGAACGGTCGCGTCGGCCTCGAGCAACCGATCGAAGCGGGTACGGGTCGCCGTGGACGGTTCGACGTCGTAGAGTAGTCGGTCGGGCGTCTCGATCAAGAGTTCCGCTGCTGCCACCGACGCGTCAGCGGCGAGTGCGTCCGTCACCGCCTCGGCCCCCGCCCCGGCGATCCACAGCGAGGGGACCGTCCGGGAGATCGAGGACTCGAGCTGGACCGACAGGTCGGAGAGGCGATCGAACGAGTCCGCGAGGACCAGATCGGCGGCGGGGATTCGAAACTCTGCGATCGTAGACATTGCAAGCACGTACATCGCTAGGCCCTAAAAACGCCATACTAAGCGGCTGTGACGGTCATTTTTCGAAGAAGGTCAGGTATCACAACGTATCATCGTTCCCGATCAGTCGTCACGAAACGTGGTCAGGGTCCCGTTCGACGATCGATCGCGGCGATCAGTTGGTCGATCGCCAGTTTCCCGACCCGATCCGGGTTCGCGAGCAGGCGGACGGGTTGTTCACCGAGCGAGACGAACGACAGGTCGCCCCCCGCCGAGTCGCGAAGTCCGAGCCCGACGTCGGCCTCCCCACGTGCCACGCGTCTGGCCGGGCTCTCGTGACCGGGAAGCCCGATATCGACGCCGTCGATCGCCGAGACGACTGCCGCACGGTCGCGTCCCGGCGTCGACGCGAACGCCGCCAGTTCGGCGTCGAACTGTCGCCGAAGCCCCGAGTCAGCCGTCCGATTCACGAACGAGAGGTCGCGATCGACCAGATCGGCGACTCCGGCGACCTCGTCCGGATTCCCTGCCGGGACGAGCAATCCCCACTCGCGGGTAAAGCGAGTTAGCTCCCGACCGTCGTGTCCATCCTCGATCGGGCCGGCGACGACGGCGACGTCCGGAACCCCTGCAGCGAGTGACCGGAGGGCGGGGCGAGAGCCGTCGGAAAGGTATCGCGGGTTCTCGAGATCGTCGAGCGCCCGGCTCACGGTCGGATCGTCCTCGCCGACGACCAGCAGCGACGGCGGCCGGACCGACGGCGAAAACAGCGAGACCGTCACTCGCTCGCCCGCGGCCAGCCGATCCGTCGCGGCCGGCATCTCGACGACACCGTCGGCCCGTGCCAGACTCGTCGTCGCGCCGCTACCGCGATCGACGGGGTAGACGAGCGGTGGCGACGAGGCGGCCGCGTGTCCCTCGAGGATTTCGGAGTCAGTACTATCCTCGTCTGTCGTCGTGGCTGGCTCGATCAGCCCCACGGGAACGAGTCGGTGGCGGTCTTCGGCGAAGCGTTCGTCGACGGCCATCCGGCCCGTCACCGTGGCCGTCCGCGGCGCTGGCTGGCCGGCTGCCGCCCTGATCGCGGGGGCGACGAACGTTCGGAAGACCGTCATCGCGGAGACGGGGTAGCCGGGCAGGCCGACGTAGCCGGTCCCGTCGAGTCGACCGACGAGCATCGGCTTCCCGGGCTTTATTCGCACGCCGTGAAGGAGGAGTTCGCCGAGTTCGTCGACCAGCCGGTAGACGACGTCGAGTGCACCCGCGCTCGTCGACCCCGACGAGAGGACGAGATCGCACTCGTCGGCCGCGGTCCGGAGGACGGCCTCCATGGCCTCCCAGTCGTCGCCGACGTGGGGATACCTGACGGGGTCGCCACCGGCCGCCTCCACGGCCGCGGCGATGGCGACGCCGTTGACGTCGTAAATCTCCCCGCGGCGGCCGTCGATGGGGTCGCCGGGTGGGACCAGTTCGTCGCCCGTCGAGACGATACCGACCCGCGGCGGCGATCGAACCGCGACGGTCTCGGTGCCGAGCGCCGCCAGCAGGCCGATCTCCCGGGGCGTGAGTCGCGTTCCCGGCCCCAGAGCCCGCTGGCCGGCCGCGATGTCGGATCCCGCGGGCGAGACGTTGTCGCCGGCGGCGAGGATCGGTTCGACGCGGACCTCCTCGTCACCGGACGACGATGGCTCGTCAGCCGAGACGCGCTCGGTTTGCTCGACGGGGACCATCGCGTCGGCGCCGGGAGGGAGCACCGCACCGGTCGAGATCTCGACGGCCTCGCCCTCGCCGACAGAGACGTCGGGGCGCTCACCCGCACGAACCGTCCCCACGAGCGCGAGTCGAGCGAGTTCGTTCTCGTCGGCGCTGTCCATGCCCTCGCCAGCTCCGTCCGTATCAGCCGCACGGAGGGCGTACCCGTCTAACGCGGCTCGGTCGAATCCGGGGACGTCGAGGCCGGCCTCGATCCGTTCGGCCAGGACGCGACCGCTCGCTTCGTCGAGCGGAACGTGCTCGGTCCCGGTAGAACGGGCGAGGTCCCGGATCGCCTCGCGCGCCGCCGACGGCGGCGACAGGTCGGTCCGATCCGTGTGATCCATACGGGACAGTGGAGCCGTCTGCGTAAAATTCCTGGCGCTCCGGTCGGTAGTGTCATATATCCGCACCGTCGAGGAAGAGTATGCGCTCGCCGTCGGCCGTCATCGTGGGGACTGTGGGGACGGTGCTGGGCGGTTCGTGGTCGAGCGCGGCGATGATCACGCCGTCGGTCGGCTGGCCCGTCGTCCTCGGCGGCGTCGGCCTCGTCGGCCTCCTCGTCGCACTCGGGTACGGGCTTCGAGAGCTTCGCCTGGCCCATCGGATCCTCCGGTCGGGGACCGAGTCGGTACTCGAGACGACCGAGGGCGGGTACGTCGAGCTTCGCGGGCGCGTCGAGCCGGCCGACACCGCACTCGAGGCGCCGTTCACCGGGACCGCCTGCGTCGCCTGCGAGTACGCGGTCGAGGAGGAACAGGCCTCCCAGCACGGAACCACCTGGACGACGATCGAGTCGGGGTCCGGCGTCGTTCCCTTCCACCTCGACGACGGATCGGGTGCTATCCTCGTCGAGCCCGAGGGCTGTCAACTGCGACTCACTCGCGACGATCGCATCGAGGTCGACGGCGGAACGCCGGCACCCCCACGGATCCAATCGTACATCGACCGCACCGAGAGCGTCAGCGACGAGAACGACACGCTCGACCTGCGGGTGATCGAGGTCGCGACGGGTGCCGACCGCCGCTACGTCGAGAAGCGCCTCGACGTGGGGGCGACGGCTCACGTCCTCGGCACGGCCCGGTACGACACGACGGTCGCGACCGAGGCCGGCCAGGTCAACGCGGCTGTCGGGCGATCACCGGCCGCATCGGCGGCGAGCCGGGTCCAGCGGCTCAGCCACCGACTGTTCGGCTTGCCGTTCGTCGTCTCCGATCGGAGTGAACGCCGGCTGGGGCTGACTGCCGGCGCCATCGGTCTGGGACTCGTACTCATCGCCTGTGTGGTCCTCGCAGTAGGTGGCTTGCTCCTCGGTGCGTTCGGGTGAAGCGACGGGTCCACGAGTCGTTGGGCCGACGACTGGCCGGGCCTGAGTCACTGTACTCTCGCGAGTGGCCGGAACACCGCATGGCGTACCTGAACCAACGCCACCAGGTCGGCCGGTCACGCGCGGCCAGGGGGGACCCACCGCGGGGTTTTTCGTTCCGGGGTACGAAGGACGGATAATGGCTGGTATTCGCGATGCACTCCGGGAGCTTCCGAGCGACGTCTTCTACGATCTGCTCGCGGACGAGGACGCCTACCTGCTCGTCGTCGACCTCCCCGGCGTCTCCGCGACGACGCTCGACGTCACCGTCGACGCCGGGGCCCTCCACGTCGACGCGACACGAGAACTCACCCACCCCGACGACTTCGAGTACGTCGAGGAGAATCGGCCGGATCGTCGCGAACTGACCATCTCGTTGCCCGACGACGCAGACGGCGATGCCGTCGAAACCGACATCGACCGCGGCGTCCTCGAGGTGACGATTCCGAAGCTGGACGCGACGGCGATCGACGTCGTCGACGAAGACGGAGCCACCTGATCGGGTGAGACGTGTGGGCCGCCTTCGCGCGTACGGTCGATTCGTCCGTGTTATGCGGCGGTTTCTTCCACTGCTGCTGGCCTACGCACGAGATCGGCATCGGTTCGTCCTGTTCGGTCGATCCCGAACTGTGTCCCGGGCGGTTCACCGCGAGCGCGCCGAGCGGTTGCTCTCGATCCTGTTCGCCCTCGGGCCGACGTTCGTCAAACTCGGACAGCTGCTCTCGAGTCGGCCCGACGTCCTGCCGCCGACGTATCTCGAGGTCCTCTCGGCGTTACAGGACGACGTGCCGCCGGCCGACTGGGACGACGCGCGAACGGTGCTCGAAGACGAACTCGGCCCGGTCGACGAACGGTTCGACGACTTCGACCGCGAGGCGATCAGCGGGGCGAGCCTGGGACAGGTCTACCGGGCCAGCCTCGACGAGGAGGACGTCGCCGTCAAGGTTCGACGACCGGGTGTCGAGTCGCTCGTCGCCGCCGACCTCCGCGTGATCCACTGGACGGTGCCGCTCCTGCGACGGTTCGTCGACGACGCACGGGCCTACTCGCTCGACACGCTGGCCGACGAATTCGATCGAACGATCCGCCAGGAGATGGACTACGAGCGAGAGGCCCGCATGCTCGAGGCGGTCGCCGCGAACTTCACGGACGACGCGGGCGTCGTCCACCCGGACGTGATCGAGAGCCACTCCGGCAAAAGCGTCCTCACGATGGAGTACGTCGAGGGGACGAAGATCACCGACGTCGAGACGCTCGACGCCATGGATGTCGACCGGGCCGCCCTCGCCGAACGCCTCCAGGAAGCCTACATGCAGATGGTCATCGAGGACGGGGTCTTCCACGCCGACCCGCATCCGGGCAACCTGGCGGTCGACGACGAGGGGCGCATCGTCTTCTACGACTTCGGGATGTCCGGTCGCGTCGATCCCTACATCCAGGATAAGATCGTCGACTTCTACGTCGCGATCGCTCGCCGCGACACCGACGCCGTCCTCGACGCACTGATCGAGGTCGGCACGTTGCGCCCCGACGCCGACCGCGCGGTGATGGCCGAGGTACTCGAACTCGCGATCGAGGACGCGACCGGCGCGGAGATCGAACAGCGCCGCGTACAGCGGATCGTCGACCAGATCGAGGACTCGATCTACGAGTTCCCCTTCCGGCTGCCGCGCAATCTCGCGCTCGTGTTACGCGTCGCGACCGTCGTCGAGGGCGTCTGCGTCACGCTCGATCCCGAGTTCGACTTCATCGAGACGGCGACGCACTTCCTGACCGAGCGCGGCTATCGTGAGGAGACCGCCCGTGCATACGTCGAAGACGCGGGCAACCAGCTTCGACAGTCGGTGATCTCGGCCGCCCGTATTCCACCGAAAGCCGAGCGAGCGCTCGATCGGGTCGAACGCGACGACCTCTTCGTCCGGGCGGGAATCGAAGATCCCGACGACGTCCTCGACCAACTCGCCAGACGGATCACGTACGGGCTGGTGCTCGCGGCGGGAATCGTCACGGCCGGACTCGGCATCGCCCTCGACGCCACCGCCGTCGCCCTCACAGCCGGTGCCCTGATCGTCGTGGCGACAATCGCCCTCCGCCGATCCTTCCGAACGCGTGAGGGGATCAGCGCGCGGCCACAGTTCACTCGCCAGCGCCTGCGCCAGCGCGAGCCCGAACAGGACGAAGAGTGAGGATTCGAGCCGTCACGGACCCACGGACCGGGAACGCCTTTCACGACGGCCGTCCCAGTCATCCCATGGACTACGACCGGATCGCAGAGCTCCCGGTGCGGATCGACGACGTCACTCTCGAGCGACGCGAGCGCGAGACATCGAGTGACTTCACGCGCGTGACGACGATCGTCTCGCTGTCAGGACCAGGTCCCGACGGAGCACGGGTCGTCGGTCGCGGCGAGGACGTCACGTACGACGCCGACGAACACGACGCACTGGCGCGAACGAACCTGCCGGACCTCACCGGCGAGTACACGATGGACTCGTTCTCCGCCCACGTCGGCGAGGCCGATTGCTTCCCGGCTGGTGCGCCCGACCGGGAAGTGTTTCGCAACTACCGGCGCTGGGGAATCGAGAGCGCGGCGCTCGATCTGGCGCTTCGACAGGCCGGGATCGGGCTGGCGAGCGCGGTCGGGCGTGACCCGGAGCCCGTGCGCTTCGTCGCCAGCACGCGGCTGGGTGACCCGCCCACCGTCGACCGTGTCGAGTCGCTGCTCGATCGAGTCCCCGACCTGCAACTGAAGCTCGACCCGACGACCGAGTGGACCGAGGCGGTGTTCGACGCGCTCGTCGACACGGGCGCCGTGCAGATCCTGGACCTCAAGGGCCAGTACGAGGGAACCGACGTCGACGCACCGGCCGATCCCGACCTGTATCGACGCCTGCTTGCAGCGTTTCCCGACGCCGTGATCGAGGATCCCGCGCTGACCGACGAGACGCGGGCGCTGTTCGAGGATCCGAAGATTCGCAGCCGCGTCTCCTGGGACGCGCCGATCCACGGCCTCGAGGACGTCCGGGCGTTGCCGTGGGAGCCCGACTGGCTCAACATCAAACCATCGCGGTTTGGCTCGATCGAATCGCTGTTCGAGACGATCGAGTACTGCACGGATCGGGACTTTACGATGTACGGCGGCGGCCAGTTCGAGCTCGACGTCGGTCGCGGCCAGCTACAACTGCTCGCCTCGCTTTACTACCCCGACGGCCCGAACGACATCGCGCCCCAGCCGTACAACCGCCCGACTGTCCCGTCGGACCTCCCGGCACCGCCTCTCTCGGCCCCAACAGCGTCGGTCGGGTTTCGGTGGGAGTGAGTCGGGACGCCGCCTGGCGCACCAGCCGCCCCGTCGCCCACCCACCTCGTTCGCTCCTGTCCCATCCGCTCATCGCACGTCACATTAGCCGCCTCGTTCGTTGTCGTCCCATCGGCCCCGTTCGCTGCCGCCGACCGTACCTACTTGCTCCCCGGGACTCGTAGAACCGGATATGCAGATCGCCCCCTTCGGACTCGAACGCTGGTTCGATCGGTACGAACACGACGCGGACATCATGCTCGCCGAGAGCGGTATTCGGAGCCTCTCGGCGGACCGGTTCGACACCGACCCCGGTGAGTTGGGCTACGTCATCCCGACCGACGGCGATCCCGAGTTTCGGGCCGACGTCGCCGCCCGATACGATCGCACGGCGGACGAATGCTGCTTCACCTGCGGCACGCAAGAGGCGAACTTCCTCGCGTTCCTGGGGCTGCTGGACGCAGACGGTCCCGGCGACGGAGGGTCGGACGACGCAGCCGTGACCGGCTCCGGCGAGCACGCCGTCGTCGTCACGCCGACCTACCAGGCCCTACACGCCGTCCCGGAGGCGGTCGGGTCCGTCACCCGTGTCACACTCGAACCTCCAGAGTGGGAGCTCGACGTGGACGCGGTCGCCGAGGCGGTGACCGACGAGACGGCCGTCGTCGTCTGCAACAATCCGAACAACCCGACCGGCCGCTATCACCCCCAATCGATCGTCGACGACGTCGCCGAGATTGCGGCCGACAACGACGCCTACCTGCTCTGTGACGAGGTCTATCGCCGCCTCGCCGACGACCCGCTAGAGCCCGTCGCAGCGCGGTACGACCACGGCATCTCGACGACGAGCCTGACGAAGGCCTACGGGCTGGCGGGGACGCGCTTTGGTTGGCTCGTCGGGCCGGAACCCGTCGTCGAGGCGGCCGTCCGGTGGAAGGATTACACGACCATCTCGCCCAGCATCTTCGGCCAACACGTCGCGAAGCAGGCGCTCGGCGAGCACGAAGACGAGATCCTGGTCGAGAATCGCGCGCTCGCAACCGAGAACCACGCGATCGTCCGCGAGTTCCTCGACGACCACGACCTCGAGTGGTACGATCCCGTCGGCGTCAACGGCTTCGTGACCGTCCCCGATGGCTTCACTGACGGGACGGACTTCTGTCGAACGGTCGTCGAGGACGAAGGCGTCGTCCTCGCCCCCGGCGAGTACTTCGGCCATCCCGAGTACTTCCGGATCGGATTCGGGCTGCCGACGGACGAATTGCGGGAGGGACTGGAACGAGTCGGGCGCGTGATCGAGTGAGTCGGGCGGAAGCGAGTCGAATTCAGTGTCAGTGTGAGGGATACGCGGGTGAGTCAGGCTCGTGATCGGCCGAACAGCGTGCGGGCAGATCGGTCGATCGCCGAACCGCTTTAGCCCCATCGCCACGAGTCGAGTGTATGCGCGCAGCAGTGCTCGACGCGTACGGCGACCCGCTCGAGATTCGAACCGTCGACCCGCCCGATCCGCCAGCCCACGGCGTCGTGATCGACGTCGAGGCGTGCGGTATCTGCCGGAGCGACTGGCACGCCTGGATGGGCCACGGCGAGTGGGCCGACGATCGGGTACCCCGGGGACAAATTCTGGGTCACGAGCCCGCGGGACGCGTTCGGACAGTCGGTTCGCAGGTCGACTCGCTGGCCGTCGGCGATCGAGTCGCGATTCCGTTCAACCTCGGTGACGGAACCTGTCGGTACTGCCTGAACGGCCACGGAAACGTCTGTGCCGACGGCTCCGCGCTGGGGTTCGAACCCGACGCACCGGGAGCGTTCGCCGAGCAGCTGCACGTTCCGCACGCGGAGTACAACGCCGTCGGCCTTCCGGCGGGCGTCTCGACCGAATCGGCGGCCGCGCTCGGCTGCCGGTACGTGACCGCGTTCCACGCGCTGGCTCACCGCGCGGACGTCGGGGGCGGCGATCGGGTCGCCGTCCACGGCTGCGGCGGCCTCGGCCTGGCAGCCGTCCAGATCGCGGACGCGCTCGGTGCGAGCGTGATCGCGGTGGACGTCCGAGACGAACCGCTCGCGATGGCCGAATCGCTGGGTTCTGAGGCGACCGTGAACGCGAGCGAGGTCGAGAGCGTGCCAGAGGCGGTGGCGGCACGAGTAGCTGACGACCCGTCCCCACGGAACGCAGACAGGAGTTCGGCGCGTCGCGGGACCGGCCCGGGCCCCGAAGGCGGCGTCGGTGTTTCGATCGACGCGCTCGGGCGGGCGGAGACGTGCCGGAACAGTATTCGCTGTCTGCAGCCCCGCGGAACCCACGTCCAGCTCGGACTCACGACCGACGCCGAACAGGGCGAGGTGGCGTTGCCGATGGACGCGATCACGCGCTGGGACGTTTCCGTACTCGGCTCGCGGGGGATGCCGCCGACCCGGTACGACGAACTCCTGACCATGATCGAGTCCGGTGCGCTCGATCCGGGCCAGCTCGTGACCAACCGGGTGTCGCTCGAGGACGTGTCCGACCGGTTAGCCGCGATGACCAACTACGAGACGAGCGGTGTGGAAGTCGTCACGGCGTTCTCGGACTGAACTGTGGACGCTCGCAAGGATACCGATGGAGGGGGACCCAGCCGAAACAGGAGTACTCTCGGGTGCTGAAATCGGTTTCGAACAGCTCGATCGCCTGCCGGGGATCCGACGGGTGGGAGAATCCGGTGGCCAGGCCGGCCAGGTAATCCCGGAAAGAACCAGCGGACGTCTCGTCGGGCCCGTCAGACCCGTACGTGGTCCCCACGGCGCCGGTTTTGCGGACGACGGCCAACGCAGGATCGGATTTGGTGGCTGCCACCCGGTGAAATAGTTTCGGCGGCCACGACCGGGCCCGCCGGTCGCTTTCAAACCGTTTATGGCACTCGGTTGGGTACGAGCGGGTATGGCGACACAGCAGCAAGAAGTTCGCGACCTCCAGGAAGGTGGCTACGTCATGATCGACGAAACAGCGTGCAAGATCAACGCCTACTCGACTGCGAAACCGGGCAAACACGGCAGCGCCAAGGCCCGTATCGAGGCCAAGGGCGTCTTCGACGAGAAGAAGCGTTCGCTCTCCCAGCCGGTCGACGCGAAGATCCGCGTCCCGCTCATCCACCGGAAGCAGGGCCAGATCGTCTCCGTCGACGGCGACGACATGCAGGTCATGGACTTAGAGAGCTACGAAACGTTCACCATGCGCATCCCCGAGGACGTCGACGCCACGCCCGACGACGAGATCGAATTCCTCGAGATGGAAGGACAGCGCAAGATCGTCTGATGTTTCCCGGGGCGACCGACCGACACGACGCACCCGACACGAGCGGCCAGGCGGAGTCGTCGACCGACGACGACCCGGCCGCGAGCGAGGGCGCGAACTTCGTGATCGTCGGCGCGCCCCTGGACGCGTCGACGACATTCGAACCGGGGACCCGATTCGGCCCCCGGCGCGTGCGACATTTTGCGGCAACGTTCGACGATTACGATCACCGGACGGACCAGCACTTTTCCGACCTCGGCGTCGTCGACGACGGCGACGTCCACGCCTGGGACGACGTGCCGGCCTACCTCGAATACCTCGCGGGAACGCTTCGCGACGTCACCTGGGACGAGGCGGTCCCACTCGCGATCGGCGGCGAGCACACGATCTCGCTGGCCGGCGCGAGGGCAACCGAACCCGACGTCTTCGTCTGTCTCGACGCGCACCTCGATCTGCGCGAGGCGTACGACGGCAACCGGCTCAGCCACGCCTGCGTGACCCGCCGGATCCTCGACGCCGAGGACATAGACGTCGAGGAGGCGATCATCCTGGGCGCGCGAACCGGGAGCGAGGCCGAGTGGGAGCGTGCGGCGGCCGACGACGTCACTGTCGTCCCGCCGGAGTCCGTCGGCGGGTGGCTGGACGACACCGACGTCGACGCGTTACTCGACGGACGGGAAGCCTACCTCAGCGTCGACATCGACGGCGCCGATCCGGCGTACGCGCCCGGGACGGGGACGATGGAGCCGTTCGGGCTCGAACCGCGCGAGATGCGTGACGTGGTCCGCACGGTCGCGCCGTCCGCGACGGGCTTCGACGTCGTCGAGGTCAACGATCGCGACGACGGGCAAGCGGCGTCGCTCGCCGGCAAGTTGCTGAAGGAGTTCGTGTACACACACGCGGCGACCAACGGGCCGATCGCGTCGACGCGATAACGATCCAGTCACGCCGACTGGATGCGGACGCTTCGGGAATTCTCTGTGCGAATCCCGTTCGGCTCAGAACAGCGTGTCCGCCGTCGACGCGCCGACGACGCTGAAGATCGAGCCGACGCTAATCGCCGTGATCGTCGTTTCGAAGGTCGAAGCGGTCAGAAGTGAGCCGCCCACGAACACGTCCGGCGCGTCGAACAGGAGTGCCAGGATCGTCACCGAACCGAACGAGACCAGCATGAGCGAGATGAAGCGGAGCGGGACACCAGCGACCTCCTGCTCGGCATCGACGTCCCGGTCGTCGTTGGCCTTGTACAGACTGGCGTAGCCGATCGCGAAGACGACAGTGACGGTCAGCAGCGCCTGAATCGCGTTCATGCTCGCAGCGAGATCCCAGACCTCTTCGGTGACGACGAACGGGCCCGCGAGGAGGAAGCCGCCGACGAGCTGCTGGGCGACGTCGGTCAGTTTGAACTCCGGCGGCCGACGAAACCGACTCGCATTCATGGGCAGGCCTTTGCAGAGCGCACTAAAAGCGATGGTGGTCGACTCGGTTCGGGGCAGCGAGACATCGACGGGACGCCGTGATCGCCGTACAGCCCTCAGAACGGCCCGCTACAGTGAGTCTTCGGGACTGTGTTGCGGACGGTCACCAGCGGGTCGACGACCTGGCTGATCTCGAGGCCGCCGACGAGACTCGAGAACATGTAGGCCTCGGTTGGGTCGAAGTCATGCTCGGCGGCGAGGAGGTCGATCACGTCGAGATTTGCCAGTTCGCACGCGTCTTCCATCGACTCGGCGCTGGCGACCGTCTTCCACGCGTCGGGCGTCTCGATCAGTGGCCGGTCGAGCTCGATCGCGACGTCGTCGCCGTCGATCACGTCCACGGTGACGTCGATATCGGTCGCGATCTCCGCGCCCGTGCCGCACATCTCGCCGTCGGCCATCGCGGCCTTGCTGTCTCCCATCGCGAGCATCGCACCCGCCTGGAAGACGGGGAAGTAGATCGTGTTACCCGCCGAGACGTCTGTCGTGTCGAGATTGCCGCCGTGGTCGTGCGGAACGAGTGTGGTGTAGGAGTCCTCGGCCGGCGCGACGCCGATCGTTCCGATACAGGGGTCGACGGCGATCTCGTGATTACCGAACTCGATCATGGCGGCAGTGTTCGCGTCGGCGTCTGCTGCCGTCCCGTCCGCGTCGGGGGACGTATCTTCGACGACCGGTGTAACCGTCGTCCGGGGCGCCTCGATGTCCTCGTGACCGTCCAGCAGGCCGAAGCCGTCGATCGTGACCACCCGTCCGCGATCCTCGGCGAGGCGGACGTCCTCGATCTCGACGGCGAGGACGTCTCCCGGTTCGGCGCCCGCGACCTCGATCGGCCCCGTCGCGGCGTTTACCTCCTCCGGGACCGACTCGATCAGATCGTCGTCAGTCTGGACCACCCCGTCCAGGCTGTCACGAGTCTCGATCGTGAGTTCGGCGCCGGATTCGACGGTTGCGATGGGGTCGAGCGCCGGGGTGAACTCGTAGATTGCACCCGTTTCGTGGGAGATGACCTCGCGTGACATAACCAGGACTTCGACGTGGTTGCTCAAAAGTGGTGGTTTCCCGGTGGTCGAAGCGTCCAGTTCTGGATCTCGCTGGCGGCGTCAGTGGGCCACGTTTGATGCCGGCTGGCGATCGAACAGGTGTTGCCCAGAGTGGTCGTACACGAATGACCCTAGTTTTGTGCTCCCCTCGGTAGAACGGTCACACAACCAACCCATGGGAACGACACGAACTACCTTCCGGCTACCGGAGGAACTTCTCGAAAAAGCCGACATAGCCGCGGAGATAACTAACCAGAAGCGAACACAGATTGTAACGGAAGCGCTTCGCGGGTATCTTTCGGACATCGAGGACGACGAATCGTTCACGGAGGCTGTCGTCGAACGCTACCTCGATGACGAGATCGGATTCGAAACGATGAGCACGTTAGTCGGTCGCCAAAACGCCGAATCCATCCGTTCATCGAAAACTATTCTCGACCAGAGCGACGAATTGGCGGACGATTTGGCGTCGTTGTAGAAGATTCGTTAGCGGGACTGACGGGCACGGATACCGGACCTACAGTGTCGTTCTCGACGGCTGGACCGAATCGCCGAAGACCGTGATTGGCTCGGAAGACCAATCTACCGCCGAGCACGAACGCTGCTGGAAGACGATCGGACGGACGAGATCGAATAGGCGGCTCGTTCGAGCGGATAGAAGACAGGTATCGAAACAGACCCAAATCGCTTACACGCCCGCCGCCCAACGAGCCGGTATGCAACTCACCGAACTCGTCGATCGGCTCGACGAGGAACTGCGAACGGACGACTACGCGGATCTCGATGCGAGTGCGAACGGCCTGCAGGTCGGGCCGCCCGAAGCCGAGATCGAACACGTCGCGTTCGCCGTCGACGGCGTCCGCGAGACGATCGACGCGGCGGCCGATGCGGGCACGGACCTGCTCGTCACCCACCACGGCCTCTCCTGGGGCGGTATCGAGCGGGTGACCGACCGGCAGTACGGCCGGATCGCCCCGCTGATCGAGCACGACCTCGCCCTGTACGTCTCGCACCTCCCGCTGGACGGCCATCAGGAACTGGGCAACGCCGCGGGCGTGGCCGACGTCCTGGGGCTAACCAACCGGGAGCCCTTCGGCGAGCTTGGGCCAGAGTACGTCGGCCAGCGAGGCGTGGCACCGGAACCGGTCGCGCCCGACGAACTCCGCGATCGGCTCGCCGCCGAGCTCGACACCGACCCCGGCGACGTTCGGCTGCTCGACTTCGGCCCCGACCGAATCGAGAACGTCGCCGTGCTCACCGGCAGCGGCACCGACTGGCTCGACGAGGCGGTCGACGCGGGCGTCGACGCACTCGTCACGGGCGAGGGGAAGGGAAAGGTCTACCACGAGGCGAAGGAGGCCGACATCCACGTCGTGCTGGCAGGCCACTACGCGACGGAGACGTTCGGCGTCCGAGCACTGCAGGCCCTCGTCGATGGGTGGGGCGTCGAGACGACGTATCTGGACGTGCCGACCGGGTTGTAAGGGCCGGTTTCGGCCACCCGGTCGGCCTGGCCCCGAGCGAAGATCGTTCGTGGGTGAGAAGTCGGGTGCAGTCCCGCGATGACGCCCTCGACACGCGAGGGTGCGCCACCGATGTGACGACTCCGAATTCGTGTGTGGGTCCGAAGACGCACAAATAGCGCCATGATGGCGGCAACGGGTGGAAATCGACGAATACTGTTATAGCGTGTGCTGGTACGACTCAGGCACATGGCAGCGATGAGCACGCTCGACTGGATCGGTCTCGTCGGACCGTTCGCAGTGTACCTGGTGCTCCTCGTCGTCTACTACGTCTGGGAGGGACGACGAGAGGAACGGTTACGAGAGGAATACGCGGACGAGACCGGGTTCACTGACGAAACTGGGGCCAGCCCCGGTGAGCGACCGTGACGGGGATCGCCGGCGGGGCGAGCGACGCGGTGCTCGTCACCTTCGGGCTCTACCTGCTCGTGCTCGTGGGCATCGGGCTCTGGTCCTCGCGGCTACTCGACACGGTCGGCGACTACGTCATCGGTGGTCGGCGCGTCGGGCCTGTGGTGACCGGCTTCTCGGAACGGGCCTCCGAGATGAGCGGCTGGCTGACCCTCGGGGTGCCGGCCGACGCCTACGGCACGGGGATCATGGCATTCTTCAACGGGCTCGGGATGATCCCGGCGGACCTGGCGGCGTGGTCGGGCATCGCCAAGCGGTTGCGCAAGTACAGCGAGATCGTCAGAGCGGTCACCCTGCCGACGTTCTTCGAGACGCGCCTGCGCGACGACACCGGGACGGTGAAGGGCGTCTCGGCGGTCGTGTTGATCATCTTCGAAGGCGGCTACGTCGGCGCGCAGATCGTCGCCGCCGGGACGCTCCTGCAGGTCCTCACCGGGATCGACATGTGGATCGGGATCGTCGTCGGTGGCGTCATCGTCGTCGGCTACACCTTCCTCGGCGGCTACTTCGCAGTCGCCTGGTCCGACTACTTCCAGGGGGCGATCATCCTCGCGGCGTTCGCCATCCTGCCGATACTGGCGTTTGGCTCCTACGGGTCGCCCTTCGAGGGCGCCGCTGCGGTCGACAGTTCGTTCACCGACATCACGGCAGGGATGACCGGCTGGGCCGCGGTCTTCGGGATCATCAGCTACGCGGCCATCGGCCTCGGCGTCCCCGGGAACCCCCACATCATGGTCCGATTCATGGGGATCGATCGGGTGCGCAACGTCCGGCTCGCCGCGCTGGTCGCCCAATTGTTCATGTTCGTCGCCTACATCGGCGCCGCGCTCGTCGGGATCTACGCGCTCGTCGCGTTCAGCGGGACCGAGTTCGGGAACACCGACACCGTGATGCCCCGGCTGACGCTCGAACTCTTCCCGAGCGCCATCGCTGGGATCATCCTCGCGGCCGCGCTCGCGGCGATGATGTCGAGCGCCGACTCGCAACTTCTGGTCGCAACCAGTGCCGTCGTCGAAGACGTCTACCACGGTTACTTCGGTCGGCAGGCCACCGAGACGCAGCTCGTTCGCTACTCCAGGTACGTCACGCTCGGCCTCGGCGGAGCCAGCATCGCGTTCGCCTATCTCGCACGGGAGACGCCCATCTACGATCTCGTGCTCAACTACGCGTGGGGTGGGCTCGGCGCCGCGATCGGCCCCACCCTCATCGCGACGCTCTGGTGGCGCGGGTTGACCCGCGAGGGCGCCGTGTCGAGCATGATCGTCGGCGCCACCACGATGCTCCTCTGGCCCCAGTGGCCGAGGATTCTCGGTGACGCGACGATGGCCTCGATCGAGTCATCCTCGCCGTTCCTCCACGGGCTGCTCACCGTCTACGGCCTGTTCCCCGCGTTCATCCTCTCGGCGCTGACGATGATCGTCGTCTCGCTGCTCACGACGCCGCCGGGCGAGGAGCATCTCGACGAGGACTTCGCGGTGATGCACAAGCCCCTCTCGGCAGTGCTCGGCGATCGGGACTCGGCCGGCGACTCGCCACCGATGGCGACCGACGGCGGGCTCCCTCAGCCGAAGGCGATCACCGAGGCCGACGCCATCCGCGACCACGTCCGCGACAGCAACTACTGGACGGACGGAACGCGTGACGGGACCCCGGACGACGGCGAGGTGGGCGAATGAGCGCCGACGAGCGGGCAGACGAGGGAACCAGCGACGAGACGGGAACGGCGGCCAGCCACGCGACGTCGATGCGGTCACCAGTCGCCGACGATCCGAACGTTCTCGACGACCCACGCGCTTGCGAATCCGTCGAGCTCTCGATCGTCCCCCCTGCGATCGAGCGCGACGAAGTCGAGGCGGCCGGTCGCGTCGGCTGTGTGGCCTACCCCTACCGGATCTACGACGCATCGGTCAGTATGTCCAGACCACTGATGGACGACCGCGAAGATTCCTTCGTGGTCAGCGTCGATCGGTCACGTCGGCTCGCCGTCCGCGCCGATACGTTCCCGGACCTCGAATCCCGACACGTCGACGACGCCCTCGTCCTCCCCGCGGAACTCACGCCCGAGGACGCCGACGAACGTGCCCGCAAGTCCGTCTTCCAGTGGACGCTCCGGCGGTACTCGCCTGATCGCGCACCCGAAATCGAGTTCGAGCGCGTCGTCGAGGGCTACAAACTGTTCTGGCTGGCCGAGCGCGACGACGGCGACGTCATCGTGGACAGTCTGACGGGTTCGGAGCGATCGCTCGACGGGTGACTTCGTGGTCCGCACTCATAGCCAGGGTTAGTCTTCGACTTTTACCCGGTGGAGGAATTCGCCATCCGGTTGAATCTCGAATAGCACGATAGATGATCGTCCCGCTTCGAGGGCCGGTATCTCGTGGGTGTCTTCCCAGGCAAGTTCGCCATCGACCCAGAATCGAACCGTCACGTCGCCGCGCGTTTCGATGTGGGCGACCTGCCACGACTCGCCCTCCGCCAGTTCGGTCGGTCCGAACGTTTGCTCGTCGGCACCCAGTTCGTACTGGACGGTGACCTCGTGACTCGCCTCGTGAAGACTCGCCACCACGATGGCGTGGTTGGGAGCGTCACGACGCCAGAGCCACCCCGCGAGGGCGCCACAACTCCCGAGGAGACCGAGCCCTGCGATCACAGTTCGCCGTTGCAGGGGCATACGAGACAGTCATCGAAACCGGACATATCTTTTCTGGTGTGACAACGCAGTAGTTATCGAATCATCCCCCTGCTCGATGGGAGGTCTGCGCGCCCGGAGATGGGCAACGGGTTTGTGCCGGCGTCGACTATCTCCGCGTGGCCGATGACGATGCACCCGGGCCGAACCGGTCTCGGCAACCGGTGACGACGAGCCCTATGAGTGCCGAGGCCTTCGATTTACCAATTGTGGAGGTATAGGTAGATATAACACCAATTACTACTGAATCGCTGTAGGGACATGTCTGAACAATGGCCACTTTTTGGCCAAAATGCCGCACATACGGGTTACTCATCCACACTGAGTCGTCCGAAGTGGCCCGTAGTCGAGCAGTGGCGGCACGACTTAGGTGGGAAAGCCGCCTGGAGTGCACCCGTCGTCGATACTGGCGGCAATGTGTTCGTTCACGCGAAGATGACGCAGATCGACGCCCCGAACTTTCGAGCGATCGGTCCTGATGGAACATTGAACTGGGCCCTCAAGACGAGTGCTGGGATGGGCCCGTATGCACCGGCTCCGACAGTCACCGTTGATCGCGTTATTCTTCCCGATACACCAGATGCTTGGATCGTCGACAAAGCTACTGGTGAGGTATTATACAAAACTCAGTTACATCCATCCGGCGGTAGGTCCGCATACCCAGTTGTCACCGATGGCCGGATTCACACCGGTTTCAGCGCGTTCTCTCTGGAGACCGGCGACCAAGTATGGAGTGCTGAAATCGAGGAACCGAAATGGGCCGTCGTACAACCTGACGGAAGCGAGTTCGTCAAGAATGCTGGTCCAACTGGGATAGCACCAGCCGTCTCTGACGGAACAGTGTACGTTGCTGGTACGTTGTACGACGGCGAAACCCGGTTCTATCGTGAGGACGCAGTTACCTCCGAACAGCAGTCATCTCTGCTTCATTCCGGGGAGATAGCTGGCTCGTACCGAGATGAGTACGACGAGTGGGGCCACGTTCATGCACTCGATGCTGACACTGGTTCGCCCGAGTGGACACGTAAATTCGATACACCCGTCAGGGATCGGACACCACCCGTAACGACAGAGCGGACCGTTTACGTGGTGGACACCGAACCACGACTGCGTGCGCTCGAGAGAACGAGCGGACGAGAATTGTGGAACGTCGCGTTCGATACCGAAACGCTTGGCGGGTGGAGGCCGGCCGTGGCGAACGACCGGGTGCTCGTCTGTGCTGGAAACGAATTACACGCATTCGATGCACACGACGGAACAGAAACGTGGAATACGAACTTCGATACACAGCTAGCTGGCCCACCAGCACTTGCCGATGGGGTCGTTCACGTGAGTACCTCGGACGGGACAGTAGCCGCGATTGATTTCGACGGCACCAGGCGGTGGGAGCTCAGCGTCGGTGAGAGCCTTCGAACTGGCCCCGTCATCACGAACAGTCGGATTTACGTCGCAGGACGTGAGGTCGTTTGTCTCGCCAGCCGCGCTGATTGATTTGCCCTGATGAAGGACCCAAGGGACGGATCTGTGATAGCTAAAATAAATCCGCGTACTAGTAGCCCTGAGCGGTTCCGAGACAGACAGCTGGATTCGACTTACGTACGTTCAGTGGTTTCGGATTGGGCGTCCCAGTCAGCTGGAAAGCACAGATAACCACTCGAGCCGAGGCCGAGATCTCACTTCAGTCCTCGTCGGGAGCCGCGTCCGCCGGCGCATCTTCCTCCAGCAACTCCTCGCCGGCGTACTGCTCGCGGAGGTCCATCTTCGAGAACTTGCCGGTGGCGGTCTTCGGGATTTCGTCGATGAACTCGAAGCCGTCGGGGAGCCACCACTTCGGGTACTCCTCGCGGAGCATCGCTTTCAGCTCCTCGGTCAGCTGGTCGCGGTCGGTGGTCTCGGGCACGACGACCATCGCGACCGGGCGCTCCTGCCAGCGCTCGTGGGGGACGCCGATCACCGCGGCCTCGGAGACGGCCTCGTGGGACATGATGGCGTTTTCGAGTTCCTGGGAGGAGATCCACTCCCCGCCGGACTTGATGACGTCGTCGGCGCGATCGACGATCTCGATGTAGCCCTCCTCGTCGACGGTGACGATGTCGCCCGTGCGGAGCCACGACCCCTCGAAGTCCGTCTCGTTGGCCTCCGGGCGCTCGTGGTACTCGGTCGTCACCCACGGCCCGCGGATGAGTAACTCGCCGAAGGCCTCGCCGTCCCACGCGATCTCCTCGCCGTCGTCGCCGACGACCTTGAACTCCAGGCCAGGGACGATGAGGCCCTGCTTGCTCCGCTTGTCGACCTGGGTCCCGTAGGGAGCGCGCTCCATCTCGTCGGTGAGATGGGCGACGGCGCCGACCGGCGAGGTCTCGGTCATGCCCCACGCGTGGACCACCTCGACGCCGAGGTCGTCGAACTGTTCGATGACGGCCTTCGGCGCAGCGGCCCCGCCGATGACGACGCGTTCCAACGACGAGAGGTCGACCTCGTTCTCGGCGGCGTACTCCAGCAGGCCGAGCCAGACGGTCGGCACGCCCGCCGTGATGGTGACACCCTCGTCCTCGATGAGTTGGGCGATGTCCGCTGGGTCGGGAGCGGGTCCCGGGAACACCTGCTTCGCCCCGGCGGCGGTCGCGGCGAAGGGCATCCCCCACGCGTTGACGTGGAACATCGGCACGATCGGCATGACGACGTCCGAATCCTCGATCCCCAGCCCCTGCGGGGTCAACATCGCCATCGTGTGGCTCCACATCATCTGCTGGGTGTACTCGACCCCTTTCGGCTTGCCGGTCGTGCCGGACGTGTAGCACATCCCGGCCATGTCCTCCTGGTCGAGGTCGGGCCAGTCGTACTCCGTGGACTGATCCGCGATGAACGACTCGTAGTCCGTCAGGGGCTCCAGCGACACGTCCGGAACCTCGTCGCCGATCACGACGAACTGCTCGACGCTCTCGAAGGCGTCCGGGTCGTATGCTGCGGCCAGCTTCTCCGCCAGCGACGGATCCACGAAGATGACGCGGTCGGCGGCGTCCTCGACGATGTACTGGATGTGGCTGTCGGGAAGCAGCGGGTTGATCGTGTGCAACTGTGCCCCCATGTTCGGCACGCCGAAGTACGTCTCGAAGTGGCGGTCGTGGTTCCAGCAGAACGTCCCGACCCGATCACCTTCCTCGATCCCGAGCGCGTCGAGCGCGTTCGCCAGTTGGCGCGCTCGGTCCGCGTACTCGCCGTACGTGTACCGGTTGATCCCCTCGTGTGTCCGGGCGACGATCTCCCGATCGGAGTGGATGGCTTCCGCACGCCACAGAAACGGCTCGAGCGTCTGATCGTATCCGCTCATAACCGACCCGTTCGACGCCTGTGGTGTTAGTGTTTGCTAGAATAATATATTTATTGTCACCCGGAATCACGGGACACAATCAATCGACGTCACCGGCCATCGGCGAGACCCACCGGGACACAGCCAATGGAAGGATATTTACATAAATCGGTCCCAGACCGAGCTTCGCTCGACGTCTTGCAGAACCGAGCGCATTTCCTCGAGGATGGGCTCGTCGGAGGTCGGCGGTTCAGCCCGTGTTTCCGGCGAAGGGGTGCGGCTGTAGTCGGCGTTTGCGAACGGGTCTAGCTCGAGATCGACGTGACCGTGACCGGCAACCTGACCCTCGAGGAGCGGTCGCTGGTTCGGGACTTCCCGAAGCGCTCTCCCGTCTATACCCTCGAGCACCCGAACGGGCCGAATGTCCAGATTCGCTCGGCAATTTGATCGCCGAATCGTCACTACGTTGGGTGCAGTGACCCGTCCTTGCGAGGGTAGTAGCTCGCCACCGTGACCCTGAATACCGCTTCGCCGTTTGCTGATGGAGATATGAACTCAGTATCTATCTCGCCGAGGCGGACTGTCCATTCGGGTGGTGTCAGTCGACGCCCCGCTTTCTCCCGGTCGGGCAACCGGATCCGACCGCGTCGACGGGAGATAGAACGGCCGATATCCACCCGGAGCCTAGGCTTGCTGGTCCTCGAGCGACGAGAAGGTGATATGGCCGGAATCTCGAACCGTGATCCGGTATCCATGAAATTCGAACGTCAATTCCGCTCCTCGATCGCGGCCCCGAACGTGCTGGTCGAGCACATCCGGGTCGACGGCCCGGTTCAGCGGAAGCATGTCCGTGGGAGCGACAGTCGTAATCGAGCTCAAGGAAAAGACCAGCGTCGTGGTCACGGTCCAGGACCAATCGGTGTCGTGGGACACCTGAAATCCGTTCGAACCGGGGTCGAATTCGGGGCGAACGAAGCGGTCGAAGCCTTCCCCGTCGGCGCTTTTGTAATTAGTTGACATAGGTATGCTGGTCGACGGTATATTGAGTACACATCAACGAGGGCGATAAGTGCGTCGTCCCAAACGCCGAATTGAAGGTAGCCGTGCCGCTCGTGCTATCGGTGAGCAGTATTCAACCGGTCACCCACGTTTCCCTCGTGGGAAGCGAGGCACTCGTGATACGAACGCCAGGCGTGGTCTCAGTTCGAGGGTAATACGGAGCACGCCTCCGGGAGAAGAATCGAGTCGGCCGGCAGGGCCTATCCGTCGGCCGCCGGAGGAGTCGCCCACCGAAGCGGACGCTATCCGGGAGGACGATCGAACGGTCCGACTCGCGAGGTCGACCGAGATCAGGAAGTCACGTCCACTTCGAGGAGTGCGATACGAGCAGCGAGGTTACCCGACCTCGCCGAACTGCTCGACGCTCTCCACGTCGCAGCCTGAGGCGAATAACGCCATCGATCGCCCGTACTCCGAACTCATTACCGCCGTTCCAGGCACGTGCTCGTACGCTCGCGTCGGATTATCGCTGGGACACTGCTTGCCGACAGTGTCACCGCTGTCAGCCGTTGCGACTCCGGTCCCGGCTCCGAGCGTGAGAAGGACGAGGGTGAAAACCAGGAAGACGGTGATCGGTGATGGTACGGTGACCGATGACAGTACGGAATCTGACACGATACTACCGCTAGGCGAATTCCGGCTAAAACGATTGTGGATAGCTAGGGTGGCTACTGTCGGATAAAATGAGAGCGGCTTGCGCTCGTGGCAACCAGGGACCGCGGAGCGAGCGCGACCATCGAACACCGACTGACTCGGAGATCGCCTTCGCCGGTGACGTTCCGCTCGGCAGCCCCGGGCTCACGAGATATCGGACGTTGCCAACGGTTCCGCGTCCGCGAGCTGGTCGGCGTAGAGATTTTCCGCCCACTCGCGGGCCGACGGATCTCCGCACTCGATGAGTACCTCCGCGTTCCCGTTCTCGTTGTGGGCAGCCATGCCGATCTTGTCCTCGAAGAGGAACATTTCGAACGGAAGGCCGTCGTGGGCGTAGACCTCGAAGTTTCCGGTATCGATGGACTCGTAGGCCTTTTCCGGGTATTCGGAGAGCATTAAATCGACGACTTCTCGATCGAAGAGGGCTTTGATTTCCATCCCGTTCATCATCTCCTTGTAGGCCACGTCGACGTAGACGGGGGAGATGACCGTCGAGAACATCCGGAGTCGGTCCGAGTTGCGTATCAGTTCCGTAATCCGGTGAATCGTCGCGTGTGGTTGACGGGCTTTCCGACGCGTGATTTTCGCGTCCGAGAACTGTTCGACGGTGATCCCGTTCCCGTTCATGTCGATCGAATTCAGGAACTGTTTGAGAGAGACTGCCGTAGCGGTCCGTCTTCCGAAGGACTCCATCTGTTCGGCGATCACCTCGCCGAAGCCGGTGAGTTCGTACGCCCCGTCCGACCCGTCGATGATATCGTGTTTTTCGAGCGAGTCGGTCGCTCGATGGACCGTCGACCGGGACATATCGACCTGCGCCGCCAGTTCGCTGGCATCGGCAGGCTCCGCCCGAAGCACCCGCAGTAACGGTGCCCGACGGACGACCTCTAACAGGAATTCCCGGTTCTCGGTCGGCTGTGCCCCCGGTACCCCGTCGTTCCCGTGCATCGTTTCGATGTCGTTCGTGTCGTCGGACCCTGCAGTAGCCGATTTCGCCCCGCCGTCGGCCACGGTGAAGTCACGACGGTGCTCGTTATGGTCGGTCATTTCAACCCCCTGCTCGCGAGGTGATACTCCATCACCGTCTCGATACCGTCGAGGTAGGCCTCGATATCGACGGTATCGATCTCCGATTCGTACGCCCTCGCTTCGGCAAGTTCCGCACGCCATCGGGCCAGGAAAACGTCTTCGACGTCGTGCTCCCGAATCGTCCCGATGATCCGTTCGACGTCTTCCTCGCGAGAATCGGTCCGGATCGCGCGGAGATCGGCCGCCGAGACGATGTCGCGTTCGAGCGCGTAGACGACGATCCCGGACGTAAAGTCCCCCTCGGCGACCTCGCGCTCCCAGGTCGTGATCCAGTTGCCGATACGGACCATCCGCTGGGCCCGTTCGATCACCGTCCGAAGGGTCGACAGATCGGCGGATTCGAACGTCGGGGAGTGAACGAGATCGATATTCGCGAATCCGAAGAGCATCATGTTGTGCGCATCGTACGTCCGTAACTCGGACCCGGTGACGAAGTCGATATTCTGGTTCGCGAGGAACGAGTACTTCATCGCGTTGAGCACTTGCTCCAGATCGAACCGGAAGATATCCTCGAATTCGCCACGCCGGGGGCTCTCCGAGACAGTCGGTTCGAATCGCTCCCAGACCTCGCTCGCAAAGGATAGGACGTCCGCGTCGACGCCATCGCGTTCGTGATCGACGGAGCGGTGGTCGAACGGAATCTTCGCGGCCTCCTCGTAGGTCGCGCGGTCCTGGTGTTTCTCGGCGACGTCGTCGAGGATGCTCACGAACATCAGGGCGGCGAGTTTGCCGTCACGCGTTCGCTCGGCATATTCGGGGGCGACCGACGAGAGGGAGAACGCGGGGAAGAGGTGATGGGCCCACTTCCAGAGGAATCGATCTCGATCGCCGACGATTTCCTCGTAGGATTCGACCAGCCGGATCGAATCGGCGGGGAGGGAATGATTCCGGACTCGTTCGAGCGCCACGTTCGGTTCTTCGAGCGCAGGCGGGTCGCTCGACCCGTCTGACGACGGCGATTGTGGGACGGTCATAGATAGCGTTACTGCTCCCCGTTACCCTCGTCGATCGAAAGGAACTGCTCGACACGTTCCGACGCCACGTACCGGACGGTACCGGCCACCGGATCGAAGCGAACCACTTCGGCGTCCGCGAGTTTCGGCACGTGAACGTGGTGGATGTCGGTCGCGATCCGTTCGCGTGCGGTTCCTGGCCCTGGCTTCGGCTCCTCGCGTTCGGCGACGAAATCGACGACATCCTCGACGGGGACGGCCTCAGCGGGCCGTCTCACCAGATACGTGAGGGCGTCACGCCGACGTTCGTTCGCGAGAAGGCGATGAACCTCGTCTACAGGTATCGGCTCTCGGGTCCGCTCGTGGGGGTCGCCGGCCGTAGACGAGGTAGTGTCAGTATTATGGGAGTAATTGTCCGTCATTGACGGGTCCAAACGAGGCTGCTTGTTAAGTCTGGCTAGTAATCAGTAATTAGTAAGACGTATTTTACGGTAATAGCCCATTAGCCGAGCAGAGGAGTTAGAGTCGGTGACGGTATTACCCTTCCCGGACAGCACAAATACCGGGGGAGTTGGTAGAGTTACCAGTATCCAGCTACCAGCAAGGACGTGCCCGAAGGCGGTTGCCAACGGCCGACGCCGCAGCTCCCGTCGTGAGAGCCGGTAGCGAATCCGAAGAGTCGATTGAAGCAGTCGCGGTGACACACGTATCGGTCCACACCGATCGCACCGACTCCCGCGTAGGTACATGCGGCCTATCAAGCGCTATGTCAGCCCCAACTAGTTACTAGTCGATACAATTGCAATTGCGACACATTGGGCCCGGCTTTGCCACTGTACAGGTTACTCGCAATTCGATCTAACCATCAGACGGGCATGGTAACAGGTGAAGACGTATCAGCATCTCCGATCGAGTTGCGAACGTCAGCCGCCTGACCACCTGCTTATGAGCGTCACCCCCGACACCGGGTTGGCGGCGAACCAGTCGGTCGGCATTGGTGCTTGAACGGTCCCAGATCAATCTGTTCGACGCCGCCTCCGGCGACGCGCTCGTCCACGGGCTCACCAGGTTCGATCCGCAGGGCGCCAATACCGGACGGACGGGGACGCAGGTCGACAGCTGAGGCGGGGTTGCCTGTATTTCCGTCTCGACCACCTTATCCACAGTATGTCGAACGATCGGTCAGTATCGAGCGCCAGCACCCACGGCGGGCAGTCCCAGAGTCAGAGAGCGGATCGGGCGAGCGGGACGGATCACGCGGCGATCGATCTCGAGGGACTCGAGGTGACCTACGGCGACGGAACGGAGGCGGTCAGAGGCATCGATATGACGGTCGCCAGTGGGGAGTTCTTCGGCTTTCTCGGCCCGAACGGGGCGGGCAAGACGACGGCGATCAAAGTCCTCGCGACGCTCCTGTCGCCAACGGCCGGTCGGGCGCGAGTGAACGGGTTCGACGTTCGCGACGAGCCTCGGAAGATCCGCGAGTCGATCGGATACATGGCCCAGGAGACGAGCATCGATCCGGAGCTCACCGCCGAGGAGAACGTCCGCTTTGCGTGCGAAGCCTACGGCGTACCGCGCGGCGAACGCGACGACCGAACGGCCGAGTTACTCGAACTCGTCGGCCTCGAAGCGGTCGCCGACAAGCGCTCCGAGGGCTTTTCCGGCGGGATGAAAAAGCGCCTCGACGCCGCGACGGCGCTGGTCCATCGACCGCCGCTGGTCTTTCTCGACGAGCCCACGACCGGCCTCGATCCGTCGGCACGGAACCGGCTGTGGGAGTACTTCGAGCGGATCAACGAGCGCGGGACGACGATCTTCCTGACGACACAGTACCTGGACGAGGCCGACCAGCTCTGTGAACGCCTGGCGGTGATATTGGACGGCGAAATCGTCGCAGAGGGATCGCCTGCGGACCTGAAACGAGCCGTCGGCGGCGACGTGCTCGACATCGACGTCGGAGGCGGCGCCGACGCCCGCGACCGCGCCGCGACGATCGCACGGGACGTCGCAGCGTTCGACGATGCGAGCATCGAGGCGACGGACGAAGGGCTCAGCGTCACGGCGGAAACGGCTCGCGAGTCGGGACCCGACCTGCTCGTCGCGCTGCGGGACGCGGGAGTGACCGTCACCGGCTTCAACGTCCGCGCGCCGACGTTAGACGACGTGTTCCTCGCGATCACCGGCGAACGGGTCACCACCGATGCGGCAGACGCCGGGGAGAACCCGCCATGAGTACGCCGGCTGCGGAGTCGACGACCGACCGCGAACCGGCCCGGACCACGAACACGTTCGTGGGAGACGTCTGGGTCAACTTCAAGCGCTGGAATCTGAAAGCGGTGCGGAACCCGTTCGTCCTCGTCGTCTCGCTCGCCCAGCCGTTCATCTTCCTCGTCCTGTTCACGGAGGTGTTCGGCAACGTGGCCGGCGAGGCCGTCAGCCGGGGCCTTCCGGGTGTCAACTACACTACGTTCCTCGTCCCGGCGATCGCGATCCAGGTCGCACTCGCCTCGGCGGTCACCTCGGGAATCGGCCTCGTCAACGACATCGAGAACGGCATGTTCGAGAAGGTGCTCGTCTCGCCGATGAACCGGACGGCCGTCTTCGTCGGCAAGACCGCCGCCGAGGTGGTTCGTATCGCCATCCAGATCGGGATCATCCTCGGACTGGGCGTGGCCCTCGGCGCGGAGATCGCGACGGGCGTCGTCGGTGCTGTCGGCATCATCGCCGTCGGGATCGTCTTCTCGCTGTGGTTCATCGCGTTCTCGAACACGCTGGCGGTACTGACCCGGGATCAGGAATCGACGATCATCGGCGCGAACCTGTTACAGTTCCCGCTCCTGTTCCTCTCGAGTGCGTTCCTCCCGCTATCGACGCTCCCGACCTGGATCCAGGCCTTTGCCCGCCTCAATCCAGTCACCTACGGCGTCGACGCGACGCGCGCGATCATGCTCGACGAGGACGTGATGACCGTCCTCGACGTCACCACGTTCGGCGGCGCGCTCGACACGATTCTCCCCGCCGTGGCCGTGCTCATCGGGCTCGCCGTCGTCCTGGGCGCGATCGCGATATACCTGCTCTCGCGGGCGACAAGTTCCGACGTTAGATGACGTTTCTGGGGCCCGTCGGGTTCTATATCGGTCGCGATCGTACGTGGACCGAGACCGATGGGACGAGAACGCTTCGAAGACGGTTCGGGACCCGACTCGAACGCGGCGATGCTGCTGGACGAGTATCTTCCCGCCTTCGACGCCACGCAGGTCGAACACCGGATCGTCGACGCCGATCCCGAGACGACCTACGACGCGACGCTCGATGCGAACCTGCTGGACCTCGGACCGATCGTCCGACTCCTCGGGACGCTGCGGGCCGCGCCACAGGTCCTGGCCGACCGGCTTCGAGATCGCCCCAGGACAGCGCCTCCCGAGCGGATGCGGTTCGCCGACGTGCCCGAGACCGACGAGTGGACGTTGCTCGCCGAATCGCCCGGCGAGGAGTACGTCTTCGGCGCCGTCGGGAAGTTCTGGCAACCGTCGATCCAGTGGCGGGCGGTCGACGCGGACGGGTTCACGGCATTCGACGAGCCAGGGTACGCTAAACTGGCGATCGGCCTGTCCGTGCGGCCCTACGGTGACCATCGGACGCTACTCTCCTACGAAGCACGGACGGCGACGACGAGCGAGTCCGCGCGACGCAGCTTCCGACGCTACTGGCGCGTCATCAGCCCGTTCGCCGGCTACCTGATGCGGCGCGCGCTCGCACGCATCGAAGCCGACGCCGAACGCCTGGCGAACCGGACGACGCGACGCCCGTCCCGGAGACGGTAACCGGACCGGCCGAACCGGGCCCGGTCGCTATTCGGTCCTGCGCGTCGTAGCGGAACGCATGGCTCGACGGTTGCAACTACGCGACTGGGACGCGCTCGTCGAGGAACTCCGCCGGTTCGGCGAGTCCGGAGACGTGACCGCGGACGCGGACTCGATTCGCCTCAACTTCGGAGCCGGGTCCGTCGAGCTGGAACGGGGCGGGCACGTCAGTACGGGAATGGCCCTTCACACCTTCGAGTACGACGGCGACGCGAGCATCGTCGTGGACCACGACGCGGGATCCCTCACGATCGAATCCGGAAGCGTGACCTACACGTTCAGACGTCCCGGCGGATGAGCGTACGGCCGATGTCCGGCGGGGTCCGGGCCTCCACGGCCGGATCCCGTGTCGAACGACGACAGGGCCTGGCGGTGAGAGACGACCGGGGAGCCGCACCCCCACAACAGCCCACTCAGTCGTCGGTCGCCACGATGGCACGCGTACTCCGCCCCCACTCGGGGCCGCCCGCGATCTCGCTCGGTTCGTCCGCCAGGTACAGCATGATCAGCATCGTCACGACGTATTTCGTGATCACGTCGAGGGCGCTGTATCCCCAGGAGGTGACCACGACGTCGAGGACGACGAACCCCTCCACGCCAAGCGCCCACAGGACCGGATAGCCGAACCAGCCGACGACGG